>BNJU01000149.1_pt1 | contig 345376 bp, 283 predicted proteins | sample 8539281 | NCBI WGS metagenome assembly BNJU01 (sample SAMD00202456, study PRJDB9452) | human saliva metagenome | isolation source: human saliva | place: Japan
AACCAAACTTTAAGCGCATATCGAGACGAACAGGGATGTGATTCTTATCGTCTGTAACGTAGAAACTTGCTATGTCACGCCACTTTCCATCATCGTATTCCCAATAAGTAAGTTTCAAACAACGATACTTATGACCATTATCCGCCTTTACATCTTCCTTACCATTATATATAATACGTGCAGGATCACGGCTGTTTCCATCTACGATAGGGAAGTTTACAACCTCACCTTTCTTCCAACTCTCAGGATTAAAACTCCTAGCACGAAGGAAGATACTCATCATATCAAAGCAACAATCATCATAAGTGCGTTCTATCCACTTATGTTTCCCTTCACTATTGATACGATGCTGGCGAAGATGACACTTACCATTAGGATAAGAATAGAATACTTCATCCACCGTATAACGCTTTCCTTCTCTTGCTCCCTTGCGATAGTACAATGGTGCCATCTGCTTTGAGTTATAAGCAAGGAGCGTATCACGTAATACAAAGTAATTATCGAGCTTACCATTGCCACGCGTTGTCAACGATGCACGATAAGCCGGTGTACCTTTATAATTAGACGAGACTGTGTACCAGGAAGCCGTTCCTGCCTTTACCCAAATAAACTTCCAATTATAATAGAGATTGTAAGTTAGATATTCTCCACTGCTGAATGCTGTGTTATGAAACGTGCATTGAGCCGAGATGCGCAGGCTAAGAATAGCCAAGAGACAAACTATATAAATCTTAAAGTGTTTCATCTTAACCAGTTTAAAAGTTCAATTCATATTATATATATTCTTTATTTCTTTTATTGAAAGATAAAGAATGATTTAGTATGATGGGCTGTGGATTGGTGCAGAACTTATCTTCTCTTTTCTTGTTAGATTGCTTATCAACTTGAGAAAGATACTTATTAAAAAAAGTTATTCGTACTTCTTTTTGATTGATACTCAACCTTTATTATCAGTTATCCACACTTTCCACAAGTGGTGCAAAGATAATAAGTTTATATCTTTTTACACTGATAACTTGTGTAAAACTTATCTAAAATGCCGTTAATAACTATGTGGATATCCACTAAGAAGGGGATCTCTACTGAGGGTTGTGGATATCCACAGGGTTATAAAAGGGTTATGAAATGTGTTTTCAACATAGTTTTCAACAGTTTTGTGGATAACTTTTCCTACTTATGAAGATTGTGTTTTTAGAAAGATGAGATATTAGCGATTGCTTTTATATACAATCATTCGGGCGAATCAGAATAGCTGACTCGCCCGAACGATAGGTGTATTGGATAAATAAAATAGCTTTTTAAAGGTCGTCGATAAGGGCTGTACTCTTTGCATAAGCCGTACTTCTTGCTTCAAAGAAGTCGGTTTTCACCATATTAGCGTTCGAGTATTGCCCCACCCACTTCATGTTTTCTGGTTCTTTCTGATTGTCTGGATAGAGGAAACCAAAGCCCAATCCTGACCAACGAAGGTTACCGAGATAACGAATGTAATCTGATACCATCTGCGAGTTTAGACCCTGCACATCATTTCCAATAACGTATTGTCCCCATGCTATCTCTTGACGTACTCCCTCGCGCATCATATCCTCGTAAACCTTTACCTTTTCTTCGGTGAACATATCAGGTTCCTCCTTCTTTAATTCAAGGATTATGCTTCTGAAGAGCCAGAGATGCGTGTTTTCGTCCCTATTGATGTATCGAATCTCTTGAGCAGACCCCGACATCTTACCATTCCTACTGAGATTATAGAAGAACATAAAGCCGCTATAGAAGTAGATACCTTCGAGGATGAAGTTAGCAATTAAGGTCTTCATCAAGCTGAATTTATCGCGCTTCTCATGGAATTCATTGTAACAATCACCGATGAATTTATTGCGATTCAGCAAGTGTTCGTCCGTTTTCCACTGATAGAGAATGTCGTTTCTTTCCTCTGGAGAGCAGATAGTATCAAGCATATAACTATAACTCTGACTGTGTATGCACTCCTGAAATGCCTGTATATGAAGGCATAGATTTACTTCGTTGGCAGTAATATACTCACTAACTGTTGGCAAGTTATTACTTTGCAAAGAATCGAGGAATACCAAGAAACTAAGAATCTTATCGTATGCTGTTCGTTCGGCTTTATCCAATCGAGGATAATCCTTGAAGTCTTGCGAAAGATTAATCTCTTCGGGAATCCAAAAGTTATTCATTGCCTGACGATACCAATCACTAACCCATGAATATTTCATGTTGTTGAAGTCATTCAGATTGGTTGTATTACCGCCGATCATGCGTCTTAAACGCAAATCCACATCCCCTGAAGGGTTAAACAGGGTGTTTCGTTTTAGTTTATCTTCCATTGCTTTGAGAAGTTATGAATACTTCTTTTTTCTTTATCTATCATTAATAAATATATTTGTCTTCACTCCCTTTCATTCCTTTTCACTCTTGCTTACTCCTAAAATATGTAATACTTTTTCATTGATTGATTATACCTTTCAGATGAAATGAACGTACTTTTCATTAAAAACGGAGGTACATTTTACTAAAAATGGATATACGTTTTATTAAAAACGAATATACGTTTTTTCTCAATCGATTATACTTTTCATAACACGTTAGCTATTAGACAATTACAACTGATGGTTGTTGATGACATAAATACTTGTTTTTATGATGAGAATCATCCGTTAGATACAAATAAAATGTAAGTTATTTTCGGAAAATTAAGATGAACAACTCTCACATTCCTCCACCTCTAATGACTTACTTCTAACGTAATAAATCGTCTTTACTCCGCTCTTCCAAGCCAATAAGTACAGGTCGAGCACCTGGCGCATGGTGAAGTCGTTGGTGATATATAGGTTCATACTCTGCGCCTGGTCAATATGACGCTGGCGAACACCAGATGCCTTTATGCTCCACTTCTGGTTGATTAGATATGCACTCTTATACATCCAGTAAGTTTCGTCAGATAGTTCTGGAGCAACGCGAGGAAGCATACTTCCTTTCTTTTCCTCTAAGAAGAATCGCTTCATAATAGGGTCTAGTCCAGCCGTAGTTCCTGCAATGATACTAGTGCTACTGGTCGGTGCAACAGCCAATAGATAAGCATTGCGCATACCCTGTAAAGCCACTGTTTTGCGCACTTCTTTCCACTCATCACTATCGTAACCACGCTTGTCAAAGTATAGACCCGTTTGCCAGTCGCTACCCTCAAAGTACTGATAACTGCCCTTTTCTTTGGCTAGATTAGAGCTAGCAAGTATCGCCGAACGGTTGATAGTTTCGAACACTTTGTCCATAAATTGTAGGTGTTCTTCACTCTCCCACTTTATTCTTCTCTTAGCCAAAGCATGGTGATAACCGCTGATTCCGAGCCCTATTGAGCGATATTTTTGATTAGTGATTTCTGCATAAGGAACGGGATAGAAGTTAAGACTTATCACATTGTCTAAGGCACGAACTATCGTTGCTACCTTCTCTCTCATCTGTTCTTCATCCTCCAAAGGAAGGCGACCTAGAGAAAGACTGGCTAGATTACAAACGACGAACTCACCCGGTTTGGTGGTTGTGACAACAATCGTTTCTCCGTCCTTCGTTTCGATAGTCTTCGATACAGTCTCTATAGGTGCCATGTTCTGCGCAATCTCCGTGCAGAGGTTAGAACAGTATATCATGCCCTTGTGGTGATTAGGGTTTGCACGGTTAACTGTATCTCGATTGAATGTGAATGGAGTACCCGTCTCGACCGCAGAACGTAGAACCAATCGGATGATGTCCTTGATACTTATCACACGACGCGTGAGTCTTTGGTCGTTGACACAATCGAGATACTTGCGTTCCCACTCCTCTCCGTAACAATCTTCAAGACAATATCCTTTGATGCGCATGATCTCATTTGGACAGAAAAGATACCAATTTTGATCCAAGTTCTCATCCGCCATCTTCCAGAAAAGGTCAGGATAACAAACAGCTGGGAAGATGTCATGTGCTTTCATGCGATCGTCTCCGTTATTCGTGCGAAGTTGTAAGAACTCTGGTAAGTCCTTATGCCATACATCCAAGTAAACCGCTACTGCACCTTGACGCATACCCAACTGATCTACCGCAACTGCCGTATCGTTAACAAGTCTCATCCAACGAATTACACCACCAGCAACGCCTTTGAATCCTCTGATATTACCTCCCGTGGCACGCACCTTACCAAAGTACATACCCATACCACCGCCGAATTTGCTTACTTGTGAGAAGTTATCCAAACTGCGATAAATACCATCAAGGCTGTCAGGAACGGTGTCGATGAAGCAACTTGATAGCTGATGATTAGGCTTGCGAGCGTTCGAAAGCGTTGGAGTTGCCATAGTAACTTCTAGCTACTAAGCATGTCATAGATGCGATGAACCCACATGAGGCGGTTTTCTTTCTGCTCTGGCATGGCAAGATGAAGGGCTATACCGAGATACATCTCCTGTACTCGCTCTATGGCTTTACCCGCATAGTTCTTAATAACATAACGCTTTAGAAGAAGATCCAAACCCGAATAGTTCAATAGTTTGTTACGCTCTTCTTTGATAAAGGTAGCCGCTTCATTGATTTCCTCTTCAGTATAGTTCTGTAGGATATATTCACCATATAGACCTTCGGGAAGTCATGTATTTCAACTTATTGTAGAAACCATCTATACCAATTTCATCTTCCTGTTTCTTTATCTTCTGTTCAGCCCTATATGATAAGATGCGAGCCGATATCATCTCCCAGGCAGGAGCTTCAGGAGTGGTCAATTCTACGGCAGCTTTGATAAGAGTGTCTATAGCTTCTTTATGCGACATACCCGGTTTGCAAAGGTTAGCAAACTTCTCTTGAAGAGTCACCATACTATATACACGCTCTCGATACTCACGTGCCACGTCTTGCAGAACAGTGGTTAATTCGGTATCATCAGCCATTCGAGCGATGTCATTGATAGCCTTTCTCTGCTCGTTGCGTTGGTATCTAAAGAGGATGAAGTTCTTTGCTTCATCATAATGACCGTGCATCATGAGATGCTTCTCCACCTGATTTTGAATCTCTTCAACGGTTCTTTGGTCTGGATTATCAATGATAATCTGCTCAACCTCAGCCACCATTGCGGCTATCTCTTCGTCCTTTATGGTCTTACCAGTGCTGATAAAACTCTTCTTAATGGCTATCGCTATCTTGTTATTATTATATCTTTCCGATTCGCCATTACGCTTTATAATATCCATTGAATCTATTTATAAGTTTTCTATTTTAATCTACTTTTAATCGAATGAACAACGAGTATGTTCTTAATAAACAATTATTTATCAAATAGTTATAATTAATTTGCCATTTTGATATAGGCAAAGTTACCAAAAACGATAGCGAGTTGTCTATAATGTATAATTTTCAAGTCTTATAGAGTTTTTAATAGTTATCTATTTTAATGTGTTTTCTCGATACTTGAAAAAGTAGTCTTTTTAAAGCCAATCTATAGCTTGTTTTTTTATCCTTTATATTGTTGCTTATTAAGGATGTAATTATTTGTCTCCTTTTGAATAATGTGCTTCTTTTATTTCTATTAATGCCTGTGTATGATAGAGATAGAACTTATCTAAATTGAAGAAATACTTCTTCTTATTCTAATAAATAAACTAAAAGAAGAAAGAAAAATAGGCAAGAAGAAATATAATAATAGATTAATTTATAAATTAAGAAAAGGTTCTCCTCTACCCTATTCGAATGTTTTTAATTGTAAAGAAGGTTGTTTCTTGTTTAATAGAACAGTGTTTGTTATAATAGAAAGAGGCATAAAAAAAGACTGTTCCAAATATCATCTATAATGTATTTAAACGATAGATTGATATTTAGAACAGCCTTTAGAGTATTATACTTTAGTTGGTTTTGCTTTAAAGGAGTGCTTGATAGCTCCTAAACCTATTATAATGAACGGAATACTAAGTATCTGTCCCATATCGATAGGGAGACCTGCTTCAAATGTTTCTTGCACCTCCTTGGTGTATTCAATGAAGAATCTAAAGGTGAAGATAAGCGTTAGGCAGAGACCAAAAAAGAGTCCTGTACCCACTTTCTCAGGGTGGCGTCTATATATAAAGTATATGATTGCGAAGAAACAAATGTATGCTATCGCCTCATAGAGTTGCCCTGGATGACGTGGATAAGTATCAACTTTATAGAAAATAAACGCCCATGGCACATCAGTAACCTTACCGATTATCTCTGAATTCATAAGGTTTCCAAGACGAATAAACGTCGCTGTGAGTCCAGAAACAATCCCAAAGAAGTCGAGAACAACCCATGTTGGCATCTTCATACGGTGTATGTAAAGGGATAAACCAATGAGCATTCCAATGACACCACCATGTGATGCGAGTCCTTGATAGCCTGAGAAAGTCCATGAACCATTAGCTAAATGCTTGATGGGGACGATCATTTCGATGACATGATCCCATGAAGTAAGGAAGTATTCGGGCTCATAAAAGAGGCAATGACCCAATCTTGCACCTGCAAGAATGCTTATGAACATGTAAAGGAAGAGTGGTTCGAACTTCTCATCAGGGTAATTATGGCGTTTATAAAGCCACTTCATCATGAAGAAGCCGAGTGCTAAACCAATCAACCAACACATTCCATACCATCGAATACCTGCTGAACCAATATGTATGAGATACTCGTCTGGTCTCCAAGCAATATAAAGTAACGTATTCATAGTGATGTGAGTTATTGCTTATACATTGAATCGGAAGTGCATTATATCACCATCTTGTACAACATACTCCTTACCTTCTATGCCTAGTTTACCTGCTTCTCTGATAGCTGCCTCAGAGCCATATTTAAGGTAATCTTCGTATTTGATGACCTCAGCACGTATGAATCCCTTTTCAAAGTCGGTGTGAATAACACCTGCACATTGTGGTGCTTTCCATCCTTTATGGAATGTCCATGCCTTCACCTCCATCTCTCCTGCAGTGATGAAAGTCTGTAAGTTGAGGAGATGATAAGCCTTATTGATAAGACGATTCACACCACTCTCTTCCAAACCAAGCTCTTCGAGGAACATTTGCTTATCCTCATAACTATCGAGAGAAGCGATGTCTTCCTCTGTCTTAGCAGCTATAACCATTGCTTCAGCCCCCTCTTCAGCAGCAATCTTCTCAATCTGTTTACTGTATTCATTGCCTGTCTTTGCGCTAGATTCGTCTACATTGCAAACATAAAGGACTGGCTTAGTGGTTAAAAGGAAGAGATCGTGTGCTGCTTGTTGCTCTTCTTTGCTTTCGAACTCAACACTACGTGCATTCTTACCCTGCTCTAGTACTTCTTTATAAGCTTCTAGTACAGATACAAGGATCTTAGCATCTTTATTGCCAGTAGATGCAATCTTCTGTTGTTTTGCTAGTTGTGACTCTATCGTTTCAAGGTCTTTTAACTGCAATTCAGTATCAATAATTTCTTTATCTTCTATTGGATTAACAGCCATACCACCTTCTCTTACAACGTTATCATCCTCAAAACAACGGATAACATGTATGATGGCGTCACATTCGCGGATGTTACCAAGGAACTTATTACCGAGTCCTTCGCCCTTAGAAGCACCCTTTACAAGCCCTGCAATATCAACAATCTCGCAGGTAGCAGGAACGATTCTTCCTGGGTGAACAATCTCTGCTAACTTATTGAGGCGTTCGTCTGGAACGCTAATTACACCGAGATTCGGTTCGATAGTACAGAACGGGAAGTTAGCTGCCTGTGCTTTGGCACTGCTTAGACAGTTGAAAAGAGTAGACTTACCAACGTTTGGTAGTCCTACTATACCACATTTTAATGCCATGTTCTAATAAACGTTTATATCTTTGATGCAAAAGTACATAATTAATTCGAGACTAGCAAATAGGTAATAATGATAGGTTCGTAATGGTGTTAGAGCTGGTATTTTAAGATAAAAGAAAAGACGATGATAATTGGCTATCATCGTCTTTTCTTTTATTAAAGTATGATTTTTACTCTTCGAAAGCTTGTGATTCAGCTGCCGCAATAATACTCTCTTTGTCTATCTTTTGTGAATGAGAGATACCCGAGAGATCAAATTCATCAGCCTTAGAATCTTCTTCTTCCTGTTGGAAAGAAGCATTTTCTTTTGTCTTCTTATTGTCTGCGGCGGATGTTTTCTCATCGAATACTTCTGTATAGAAAGGTGTTTCCTGCTTTTCTTTTTCTGTATCTGAATTTACGATGAAACTCATGTCTTGCGATGTTTCAGGTACATTTAAGATGGGTTCTTCCTCCATCTTTGTGCGGTTAGCCTTAGCTGAAAAGATCTCTTCAATGAACTGTGGTTCACGACGAAGACGCTGAAGAGTGAGTTTAGCAGCCTCTTGCTGTCCTTCTTTCTTTGAGTATCCACGACCCTCACCACATGCAATCTCTTCCATAAAGACTTGGAAGTGGAAAGTAGGACTGCCTTGTTTGTCCTTCTCATGTTCGATGAGTCGGAACTCCATATTGACCTTATTCTTCTGGCTCCATTCGATGAGCTTTGACTTAAAGTTCACTTCTTTATATGCCACCTTATCTATATTGATGAGTTCACCAAGAATCTGCTTTCTCATAAACTCCATGCAAGCATTGTAGCCATGATCGAGATAAAGTGCCCCAACAAGAGCTTCAAACGCATTTCCTCCCATATAACTATTGTGAGAAGAAGAGTGCCCATTAGAGAGAATCAACTGATTGATTCCCATCTCTTTAGCCAATCTGTTGAGTGTATCACGTTGTACTATCTTGGAGCGTGTATTGGTAAGAAAACCTTCACGCTTATATGGGAAATGCTCGTAAACAATGTCGCCAACAATAGCATCAAGTATTGCATCGCCGAGAAACTCGAGTCGTTCGTTGTTTACAGGCTTTCCCTTTGCATTACGACGTGCTATACTCTTATGCAAAAGAGCAGTCTTGTAATAATCGATATTGTGGGGAATAAAGCCAATGATATGGTACAAAGACAAATAAAGCTCCTTCTCCTTGCGGAAAGGGAGCTTTATTCTATCAACTATATTATTCAGCATATTTCTTGAATATGACACAAGCGTTGTGACCACCAAAGCCGAAGGTGTTGCTGAGTGCAGCACGAACTTCACGTTTCTGAGCTTTGTTGAACGTGAAATTTAAGTTGTAATCCAGCTCTGGATCATTATCATTTTCTTCGTGATTGATAGTTGGAGGAACTATATCATTCTGCACTGATAATACACAAGCCATAGCTTCTACAGCACCAGCGGCACCGAGTAAGTGACCTGTCATACTCTTTGTAGAAGATATGTTGAGCTTATAAGCAGCTTCACCAAATAAAGCTTTGATAGCCTTAGCCTCTGATATATCACCTACAGGAGTTGAAGTTCCATGAACATTGATATAGTCAATATCCTCTGGCTTTAAGTTTGCATCATTCAAAGCAGACTGCATTACAAGTTTAGCACCAAGTCCCTCTGGATGAGAAGCAGTGATATGATGAGCATCAGCTGATTCACCTTCACCAACCATCTCTGCATAGATCTTAGCACCACGAGCCTTTGCATGCTCTAATTCTTCGAGTATCAAACAACCAGCACCCTCTCCCATTACGAAACCATCACGGCTTGCTGAGAATGGACGAGATGCGTGTTCTGGATCATCATTGCGTGTTGAAAGTGCATGCATAGCATTGAAACCACCTACACCACAAGCACAAATAGCTGCTTCTGCACCACCGCTAACAATGATGTCAGCCTTTCCTAAACGAATCTGATTAAATGCTGATGCTAATGCATTAGTAGATGAAGCACATGCAGATGTCGTTGTGTAGTTAGGACCATGGAATCCAAAGTGGATTGAAATCTGTCCTGCTGCGATATCAGCAATCATCTTTGGGATAAAGAATGGATTGAATTTAGGACCATTCTCAGGGTGTTGTGCATAATAGCTAACCTCGTCTTCAAAGGTTTTGATACCACCAATACCTACACCATAGATAACGCCAACCCTATTTATCGATTTTCTCCAAGTCAATGGCTGCATCCTTAACACCTTGTATAGCACTAATCATTGCTAATTGAGTGTAACGATCAAGTTTGCGAGCCTCCTTACGATCAATGTATTCGTTGATGTTTAGGTTCTTAACCTCACATGCAAATTGGGTCTTGAACTGCGTTGTATCGAAATGTGTAATAGGTGCAGCACCACTTTTACCTGCCAGCATATTCTGCCAAGTCTCCTCAGGAGTGTTACCTATAGGAGTGACGGCACCAAGACCTGTTACAACTACTCTCTTTAATTCCATGCGTTGAAATATAAGTTAAAACAAGTAACCTAAAAAAAAAGCCAAGCAAAACAAAGTGCTTTGCCTGGTGCTTTTTACATATAGGCTAAACTTACTTAGCGTTCTCCTCAATGTAAGAGATTGCATCGCCAACAGTAGCAATCTTCTCAGCCTTATCGTCTGGAATAGAGATACCAAACTCTTTCTCAAATTCCATGATGAGCTCTACAGTATCCAAAGAGTCTGCACCAAGATCGTTTGTGAAGCTTGCCTCTGGCTTAACTTCTGCCTCGTCAACACCAAGTTTATCTACGATAATAGCCTTTTACTTTTTGATTCAATTTCTGACATAACTGTAAGTTTTAAATTGTTTAATATTGATTTCTAAATTCTAAAATGCGCCTGCAAAGGAAATATAAATTTTCCATGTATGCAAGTTTTTGATGTAAAAAAGGACTTAATTATGCACAACACCCTATGGTTTGTGCATGTTTTTCTATGATTTATCACTTTATCTTGCGTCTCTTCAAATAATTATCTCATATCATTCAAATATTACTTATATTATAAGGTAAATTACTTTCAACCTTTCTTTTGCTTAAATTCTCTACATGAATCATGCGATAATAACTTATAAAGATAAGTTTATTCTCTATTCAAAAAAACTTGTGTATGGACTCAAGTAGGTTTCAAAGTTAGTTTATTTTTTATGACCTTTACATATAGAGCCAATTTCGTTTAAATTCTATAGGAACTTGAGTTTATTTTTTTAATTTTATTTGCTGTCATATTTAATATTTGTAGTAATCTCCTATTTATCAGATGTTTACAGTTAGATAAGCGTGTGATAGTGATGATAGGAAAAATTAAATCAATTTTTTTATTGATATAGTTCTTATGTGTCGCTTTTTGGACTTATTGTTATGTTCTTTTTCTTGTATCAATACCATTTACATCTATCATATATATGAAATGTGAACATGCTATATGTAAGATGTAGATATGCTCTTTTCAATATCTAGAGATGCTTTTTCTTGTGCAAAAGAAGAGCCTTTTGTTAATTAGTAAGCAAGGCTCTCTAATATTCTTAATAGTTTGCTAGGTTATTGATAACTATCCTCTTATAAGCATGAGAGAATTGTTATCTACCTTATATAAAATATGCTCTTGTTATTGTTTTTGTATCCAACTCCTCTTTCTTTCAAGTCTAGTGACGTTAAAAACGTCCGTTTTATTTTGTGCTTTAAGTATTTTGCTTTATATTTGCACAATAAACAAAAAAGTAATAACCGAATGTCATTTACAGAACATTGTAACGAGATCTTTAATCAAGCTATTCGTGATTATCATGTCACAGATAATGTTGATACCCCGATTAATAATCCTTATGACAGAGAGTCGATAGAGAATCGACTCTATTTGAAATGCTGGATTGATACTGTTCAATGGCATTTCGAAGATCTTATCCGTGACCCACATATCAGTCCTGAAGATGGTATGAGTCTCAAACACAGAATAGACCGTTCAAATCAAGATCGTACTGATCTTGTTGAACAGATAGACTCTTATTTCCGTCAACTCTACTCTGATATAACGCCTTTACCAGATGCTACTATTAATACAGAGAGTCCTGCGTGGGCGGTAGATCGCCTCTCTATCCTTGCATTAAAGATATATCACATGAAGGAGCAGACCGAGCGTAAAGATGCATCAGAGGAGCATATTAAAAAGTGTAAGTCGAAGTTGAATATCCTTTGTGAGCAACAGAAAGACCTTAGTTTGGCTATTGATCAGTTGCTTGATGATATTCAGCATGGACGTAAATACATGAAAGTTTACAGACAAATGAAGATGTACAACGATCCTTCAACAAACCCGATACTTTATAAAAAGAAGTAACGATATATTGAAAACCAGCATAAGTGACAAAAAAGAGACCTAAAATAGGTCTCTTTTTGTCGTATAAGTCGAAATATTCCTTTTCATTAAAATAATTTGTTCGTGATAGCTTTTTAGGAAATAAAAGGATAGAGATAAACTTATTATTAGATATCATTTAGAGGTTTAAAAGTTGCTCTTTTCCCTTCCTTATAATTCTTTTTATTCTTTATTTAATTATTCTCGTAACATCTTCAAAAATATTGATAAAAAGTCGGAGCTGGTACATTATTTATTTTTCCTTCTTTATATACGCTATTGCAAATATACAATAAGTCATCAATGTTTCCATGCAGTTCCATAATCCTTCTTGTAAGATTGTTTGTGGCAAACATACGTTTCATGAAAATGGCAGAAAGTTGAGCTGGTAGTTTATATACCCATAACTCATTTCTGTAATATTTCATATTAATACCACGTGAAGCTGCTATTTTTGTTGTCTCACGAATAGTTTTAATCGTAGTTGCTAATAGTTTTAGGGAATTCATAAGTTTATGAACTGATGTTATGCTGTCATTTATGTCTCCATTTTCCCCTATAACTGAGATAACTGCAGCGTTGATAGCCATGTGTATCCATGTCCATTCCAACATGTCATAAGGGTTCTCAAGTTTGATTTTAGAGGACTTAAATAGATTAGAAATAGCCTCATAATTTAATATGGTTGTCTTATTTTTAGACTCTATCATGAAATGATCGAATAAACAACAATCAAGTTCAGCTTTAGTAGCAAGCTCTTCTTTTTTAATCTTTATACAACCTCCAGCAACGGGAAAGCCTAAGATATAATCATATCCTTGCATAATTTTATCAAGATATTGCTTGTCATACCATAGATTACAGCATAAGAGTATTGTCCCTTTGAATGCTTCTTTTCGTAGTATCTCCATCACATTGGCAATCTTCCCTTGTGAGATACTTACGAAAATCATGTCATATTCTTTCTTTGAATGTGGATTTACTGTATATTCTTTTTTGACTTGAATACCTTTTGATGATTCTCTTCCATCTAATAATGTAACTTCAATATTGCTTATCTCTTCTTTGTTACTTCCTTTCCGAATATAATGTTCAACATTGTGCCCAGCCTCTTTAAACACAGAAGCATAAGTTGTTCCGATAACTCCTAATCCTATAATTAATATATCCATGTTTGTGTTTATTTTAGACAAAGGTAATTAATTATTTGGGCTTTCCTCCTTATTTTTGTAATTTTGTAAGTCTAAGGATAAAATAAGAAAAGACTTAATAAGGAAGTAAAAGATATGGTAAAAGATGACAAGGGACTAACCCCAATGATGAAACAGTTCTTCTCGATGAAGGCACAACACCCTGATGCAATGTTACTCTTTAGGTGTGGTGACTTCTATGAAACCTATGGTGAAGATGCTGTGGAGTCAGCTCGTGTACTTGGTATAACCCTTACTCGTCGTAATAATGGGGGACTTAGCGGTTCTATAGAGATGGCTGGTTTTCCTCATCATGCCCTTGACACCTATCTACCTAAGCTCATCCGAGCTGGTAAAAGAGTTGCTATTTGCGATCAATTAGAAGACCCTAAGAAGAAGCGAGAGGCTATTAAGGGTAAAAAGGCTTATCCGCAATGGATAAGATGGTGAAACGTGGTATCACAGAGTTGGTTACTCCCGGTGTAGCCCTTAGTGATAACGTGTTGAACTATAAGGAAAATAACTTCTTAGCAGCACTTCACTTTGGTAAAAGTGCATGTGGTGTCAGTTTCTTGGATATATCAACTGGTGAGTTCCTAACGGGTGAAGGAACCTTTGACTACGTCGAGAAGCTGTTTGGAAGTTTCCAACCTAAGGAGGTATTGTTCGATCGTTCGAAGCGAAGAGACTTCGAACGTTACTTTGGAACACGCTTATGTACGTTTGAGATGGACGATTGGGTCTTCACCGATCAGACTGCTCGTCAAAAGTTATTAAAGCACTTTGGCACTAAAAACCTTAAGGGTTTCGGTGTTGAACACTTGTCTAATGGTGTGATAGCAGCAGGTGCTATCTTGCAATACCTTGATATTACACAACATACACAGATAAATCATATCACCTCATTAACGCGTATTGAAGAGGATAAATACGTACGAATGGATCGCTTTACAGTTCGTTCTCTAGAACTGGTAGCACCTATGAATGAGGGTGGATCGTCTCTTCTTAATGTCATCGACAATACTATCACCCCTATGGGTGGGCGTATGCTTCGGCGCTGGGTGGTCTTTCCTTTGAAAGATGTAGCGGTTATCAACGAACGATTAGACATCGTTGATCATTTCTTCCGAGCCTCCGATTTTCGTAACAACATTGATGAACAGTTCCACCAGATGGGTGACTTAGAACGAATCATATCTAGGGTAGCTGTTGGAAGGGTTTCTCCACGTGAGGTGGTACAGCTGAAGAATGCTTTAAAGGCTATCGAACTAGTGAAAGCAGAATGCCTTTCTACGAATAATAAGTCGCTGAATAGGATAGGAGAACAGTTGAATCTCTGTGCGAGCTTACGCGATCGTATAGAGAAAGAGATCAATGTTGACCCACCACAACTAGTCGCTAAAGGGGACGTGATAGCGTCTGGATACGATAAGGAATTGGATGATTTACGTTCAATTCGTGATAATGGAAAGCAGTATCTACTTGAGATACAAGAGAAAGAGATCGCACAGACGGGCATAAGCTCGCTTAAGGTGGGATTCAATAATGTGTTTGGTTATTACTTAGAGGTGCGTAATACCTTTAAAGATAAGGTTCCTGAAGATTGGATCCGCAAGCAAACACTGGCACAAGCAGAGCGTTATATCACACCAGAACTTAAGGAGTATGAAGAGAAGATACTTGGTGCTGATGAGAAGATATTGGCTCGTGAGGGGCAACTCTTCATGGAGTTGATTCAAGATATGCAGTCTTTTATCCCACAGATACAGGTTAATGCCAACCTTGTGGCATATCTCGACTGCTTATTGTCATTTATGAAGATAGCCTTACAACAGCATTATGTGCGCCCGACAGTGGATGAGTCTGATGTCCTAGATATACACCAAGGGCGTCATCCTGTTATAGAGACTCAGTTGCCAATAGGCGAACAGTACGTTCCTAATGACGTCAAGTTAGATACCGAACATCAGCAGATTATGATGATAACAGGTCCTAACATGGCTGGTAAATCAGCCCTTTTGCGTCAAACAGCACTGATCGTTCTCTTGGCGCAAATAGGTTGTTTTGTTCCTGCGGAGCGTGCGCGTATTGGTATAGTAGATAAGATCTTCACACGTGTGGGGGCTTCCGACAACATCTCACTAGGTGAGTCAACCTTTATGGTAGAGATGACTGAGGCTGCAAATATCCTCAACAATGTTACGACACGTTCGTTAGTTCTCTTTGACGAGTTGGGTCGTGGCACCAGTACATACGATGGTATAAGCATTGCATGGGCGATAGTTGAGTATCTACATGAGCACCCTAAAGCACAGGCTCGAACGCTCTTTGCGACCCATTACCATGAATTGAATGAGATGGAGAAGAACTTCTCTCGCATCAAAAACTATAATGTATCTGTGAAAGAGGTAGATGGTAAGATCATCTTTCTTCGTAAGTTAACACGAGGCGGAAGTGAGCACTCTTTCGGTATTCATGTTGCTGAAATCGCTGGTATGCCACGCTCAATAGTAAAGCGGGCAAACGTTATTCTAAAGGAGTTAGAGGCTGATAATTCACAAGTGGGAAGTGTTGGTAAGACTGCTATCGAGCATTTGGAGAAGAGTAGGGAGGGCGTTCAACTCTCTTTCTTCCAGCTTGATGACCCTGTACTTACGCAGATTCGTGATGAGATTCTAGGGCTGGATGTCAATAACTTGACGCCTGTTGAAGCCCTTAATAAGCTCAACGACATTAAGAAGATACTGAACGGATAGGTTCGTGATAAGCCTTTATTATATGTGCCAATACATGCTGGTTTTGTACAAACTCACGTGTATTGGCTTTTTATGTGTTATAGTTTGATGAAAAATAGGGGTAGGGGCACATTTATAAGAAACCACATTAATATAAAGGCAGCCATCACAGCATCATTTCCCCATAGTGTTTTCTTAAAGTGTTTGAGTACTCGTTCTCTCCTGTTATTACGTTCGTATAGCTTAGAGATGATATAGTTAGCAGTTAGAAAGACAATCAGAAAAGCTATACAAAAGTCCCATTTGGGGCTTATTACGTATATATTTAGCTTGAAGAATAAAATCATCAAGGGCATAAAAAGAGGCAGGCAAATCATAAATGGACCATCCATTCGCCCTGTGTATTTATGTTCTCCGACATAATAAAGATAATCAATAAAGTGGTAATGTATCCTCTTCTGCGGTATTCTCATAGGATGAAACTATCTATATTATCAGATGTTACGATTGTACGAAACTATCTGCTTGATTCGTAAATATGCTCTTGTTGCATACAAGGACAAATATAGCTATTTTGTAATGGACAACAAAATCTTTATAAGATATTTGTATTGCAATACCAAAAAAACATAAGATTTTTGTATTCTGGGGCTTTTACTACTTTCTAGCTCATGGTTTCCTCTTTTCTTCTTTACTTGTTATTCTGTTCTATTTGTATGTTTTTAAGTCTGCTGCAATTATCTTTCTTTCTGCAATACAGGCTCTGGCTTTGCTCTTAAAAATGCCATATAGCAATGCAGCTAATAGGCTTGTATAAGATATGAAAAGCCTTTTAATGATAAGGTAAAGGCTTATTTATATCATAAATAAGCTCTTTGATAATTAAAGAATAGATTAATAATACATTATAAATAGATTAATAATAATTATTTTTTAATCTAATAATTTGGTTAAAACAGATTTTCTTTGTGAACAGACAGGCATTTCTAATGATTTAATAGCTGGTGTGCTGTAGGATAGGGGAGGCTCTTCTTATATGGAGAAGAGCCTATATACCTAACGTTCTAACCTATAATTTTATTTACAGGTAAGACCACTTCGCCGAGTTCCATCATAGCATTGAAGAGGCTAATCTGCTTGTAGTTAGGGAGGTCGGAAACGAGGAGCTCACGCTCTTGTAGTAGTCCTCTATCCAGCAAACTCTGCCTCATTGTACCTTGAAGGAGTGGGGTAGAGGGCGTAAACCATTGTTTGCCATCATAAAGAGCCACGTTTGTATAAGAGGTATCAGTGATGTGGTTATTGCGAATAATCAATATATCGTCACATTCGCCTTGCTTTTCTTTGAGTTGATTAAGGGCTGATCGATCCACACTCTTGTATCTGTAATCAATGTCGTTGGCTGTTACAAGACGTAAGGAGTGGATATTCTTGCGTTTGTAAGGCGTACAGCTAATGTCATGAATACCAGCCTCATCATATACAAAACGCAGCTTAGCAAGCCCTGAAGGAGCCTTTATACCTTTGAAAACATCATTAAGGAGTAGGGGAGTAGGCTGTCCGAACACCTCTAATCGTGTTTTGTTCATTCGCTGTTGATGGTATGCAAGGTTGCAGATGTGCCCATCTACAACCCTTAAAGACTCAATATATTGGCACATAAACCTTTTCTATTACCTCGTTGTATTCGTCATCATTATTGCTCTGAGCCGTTATGCCACCTCCAGCCTTATAGTAGTAATGCCCTTGCCCATCCTCATCTATGAAGCGAATCATCACTGCGCTATCCAGAGAACCATTGCTGTAACAACCCATCACGCCCGTATAGAAGTCTCGTTCATAGCCTTCTGCCTCATGGATAATCTCCATGGTTCGCCGTTTAGGAGCACCTGTTATTGATCCAGCGGGCAGTAGACGGAAGAACAAACTACCAATTTCTTCTCTGTAATTAGCAGCGAGTTGTCCTGTAATCTCCGAACTCGTCTGCAATATTTGTCCTTTATTTGTCGCCAAACGGTCGATGTATCGATAGCGAGAGACGCTTATCTGATTGGCAATCATACCCAAATCGTTGCGGATAAGGTCGACAATAGTGGCGTGTTCTGCCGCTTCTTTCTTGTTATTCATCAGTTTTCTCCTTGCGTCGGGGATGTTGGCATCAATCGTTCCCTTCATCGGATAAGAAGAGATAACGCCCTTCTCATTGATACGAACAAATATTTCGGGAGAGAAACAGACGAACTTTCCCTTCATCCAACAGCGATATAACGCCTTTGAACGTAGGAAGATGTCATGCAAAGAGAGGTTCGTTTGGATGGGAATCTTGCATGTTAGGTTGGCAAGATAGCTATCTCCTTTCCGTTCGTAATGCTTGATAAGGTTGATACGTGGCTCATACTCTTCCCTTGTGAGGGCTTCGATATGCCATTCAACAGCCTCTTGACCGTAGGATTCGTTTGTTGGAATGTTGTTAAAAGAGGGAAAGGAACATAATAACTCCGTAGGATCTATATCACAAGTTTCGGCTATGTATGCTCCATTGGCTTCATAGTTAATGATGAAGACAAAGTCTTTATTCTCTTTTGCTAGTCTGTTCATGCACTCTATGGCAGACTCCCTATTGTATAATCTCATGTCCTGTTTTTCTTTGGAATAGTCTTGTGTTGTATGGAAAGAATCGCTATTTATCCATGGAAAACATATCTTTTGCCTCAAAGACACCTGATTGTTTGCTCTTTGCCAATTCAATCATACAATGTGCTACAAGCTCTGTTTTCATGGGACGTTGGCTCATGAAGAGCCCGAAGCGATTGAGATATTTAAAAACAGAAACAGCTATTTTCTCACTCGTCTTAGTGGTGTTCTTGCGTATTAACGAGGGTGGTCTGAGGATGGAAATCTGCTGGTAAGGTAATTGATTAACAGCTTCCTCTAGTTCACCTTTCATCCTTGGATAAAAGAAATGAGCCTTTGGATTTGCCATAGCAGCCGATACGAGGATGTAAGCCTTTACTCCCTGTTCTGCAGCAGTGCGTGCGAATTGATATTGATAAGTGTAGTCTACCTTGTATTGAGCGTCCTTTGAGCCAGCAGTCTTGCGTGATGTTCCCATGCAAGAGAATACGATGTCGCCATGAATCTGTAGTCTCCAATTATCCGGTTGGTCAAAGTCAACGATGTGCGTCTTTACTTTCTTATGCTGAATCCCTGCATCTCTTCTTACGAAGAGATCAATCTCTTCAAACGTGTCATCGCTGATGAGCTGCTGAACAAGGTCTTTTCCTACGGCTCCAGTAGCTCCTAATATGATAGCTTTCATACTTTGTTTTTATTGTTCATATTGGTTATTTGCACTCAAGATATAGCCTTCTTTTATTATTTATAAGGTGTGATTGTAATCTTGGTGCGGTAGGTATTGCGGTCAATTACCTGTTGTATCGTATAGTGTTCGGGGTATATTAACTCTAACCGACGGCACATATTCTCTAGTCCAATGCCTTTCCCACTCTTGTCAGTGGCGTTCTTTGGATAGTTACTATTCTCTGATAAGAAGATGATGTCACCATTCTCTTCAATGATAGAGATGTGTATAAACGATGGTTTACTTGCACTGATACCATGTTTAAAAGCGTTCTCAACAGGCGTAAGGAATAACAGTGGGGCTATTACTAGCTGTGAGTTCTGAATTGTGAACTGGCTGGTTATCTCTACATTAGCCCCCGAACGAAGGCGCATGAGGTTGATGTAGTTCTTGATAAAGGCTATTTCGCCTGTTAAACTCACCTCTTTTGGTTGCGTAGCATACAATGTGTAGCGTAATAACTCTGATAGTTGACCTATCGCCCGTTGTGCATTTGCAGGGCTAGTCTGCGTTAGTGACGCTATATTGTTTAGTGTATTAAAGAGGAAATGAGGGTTAAGTTGGTTCTTCAACCAGGCTAACTCAGCCTCTGTCATCTTCTGTTTCTGTTCTCTTAGCTGTCTTTTCAATGCGTTGTGACGTATATAATACCGCACAAAGATGGCTGCCACGACCATAGCATAGTTGAGTATCATCCATAGAACACCGAACTGATAGAATCCAATTCGGGTGGTTTCGGAGGGCAGTGTGGTGTTATATATATTGAAAAACTGCTTGTCCCAGAGGATAATAAACACTAAGTTGATAATCCAGAAAGTCCATTGTTTGACTCTATCTTTTGCTTCGAAGAAGTAAGGAACAAGTAGATAGAAATTAATCATGAAGACAATTAAGAGCAAGAAGAGTACTAAGGCGTTGATGCGAATTGACTCTTGAATGGTGTTGATATCATGTTCTAGGAGCATGGTGACCAATGTCCAAATGGAGACAAGAGCTGCATATACGCCTACCTGTGCGCCTAATATAGATAGATTGTAGCGTCTCAGGTGTTGTATCATAAACCTCTTTAGTACCTTCATGATGCAAAGATAGACTTTTAAAAGGAAAGATACAAGCGTTTAATATACTACCTTTTTACTTTATCAACATTATTACTATTTTTAACATATACGCCTAATTTGCTCTATACAAGTGCCTTATACATGATGAATTCATTACAAAAAGCCCCTTTCAAGGGGCTTCTCTTGATGATGGGATAGCTATTACTTATTCTTTTCTGCTTGGTCTGCTCTGATCAAAGCAAGTAGATGCTCGACCGCTTCCTCTTCTGGTATATTATGTTCAACACACTCTTGTTTACGATAGAGACTCACCTTCTTTGGTCCAGCACCAACGTATCCGTAGTCCGCATCAGCCATTTCTCCAGGTCCATTAACGATACATCCCATGATACCCACTTTAAGTCCTTTCATGCCTTTAGTGGCTTCTTTGATGCGAGCAATGGTAGTTCTGAGGTCGTAGAGGGTACGTCCGCAGCCCGGACAAGAGATGTATTCGGTTTTAACCATGCGTAATCTGCCTGCCTGAAGGATAGCGAAAGCAGTCTGTTCCACATCTTCCTGTGACAAATCTCCATTGTTCATGAGCCATAAACCATCGGTGAGTCCGTCCATCATGAGTGCTCCCATGTCTGCAGCAGCTTCTAGTTGGAATTGCTCTTTGGGGCTAACTATTAACGAAGCAGGCGTATTGGCTGGTTGTATCGGTGCATCTGTCGTAGAGTGTTGATACATCTGTGCGAAGATAAGAGGGTTCTTCACCCCTGCAATCATCAGTTGATGAGCCAGTGCGCGTTGGTCTCCAAGGCGGTTCTGATGGTTAGTCATGCAGATAACAACCACCTCTGGATGAGCTTTCAAGCATGCTAAGAACTCCTCGGAAGGTGTTCCGAACTTCAAAACAAGGAACTTCACATCCTTATTAATTGCACTGATGAAAGGCATACCAGTAACTGGAAAGATGGGATAAACGTTCTCCAACGATTGACAACCACTATTGGCAAGATTCATATAGGCATCATAATCGAGGATATACCTTTGTTTCTTCTCTTGTTTCTCTGGTAGTTCGCCCTGCACATAGATGTAGTCTGGACTCGGCAACTCGGCTGATGAAACCTCAACAGCAGCTTGTTTAGGGTGACGAGTAGCAATGACAACGGGCACGTTATCGCCTCCTATGTTACCAGCAGGCACTGTCTTACGACGTACAGGACGCAAATAATCAAAGCCAGTATAGGCTTCGCCAGGGATAAGAAGATGTTTCTCGCGACGGCGAAGATACCATGCAAGGTATTTGGCAACGGGTATCTCACATTCAGGTTCCTCACTTAATGATACGCGAATGGTGTCTCCTATGCCATCAGCAAGCAATGCGCCAATACCAACTGCACTCTTAATTCGACCATCTTCACCCTCTCCAGCCTCTGTAACACCTAAGTGTAATGGGTAAGTCATGCCCTCTTTCTCCATCTCGGAAACTAATAATCGGACAGAGCGAACCATCACTACGGTATTAGAAGACTTGATGGAGATAACGACATCATGGAAGTTATGCTTGCGAAAGATGTGTAGGAACTCCATACAACTTGCCACTATGCCCTCCGGAGTATCGCCATATCGATTGCGAATGCGGTCTGATAAGCTACCATGATTTACTCCTATGCGTACTGCCGTATGGTTTTCTTTACAGATATTGATGAATGGAACGAGTCGATCCTCAATCTTCTTCAACTCCTGCGCATACTCTTCATCAGTATATTCAAGCTTTTTGAATGTTCGAGCAGGGTCCACATAATTACCTGGATTGATACGTACTTTCTCTGCATAGAGCGCTGCTACATCTGCAACATTCGCATTGAAGTGAACGTCGGCACACAGAGGTGTGTTGTAACCAGCGGCTCTTAACCCAGCATTGATATGTTGTAAGTTCTCTGCCTCACGCTTTCCTTGTGTGGTAAGGCGCACGAGTTCGCCCCCAGCATCAATGATTCTTTTGGCTTGAGCCACACTTCCTTCTGTGTCATCAGTGGATGTTGTGGTCATAGACTGTATACGAACTGGATTCTCACCACCGATGTTCAATGCCCCAACATGGGCTACGGTGGTCTTCCTCCTGGCATAGTTAAATAAATCAATCATTGTCTTTTATCTTCTTAATTCATACCCCATCACTCAAAACTCATACCTCTTTCTATGCTTAGTAAGCAATTCTAACAATCATGAAGGATGAGTTTTGAATGATGAGTTACGGCTAATAAAGTTGCTTAGCACTTATACTTATAGTCCTGAATGGCTGCTAGTTCCTTATTAGCCTTCTCTATCTTCTGTCCTAAAGACGCCTTCCAGGTTTCGATCTTTTGTGCAATAGCATCGTTACCAAGCGCTATCATCTCTGCAGCAAGTATCGCCGCATTCTGTGCGCCATTGACTCCTACGGTTGCAACAGGTATCCCCGGGGGCATTTGAATTATCGATAACATCGCATCGAGACCATCAAGCATACCCTTGATAGGCACTCCGATGACTGGTAATGGGGTTGATGCGGCAATGACACCAGGTAAGGCTGCTGCCATACCAGCACCTGCGATGATTACTTTTACGCCTCTTCCCTTAGCTTCTTTAGCAAAGGTTTCAACGGCATCAGGCGTTCTGTGTGCTGAAAGAGCATTCACTTCGAAAGGAATCTCTTGCTGTTCTAACCACTTACAAGCCTTTTCCATTACTGGTAAGTCGCTTGTCGAACCCATGATAATACTAACTAATGGCTTCATATTTAATTCTTGTTTTAGATGAGTTGATGCTTATCTCGTTTACTTATAAGTTTATAATCGTAAGGAAGGAACTGATGATACCAAGGAAGAAACCCGATGTCACTTGTTCTAAAGAGTGCTGTCTTAGAATCATCCTACTGCTTCCAACCATTCCAGAAACTATCAGTGTAAGGCATAGCCACCACATTGGATCAAAGTTATACATCAATGAGAAGGCTATCAAAGAACCTGTTACTCCACCAATAGCTGCCGTATGCGTCGATATTTTCCACCATATATTAATGATGGCGCAGAGTATCTGTATGACCAGAGCAACGATGAGTATCGAGGTCAGCATGTGCGGTAGATGAAGTAAGTTCATGATGTAGAAGCACGTAAAATAGCACACAATGGATAATATATAAGGTACTACTCGCTTCTCTTTCTGCCCTAATTGTATAGGAGTCCACCCCTGATACTGACGGTAGAGATGGATAAGAATGGTGGGAAAGCACTGTAAAGGCATAAACCAATAGGATATAAGAGAGCTTAGCTTGCCACGGGAACATGCTAAGATAGCTGAAGGTAAAGATAGCAAGAATGCCTACTACGGGTAAGTAAAAGGGTGTGAGCACCATACTCACTACTCTTGCGGTTAATATAATATTCTTTTCATTCATCTCAAATGGTTCTTCTAATACCTTTACAATCATTCTTTTCTAAGCCTTGCAACTGGTAAGCCCAGTTGTTCTCGATACTTAGCAACAGTGCGCCGAGCAATCGGGAAGCCCTTTTCCTTTAGTTGTTTTGCTAATGCGTCATCGCTAAGAGGCTTACTCTTATCCTCTTCCTTGATTAGATCTCGCAGTGCTATCTTGATCTTCCGAGTAGACATTTCCTCGCCATCAGTGGTTGTGTAGCTATCAGAGAAGAAGAACCTAAGTGGGAAAGTGCCCCACTTTGTTTGCGCATACTTGATGTTGCTGACTCGAGAAATCGTCGAGATATCCAGTCCGGTGCGGTCAGCTATATCCTTAAGAATCATTGGCTTCAATTCAGCCTCATCCCCGTCTTGGAAGAATTTACGCTGAATATCAATGATAGCACGCATTGTTACTTGTAGAGTATGGCGTCTTTGCTTCACTGCCTCGATGAATCCTTGTGCCTTATCAACCTTCTCTTTGGCATAAAGCAAGGCTTCCTTCTCTTGTCGATTCATACTCGCTTTATTGTTCCGATAGGCTGCCAGCATCTCATTAAAGCTCGGTGAGACGTGTAACTCTGGTAGATTACCATGATTAAGACTAAAGGTAATGGTGCCATCATCCTCTGTCTCGATGATAAAGTCAGGTGTTATCTGTTGTAGGTTACGCCCTTGTGTTTCGCCCATAGACGCTCCCGGCTTTGGATTTAACTTGCGTATCTCCTTTTGCAAGGTCTCCACTTGAAGATCAGAGAGCTCCATTGCAACCTTAATCTTATCCCAATGCTTCTTCGTGAAAGCATCGAAATGACGTGTGAGAACCTGTTTCACATATTGATATAACTGTCCGTCGCGTTGCCACTCGCCGTTTTCAACCTTTCGCTCTACTTGCAGTAACAAACATTCCTGCAAACTTCTGGCACCGATACCAGCTGGATCAAAGTCCTGCAATAGCTTTAGTACATCCTCAATCTCCTGTGTTGTAGCGTCAATACCATGGTAGATTGCAAGTTCATCACTGATGGTGTCTAAGTCTTTCCGCAGTAGTCCATCATCGTCCAAACTACCAATAAGATACTCCAGAATATCCCTTTGCCGTTCAGTTAGCTCCAGTTCGCCCACCTGCTCATTGAGTTTATCGATAAAGGAAGTGGTATCTCCGTAAACAATCTCCTCATAGTCAGCATTGTTGCGTTGCTGTCGTGCATCGTAAGTCGGCAAGTCGTCATCCGATTGCATACGTTCCAAAGCAGAGTCAAGGGCGTCTTGTCTCTCCTCACGTTCCTGTTGTGAGTCGAAATCATCATCCTCTCTCTGTTCTACGGAATCGTTTGTATCAATGCTATCAGACTCCTCTCCACCTGCTTCTAACGCTGGGTTATCATCTAACTCGGCGTTCACAGACTCTTCCAGTTCGGTGAGTGGCATCTCTAAGAGCTTCACTTGCAACATTTGTTGCTGTGAGAGACGCTGCACCTGTTGCTGCTTTTGGGTCTGAATCTGTACTTGTTCTTGTGCCATTACTATACCTGAATTACGCTACAAAAGTACTAAAAAAAAGCATGAAAATCACTGGAAGTAATCTTTTAATTGTGCAGCTAGGGCAGAAAGTCTATCTGGGTTATCATTACCATATCGGTTCCATATATCCTGACAAGGCAATAACAGGGGCGTAATCATTAGGTCATCACGATTGAGATAAGGGTCACAAAACTGGAAGACATCCATTACCTCCACCACAGAATGGGCTTTTATCTTCATCAACTTAGCCATTTCGCGTATCTCGGGAGTCTCTTCTACCATCGTGATAGGCGTCAGTCGGAAGTAAAGATCTAATATTATCACGAGCATGAAAGGTCTCAATTCATTATAACCATCTATTGGAAGGAAGTCATGCTCAAATGTTTCCCTTAGTTGCACACCATTATAAAACTCCTTCGCTTTGCCGAATCCCTTCATTGAACGCAGTTTCTTCACATCCTTATTGAGCTTGCGTGTGTTCTCAGCGTAGGTTTCCCAGATAAGTTGTAACACTGGAGTGTCACGGTGGCGCAGCTTGAATTGTTGTTCATAGAGGCTCTTGGGCGGTATATGAAGTTCCAAACTAAGCTCTACCAACGCATGGGAATACATTGGCTTCATGCCCTCCGGCTTCTTTAAATACAGCTGGAGGAGGAGTAACCAGTAGTCGTCAGACCATAAGGGATGTGTCGCCATATATAGAAAGGAGTATCTTTGTTTTTCGCAAAGATACTCCTTTTTATATTAATAAGCAAATTTTTGCTCACTTCTGATAGCCCTCTTTATTACTTCACACCGCCCACTAAGTCATCATTCTGTATGCTCCTCGCAACTTTCTTCACGTTTGCACGCAGCTTTCCGAAGTTCCATGAGAGGCTAATGCCGAACTCTCTTGGCTTATCCCAAGACTTTTCTTGACCTATAAAGTCTCCTTTCACGGTACGCGTGTTATACTCCTGTCGTTTCGTGAAAGGCATTTTGCTATAAAGTGTAAGGGTGAGTTTATCTTTGAGGAAACGTCTGGTAAGATTGAATACATAGTTGTTCCAGTGTTCTCCATATAGGTAAGGCGTATATACAGGGCGTCCGAATTGCACATAAAGGTTCGCCTCGAAAGTCAATTTCCATGGTAACTTCTGTTCCACATCGAAGTATATATCCCCCCAGCAGCCCCTGTTCTTTATCGAAGGAGAGGGGATGCTGATTCGTGAATAATTAACCGAACCATTCAAACTAAGGCTCGTTCCTTTGAAAGGTTGCCATTGCGTGTAAGAAGAGAAACCCAAACTTTTCTTCTTCATAACGTTATCGTATGTTGCAACAATATCCTGTCCATCAGTGTAACGGGTTCCTGTTATATCGTTATTAGTGAAGGTGTAATAAGGAGTGAAGCTCCAGGTCAGTTTCGGAGTGATTAATGTATAGGTCATTTGGAGCTTCTGGTTATGACTACTTCCTAAGTTGGCATTACCATAAGATACATAGTTTGGTGTGCGAACAACAGCCGGATTAAGATACTTGATACCAGGTCTATTGATGCTTGTACTATAACTGAACTTTAGCGTTTGGGCATCTGTTATCTTGTATTGAACGCTTGCGGAGGGCACCCAGTCATGGAGATTGGCATGGAAACCGGTTGCGCTTCCATCGGGAAAGTCGGCTTTCATGTAGCTATACTCGTATCTCAAGCCAGCCCGAGCAGACCAATTACCAGCCGTAAAGAGGTAAGACAGATAGGCAGCAGCCACCTGTGTGTTATGCTTAAACTCCTTGTCTTCGTTCGGCATAGAGCCTGTGTAATCTGTACGTGTGTGACTGTTATTGTTACGAAGGATGTATTTTAGACCGCTTTCCAGCTTATGCTGTTTACCAAAGGGGCGCACGTAATCTAATTGGAAGGTGTGTTCCGTGAATCGCTCACGCGAGTGTAAGTCACAAGCAGTGTAGTTGAAAGGTGCATTCACAAGGTTACTTAACTCTATACGAGTAGTCCTTCGATGGCGTGTAGCAGCCAACATGTAAGACAGTGTGAGCACTTCTCCATCCAAATGAGTCTTGTGCTGATAGTCTAACCGCCCTCCGATGTTGAAATAAGAGTAGTGAGGTATCGCTGTGGATTCGTCATATTGATAGAGAAGATGGTTGTTCTTGTCCCATCGTTCATAGTTCGATATAACCGTATTGCCCACCTTATAACCGAAAAGAGAGGCCGATGCAGTCAAGAGATTCAGTGAGTCAAGCTCATAACTGGCACTGACGTTACCGATATGAATGTTCCCACTCGTGGCGTGGTGACTCTTTTCAAGAGATTTCTCACCCGTCTTGAGGTATGTAAACGAGCTTTCTACCTCTCTTTCCGTTTGCTTCCCTGCCTGATAATATTCCATGTAGTTAATGGTAGTAGTGAGCTTTCCCACCTGCGTAGTGAGCGTTGTTCCAAGTCCAACAGAGCCGTATGAACTTACATTTGTTTGTATATTGCCTGATAATCCTTGCATACGTACATTGCTCATCGTTACGATGTTGAGTATAGTTGACGTCCCTTCGGCATCATACTTAGCACCGGGATCGGTGATAACCTCAATCCTCTTGATGGTAGAAGCAGGCATTGCTTTCAGTATCTCTTTGAGACTTTGCCCTGCAAAAGCAGGGTCGGGGTGCCCGTTCTTATATACTTTGAAGTTTGTAGAACCTTGTACTTTGATATTGTCCTGACCATCGACAGTGACGAAAGGAACCTTTTTCAGCACCTCTAAAGTGCTCTTCGTCTGTGCCGTCACATCGTCTTTCACGTTGTAAGTCAGCTTGTCAATATCATTCTTAATCAGCTGTTTTTGATGCGTCACAACGACTTCTTTCAACTTTTGCGTCTTCGTTGTGTCACTCTTAGTGGCTTCTTGTGCCGATAAAGGGGTTGTCAAGAAGAGTATTATTGATAGTAGGATGGCGTTTCTTCTCATAATGGTATCCTTTCTAAGATATAGTTAATAATCGGAGACAAAGATATGTTTTTTCTTTCAACTTGTCAATAGTTACTACTTGTTTTTTTACGTTTTTTTTACCCTCCCATAGGGGAAGAAGCCTCCCTGCCCCCTCTCGACTGTAAAATCCCCAACCCCTCCCAAGGAGGGAGTGCCTAACGGAAGCCAGCAAGGAGACGGCAGGTCGGGGTGTAACGATGCAATGCCTCGTTAGCTGTAACAGCAGGGGTAAAGACAAAGAGACGCCTTCTTTGTTTTTGAAGAGGGCGTTTCTTCCATGCGAAGAGGGCGTTTCCTTGATGTGAAGAGACGCCTTTTTTTGTTTGTAAATAACGTTATTCACTCCCCTCTCCATTCGGAGAGTGGTTGAGGGTGAGGCTTTTTTTAGTGTTTTTAATCGTTGGTCGTTAAGCGAATTAAAGACCGGTAAATAGCATTAGTATCGAATACTTTTTGTAAATTTGCACATTAGTTATAACAAGTGAAAAGAATGGAATACAACTTCAGAGACATTGAGCAGAAATGGCAACAGAAGTGGGTTGATTTGAAGACTTACAAGGTTGTTGAAGATAAGAATAAACAGAAGTTCTATGTGCTAAACATGTTCCCTTACCCATCTGGGGCAGGCTTACATGTGGGTCACCCGTTGGGTTATATAGCCAGTGATATATATGCTCGCTATAAGAGACTCAATGGTTTAACGTCTTAAACCCTATGGGTTACGATGCTTATGGGCTCCCCGCAGAGCAGTATGCCATACAGACTGGACAGCACCCAGAGGTTACGACGAAGAAAAACATAGCCCGTTATCGTGAGCAACTGGATAAGATTGGCTTCTCATTCGACTGGGATAGAGAGGTAAGAACGTGTGACCCGCATTACTACCATTGGACTCAATGGGCATTCGAACAGATGTTTAACTCCTATTACGACAATCGTTTGCAGAAGGCGCAGCCTATTTCTCAACTCGTAAAGCACTTTGAAGAGGAGGGAACTCTCAATCTCGACGTGGCTAAAAGTGAGGAGTTTGTATTCTCAGCACGCGACTGGATGAGCATGGATGAGCATGAGCAACAGGAGAAACTGATGAACTATCGCATTGCTTACTTGGGTGAGACGATGGTGAATTGGTGCCCTGGTTTGGGTACAGTGTTGGCTAATGACGAGGTTGTCAATGGTGTTAGCGAGCGTGGCGGATACCCAGTTGTGCAAAGCTGATGAAGCAGTGGTGCCTAAGAGTGTCTGCTTATGCTCAGAGACTGTTGGAGGGTTTAGAGAAAATAAACTGGTCTGATTCTATTAAAGAGACCCAGAAGAATTGGATAGGACGCTCGGAAGGAACAGAGGTGGAGTTTAAGTATGTTACTCCAAATGGTTCTGAAGGACAGAAAGAAGGAAAGTTTACCATCTTCACAACGCGTGCTGATACAATGTTTGGCGTCACTTTCATGGTACTAGCACCAGAGTCTGAACTTGTAAAAGAGCTTACCTCGGATGCACAGAAAGCTGAGGTGGAGGATTATCTGGCTTATGTAAAGAAGCGCACAGAGCTTGAACGAATGTCAGATCGTAAGGTGACGGGTGTCTTCTCAGGCTCTTATGGCATTAACCCATTCACTGGTGAGCAGCTCCCTATATATGTGTCTGAATACGTACTAGCGGGTTATGGCACTGGAGCAATTATGGCTGTGCCTGCTCATGACAGCCGTGATTATGCCTTCGCAAAGCACTTTAACTTGCCAATCGTACCTCTGATTGAGGGCGCGGACGTGTCGGAAGAGAGCTTCGATGCGAAAGAGGGAATCGTTATTAACTCTCCTGCGGAAGGTAAGGAGGCTGCTTTGGAGGGTTTCTCACTCAATGGGCTTACGGTGAAAGAGGCTATCGCAAAGACAAAGAAGTTTGTTAGTGAGAGAGGAATCGGACGTGTGAAGGTGAATTACCGACTACGTGATGCTATCTTCTCACGCCAACGCTATTGGGGAGAACCATTCCCTGTCTATTATAAGAAAGGGATGCCTTACATGGTACCAACGGACTGCTTGCCGTTGGAGTTGCCTGAGATAGATAAATATGAGCCTACCGAGAGTGGCGAACCACCATTGGGTCGTGCGAAGATGTGGGCTTGGAGCGAGAAAGAAAACAAGGTTGTTGATAAGTCACTAGTAGATGATGAGACCGTATTCCCGCTTGAGTTGAACACAATGCCAGGTTTCGCAGGTAGTTCGGCATACTATCTTCGCTACATGGATCCGCATAATAACGATGCACTTGTGGGTCGCGAGGCTGATGAGTATTGGCAGAATGTGGACTTATATGTGGGTGGTACCGAACATGCCACAGGTCACTTGATATACAGCAGATTCTGGAATAAGTTCTTATTCGACTGTGGTTGCAGTTGTAAAGACGAACCTTATGAGAAGTTAGTGAACCAGGGTATGATTCAAGGACGCTCTAACTTTGTTTATCGAATCAATTCCGATGACCACTCAAAGGCTCCTGTCTTTGTTAGCTTAGGGCTTAAAGACAAGTATGAAACGACTCCTATTCATGTCGATGTGAATATTGTTCATGCTGATGTACTCGATGTTGAGGCTTTCAAGGCATGGCGTCCTGAATACAAAGATGCCGAGTTTATCTTTGAAGATGGTAGTAAGTCGGCTGATAGAATATCGAATGATAGTACCGCAGGTAACGCTGTTTACAAGTGTGGTTGGGCGATAGAGAAGATGTCAAAGTCCATGTTCAACGTTGTCAATCCAGATGATATTGTGGAGCAGTATGGCGCTGATACACTTCGACTCTACGAGATGTTCTTAGGTCCAGTAGAGGCTAGTAAGCCTTGGGATACCAATGGTATTGATGGATGTTTCCGCTTCTTAAAGAAGTTCTGGAAGCTTTATCAACAGGAACTGAACGATGAGGAGCCATCGAAGGAGTCGTTGAAGAGTGTGCACAAGCTTATCAAGAAGGTGACAGGAGACATTGAGCAATTCTCTTACAACACTGCTATTTCAGCGTTCATGATATGTGTTAATGAGCTAAGTCAGCAGAAGTGCGCTAACAAGGAGCTGTTGAAAAAGCTGGTAATTGTCATTGCGCCATTTGCACCACACATGGCAGAAGAGTTGTGGGAGCAGTTGGGTGGTGAGACAAAGAGCGTTTGTGATGCCGCTTGGCCAGCTTGGGACGAGTCTTACCTGGTGGAGAATGAGGTGCAACTGACCGTTTCTTTCAATGGTAAAGCACGTTTTCAAATGACTTTCCCGGCTGATGCTACAAAGGAAGACATCGAGAAGAACGCATTAGCAGACGACCGCAGTAAGCATTACATAGATGGTAAAACGATTGTAAAGACCATCGTTGTACCTCGAAAGATTATCAACATCGTTTGTAAGTAACTAATATCTAAACCAGAGAGGATGTGTGTTTACACTGCACGCATCCCCTCTATATACCTTTAAGACCTATGACTATTAATCAACAGCTTATCCGCTCTGAAGCAAAGGATTATCTCTTTCTTACGATGGGACTGCTTCTTTATGCCGTTGCCTTCACTATCTTCCTCCTTCCTTATGAGATTGTTACGGGTGGAGTAACGGGTATGTCCGCCATTGTTTACTATGCAACTGGATTCAAGATAGAGAACACTTACATGATAATCAACATCTCCCTGTTGGTTGTCGCACTAAAGATTCTGGGCTTCAAGTTTATGATGAAGACCATATATGCTATCTTCGCGCTCTATTTCATGCTGAAGTTTGCACAAGACCTGATGCCTGTTGATGCTCATGGACACTTCATTAAGGTGCTCGGGGAAGGGCAGGATTTCATGTCATTGATTATTGGCTGTTGTATAACTGGTACTGGTCTTGCCATCGTCTTCTTAAATAATGGAAGTACAGGAGGCACTGATATCATCGCAGCCTGCGTCAATAAGTATCGCGACATATCGTTAGGACAAGTGTTGATGGGCGTCGATATATTGATAGTAGGTAGTTGTCTCTTCTTCCCGCAGTTTGGTTCTATGGTCGACCGATTGCATAAGATGGTCTTTGGATACTGCACTATGTTCATCGAATGCTTCATGCTTGACCACGTAATGAACATGAGAAGGGGAGTCAGTACAGTTCCTTATCTTCTCATGGAAACATGAGGAAATAGCCAAAGCTATCGTCGATGAGACGGAGCACGCCCTTACTATACTCGATGGACATGGTTGGTACACAGGCAATGACATGAAGGTTATATGCTTACTAGCGAAGAAGAACGAGAGTAAAACTATCTTCCGTCTTATCAAGATGGTTGACCCTACAGCCTTCGTAAGCCAGAGTTCGGTCATAGGAGTGTATGGCGAAGGCTTTGATCAGATAAAGATTAAGGCAAAGAAGGATAAGAAGAAGCAGATTGAGAAGCTGCAACAAGCTGCTGAGAGTGTGCCTGTAAACAAAGAATAAATGGCTTTTTGAGATGAAAATAGTATTCGCAACGAATAATAAACATAAGTTAGAAGAGATCGAGGACATCCTTGGTAAGGACTTTGAGATTGTCTCTTTGGCTGAAATAGGTTGTCATGAGGATATTCCAGAGACGGGTCTAACATTGGAGGAGAACGCTCGCCAAAAGTCAACCTACATCGTTGAGCATTACAACCACGATTGTTTTGCGGATGATACGGGGCTTGAGGTGGATGCTCTCAATGGTGAGCCAGGTGTTCATTCAGCCCGTTATGCAGAAGGAACTGACCACGATAGCGAAGCAAACATGCGTAAGTTGCTATCGAAGATGTCGAATGTTAAGGAGCGTACAGCACGTTTCCGCACGGTTATCTCATTAATCATTAATGGTGTAGAACATCAATTTGAAGGGCGTGTCGAAGGGCGTATTGCAACCGAGAAACATGGTAAAGAAGGCTTCGGATATGACCCTATTTTCATCCCAGAAGGCTATGACAAGAGTTTTGCAGAGCTTGGCGAAGAAGTGAAGAATCAGATTTCTCACCGTGCAAGAGCCGTTAAGAAGCTCGCAGAATACCTTTCCTCATCTTGCTAAAGCATTCATCTACGTGCTATCAATACTCCTTCCTGTTTATAAATGTAGCTGTGTGGCTTTGGTAACAGAGCTACAACGGCAATGTGTGGAGTGTGGTATTGCGTATGAGATCATCGTGGCTGACGATGGGACAATGGCTGATACTACGAATCAGTACATCGTTGAGTGTAACAAAGTCATTGGTCAGTTAGAGGGCGTGCGGTATATTATAAGGCTGGAGAATGTCGGTCGGTCAGCCATTCGCAACTTCCTTTTCTCGCAATCAAAAGGTGATTGTATTCTCTTTATAGATGGTGATTTATCCCTTGATAACCCCGATTTCATTCGTAGATACATGCAAATAGAAGGTGATGTGGTCGTTGGTGGTATCAGAATAGGTGGCAATCCAGAACAATGGAAAGGGAATCTTAGATACAAATATGAGTGTGCTTTCGAACGAAAGAATAGTTTGAGTGATAGACAGAAGAGACCTTTTCAAAGTTTCCGCACTACTAACTTTATGGTAAAAAGAGCGGTCTTTGTCCAACACCCATTTGACGAGAAGCTCACTCATTATGGTTATGAAGATGTATTGTGGGGTAAGGCTCTTGAAGAGAACGGGGTTCAGATAACCCATATTAATAACCCCATAACCCTAACCGACTATGAGAATAACACTTTGTTTATAGATAAGACGGAGGAGTCTTTACGAACTCTTTATGAGTACCAGATGCTATTGAAAGGATATTCTAAGTTGTTAGAAATGAAAGATAGGATGGTACGATTTCATCTAGTGAAGGCTATTCTAATAGTTCATAAATTGTTCGGTGAGAAGGTAAAGATGCTTTTGCAAGGCAATAAACCAAGCGTCTTTCTGTTTAATGTATATAAGCTCATGTATTATATAAGCCTTGAGCAGCAAGCAAGATAATATTCATTTCGACAAGAACCCACTATGACAATAAAACGAATTATCCTATCTTTTATCATTCTCATATCCTCTCTCTCTGCTATTGCAGGAGGTATTGGGACCTGGAAGTCTTACCTTTCTTATGCCAACATACAATGGGTTGAGCAAGGAGGCAATCGGTTGTATGTACTTGCATCTGATGCCCTTTACACCTATAATAAGGCTGATCAAAGTATTCAGACATACGATAAACAGAACGGACTAAGCTCTATTGACATCCGATTCATTGGTTGGAACGAAGTCGCCAAGCGCCTTGTTATTGTCTACGAAGACAATAATATCGACCTAATGGACGCTAAGGGGAACGTTACGAACGTACCCGACTATTATTTAAAGGCTTTGACTTCCGACAAAACTGTCTATAGTATTGATATGAATGGGGCTTATTGCTATCTCTCAACAGGCTTCGGACTTGTCAAACTGAATGTTGCTAAGGCAGAAATAAGCGACAGTTACAACCTCTCCTTTCCTGTTAATTATAGTTATCTGGATGGTTCTTATATCTATGCCGCAAGCCAGTCTAATGGGCTATATCGTGCTCCGTTAACGGCAAACTTGCTCGATAAGAACAACTGGACACGGGTTGGTGGCTATGTGGCAAGACCTAAGACGATGGCTGTAAACCTCCTTAATCAAGCGAAAACATTGAGTCCCGGAGGTCCAAAGTATAATGGTTTTACCTATATTCAATACCTTAATAACCGCTTATATACTGTTCCCTGGTATGTTTAAATCAGGTTATGGAGATTCTAATACACCTGGTGCTGTACAGATTCTACACGATGATGAGTGGACGAATTATCAAGAGAATCTATCGTTAAAAACGGGCTATGACTATCTTGATAACAATGTTCTTGCAGTCGATCCACGCAATGCTAACCATGTATTTGTTGGTGGAAGAACAGGCTTATATGAGTTTCTTGATGGGCAGTTAAAGACTTATTATAACAAAGACAACAGCTTGTTACAAGGCGCAATGGACCGAGGACGAGAGTTAGGAAACAACTATGTGCTTATTAATGGACTTTGTTTCGATAATAAAGGAGACCTTTGGATATTAAATAGTCAAGCCTCCAGAGAGAATCTCTTGCGTCTTTCGGCTGATGGACAGATGACTTCTTTCAGTAAGCCAGCCCTTATGAAGGATGGAGTAGGGGGCTCAGTCCTAACAAGTATGGTCTTTGATAACCGCAACAACTTATGGTTCTGTAACGATCACTGGGGCTATCCGGCTTTGTTCTGTTACCAACCAGCAACCGACAAGTTGCTTTCTTTCACTCGATTTGTCAATGAGGATGGTTCGAACCTAGACTTAGTACCCCATAGCGTGACGCCTTTGTCGAATGGAGATGTGTGGGTTACTACTACGATAGGTCCACTTCTCTTGTCTCGTTCGGCTATTGATAACCCTGAGACAGCCGTTTTTACACAGGTAAAAGTGCCTCGTAACGATGGTACCAACCTTGCCGATTATCTTCTGTCGGGCATTGATGTCACCTGTATGGCTATTGATGGAGGAGGCAGGAAGTGGTTTGGAACAAAGGCAAATGGTGTTTATCTCATCAGTGCCGATAATATGACACAGGTGAAACATATCCTCTCTTCAAATAGTCCGCTCCTATCGGATAATATCCTTTCTATCGCTATCAACAACGCAACAGGCGAAGTCTTCTTCGGTACGGACAAGGGTTTATGCTCTTACATGAGTGATGCGACGACACCATCCGACCAACCGAATGAGGATAAAACATACGCTTATCCAAATCCAGTTAAGCCCGGTTATACAGGGCCAATCACTATTGTTGGACTCTCAATGAACGCTGATGTGAAGATTGTCACTACAAATGGTGTACTTGTTGCAGCAGGTACTAGCAATGGTGGTAGCTTTGTTTGGGACGGCAAGGACAAGTTCGGTAAACCCGTTGCATCAGGTGTTTACATGGTTGAAAGTGCTGACGAAGATGGCAACAATGGTGTTGTTTGTAAGGTGGCGATTGTGAGATAGAGAGGAAATATTAGTGAATTTATAATAATCTGACTATAGGGACACTTATAATGGAGGGTTGTCAATAGAGCAAATGATGGTAGAGAGGGAACGTTGGATAGACATGCTGCGAGGTTTCTGTATGTTGGCAATATTGTTAGATCATACTGAAATCTATTATACAGGAGGTAACCTTATTCCTTATGATTGGTATGTTTCGAATGTTCTAATCGTCTTTTTCTTTCTGTCAGGATACCTCATGTACAAACAGCAAGGCTTTTCTTTGAGGCACAAGCTGACTTCGATAGGGTGTAGTCTACTTCTTCCTTACTTTCTCTTTACCATAGTTTTGTCACTTCCGAAAGCCTTTGTGCATGGTCATAGTATAGACTGGGAGAGTTTATTATTACCTATCTTGACAGGTCGAGCCTCTTGGTTTATAGCTGCCTTGATCGTTTCTGAAGTCGTTTTTAGCCTTTTCTTGTGGATAACTCGTGGAAAAGTTATACCCTTATTCATTCTCTCCTCTTGTGCTTTTGTTGGTTCGGTACTTTTAACGAAACAATCCACTGCTTATCCTTGGTGTATCAACAATGCCTTGCAAGCAGTCCTTTTCCTTTATATCGGATGGTTTTATCAATGTCGAAAAGATGTTTTCAACCATATCAACACACCATTATATACGTCATTCCTCTTTATATTTCTTATAGTAATAAAAGGTTATGCAACGTGCAAAGGGGTGCATACGATGATATACCCAATGGGTATAGACTCTTATTTCATCTTCTTCCTTGATATGTTAACGAGCGTTTTCTTACTTGTCAATGTTTGTAAGCAACTGCCAAGATGTAAGCCTTTAGAGTGGGTTGGAGCGCATAGTATTGTTTATTATTTCGTCTGTGGAGGTGTTCCCCTTTGCTTATCTTTAGCACTTGAGAAGGTGGATTTAGGCTATCATGGAGCTTATTATAGTGTACTGATAGCCTATGCTTTGGTCTGCATAGTGGCAAGCTGTATTGTAGCAATCGTCTATCGCTACTTGCCATTTATGCTTGGAAAGCTTCATTAAGCCCTTTCTTTACCTTGTATGAGGCTATAACTGTTATAGACGTATAAACTCACTACAAATGAAGAAACGCCCTTTTGAGGGCAAAGAGAGCCTCTCCTTGATGCGAAGAAAGCCTCTCTTCAAATTGAAGAAAGGCTCTCTTTGTTTTTTAAAGCTGGTTTTCTCTTATTTCTTTAGTTATTAAGAGGGAGTATAGATGAGGCTTAGGATTGGGTGAAAATCTACTTTTTAGGCTCAGACCTCTTATCCTTTACCTTCTTAATCTTTACCTTCCCTTGTAGTATATCTTCGCTTGGGAGGTCTATACCGAGGCTGCGGGCACGCTCCAGATTGCGACTCCTTGCCTTACGCTGCGTATCTGCCTTCTGCTTAGTAATTGCTCCAGGCTTCTGTTGATAGAGCGGTAGAAGGCGTGGATTCCACGTTCCTTGCACATCACGTTTCGCTTTGCACTCTATGGATTTGGGGTAGTAATACACCGCCTCTGGCTCTCGCTGCGTTGCATAATCGCCTCCGTCCCACTTGCCGTTATCGTTATCATCGACAATGAGGCGCATGTAGTACGTGCCAGGCTTTATGTAGTAGAAGGTCGCCTTATCGTCTTTTGCGGTTGTTTCCCTTACTGGTTTATCGCTTTCGTTGAGCAGTTGTACGAGGCAGTTCTTACCCTTCATACCCTCAAGAGACATCACCAAGGTGCCATACTCATCAATGGAAGGAATGCGAATACCCTGTTTGTACTTCTTAGAAAGCCTCCCATAGATATCTGTGAAGGCTGCCGAATCAAGCTCCAAGCTGTATTCTTTGCTGTATCCCACGCACTGACGAGTTGTAACTGATGTGGTTTTCCGGGTTCAGTACCCAACTGGTACTTCGCTCGATACCATGAGCTGTCCACCTTCTCATAGAGTTGTATCTTGGAAGTATCGATCTTCTCTATCGGAGCAGCAATCTCGAAGGATAGATTCTGGTCTGGACTCATCTGCGACGGGACGTTATATTTCACGTCAAGGGGCTTTGCTGGCATTGCTGTCTCATACGCTTTCCCACGTTCCTTAGCCTTATCTTGCTTCTTTTTCCACTTGTCGTATTCCTCTTGTTGGCTCTTCATGCGCTTTGCATAAGGTGTTTTTGCGAGTAGCTCAAGCGTCTCGGTCTGTGGAACAAGCCTCCCCGTGCTGTCTGTCATATTGTAAGTCATCTTCATACGCAGGGTGTCTTGATTGATAAGAGCAGAGTCACGAAGCCAATAAGTAATGGTATCTTGGTTCATACTAGGCTCTTCGAAGAAGGCATCCTTAGCGTTGAAATTCAGTGGAGTAAGCTGTGGTAGGCTCGCATCTCCATAGCTAAAGAAGAGCGTGAAATGGTCTGCATCCTTTCGTTCTGACTTTATGAAGTATCGATCTGTTTGTACTGCTGTGAAGGCAGAGAGCGTTACGTCGTCTGGAAGAAAGTGGGTGTAAGGCACCTGCTTAATGTCTTTGATGTGCAAAGAGTCCGTCCATAGCGTGTCTTGTCGTATGTCCGGCTTCCACGAAGGCATGATAACTTCAGGCGTGAAAGCAATCTCTTCGCTCTTTTGATCATACTTGTAATTGCCGTCCGCATCCTTTAGTGCATAGATACGATAGTCTCCTTTAGCAACACCACGTATCACAAAGTGCCCCCGACTATCGGTTCTTGAGACGCGCAACATCGGTAGTTTTTGGAAAGCAGTGTCACTTTGATTGCTGTAAAGACCCACAAGTATGCCCTTGATAGGCTCTAGATTCTCTGCTTCCAACACATAGCCAGATACTTCGAGAGTATCAATATGATCGCCAGTAGAGAAGCTGTAAGTGTAATTACCTAGTGGATTGCCCTCGTTGTTATCGGAGATTGCATCCGAGAAGTCGATAGTGTAGGTTGTATTTGGCTGTAGTTTGTCTTGCAAAGCGACGGAGATATGCTTGCCTTGAGCCTTTATCTCTGGTGCTTCCAGCTGTGGTGGAGACACTACAACCTTCTCTGATGCGTTTTCTAACTTGATGAACTCATCGAAAAAGATGTTCACTTTCTTACTGTTTACATCGGTTGCTCGATCAGAGGGAGAGGCTCCAACGACCTTAGGAGGTGTCTCATCAAACCATCCACCATCGGGTTGTCCCATCTTAGCACACGATGCTAACGATAGGAGAAGGAGGGTTATAAGACTATATGCGAGTGTTATTTTCTTCATATCTTATTGAACTTTTATAGTCGATGAGGGGCTTATGCTGAGCATTCCATGAGGGTATTTACAATCAAGAAGAGCGTATTTACTGGTTCATTGTCAGTAATTCTTCAAGATTAGAACGGCTGTTTGACAAGCGAGGAATCTTGTGTTGACCACCGAGCTTACCCTTTGTTTTCAGCCAATCATTGAAGAGGTTCTTACGAGCAACAATGATTTCGAGGGGCTGAAGGGTCACATTATGATAGCGTTTAGCCTCATAATCGGAGTTGATCTCTTGTAGTTTGTTATCGAGGATAGTGGCAAACTCTGCAATAGACGCTGGTTCTTTTGCAAACTCAATGAGCCATTGGTGTCGGCACTTAGCCTTTGCATCCATATAAATAGGTGCTGCGGTATAGTCTAATATTTGCGCTCCTGTAGCTTTACAAGCGGCATCAAGTCCCTTTTCTGCATTGTCCATGATGAGTTCCTCACCAAAGGCATTGATGAAATACTTGGTTCTTCCGGTGATAATAAACTTATAAGGACGGGTGGAAGTAAACTGTACTGTGTCGCCAATCTCATATCTCCAAAGACCGCAGGAGGTACTAATCAGCATGGCATAGTTGTGTCCAACCTCTACGCCAGATAGTGGAACGATGTTTGGATGATCGTTTCCAAACTCGTCCATAGGCAAGAACTCGTAGAATACTCCATAATCAAGCATGAGCGACATACTGCTATCTGAAGGGTCATCCTGTATTCCGAAGAACCCTTCCGAGGCGTTATATGTCTCCATATAGTTCATTCCCTGCTTTGTAATAAGCTGTTCGTATTGTTCACGATAAGGCGTGAAAGCAATGCCACCATGGAAGAATACCTCCAAATTAGGCCACACTTCTTCAAGATGTTGTTTACCACTTAGCTCCATGACACGCACTAGTACGGATAGCATCCATGATGGTACACCAGAGATATTAGTGATGTTTTGCGTAAGAGTCTCACGTGCTATTCGATCGCGTTTCACCTCGAAATCGCTTAGAAGAGCAGTCTCTTTCTTTGGTACACGCACAAAGTTAGCGAGTGGATTGATATTCTCAATGAGTATTGCACTTAGGTCTCCAACAAGTGAGTTGTGCAAGTTGTAATTGGGAGAATGACTACCACCAAGGATCAAACCTTTACCATTGAAGAGCTTACTCTCTGGGTGATTACTAAGGTAATAAGCGATTACATCCTTACCACCTTGGTAATGAATGGTTTGCAGTCCTTCGTGAGTTATGGGTATAAACTTGCTCTTGTCGTTTGTTGTTCCTGATGACTTAGCATACCATCTAACCACTCCTGGCCATAGAATATCACGTTCTCCATGACGCATTCTATCGATGTCGTCCTTCAGTTCTTCATAGGTATTGACGGGCACGTTATGTACAAAATCATCATAAGAAGTGATGGTTGAGAACAGATGTTTGCGTCCGTATTCTGTATCTTTAGCCCGTTCTATAAGGTATTCCATAACCTCCTGCTGTATAGCTTCACCATCAGTTGTATAGCGATCTAGCTCCTTACGGCGTGGTTGGAAGTATAGTTTGTTTACTAAACTAGTAAGACTCATTCAAATTTCATTGCTTGATTAAATTGCAAAAGTACGCCAAAAATGCTAGATGTTAAGGCTTTTCTATCTTTTTAACATTGCTATAAGCAGTCTAAAAAGTGGTTTGTTAGTGGTTTTTACGTCGTTATTAACATGCTATTCTGCCGTCTCTAAGGGGAGAAATAGCGAACGGGAAGGCGCCTAAAGTACCTCTGAAGTAAGGGGTGTAAAGCCTCAATCAATCTCGCAAGTAGGGGAGGAATAGTTAACGGGATATTGTGCTGTAAAGCAGGAAAGTTTCTCCTCGATTTGAAGAGAGCCTTTCCTTGATTCTAAGAAAGGCTTCCTTTGATGCAAAGAGACGCTCTCTTCAAATCGAAAAGGGCGTCTCTTTGGTTGTCGCTTATTGTATTTTCCCTGTTAGCAATTCCTTGTTAAGATAGTCATAGACGTATCCAGTACTTTGGAAATAAAGCCCTGTTCGGGTGTCTTTGAGCTTTTCGTATGTGTCAGAATTATAGAGAGTATCAACAGCCTCTTGCATATTCATGTCCTTATCAGACATGAGTTTGAGAATGAGGTCACGTGTTATACACTCTATCATATACTTTGTTTCGTTCATAAGCGTTTAAGTAGTTGGATGGACTGTTGGGTTCCGAAGAAGTATTGAAAGGTTATTCCTTTCATGTACTTCAGCCTTTCTAGGAAAGTTTCGAAGGTTATCTCTTGTTCTATATAGCGTCTGATCTGTAATCCGACACGGTCATTTGCAATTGGACCAATGACAATATCATAGTCATGTGTACTTCCACCATCTGCAGAGTTGCGGTTGGCAAACGAACTCAGCCCATTCCTTGGTATATCCTTCAAATCTTTTGACCTTTAGGTTGGGGTTATCTAATTGCTTTTCGTCAAACTCATAGACATTTAAAATAGGTTTACCACCATTGGTAAAGGTCTTATATTCTGCCATCTCAAGGGCTTGTTGCTTGTTTGCACTTAGGTAGAAGCCTTTACCAAAGTCCTTATTTGGTTTGGACTTAGCAAAGTCTATGACCGTTACTATCTGATTGGAACCATGGTATAAGGTCATACTAATGCTCCTCCTTGCCTTTGACAGAATGTTATTAAGTCATTGATAACGTCTCGAAAGCTCTGCGTGTGCATTACACCATAGAACCGATCAATGAGATCAATAGCCTTATATCGTTTCAAATATCTATATGCTTGTTTGTCAGTGAGATTCTTTCTTTTTGCGAACTCACTGATGATAGCAACGAAATATTCCGCTTTGTTCTTTGTTTCTTCCTTATCCATAACTCTGTTTTAAGCTATAAATACTAATGAAAATAACCCTTAATAGAGGAAGTTAAGTTTGCTTTTAGCACCATTCTCCTTTGATCTTGAAGAATTGGAAAGAGCCTTAATGTGCTTCTAACCAGTTCTTTCCCCAACCAGCATCAGCTATTAGTGGGACATTGAGAGGATAGGCATTCTGCATCTCTTCGAGGACTATTTTCTCCACCTTCTCACGCTCATCTGGATAAACAGAGAAGTTGAGTTCGTCATGTACCTGTAGTATCATCTTTGAACGGATACCCTCTTCTTTGAATCGATTCCATATCCGCACCATAGCAACCTTTATAATGTCTGCCTCTGTTCCTTGTATTGGTGCGTTGATAGCATTGCGCTCATCGAAACCTCGGATGGTACCATTTCGACTGTTGATATTCGGTAGATAGCGGCGGCGATGGAACAAGGTTTCTGCATAACCTTTGCTTCTTGCAAGCTCTTTCGCATGTTCCATGTAGGCTTGAACCTTAGGGAATGTGCGGAAGTAGTCCTGTATCAACGCCCTTGCCTCATTGTTGGGTATCTCCATCCTTTGGGCTAATCCAAAAGTAGTTATACCATATATAATACCAAAGTTAGCCTGCTTAGCCTTCTTTCTCTGTGCGTCCGTCACATCGTCAATAGCCTCATGCCAGATCTTAGCCGCCGTCGCCCTGTGTATGTCATAACCCTCTCTAAAGGCCTCCATCATATTGTCATCCTCTGATAGATGAGCCATGATTCGCAGTTCAATTTGGCTATAGTCAGCTGAAAAGAACATACATCCTTCCTCTGGAATAAAGCACTTTCTAATCTCTTTACCATCGTCAGTTCGCACTGGAATATTCTGTAGATTAGGGTCGCTGGAGGATAGTCTTCCCGTTGCAGTTAACGCCTGGTTGAAAGAGGTATGGATGTGTCCTGTACGAGAGTTAATCAGTTTTGGTAAGGCTTCTACATAGGTACTTAACAACTTCTTCATACCTCTGTAATTCAGTATATTACGTACTATTGGGTGTTTTGATTCGATACTCTGTAACACTTCCTCACTAGTGACATATTGCCCAGTCTTGGTCTTCTTGGGTTTATCCATAATCTGCATCTTACCGAAAAGGATGTCACCTACCTGCTTTGGACTCGATATGTTAAATTCTTCACCAGCCTCTTTAAAGATATCCACTTCATATTGTCTCATACGTTCCGTGAATATCTTTGATGTTTCTTTTAATGCTTCCGTATCAATGCGAACACCGGTAAGTTCCATGTCAGCCAGTACACGGACAAGGGGCATCTCAATGCTCCAGAACAACTCTTCAACATTGAGTTCTTTCAGCTTAGGAGCGAGTACATTCTTTAGACGTAAGGTGATGTCGGCATCCTCTGCGGCATATTCATAAATCTCAGAAGGACTTAAGTCGCGCATATTCTTTGCTTCTTTCCTTTCGAGCCAAGCAAGTCTTCAATGTGTATGGTTCGATATCCAAGGAGTGTTTCAGCCATGTAGTCCATGTTGTGACGAAGTTCGGGTTGGATGAGATAGTGTGCTATCATCGTATCGAACATCGCTCCTTTCAATTTCACTCCATAGTTACTTAGTACCTCATAATCGTACTTGATGTTCTGACCAACCTTTAGAATCGACTCGTTCTCATATACTGGTTTGAATATTGCAACACGTTTCAAGGCTTCTTCGCGATTCTCTGGAATAGGGATGTAAAAGGCTTCCTTTTCCTCAACAGAGAAGCTCAAGCCCACCAACTCAGCACTAATTGCATCGGTAGAAGTGGTTTCTGTGTCTAAACTAAGCGTTTCTTTTGTTAAAAAAAACTCACATAAGCGATGCAAATCAGCCTCATTATCAATGAGTTGATAGTTGTGTTGGGTCGTTTTAAGGCTCTCAAAACTCTCGTTTTTTGCTTCGCTTGGGTTGTCGGGCGTAAATTCTGCAAATAAATCAAGCTGATTTTCGACAACTTTTGACTTCTCTTTATCTTTGTTAAGGAACTTGTTAATAAGTGTCTTAAACTCTAATTCTTCAAATATCGCACGTAGTTTCTCTTCATCCGGTTGCTGAACTTTCATTTCATCTAGTTCCAATTGTAATGGAACATCCGTACGGATTGTTGCAAGGAACTTAGAGATTTTGATATCTTCAACGGCAGCTTCGACCTTATTCCGTAGTTTCCCTTTTATCTCATTGGTATGAGCAAGCATATTATCAATGCTCCCGAATTGATTAATTAACTTCGCTGCAGTCTTCTCACCAACCCCTGGACAACCCGGAAAGTTATCTGCTGTGTCACCCATCAACGCCAGAATATCTATGACTTGGGCTGGGGTAGGGATTCCATACTTACTTTCTACCTCCTTTTCACCAAGTGTTTCGTAACCTCCGCCATGCTTTGGACGATACATGAAAACGTTTGGTCCAATCAGTTGACCATAGTCCTTGTCGGGAGTAAGCATAAATGTATCGATTCCATCGGTGCCGAATCGGGTTGCAACAGTACCTATGATATCATCTGCTTCGAAGCCATCTACCTGTAAGATAGGGATGTGCAATGCCTCTAATATCTGTTTGATTATAGGGACTGAGAGCTTAATGTCCTCCGGCGTTTCCTCTCTTTGCGCCTTATACTGGGGGTATGCATCGTGTCTGAAGGTCTTTCCATGATCAAGGCAACAGCTACGTGCGTTGGTTTCTCCTTAGTTAACACTTCATTTAAGGTGTTGCAAAACCCCATAATAGCCGATGTATTCAAACCTTTAGAATTAATACGTGGGCTGCGAAGTAGTGCATAATAAGAGCGAAAGATTAGCGCATAAGCGTCGAGAAGGAACAGTTTTGCCATAAAGTAAATATGTAATTTTTAGCTGTAAAAGTACTAAAAATATTCCATAATATGCGATTTATTGACTAAATTTGTATCAAATTTGAAGTCAATAATGGATACCCTTTCACTAATAAAGCAACCGATTGAGACGGAATTAGTCGATTTCATCGACCTTTTTAATCATGCTCTCAACCACGAGGATGGGCTGTTACAGGTGGTTCTGAACCATATTAAGCAGCGCGCGGGAAAGCGTATGCGCCCCATCCTTATCCTCTTGATGGCTAAGAACTTTGGTAAGGTTTCGAGCGTAACACAGCATGCTGCAGTTGGTTTAGAGCTCCTTCACACGGCATCACTTGTCCATGATGATGTGGTGGATGAGGCTGCTGAACGTCGAGGGCAGGCTAGTGTGAATGCTGACTACGATAATAAGGTGGCTGTGTTGGTTGGTGATTATGTGCTATCAACGGCACTTTTGCACGTTAGTTATACCCATTCAGAGATGATAGTGCGCCGTTTAGCTGAATTGGGGCGCACCTTAAGTGATGGAGAAATACTCCAGTTAGCTAATATACAGAATAAAGAAGTAACAGAAGAGGTATACTATAAGATTATAGAACGTAAGACTGCGGCTCTTTTCGAGACCTGTGCTGCGATTGGAGCAGAGTCTGCTGGTGCTACAGAAGAGCAGGTTGAGGCTGCAAGACTATTTGGTAAAAACCTCGGAATAGTGTTTCAAATCCGCGATGATATCTTCGATTACTATGATTCGGAGGTTGAGATTGGTAAGCCAACAGGCAATGATTTTGCAGAAGGTAAGCTCACTTTGCCCATCATATATGCGTTGAATGCAACGCAAGATGAGGACATGATGAGGTTAGTTCATAAGGTGAAAGCACATAATGTGACGCATGAAGAGGTCGAGACCTTAGTTCGGTTTGCAAAAGAAAATGGTGGAATAGAATATGCGGAACGTCGTATGTGGGACTTCCATGCCGAGGCACAGCGATTTATCGATCAATATGTTATGGATGACAACATACGTACATCTTTGCAAACCTACCTTGATTATGTCATCAAAAGAAAGAAATAATGATTGGTTAGAGTAGGTTGATAGCAATATAAATAATACTTATTAAGCTTACAAATAAGCTGTTTTACTAGTTATAAAGACTCCCTTCTTCAATGGATATAACAATTAGTTATCTTGAAGAAGGGCGTTTGGTGTTTTGAAAAATAATTTATTTATAAAATGATAATAGATTAATAATACTAAATTAATAATCTATTTTTAAAATCACAAAAAGCCTTTTTCTGGTTTTAGGGAATGTTTTCTCTGATAAAGGTAAGTGTTTCTTGCTGTTTAAAGAAGCGTTTTCTCTTATGGTATAGATGTATGGATGGAATAGAGAAATGGGTTACAATGAAAAATCCCCACGCCTTTTATGAAAGGGTGGGGACGTTATATGTTATGCTGTCAGTCTAGAAGAACTTAGTCTCTGAACCGATGATCTCACTAAGAAGAAGGTTTGTCAATCGACTTGTACCCATCCTAAACCAATAATTAGTAAGCCATTTTTCGCCTAGAACCTCTTTAACTATAGTGTAGTAGATAACAGCGTCCATGACTGTATTAATGCCTCCTGCAGGCTTTAAACCAATCTGTATACCCGTCTTCTTGTGGTACTCCTTGATGGCTTGACAGAGCACGTAAACGGACTCGGGAGTAGCACTAATCTTCTCTTTACCCGTACTTGTCTTTAGATAGTCAGCCCCGGCATACATAGCGAGGACTGCTGCTGTCTTGATATCGTGCGCATTGCGGAGGTCGCCAGTCTCTAGGATTACCTTCATAGGAACGTCCCCACAGGTCTGTTTCAGTTCTCCGATGGTATCACAAACTCCCTCATAATCACCAGAAAGGAACTTACCTACAGGCATGACAATGTCTATCTGCGTTGCACCATCCTTTATTGCAAGTGCTGTCTCAATGGTTTACCTCAAGAAGAGCCTGTGATGAAGGGAAGTTACCCGTTACGTTGGTAATGTCGACACCATCCACTTCAAGGCTATCAGCGATTAATTTGGTGAAACAAGGGTATGCACAGACAGCTGCAACATGTGGAAGATCAGGGTATTCACTATCGAATTTATTGACTTTCTCTACCATTGCGAGTACTTTCTCTTCGGTATCTGCAGTGCTGAGAGTGGTTAGTTCGACGCTACCAAGCAAGAATTTCTTTACTTCTGGATTATCATTCTTTGATACTTTCTCTGCTATAATCTTTGTTACTGCAGCCTTTACATCCTCATCAGTAATATTGAGGTCGTATTGTTCTAAAGCCTGATCGTACTCACTCTTCTCTACAATTCCATTCGCTTTCTGCGCTTGGATATCCTTTGAAACGGTGTCTTTAATGATTCCCATATTATTATTTTATAATTGTAATGTAGATGTTTTATTTATTAGTTAGAAGTTGGTTTTATTCTTGATTATCAGTAAGTTTCGGGTTGTTCTTATGTCTGTCTCTGTCACGTGACGTCTTCTTCTCAAAGCTGCGTTGTAGTTCTTCTGTGAGATTAACGCCTGTTTGGTTTGCAAGACAGAGTAGAACCCACAAAACATCAGCCATTTCCTCTCCTAGGTTGGGCTTTTCTCCTTGCTTAAAGCTTTGGTCTCCATAGCTTCGAGCTATGACTCTTGCCAGCTCCCCGACCTCTTCTGTAAGACAAGCCATATTTGTTAGTTCGCTAAAATAGCGTACTCCATACTGTTTAATCCACTTATCTACAGCCTCTTGTGCCTCTTGTATTGTCATTATTCTTTGTTTTTAGTATCCATGCAAATGGTTACTGGTCCATCATTTAATAGTTTTACTTTCATGTCGGCACCGAACTCTCCCGTACTAATAGGCTTTCCTAATGCTTCGCTTAAGGTCTTGCAGAAGTAATCGTAGAGCGGAATTGATAGCTCATGAGGGGCTGCGTGTATCCAACTGGGTCGGTTTCCTTTCTTGTAACTAGCCATGAGTGTGAACTGAGATACAACTAGGATCTCGCCTTTGATGTCCATAATACTACGATTCATTATACCTTGTTCATCATTGAAAATACGAAGTCCTATAACCTTATTCACCAACCAGTTAGCATCCTCTTCAGTATCTTCTTTGCCAATACCAAGCAAGATAAGCAGTCCTGCTTGTATGCTGGACTTCACCTGTTGATCAATGGTTACGGATGCTTGAGCCACTCTTTGTATCACAATTCTCATACGGCAAATGTACAATATTTATTTGGTTCTCTGCTTATTCAGCGTGGAAATAATTGTAGATAATGCTAGCTTTGCTTGTACCTATTATATTTGTAAGTGATTGAATATCAGCTTCTTTTATGTTATTTACGCTCTTCAGTTTCTTTAATAACATGTCCTTTGTCTTCGGACCAATACCTTTTATATCATCTAACTCGCTGTGTAACTGATGTTTAGAGCGTTTACTGCGATGAAAAGAGATTGCATATCGATGCACTTCGTCCTGTATTTGTGTGAGAACTCGGAATAGTTCACTCTTCACGTTGAGCGCTACTACTTGCTGTGGGAAGCCAAAGAGAAGTTCATTTGTGCGGTGTTTATCATCCTTGGCAAGCCCGGCAATAGGGATTTTGAGGTGTAATTCATCTTCAATAACCTCTCTTACCACTTCCATTTGACCCTTACCACCATCTGTAATGATGAGGTCGGGGAGGGGAGAACCTTCTTCTTGCATACGTGTATAACGTCTTCTAACGACCTCCTGCATGCTTGCATAATCATCAGGACCAACCACTGTCTTTATGTTATATTTACGATAATCTTTTTTGGAAGGCTTCATGCCCTTATAAACAATACATCCCGCAACAGCATCAGAACCAGAGATATTGGAGTTATCAAAGCACTCTATTTGATAAGGAAGCTTTGGTAATTTAAGTTTCTCTTGCAGTTCTCGCATTAAGCGAGTCTGTTTCTGCTGTGGATTTAGCTTTTCCGATTGTTTTAATCGATCGAATTTATATTGCTTGGCATTCATCTCTGATAGTTCTAGAAGGTGCCATTTATCACCCCGTTTAGGTATGACGAACTCTGCATCTTTTATCCTAAAATCAAGTTCAAAAGGTACTATTATCTCCTTAGCGGTGCTTTTGAAGCGTTCGCGAATCTCTAAAATAGCCACGTTCAAGAGCTCTTCATCGGTTTCATCGAGCTTTCTTTTGTATTCATAAGTGAAACTTTGATTGATTGCGCCATTCTTAACATGAATGTAATTAACAAATGCGTTCTTTCTTGTATCATCATCCACGATTGTGAAAACATCGACATCTGTGATAGTATAATTGACTATTTCACTCTTTGCTGCAAAGTTTTCGAGAGCAAGATAGCGCTGTTTACAGAGTTCTGCATCCTCAAACTTCAGTTCTTCTGCATATTTCTGCATTTTTAATCTGAGCATTTGCTGTACGTTACGAGTGTTTCCTTTTAATATTTCTCGTGCTTGCTTGATCGCTTCTTGATAGTCTTCATAGCTCTGTTTGTTGATACATGGGGCACCACAGTTATGTATATGGTATTCTAAGCAAGGCTTATATTTGCCCTGTTCTATGCCCTCTTTTGTGATTGGATAGCGACATGTACGAGGCTTGTAAACCTTTTTTATAATCTCTAAAATGGCATTCATACTACCAATATGGCTGTAAGGACCATAGAATGTGCCATAATGCTTATTAATTGTACGCGTCTTGAATATTCGTGGAAAATATTCGTTTGTTACACAGATGCTCGGATAAGTCTTCCCGTCCTTAAGTAATACGTTATACTTTGGTTTGTATTGTTTAATGAGTTGATTCTCGATTAGTAAGGCATCTTCTTCTGTATTGACAACTGTGTAAGTTATATCATGTATTTTAGAAACTAGTACCTTTGTTTTGAATCTATCTACCTCTTTGTGGAAATAAGATGATACACGGCTCTTAAGGTTTTTAGCCTTTCCTACATAGATTATTGTATGTTCTGAATCATAGTATTGATAGGTTCCGGGCTTCTCGGGGAGGCTCGAAACAATACTCTTTAAATAGGCTAATCGCTTCAAGTTATCTTCTTTATTCATTTGTGTAACTGCTTTGTTTAAAGGTCTTTTAGTCTGTTTTGTTTCACGTGGAACGTTAGCTATGCTACGTGTGTCGTATTTGCTTTATAGGGATAGGACTTGCTCTTTTGTTTTGCTTGTTGCTTATTAGACGTAATAATGATTCCTGAAATAGAAAGGAGCAATCCTCTTAACTGGATAGCTCCTTTCTTTTCTTTACTAACTAGATGATTCTTGATTGATTAGAATTGGAGCAAAGATGTGATTTCTATATCTTTGTCGAATTGTTTTCGGCTATCAGGAAATTCGCTATGGAGTTCGATAATGAAGTTACAATACACCTTTTTAGGATTGAACTTCTTAACAAGGTCACATGCAGCCTTCATCGTTCCACCAGTTGCAAGGAGGTCATCATGGAGCAAAACAACGTCATTTTCGTTGATAGCATCCTTATGAATCTCGATCGTGTCTACGCCATATTCCTTCTGATAACTTTCCTGAATGGTCTCACAAGGAAGCTTACCAGGCTTACGGCAAAGTACGATACCCGCACCCAAACGGGTGGCAACGGCAGAAGACATGACGAAGCCACGACTTTCGATACCCACGATCTTGGTCACACCCTTATCCTTGTATAAGTCGACCATCTCGTCCGTAATCTCCTTGAGAGCCTCTGGCGATTTGAATAGGGTAGTTACATCACGGAAATTAACTCCCCTTGATAGGCCAATCTGGGATACATCTCAGGTTGTCTAATAATAGTTTTTTGTTCATTTTCAGATTGTTATATAGTTTTGTTTTATGCAATTGTTTCACGTGAAACGAGGCCTTTCTCTACCTTATCTGAGGCCTCTCTTGTTCATATTTTGGTACTGTTGAGACTCGAAGACATTATCTCCCCATCAAGACAAGGAGCACATTAATATCGCTCGGGCTTACCCCAGGGATACGACTTGCCTGTGCGAGCGTCTCTGGTTGGATTTGTTCTAACTTCTGTCGGCACTCTGTTGAGAGGTCATGCAGCTCACTATACTTAAAGTGTCCTTTGATTTTTATATCTTCAAGTCGGTGCATCTTCTCAGCGAACACACGTTCACGTTCAATATATCCCTTGTACTTTAGTTTTATTTCTGCAGCTTCGGCAATCTCCTCTTTACGATTAGGAGAAGCCTCGATAGCCTCCTTCAAACTTGGAATAACAGCCGAAAGGTTCTCAAAATTGACCTGTGGACGTGCCACAAGGTCAACTATCTTCGTTGCTCCCTTGATAGGAGATGTACCCAAATGCTTCAAGAAACCGTTTACAACATCAGGCTTAACAGAAGTGTTGTTACAGAAATCAAGGATACGATTGATTTGCTCCTTCTTTTGCATCCACCAGTCATAACGGTCCTGTTTGGCTATACCTATATTATAAGCACGCTCCGTCAGACGTGCATCCGCATCGTCTTGGCGCAAGAGAATACGGTATTCTGCACGCGAAGTAAACATACGGTAAGGTTCATCAACGCCCTTTGTAGTAAGGTCATCAATCAACACACCGATATAACTCTCGTCTCTATTCATCACGAAAGGATCCTTACCTGCGCAGAGTAGGGCAGCATTGATACCCGCCACTAAGCCTTGTCCGCCAGCTTCCTCGTATCCTGTCGTACCGTTTACCTGCCCAGCAAAGAACAAACCCTCGACGACTTTCGACTCCAAAGACTGCTTAGCTGTGTAGGATCAAAGTAATCATACTCGATAGCATAGCCGGGACGATAGATCTTAGCGTCACGAAGGGCAGGAATCTTATGTATAGCATCCAACTGTACCTCCCAAGGCATACTTGAAGAAAAGCCATTCAAATACATTTCATTCGTGTCAACGCCCTCTGGTTCAAGGAAGAGAGGATGGCTATTCTTATCAGGGAAGGTAACGAGTTTCGTTTCAATCGAAGGACAATAACGTGGTCCTGTACTCTGAATCTGCCCATTGAATAGGGGGAGAATCAGCCACTCCACGTCGCAACACCTCATGTGCTTCCTCGTTTGTGTTACACGTCCAGCATGGTAATTGTGGTAGATGACGATGCGGACCATGGAAAGAGAACTGATGATAGTCGGTCTCTCCCGGTTGTGGTTCCATCTCATCAAAGTGTACCGAACGGCGATCAATGCGCACAGGCGTACCCGTCTTCATGCGATCAGCACGAATCCCATGGCGCGTAATGCTCTCCGTAAAGTTGTGAACAGCAGGTTCTGCACATCGTCCACCCTCCACCTTTCTCTTACCAATATGCATCAGTCCGTTAAGGAAGGTTCCCGCAGTGATAACCACTGTACGTGCATAGATGTCAATACTCCATATCGTTTTGATACCCAACACCTTACCATTCTCTACCAACAACTCGTCGGCTTGATCCTGAAAGATGTCGAGGTTGTCCGTATGGTCGAGTATTGTGCGCCATTCCCAGATAAATTTACCACGGTCACACTGTGCTCGTGGACTCCAAACAGCAGGTCCCTTTGATCGGTTCAGCATACGAAACTGAATCGCTGTAGCATCGGTAACCAGTCCCATATAGCCTCCAAGAGCGTCTATCTCTCTGACTATCTGACCTTTGGCTATACCTCCGACGGCAGGATTACAGCTCATCTGACCGATTTTATTCATATCCATTGTTACCAAACAAGTGCTTGCACCCAAGTTGGCAGCTGCTGTAGCAGCCTCACAACCTGCGTGTCCACCGCCGATAACAAGTACATCATACTTGAATTTCATCGTCTTTTTACAAAAGTATAGGGGCACAATACCCCTAATTTATAACGACACAAAATTAAGAAATAAAATCGAATTATGAAGCTTTTGTTGGTGGAAAAAGGTAATCCAAACATCTACTTGTAGCTTTTGTAGACATTTGAGGTGTAATTGCATCTTGTTTCGTCTATATTATTAAAAGGTAGAATAAGTTGCTTAATATAGAAACTTTTTATTATCTTTGTGGCATGGAAAGGAAGATAAGGACGTATGGAGGATATTTCCAAGCATTTATCAAGACGTTGGACGATAAAGTTCTGCGCAAGATAGATTATGTTCTTCAGCTCCTTAAAATACGGGAAAGGCTCTCTACCAAGTTTGTTAAGGCAATTAAAGATGGTCTATTTGAATTACGAATAGAGTATGAGGGTAATATATATCGAGTGTTTTTTATCTTTGATGAAGGACAGGTCGTCGTCCTTTTTAATGGATTCCAAAAGAAGACACAAAAGACACCAAAGAGTGAAATAGATAAAGCTTTAAAAATAATGGAGGCTTATTATGCAGACAAACAATCACAAAATATCAAATTATGATGATGTCTTAGACATCAAATATGGTAAAGAAGGTACAGAACAACGTGCGAAGTTTGAGGAAGAAGCAAAGGCTTATTATGCATCACAAATCCTTTTGCAAGCAAGAAAGGAAGCAAAGATGACACAGAGCGAGCTTGCGAAACAGGTGGGTACAACGAAGTCTTATATCTCCAAGATTGAGAATGGTGTCGTTGAGCCAGGTGTCGGGTTGTTCCTCCGTATTATTAGTGCACTTGGTTTCCAGTTTGATATCTATCGCCCTTTAGGTGTTTGATAATTCTTATTGGAAAGGAGGAGACTTAAAGGAGTTATAATGTAAGAAGTTAAGCCTAGTATGCTTTATAGTATGTTGGAAATCTTAGTATTAGCTTAACTGCGTATAACTCCTATATCTCTCTTAATTCCCATTATTTAGAATCAAATCCACTTTTTTCTATTTATCTTTGCTCTTTTTCGATATTTCTTATTACCTTTGCGCCCATTGAGTGAGAATTAACTTATTAATAATGATGTTACAAACAACGAAATTCAATCAAGCTAACGTTTGCGCCTTATATAATAAAGGTGTAAATGTATGTGCCGTTGCATTGGATTCTTTAACATCTAATATTGAGAAAAAGATAGCAAATAATTTGGTAGTTCCAAATATTTGTATACTCTCTCTCTCTCTCTCTCTCTCTCTCTCTCTCTAGTAGAGCAGACGTAAATTACACATTTTTTTCTTCTCTCATACGCGCGCGCGAAGCGTGTCGTAAACCCTGTAAACAAAGGACTTTCTGTAAGTTTCCTTTGTTCTTTTTTGTGTCTTTACTTAAACTGAAATATAGAGAAATTTAAAATGTAATAATAACTATTTTTTAATCAATAAAAGCAATGAGAAAAAAGCAAGAAAAGAAAGATTACGAACGACCCGAGTGTATCGTTCACGAAATGGAGACTGAAACATTCATCTGCACTTCTGTCTATCCTAATGCTCCACAGACAACTGAAAGCAACTGGGAGCAAGGCGAAGATGTAGACGGTGGAGTTATCGATTTCTAAAAAATGAAACACTGAGAGTTATAACTAAAGGAACAATTTAAAAAGACAATAATGAAAATCAATCGTTTTAAATCATTCTTCCTGCTGCCTGCTTTATTCATGGGCATAACGCTTGCAGGTTGCAGCAACAGCGAGGACATCGTTGACGGACAGACACAAGGGGGCATGGGAAGTGTCTCTTTCACCATCAAGGAAAAGAATTACAAACCAGCCGAGGAGGTTGCTGGTACGCGTGCTGCAGCACCAGAGAAACCAGAGATACAAGACTTAGGTGACGGATGGTTGGCTGAGGTAAGTCTTGTACCTGACACTACACATGTCGTAGAACCTAAGGCAAAGACACGTGCCATCTACACGCCAACGCATTACACCATTCAGGCCTATCAAGGCGGCGTAAAGAAGGGCGAACTGAAGGGAACATTCAATGGCTCTGACTTTACACCTGATGCCGGACAAGCAAAGTTTATCATTCTGCCTCACGGCACTTACGACTTTGTATGTTTCAACGACAAGGTTTCAGCTAACGGTACACAGTTTACCGTCAATCGTGCTGACGCAGAAACAGCCCGCTTCACTGTAAAGCGTGGGGTTGTTATTAACCAAGACCCTAAGCAGTTTGTTGATTTTGAGATGAAGCACGCAGGAGTCAAGATTACTCATTGGGTTAATTTTATCAATTGCCCTTTTAAAGGAGTCATTACAAACAGCGTTGGAAGCGGGAATATCTATTGGTACAAGCCTGCTAACCCTTCTGAAAAATTAAAATATACCATAGATACAGCACCAAATAAAATACCTGAAACAGAAGTTTATGACCTTGTTACGAATGGGTATACTTATCCTACAATGGGGCAAATATCACAGTCTGTTGCCGTAGAAGGTCACTTCTGGACTAGTGACTACCTATCAGTCGGTGACAATAAAGGAATCTATTATAATGAATCCACAGATTATGTTCTACCAATGACTGATTGTGCAGAATATAAATTGACCTTTACGTTTGGTGAACTATATGGAAAGAGCTTGGTTGGAAAGACTATTACTGTTGCAACACATAAACTAGTAGAAGCTAATAAAAGCTACCGTGTAATTATAGGGCTTTTTATGAAAGACAGGATGTATTTGTTCAACGATGGGACCGCAGGTTTGTTGTCCCAGAACCCTGGGAAAACTCCTGTTGGAGTGGTAGTAGAACCTTATGAACGTATTGCTGTAGCCTTAAAAGACGCAGATAATGGTGGAACCCCACCAATTTGGTCTTCATCCCTGGGGAGAGAAAGCCAGCGCCCGGCCACTGATTATTTTGATGTATTCGGTGCTAAATATTCCATGTATCCTACGCCAACAACAGGTGATCAAAGCCCGTCTTCATCACCAGCAAGGCAACTTGCTCTCGACTATTATCAAACAGTAGGATATGGTAACAGTGTTTATATCATAGGAAATGAACGACCAAAGAGAACATGGTATATTCCTACCACAGCTGAGTTTTTAAGCACTGGAGTTAGTTTCGGGAAAATGCATAATCCCAATGCATCCTTATCATCTCAAACTTTAGGTAACTTCTATTATCTTGCCCCAACAACTGGAACAGGATTTACAGGAGCTTCACCAAATATTCCACAAATGAATATGGTTAGTTTCAATAAAGCCTTTACAGATGTCGGCGGAACAGCTCCAACAGGAACCTATTGGACTGACGTCGAATGTCAAGATGGCTCAAGTTATAAACAGGCGCAGATTTCTGTCAATAGTACAGGCTTTGGATTTGGGTTGGGTGATAAAACGATCCCTGCCAAAGTAAGACCGTTCATTAGATACTGATATTGGACACCAGCAGAAAGAAGCGTGTGTCAGGACACTTCCACTGGTGCTTTTGACACCCTCCTTTCTATCCTCTAATCGTTTATAAGAACAGAGGGCTTGGCACACAAAATTAAAGTATCGGAGGACTTTAAGTTAAAGTACAAGGGGACTTTAAGTTAAAGTATCGAAGGACTTTAAGTTAAAGTATAAGAGGACTTTAAGTTAAAGTATCAGGACAAGGAAATGGAGGGAGGAAAAGAGACTAAAGAATCTTGAAAATCAATGGGGTGCAGCCCAGCGGTTGCGCCCCATATTTTAAAACCTTAAATATCAAAAGTTATGATTTATTTCAAAGTAAAGGAGAATATTCTCCGAGTTGGTCCTCGCAAAGGACAGAAAGCGTATAGCGCAGTGCCAAAAGCACCGAGTAAGTTTAGTGCTGCATGGCTGGTTGAGCGCATTGTCCGCGAGACTTCATTGAGTGAGGGTGACGTGCGTAATGTGCTTATCACGTTGAAGAACATCACTAAAGAGGTGGTTTCATTGGGTGGTTCGCTAGACCTTGGCGACATCTTCTCATTCCGCACGGTTATTAACTCGAAGATGGAAACTAACGAGAAGGATGTTTGTGCCGAGTCATTGAAGAAACCACATATTGTGGTGGCATGGAAGGAGCCTGTTCGCAAGGCATTGAAGGATATTCAGGTGGATGTGGATAACCCCGCGAGGAGGAAACAAAAAAGCCTCACCCCCGACCCCTCTCCAAAAGGAGAGGGGAGTGAAGAGCACCCAGGACCGCAGGTAGGGTAGAAAGCCTCCCCAAAAGGCCTCCCCAAGCCCCTCCAAGGGAGGAGATGTCTTTGTTGGATATAGTTTGAAACAACTAGAGATATGTGAGCGGATTAAAGACATCCCCTCCCTTGGAGGGGCTTGGGGAGGCTTTCTTTTTTTACCACGGGAGCTTTTTTAGATTGATTCAGGGTATCAATCGTTCTGTAATAAGACAACTCGATTTTATTAATTGTGAAATTAATGTCTTTCAAAACTAGTGTATTAATTTGGTTCTCTCGCTCTCGTGGTACGGCCTCACCCCCAGCCCCTCTCCTACAGAGAGGGGGCGCCTAACGGGGGTGAGGCTTTTGTGTGAGACAGAAGAACATGGGCTTTGAAGACAGAGTAACAGATGAACATAGGGTCATAGTAACATATTAAGGCTATATGTTCGTGTGTTACTTTGTCTTTAGGATTCTGTTGATGCTGTTCTAAGGGTTTGTTTCCTTGCTTAAAGCAATTATGTTATTGTTATTCTGGCTCTAATTCCAATTAATTCCTTATCTTTGTAGCATAAATCAAATATATTACGCAATAACATTCATACATGCTTGTCCGTGTTGATAGAGGGCAGGCAGGAATCTAAACATTAAAAACCTACATGATTAAAAAGAAACTTTTAGTTACATTTGCAGTAGGACTATGTGCCTTAACTGCGGCTCATGCGCAGGATAATGAGTTCGATTTAGGTAGTCAGCGTTCGGAGATTCAGTTGGTAAATCCCGTTCCCGGCAATCGAATTGACCATCACGGACTCGTTATTAACCCAACTCCTCGTTCGTTGAAGATGATGAATGGTGAGACAATCGATGTCAGTAATGGTGTTCAACTCATCAATCCTGTTACGAACAAGAAGGTCAAGAGCATTGATTATCAGCCCGACCTCAACTTCATTCCATTGGTTAAGAAGGGGCTACCTCTGCGTATCGAGTTGGTGAAAAATACTGCCCAATTCACAAAGGATATGGCTGGTGTAGCTGCAACTAATGGTGCTTACGTGTTGAAGATAACTAAGAATGGAATCAACATACAGGCTGAGAACGACTTAGGAGTGTTCTATGCCATCCAGACTTTGCGCCAGATGATGGAGAGCCCAGCCGTTGAGATGGGTAAAAAACTACCTTGTTTGGAGATTACCGACAGCCCCGTCTTCCCTTATCGTGGCGTTGTTGAGGGTTTTTATGGTACACCATGGTCACACGCAGTACGCCTTTCATTGATTGACTTCTACGGTAAGTACAAGATGAATACCTATATTTATGGACCAAAGGATGACCCTTATCACAGTTCTCCTAACTGGCGTCTGCCTTATCCAGAGAATGAGATGAAGGACATCAAGGAACTTGTTGCAGCCTGCAAGAAGAACCGTGTAGACTTCGTTTGGGCAATTCATCCAGGCAAGGATATCAAGTGGAACGAGGAAGATTATCAGAATCTTGTGCATAAGTTCGACCTTATGTATGCGGATGGTGTGCGTTCGTTCGCTATCTTCTTCGATGATATTGAGGGCGAAGGAACCAATCCTAACAAGCAAGTTGAGCTTTTAAACCGCTTGACTAAGGAGTTTGTAAAGGCGAAGGGCGACGTTTCCCCATTGATAATCTGCCCTACAGACTACTCCAAACTATGGGCAAAACCAGGGGAGGATGGGCCGTTGAGTATTTATGGAAAGACCCTTGATCCATCCGTGAGAGTGTTCTGGACAGGCGATGTAGTGTGCAGTGACGTTACAAAGAGCACCCTTGACTGGGTAAACAGCCGTATCAAACGACCCGCATTCTTCTGGTGGAACTATGCAGTTACCGACTATGTGCGCAACTTAATACTGCAAGGTCCGGTCTACGGATTGGACACCTCGCTCACAGCTAATGATATGTGCGGCCTCGTCAGCAACCCAATGGAACACGGCGAAGCCTCTAAGTTGTCCCTATATAGCGTTGCCGACTACACGTGGAATCCGTCTGCTTATAATGCAATAGATAGTTGGGAACGTGGGTTAGAGGTCATGATGCCACGCGCAAAGGCTGCTTATCGCACCTTCGCCATCCATTCTGCCGATACAGAAACAGGCTATCGTCGTGACGAATCATGGGAGACTGAACCCTTCCGATTGGCTGATTACTCCAAAGAAAAGCGTGATAAGCTCTATCAAGAGTTCCAACGTGTGGCAGAGGCACCAGCTACTATCGAGGCAGGATGCACCGATTCGCTATTGCTCAAAGAGTTGAAACCATGGCTTGTAGAGTTTGGTAAGCTCGGAGAAAGGGGCAAGAAGGCGATCGAACTCATGGATCTCTATCGTTCAGGTGACGCTGGAAAGTTCTGGAAAGAGTATGTGAATAGTGGTATGACTGCGGCAGATAAGCAGGCATACGAGGCTCATAAGTCGGGAACAATGAAGTTACAACCCTTCTACGAGCACGCTATGTCCGACCTAGGCGATGCTTTTTACGAGCAGCAATCAGGTCAGAAAGCATTTACCTTGCGTGGGATTGGCTCTTACAAAAGCCTTAGTACTACCCAAAGTAAATTGATGTTAGATGGTGACAGCACCACTTTCTACACCTCAGGAGAGAGCCAGAAGGCAGGAGACTGGATGGGTGTCGCCCTCCCAGAACCTATGTCTTTGCGTGAGATACACGTACTTCAAGGTAGAAACTCTAAGGATGATTGCGACTTCTACGACCATGCTGCGTTGGAGTATTCCGTTGATGGCAAGACATGGAAGCCGCTTTTGAGCGATATGCACAACCAGTATGACATCCAGTGGAAGTCTGATAGTCCTATTGAGGCACGCTTTATTCGTTTGCGTCGACTCGATTCTGACCGTAAGAACTGGGCTTCCATTCGTTCGTTCGTAGTCACTCCTGTGGGTGCTGCTGATACAGCAACTGATGCGCTCCAGTTGGCATTTGATCATCGTCCAGAGACTTCTTTCCATAGCACAGGCAGCCTTTCTTTCGAGGTTCCGAGCGGTATTACGGCTTACACCTTCCTACTTTCATTGCCAACGAACGAGCCAGTTTGCTTGCGACAATACGACAAGCGCGGTCGCTTGAAGGCGGAGATAAAGACCAACGAGCCGTTCTTCACCGCTAAAGTTGATAAGAAGGTAACTCGTATGGAATTAGTTGGTAAGGCTGAGGTCTACGAGATTATACCTAAGAAATAAGTTCATTCTTTATACGTTTTATCGCCCTTCTGCGATAGAACTAAAGCCAAAAACAGGGATACACAAGCGTGTATCCCTGTTTTGTTAATGATATTCTCCCTTGCTTAAAGCCTATCGTACTCTATGAGTTCTGCACATTCCAGATTATTACAAAAGGCTTGTAATGGTTCTCCAAGTGCTTTGTAATGGTTCTCCAAAGCACTTGTAATAATCTGGAATGATGTTTTCTGTTATTTTAAAAACGTTCTTTGTCCAAAGAAAAGACGGGAGAGTCCGATCTTATCCATCACCCATGTGATAGCAAAAGAGCCCGTTATGGCAAAGAGAACGCTTATGAGAAGGAACAACATGCCCGTTGGTTCTATCTTAATTAGTAGGTTTTGATAGTACTTAGCAAGCATGGTGAAGATGGGAGAAAATAGCAATAAGGGGAAGGTATTGCGCCCAACAAAGAGCATGATACGGCGTAATTGCGTTGGAATTCGTAGGCGATAGAGCCACAATAACGTACTGATTACGAGGTAGACGATGCATATTCCGCCGTATGAAGCACGATTATAATTGTTGACATCAAGGCTAATTATGACCAAGAGAATGATGATCCACCATTGAGCAGGGAAACTTTTGCGGAAGTCTCCAACCCCTTGTCGGATGATGACACCGCCTAAGAAGTAGGTTGCATTAGCCACTGAAAGGAGTTGACAACCATGGGATAGGAGCCAAAGAAACAAGGTTAGGAGGATAGTTCGACCTATCCAGAGCTGTTGAGGCTGGTTAAGTGTGTTGAAGAAGTTTGCTATCTTGTCCTTTTTAGAGCCTTCTCTCGGCTTTAAATCCACATTGGTTGTATCTGTACCACTCGTCTTGAAAACTCGTTCTGACGGCGTTTTAAATGCCAAATAATAGGACAACCCACATAGAATTAACGTGTGTAAGTACCAATAAGGACCTATTGGATGTAGGAAAATATGGTCTAAGAGGATGGCAGGCGTTAGATGATTGATGTGTTCCCGAATGGGTAGGAGCGCCGCCATTAACGTGTAACTTGATTCCATAATGGCGTAAGGAATGAATATCCAAAGGAGCGTTTGCCCAATGCCGACCATGATTTGCGCACGTTAAAGAGGTAACCAGAGACTAAGAGAAAGCCTGGCATGTGAAAAGTATATACATATTGCTTGGCAACGGGATAGGTGTTACCGATGTAAACAAGGTGGAATGCAATCATTAAAGTTATGAAAACGCATTTGAGGAAGTCGAGTTCTTCCACCCTGGGCTTGGCTTTGTGTAATTGAATTATCATTTGCGCAAAGTTATGAAAAAGGTTGAGAATGACAAAGAAGAGCGTCGGTTTTCCTGTAAGAGAGGTTTTTCTTGTGGCTTTATACGATACGAAGAGAAGGGCAGTTGTTGCTTTGTTTGAGGATAGATAAAAGGAAAGTGGATGTGTCGAAACCCTTGTTTTGACGCATCCACCTAATTTGTTTGTATGTGTTCAATAGACTTTATCGCCTATAGAAACGTATGAAATTTACTTTACTTGATATGCTCTTCCGAGTGAAGCATGTGCTCAGGAGAGAGAATCGCATCCAACTTCTCCTTAGAAAGAATATTGTGTTTGAGGACGAGATCATAAACAGAACCACCTGTTTCGAGGGCTTCCTTGGCAATCTTTGTGCTGTTCTTGTAACCGATGTAAGGGTTCAGAGCGGTTACAATACCGATAGAATGTTTCACCATCTCTAGGCATCTTTCCTTGTTCACTGTTATGCCATCGATACACTTCTCACGTAGTGTGTCCATCGCATTAGGCAACCATGTGAGGTCTTCAATGAGGCATTCTGTGATGATAGGTTCCATGACGTTCAACTGGAGCTGACCTGCTTCTGCTGCAATCATAATGGTTGTGTCGTTGCCAATCACCTTGAAGCAAGTTTGGTTAGTGACCTCTGGAATGACAGGATTCACCTTTCCTGGCATGATACTTGAGCCCGGAGCCATAGGTGGGAGATTTATCTCGTTCAATCCACAACGTGGACCAGATGCAAGCAAGCGAAGGTCATTGCAGATCTTAGATAACTTAACTGCTAGACGCTTCAAAGCACTTGAGTAACTAACATAAGCACCAGTGTCTGGGGTTGCTTCTACCAAGTCTGAGCCAGCAACAAACTGATACCCGGTTAGCTCTGAGAGCTTTTCTGCACAGATCTTAGGGAATCCTGGGGCAGCGTTCAAGCCTGTTCCAATGGCAGTACCACCCATGTTGATCTCATGTAAAAGAGCTGCATTGCGGTTGAGATTAGCGACTTCCTCCTCTAGAGTGTTTGCGAAGGCGTTGAACTCCTGACCGCTAGTCATAGGCACAGCGTCCTGTAGTTGGGTGCGACCCATCTTGATGATGTTCTTAAACTCATTGCCTTTTTTGCGGAAGGCATTGATTAAGTGGTTCAGAGACTCAATCAGTTTGCTATTGAGAAGGATGAGGGTTAGACGAATGGTAGTAGGGTAGACGTCATTAGTTGATTGACCACAATTAGCGTGATCATTCGGTGCGCAGTATTGGAACTCGCCCTTCTTATGCCCCATAACTTCGCATGCGCGGTTCGCAATCACTTCATTGGCATTCATGTTAACTGACGTTCCTGCACCACCTTGTACCATATCGGTAACGAAGTTCTCATGCATCTTTCCACCAATAATCTCTCGACATGCTTGAGCCATCGCATCAGCTACTTCGTTGCTAATCTCACCTAACTGTCGGTTTGTCTCAAGGGCTGCTAGCTTCACATAAGCTATTGCTGTGACATAGTCAGGATAGTCACACATACGCTTGCGTGATATGTGATAGTTATTGATGGCACGCTGTGTTTGTACACCATAATACGCCTCTTCTGGTATTTGAAGTTCACCTAGAAGGTCACTCTCAATACGAAATTTCTTTCTTCCATTGCTTAATTAATATTTTGTTTAGTATTATTTAGTATGCTTTGATACGATATATTAGTATGCTTTAATGCGATACATGAAACCGAGTTCAATGCGGTTTGTATTGTAGTTACTCAATCCGCTAAGAGCTGTGTAATGCACCTTTTTACCTATGTAAGCCAGGAATATGCGTAAGTCTTGGCTCTTTACAGGATAGTATTCAAGGCTCCCAATATAGCCATAACTCTTGCGGTAATCCTTGAGCGAGGTGATATCTTTAGCACTGGCAGTCTCATACATACCCTTTAACATTAGGTTCCATTGTGGTGCGAATTGCCAGTTTAACTTTGTGATAAACGAGTTGTAATGCACTCCAGCAGCCCATACATTATCGTTATAGAGGGTTGGATTAGTTGATTGCATATCTCTAGAGACTATGCCCAAGCGGTCAACACTATCAAAGGAACCGATATAATCGAAGTACCATTGTAGGTTATCTAGGTTTAACTTCTGCCCTAGGAAGAGCATACGACTATACTTATGACGTGCCTCACTCTGTATTCCCCATGCCCAGCGAGTCTGTAGCTTGTTGCCAAGGAAGCTCCCGTTCCAATTGACAATATAGGTCAGTGGATTGCGGGCGGGCTTTAGCTGGTTAAGTGTAAGTCCATTACCATCTTCATACATGGCGTTCTGACCATACACTTCAGCAAACTTCTCGTTATGAGCATTGGATATTTCAACAGCAATCTCTTGCGTTGGTACTGGGTTATAAGTCACTGTCACGCCTGCAACGAAGTTGTCCATGTTGTTAAGCATATCAGAGTATTGATAGATGAACATGGGGTTCTCATCAAATTCAAAGCCTCCCCAAATCTGACACATCTTACCTGCTTCAACCTTCCAAGCGTCTGAGAACTTATAACCAACCATCATGATGTCGGTTGCCTTAGCAAAGTTATCTTCGCTTTAGCGTCATTTGCCTTGTTTAAACGGTGTCTGAAACGATAGTAGAGTTTGTCTGTAAGGTTGCCTTTCACCTCTATTCTTAGTTGCTTGTTAGCAAAGCGTGAACTCCAGTCTTTGCTTGCGTCTTGTTCTACTTGCGCACTTGCAGCATAATTGAAGTACACATTAAACATGTCATTGTGCTTCTTTAGCTTTGCAATCTCTTCTGACAAAGACTTGAATTGACCATCACTAGCACCATATCCATGGTTGTCCTGCGCTGTAGCTGTTAGTGATAAAACTAGTAGACAGGCACATAATAGATTCTTTTTCATGCTTTTCAATCTGATTGATAATTGTTTTATATATAAGTATTAGGGCGCTTATAGATAAGTGATAATGGGTAGAAAGCAACGTTTCAGAGCTTTTTCATTTGTGTTTTTGAGCCTTCTTGGTTCTTAAAATGAAATCATTTTTATCAGAGAAGTTGCTCTCTACCCCTTATTAATACTCCTATCTAGTATTCATTGAAGTACTGCTGAATCTTTTGCCAATCCTTTGTTTTAGTCAAGGCAAGCATTAGTAGTATTCGAGCCTTTTGTGGATTGAGGTTTAAAGAGGCTACAAAATGATATTTAGCATCGTCTACCTCGCCGTTCAAATTGGTTGGTCCGAACGCAACTCGGCTTGAGCGAACAATCTGGATACCGCTGTTTTGTGCCTTTACTGCTGCTTCGAATACATCTTTATAGAAGTTTCCATCACCTACACCAGCAACTACAATACCATTATACTTGGCATTTACGAATGCTTCAAAGGGTAGTGTAGATGCGTTAGCATACCCATATACGATGCCAACTTTGGGTAGTGAGGTTAGAGAAGACACGTCGAACTCTGATGAAAGGCCCTGTTTTGCAACTGGTTTATGCAAGAAGTAGGGCTTACCATTGTACACATAACCCATCTCACCATACAATCCTCCCTTGAAAGTAGACACATCTGTGGTGTGAGTCTTTATGAGTGCTTTAGCTTCAAAGAGCTCATTATTCATACAAGCCATCACTCCATGCCCCTTAGATGATGGGTCTACGAGAGTGCAGACACCATTATATAGATTGGCAGGACCATCTGCGCTGATAGCAGTTGATGGTCTCATTGACCCAACAAGCACTACTGGTTTATCTGAATGAACGGTCAATGAGAGGAAGTAAGCCGTTTCCTCCATCGTATCTGTTCCATGCGTTACCAATACACCATCATATCCTTCTTTATTCAAGAGGTCATTAATGCGTTTAGCCAACTTTAGCCAAACCTCATCATTCATATCTTGACTACCGATGTTAACAAGTTGCTCACCTGAAATATCAGCTATTTCTTTCACTTGTGGTACTGCATCTATCAAAGTCTGAACGCCTACTTGTCCTGCTCCATACGCAGAGCTAGTAGCCGATGCAGATACACCTGCGATGGTTCCACCTGTTGCAATAATGCGAATCTTTGGCTTCTGTGCCATGACGACAGTGCTTATGATCAATGCAATCACTGTCATGAATGTAATCTTGAAGATTCTCATAAGAATTTTATTTATTAGTTAAACGTTATTGAGTTAACTGATAGTTGGGGGATTCTTCCCTCTCTTTTCTGTTCTAGTAAGCCCTACTCTTTACAAGAACTGAATGACGAGTACACCCAAGAGGATGGACACTATCGTTGTTATAAAGCCTGGTAATTGGAAACTATGATTGATGACATACTTGCCAATATGCGTTGTTCCAGTTCTATCAAAGTCGATTGCTGCAACCTCTGTTGGGTAGTTTGGCAAGAAGAAATAACCATTGCAAGCAGGGAACATTGCTATCAATAAGAGGGGATTTACGCCTAGAACAATGCCCACAGGATAGAGTGTTGTGACTGTTGCTGCTTGTGAGAATAACATGATACTAAGCACGAAGAGTGCCACAGCAAATAGGATAGGAGCAGAAGTAATCATACTTGACAATGCTGCATTCAATACCTTTTCGTTCCCCATGTAGAATGTGTTTCCCATCCAAGCAATACCAAAGATAGCTACAACAGCATTCATTCCAGCCTTAAAGATGTTGCCATTTACAGCATTGGCTACCTTTGCTTTACCAACGAAAAGGATTAAGGCTGCATCTGACATCATTATCATTTCAATGGTTTGACTCATAGAGACTCCTTCTGGACGAAGGCTCGGAACGAAGCCAAACACTACAACCAAAGCAACTCCAAAGAGGAATGCGAAGACGGAACGTTTTGCCTCGGAACCACACTCTAAAGTAGACTCTTGAACGTTCTTAGCGTCTTCTTCTGGGTTGATAAGACCCTTTGCTATACGTCTCTTATACTCTGGATCGTCTACTAACTCTTTACCTACATGGTTCTGAACAAAGGCTGCCACAATGATAGATATTAGAGCCGTTGGAATACAGATCATTAAGACTGTCCCTAATTCAATGCCCTTTGCTCCGAGTAAATCTTGGCTTATTAATGCTGCTGTTGCTGCACTAACTGGACTACAAGTAATACCCAAAGAGGCTGCAATAACGCTCAGACTCAAAGGGCGTTCAGGCCTTATTTTGTTTGCTTGAGCAATCTCTGAGATAATAGGTAAGAGTGAATAAGAAGTGTGAGCAGTTCCTGCTACGACACAGAAGAGCCAACAGGTGATAGGACCAAAGTATGTGATATGTGTCGGATGCTTATGTAGAAATTTAGCAGCAACGCCCACTAAGTACTCTAAACCACCAGATGCCTGCAGTGCAGCAGCAGCCGTAATCACTGATACGATAATCATCATTACATCAATAGGAGCATTTCCTGGAGCCAGTCCGAAGCCGTAAACCAAGATGAAAACACCTATCATACCATAAATACCGAGGCCAATACCTCCCACACGGCGACCCTATGAAAATAAGTGCCAAAATAATGAGTAGTTGTATAATTACTATTGTTGTAACCATTTCGAGATGATTATATTCTGTGAAGTGAGTTGTTTTTACAAAAGTAGGAAATTTATTAATACAAGTACTGGAGATGGCTAATAAAGATAAAGTGTTTAACAATCTTTAGTATCAGAAAGTAATCATCAATATCATAGATAAGTGTTATTTGCGGATTAGAAGTGACATTCTGACAATTATTCTAAAAGTTTTCTCGTGTCAAGAACATATACATTAGGAATACAGGTAAAGGTTCTTCTATAGCTTAACTCATATTCTTTACAATGCTTCTGGTTAAATGACAGAATAGAAACGAAGTGTCTTTAACTGCCAACCAATGGTGTGTTTATCCTTTAAGAAAATGATAAAAATAATATTAAAAACCTATTCGTCTTCAGAAATAAATGCTACTTTTGCCTATAATATGAGATTAATAAGAAAACTTTTCACGCTTTTGTCGCTGTTTGCCTTTGCTTCGGCTGCAATGGCACAAGACCATATTAACCCTGAAGATCGTGTTGTTGACATGAACTCTCCGACGTTTGTTCCGATGGTACACATCGGTAAAGCGAAGGTAGGAAGCGATAGTATTCAATACGTAAGGACAAGTAATGTGTATGTATTTCCGCCTATGGAGTTCAAAGATAAGGCTCAGGAAACGGCATATTATCGCTTGGTTTATAACATCAAGAAGGTTCTTCCTATTGCTAAAGAGTGTCATCAAATTATTCTCGAGACGGGTGCTTACCTCGAAACTATCCCTACAAAGAAGGAAAGAGATGCGCACATGAAGCGTGTGGAAAAGGAGATTTGGAACACATATAAGCCTCGCATGAAGAAGTTAACATTCACTCAAGGCAAGTTACTCATCAAACTCATTGACCGCGAATGTAACTCTACTTCCTACGAACTGGTGCAAGCTTTCCTTGGTCCTGTTCGTGCTGGTTCTATCAAGCGTTCGCTTGGGCGTTTGGAAGTAGCCTAAAGAAGCGTTACGATCCACAAGGAGCTGATCGCCTTGTAGAGCGTATTGTACTGCAAGTTGAGGCTGGTCAATTATAGTGGCAAGCCTTAACTATTCCCCTGAATACACTTAGCTATATAGCAGAAGAGACTTATTAAATTTGAAAAATAGATTATTTTATTTTCGCTTTTAATCTATTAAGCTGTCGTTTTTAGTCTATTTTTATATCTGCTAAATGCCTTTTTCTGCTTTACATTAGGTTCTTCTCCTTCGTAAAGGAATGTTTTTTGGAGGATAGAAGAGGGTAGGGAAGGCTGTGCAAAGCATGAATTTGTGTCATGAAAAGTAGTCTTCTATCTTCTTGAGAACACCTTTCGCTAGGATAGAAGACCTCTGAAACTAAAGAAGGCTAACGTCTTTGAGATTACTCAAAGAGTTAGCCTTATATGGAAAAAACTTCTTTCTCTTATTTAGTATATAGAACTTGAATGATGGTCTGACCCACTGCCTGCAGTGTATTCTTATCAATGTGTTCCATCGTATCATTGATGGTGTGCCACGTAGGACCAAAGCTGCTCTGGGTGCAATCAGGGTAGTATGGGATAATATCTATCGTTGGTATACCTGCATTCTGGTTCACTGGGATATGGTCATCAGTAATCATTCCACCTGGAGAATCAGGGAAGTAAGAGCCAAAACCAGCCGACTTTGCTGCTGCCCACACCTTCTCAACAATGTTATTAGCGTATTGCTGCGACATTCCTTCACGATAGAACTGCGCGCCTTCACCGCCTACCATGTCCAAGAGAATGCCATATTCAGGCTTAATCTTGCCTGGGAAGTGCAGAGAATAGTACTGCGCACCGAGTGCCCAGCTGTCTCCTGTGTCCTGATAGTTGGTTTCCCACTGCGGAACTCCCCAATCCTCGGCATCGAAACAGACGAAGTCTACACCCATAGTAAACTTCTTATCTGCCTGTAACTGGCGTGCAATCTCAAGCATAACAGCAACTCCACTGGCGCCATCGTTGGCTGCCATGACTGGTTTACGGTGGTTGGTAGAGTCTGGATCATTGTCTGCCCAAGGTCTACTATCCCAGTGTGCGCAGAGAAGAACACGTTTCTTTGCCTGTGGGTTGAGCCTGGCAATGATGTTAGTAGACTTTAGAACTGTTCCGTCATAGCCCTTTAAGTCTGCCTTTGTTCCTCAACTTCACATCCAAAACGCTTGAATTGCTCCACAATCCACTTGCCGCATTGCTCATGGGCAGTAGAGTTCATGGTGCGAGGACCGAACTCGCATTGCGCAGCAGTGTATGCGTAAGCAGAGTCGGAATTGAACTTTGGACCAATAGGATGCGCTGTTGTAGCAGTATCAGCATCCGATGTCGTATTGTTATTACTTGCTTTTCCTTTGCATCCATAGGCTACGCTCGTCAGAGTGAGGGCTAGGATGCACCCTAAAAGAATCCTTATTTTTGTTTTCATCATTGTTTATTGTAATCAAAAACACTATCTTACACTCTGCACACGAGCCATGACACGCAGCCAGTTACCACCCCATATCTTCTCAATATCACGTTCGCTATACTTGCGACGCAATAGTTGTAAGGTGAAGTTAATCATCTCGCTGGCATCAGCTAAGCCCCTTATCGTACCATCACCATCGAAGTCGGTGCCTATTCCTACATGGTCAATACCCATGATATCAATGGCATGTTCGAGGTGAGCAATAGCATCCATAATGGTTGCCTCACCGTCCTTCTTGAGGAATCCATGATACATAGTTATATGTGCAACACCGCCCTTCTTTGCCAGAGCACGCATCTGATCGTCAGTGAGGTTACGGGGAACGTCGCATAGAGCTTTACTATTGGAATGACTGCAGACTATCGGTTGTGTACTGATGTCAAGAGCGTCATAAAAGCTCTTCTCACCCCCATGACTCAAGTCGACCATGATACCATTTCGATTCATCTCTCTTATGACTTCCTCACCAAACTTACTAACTCCTCCATGCGTATTACAGCCTCGTGCCGAGTCACAAATATCGTTATCTCCGTTGTGACAAAGCGTGATGTAAACCACACCTCGTTGTGCGAAGTGCTTGATGTTCTCGATCTTATGCTCCAAAGCTAAGCCATTCTCTATGGCAAACATAATACTCTTGCGCCCCTTGCGCTTGTCTTCGTAGAGGTCGGAAGGAGTACGAGCTATACTGATGTAACGCTGGTTCTGCTTCACAATCTCCTCTATCTTGTCGAAGATGAGATCGGCATATACCGCTGGAGAAAGATGGTCGAGAGCCTTAGAGAGAGTAGGGTTGTAATGCTTCAATCCAGCGACATCAATCTTAGAAGAGAAGCTCTCTCCGATCTTTGGTTGTGGAAGATAAGCAGCCATCGTTACGGCATCTTGATGTCCTTCTGTCATCTTATGAAGGTCGTAGAGAATACGTGGGTCGCGTTGGTCAAAGCGTACTCCTTGAGGGAAGAACATCGGTGTGTCGCAGTGCGTATCGAGTGTTAGAACACGCTTATGAAGCTGCTTGGCGATATAGAAGTTGTTAGCTTGTGTGACCAACCAAAGGAATAGTTTGCCTCCATCCTCACCCAAACACTCAGGGTGCCACTGCACTCCCATGATGGGTTTAAACTCTGTGCTCTCCATTGCCTCGATAACTCCATCAGGTGCAACAGCCGTTACTCGAAAGCGTTTACCTGGTGTTTTGACAGCTTGATGATGGAAAGAATTGACGTAGATGCGCTCTTCCTTGTAGAGAGCATAGAGTATTGATGACTTGTTGAGCGTAACGCTATGCGTCCTCTCACTGCGTTCTGCGTCTTGAGAATGCTTGATGGTTGCGGCATGGAAGGTTGTGATTGTTTTATCCTTAGCTAATTTCTTCTCAACAGTAGCATCTGTTCTGATGTAATCCTCATAGATATCCTGTTGTACAGAACCACCCAAGGCAGCAGCAAGTGTTTGTATTCCTCGACAGATACCCAGCATAGGTATCTGGCGATTGAAGGCTAATCTGGTAAGCATGAGTTCGGCTTGATCACGCTCAGCATTGATACCATGGAGATGAGTAGAGGGTTCTTCGCCTACCCAAAGTGGGTTAATATCTGCACCACCAGTCAATAGTAGTCCATCAAGATGGTCTAGTGTGTTGACAAGAACATCCTTATCAGCGACTGGCGGGATGAGTATTGGAATGCCACCAGCGGTTACTACTTGTTTATAATAGACGTCTCTTAATGTGGCATCACGCTCTGTAAAGTTGGTCGTGATACCTATTATCGGCAGACGCTTTGCCTCGGGGTAAGTCGCATACACCTTGTCAAGATGCGACTGAAGGTCGTATTTCATCTTTCCGCTCTATGTTCTATAATTCGTTATATCGTTGTTATCAAGTCTAAAGCAGGCTTATAGTTCTTCTGTAATTGGTATTTCACGCTTGATACTCTGCTCTAATGAGATGAGAGTCTCCGTTGATACAACCCCTGGAATGCCCTGTAATTGGTTGTTAAGGAGGTCCATTAATTGCTCATTATCACGTGCATATAGCTTTAAAAGGATGGTATATGGACCAGTTGTGAAGTGACATTCCACCACCTCGGGGATGGCACTAAGACGCTCAACTACCTTTTTATACATAGAACCACGTTCTAGGTTGAGGCCGATGTAAGTACAAGTTGTATAGCCCAAGCTCTTTGGGTTGACATCAAAACCACTCCCCGTGATAGCTCCATTCTCGATGAGGTGTTGTACACGTTGATGTATTGCAGCACGCGAAACACCGCATTGTGCGGCTACATCTTTGAATGGCATACGTGCATTCTGCGATAGAATGCTTAAGATCTTCTTGTCTAATCGATCTACTTTCTCCATCTCTTTCTATTGATATACTTGATTTGTTATGTTGTTGAAAACGCTTATTTGAAGTAGAGCAAAGTAGATAATAATTATTGAATAGGCAACAAAATGACAAACAAAATGCACCTCTTGGGTGCATTTTGTCTATATAGAAGCTAATAGTAAGGTTTTTCTTCGTCCATTAGCTTACGTTTCTTAATATCGAGGAAAGAGCCTCTAGACTTTATTTACCAGCCTTTGAAGATGCTTTCTTTGCGCTCTTTGGCTGAGATTTCTTCGCTGTCTTGCTATCCTTCTTAGCCTCGGTTTCCTTAGAGGGAGTCGGCTGTGAAGCTTTTACCACATGCACTCCATCAATGTCTTTAAGCTCCAATGTGAAGATAAGAGTTGAATAAGGAGCGATGTCGCGACCTGCTCCACGCTCGCCATAAGCCAAGTTGTAAGGGATAAAGATTTCCCACTTAGAACCTACGGGCATAAGTTGTAAAGCCTCAGTCCAGCCCTTGATGAGTCCACCTACGTTGAAGGTGTCGAACTCAGTGCCGTGTTTTGCGGTTGAATCGAATACCTTTCCGTCGATAGTCTTGCCTTCATAGATTACCTGAACATCGTCAGTAGCCTTTGGAATGGCGCCTGTTCCCTTCTTAATAATGCGATATTGCAAGCCACTGGGGAGCGTTACGACCCCTTCTTTAGCCTTGATTTTCAGCCATGAAAGCCTCGTTCTTTGCCTTATTCTCAGCCGCTTTAGCCTTTGCTTCAGCCTCTTTTTGCTGTCTGATAGCCATTTCTTTTGCTTCAAAGAGCTTTGCTGCAGTGGCAGGAGACATCATTGTCGTGTCCTTGGACATAGCTGCTACGATTCCACTATATAGTATCTCTGTGTCAATTGGGCTCTTTGACTCTTCGAATTGACTAACCATATTTGGGAGTAAACGGCTTTCTATCTGGCGACTAACGGCTATTCCTACTCCATGAGCAGCGAAGTTCGCATCCTTGCGTTTGCTGATTCCTTCCTTCAAGCCCCTGATGAAGTCGGGCATTAACTCCTTTGTTATACCGAATTGTTGCTCAAGATAGGCGTCCAAGCCGTTTGACATGGTCATACCTGTTGCGTAACTCAATGAATCGGCAGCACTCTTCAATACGATAGGTGCCGTCTTGCAAGTCTCTGAACACTCTGTTGTAGCTTTGTTCTTCTTATCTTTTTTCTTACTCTGAGCGCTTGCTGTGTTTAAAGCTGAGCCTGCCGCAATAAGCAAAGCCAGCATGATTACTTTCTTCATAACCTATATTTGTTTAATAAAAGATGTTTCCCTTTCCTATAGAAGATACTTTTTTGGACTCGTGTGTCCAACTGATTATACACGTCTGTATAACTGATTATACACGTCTGTATAACTGATTATACACGTTTGTATAATTGATTATACTCGTCTGTATAATTCTCTATTCTATAAAAGATGATTGTTTACTTAAAAGGAGATGATTCAAAGAAGGTCAGGCTATGCACCTGACCCTCCTTATTTATTATCTTAAGATGTCTTGGAATTACTTTACTGGCTTACCGCTAACCTGCTCTGGCATACCAGCAGGCATACCTGGCTGACCTTGTGGAGCCTTCTCAATACCCAACAACTCAACCGTGAACACAAGTGTTGAGAATGGCTTGATGTCTGGGCTAGGCTGTTGTGCACCATAAGCAGCACTATAAGGGATTGTAATCTCCCACTTAGAACCAACTGGCATAGTGGTCAATGCAGCTGTAAAACCAGGTATTACACCACCTACAGGCATAGTTGCATCATTGCGTTGATCAAACACTTTGCCCTCGATAGTCTTACCAACATAGTTGATTTTCACTACATCAGAAGCCTTTGGAACAGCGCCATTTCCCGCCTTAAGTTCTTTAATCTGTACACCCTGCGCAATGGTCTTTACGCCTGGTTTCTTTGCATTAGCAGCCATGTAAGCATCGCTCTTCTTCTTGTTAGGACCGTATGTCTTCTCAGCGTTCTTCATCTGAATTGCCTTTGAAGTAGTCTGCTCTATATTACGAGCTTGCTCAACAGTCATCTTCTGATTCTTGCCCTTTGCACTTGCAGCAAAGCCTGCCAAGAAGTTCTTCAGAGAGATAGTCTTGGTTGAATCCTCACCAAAGATCTGGCGGTTAATCTGCTGTTTAATGACCATATTCATCTGCTGTCCAACACCGATACCAGCGTTATAAGCAGCCTTCTTCTTGTCGTCTGCACCTTGAACACCATCGTTCATACCCTTGATGAACTCGTCGATGTAAGCGGTATCAATCTGCATCTGCTGTAGATACTGCTTAACACTTTGACCCTGATCTACGCCGAATGCGTAGCTTAAAGAGTCTACATCAGACTTCAAATCCTCCTTAGGAGTAGAGTTGCCACAGGCTGTGAAGCCTACAGCTGCCATAGCCATTGCGGCTAAAAGATAAACTTTCTTCATTTATTTTATTGTTTAGTTTTTAGGCATTAATACATGTTCTGTAGGGCTATCATAAGTTATTAAGAGTACTTATAACGCCCTAGCAGATATTAATTTATAATACTTTGAGTAATTCAACATCGAATACAAGGGCTGCAAATGGTGGTATCTGTGCACCTGCGCCACGCTCTCCATAAGCGAGATTGTAAGGTATGAAGAAGCGATACTTAGCCCCTTCCGACATCAACTGTACGCCTTCTGTCCATCCAGCAATGACTTGGTTGAGTCCAAAAGTGGCTGGTTCGTTACGTTGATAGGAGCTATCAAAGATTGTCCCATCGATAAGTGTACCCTCATAGTGGCACTTTACCTGGTCAGTTGCGCTTGGTTTCTTACCATTACCCTCCTTTAGTACTTGGTACTGGAGACCTGAAGGCAATACAACCACACCCTCTTTCTTTGCGTTCTCAGCCAAGAATGACTCTCCAGCAGCCTTTGCTACCTTTCCAGCCTCAGCCGCCGCAGCACGTTGCTTTTCCTCTTGTTCCTGGAAGAAAGCCTGTACTAAGGATTGTGCCTCAGCGTTATTAACCTTCAAAGGAGTGCCTGATATTACATCTTTAACAGCCTGTGCGAAGTCGTCGATATTTAATCCCTTCGCTCCCATACCAGCGAGTTGGGAACCGATACCGATGCCCAGTGCATAGCTTAATTTATCCATTTTAGTTCTTGAAGTTATTTATTATTAATGTGCAAAGATACTATTTTTTAAGGTATTGAATCACATTAATCGAATTAAAATAACTAAATTTGTGGAATAGAAACAAATGTAAGGTTGTATGAAGAAAGTAGTATTCTTAACGGGTGCAGGTATGTCTGTCGAAAGCGGCTTCAAAACTTTTCGTGGTAACGATGGGCTTTGGGAAGATTATCCTGTTGAACAAGTGGCTTCTCACGAAGGCTGGGAAGCGAATCCAACATTGGTTAACAACTTCTATAACAGGCTCCGAAAGAAACTTTACACAGCATTGCCTAATAAGGGACATCAGCTGATCAAGGAACTAGAAAAGGCTTACGATGTGGTTGTAATCACGCAGAATGTGGATAATCTACACGAGAAGGTGGGGTCGAGGAAGGTAATTCATCTGCATGGAGAACTATCTAAGGTGTGCTCAAGTAACGACCCTTACGATTCGAGATACATAAGAGAGTTGCCCCCAGAGGATTGTGAGGTTGCTCCTGGAACACTGGCTGGTGATGGCTCTTTGGAGCGTCCTTTCATTGTCTTCTTTGGTGAGGCTGTGCCCATGATAGAGCCTGCTATGGAGGAAGCAGCACAAGCAGATGTGTTCGTCATTATCGGTACTTCGCTGAATGTCTACCCTGCGGCAGGGCTCGTGAGATATGTTCGTCCAGGCGTTCCCATCTATCTCATCGACCCTGATAACGCTCCTGCTGGGAGTGCGGGACACGTAATTCACATTCAAAAAGGGGCTAGTGAAGGTATGGAAGAATTAATAAAGTTATTATAAAAGAACACCCACATTCATTGCAGCTACTCGATGATTATCGGAGGAGATGTGGCTTGGATGTGAAATAAAAGAGTATGAAAAGACTATTATCATTAGTTATTATTGCGTTGATGGCATTGCCTATTATGGCGCAGAAAAACGTTTATAAGTTCAGTGTAAAGGATGGCAATGAGAAGACCATCAAGTTGAAAGAGTACAAAGGAAAGGTGTTACTCATTGTAAACACAGCCACAAAGTGCGGCTTCACACCGCAATATGAGGCGTTACAAAAGCTCTATGACACTTATAAAGATCGTGGTTTTGTCATCTTAGACTTCCCTTGTAACCAGTTTGGAGCACAAGCACCTGGATCGCTCAAGGACATCCACTCTTTCTGTACGGGTACTTATGGCATTACGTTCCCACAGTTTGCTAAGATTGTTGTAAATGGTAAGAACGAGTCACCCTTGTACACTTACCTTAAGGCGCAACAGCCTTTTAAAGGTTTCGATACGACCACTCAGATTGGTAAATACCTTGATGAAAAGTTTAAGGCAGACAACCCTAACTATGCAAAAGACCCTAGTATCAAGTGGAACTTCACGAAGTTCCTCGTTGATAGAGATGGTCACGTCATTGATCGTTTTGAGCCTACTGCAGATATGAAAGACGTTGAGGCGGGTGTTAAAGCGGCTTTGAAATTGTAGAGAAAACCCTACTCTGTCGCCCCGAGAAGCCCCACCCAACCTCTCCGAAAGGGGAGGAGTGCCTAACGGAAGTCGGTTGGGTTATATAGAGGGAGGGTGTAGTTAGTGTGTAACAAAGTTGTGCCTCGTAAGCAAGAACGATAAGAATGAAAACAAAGAAACGCCCTTCTCCATCCGAGAAGGGCGTTTCTTTGACATGAAGAGAGGCTTCCTTTACATCAAAGAAAGCCTCTCTTCATATCCTATTATAATCTTCTCAATTTGAGAAGTATGCCATATTCTATCTAAATCGTCGTTGGTGTCTGTTCTTTATGTGCCTTACGTTTCACCTTAAACTTATCGAATCCCTTACCGAAAACACCCATTACTTGACTCTGTGTAACGAATGCGTCAGGGTCAATCTCATCTATCATACGATAAACGTAAGAGGCTTCTCGCTGGCGTGTAACCACGATTACAACCTTTAAGTCATGCCCCGTATAATAGCCCTTAGCGTCAATAATGGTGCTGGTGCGGTGAGGTTGGTCTTGAGATATCATATCGCATATTTCTTTATAACGCTCAGAAATAATCAAGAACTGTACTGATCTGCGACTTGAATTGATGACTTGATCAAGTACGAAGGACGTTATAATGAGGTTTACATAGCCATAAATCACTTGCTCCCAACTGTGAAGAACGACGTAACTACCTGTTACTATCGTCATATCAACCAATAGGATGACCCGACCTAACGATATATCGCGATACTTGTTGACGATGGCTGCAACGATATCGGAGCCACCTGAGCTTCCGTTATACGATAGTCCGAAAGCAAGACCAACGCCACAAAAGACTGCTCCGATGATTGCTGACATGAAAGGTTGCCCATGCAAGAGCATTGGATGAGGGAAGGCTTGGCTCAAGACATTCACTAGGATGGTAAGAACTACTACACCATAAATGGTGCGAATACAGAACTTTAAGCCGAGAACCTTTAGTGCCACAGCTAGTAAAATAGCGTTCAGACAGAAGTAAGTCCAGCTTACGGGGATTCCATTTCCCCAATAGATGATAGATGCAAAACCTGCTACACCACCATTGCCAATGTGGTTTGGCAATAGAAAGATAGTCCAACCGATTGCATAGAAGAGCATTCCTGCGGCTATCATGATGTAGTCGAGGATCTCACGATAAAGTAGTTTCTTATTCATTCTGTTGATCATACGTATAAGGATAAAGCGTTAGTTCATGTTGCAAATTTAGATAAATTTTCCGAAACAAAGCATCTGCACGGAAAAAATACACTACCTTTGCAGAAAATAAATAGCACTTGTAAAGAGCATAGGTCATATATCCAATTTGATAAAGAGTATATAACTGGAATCTTACAAACACTCAATAGATATTGAACGAGCCGTTTTGTCCCTACATAAGGATGTTTGACACGTTCGCAAGTACTCTTTTTTTCTAAAATAGAAAGATAACATGTCGGAAGATTTTGATATACATGAAGAGAGGATCTCATCGGCTGAGAAAGACTTTGAGAATGCTCTCCGCCCATTGAAATTCGATGACTTTAGTGGACAGCAGAAGGTTGTTGAGAACCTTCGAGTGTTCGTTGAAGCAGCGAAGTACAGGGGAGAACCACTCGATCATACGCTCTTGCATGGTCCACCGGGACTGGGTAAGACGACGTTGAGTAATATCATTGCAAACGAATTAGGCGTTGGCTTTAAGATAACTTCTGGTCCGGTGCTTGATAAACCAGGTGATTTGGCTGGTATTCTGACGTCATTAGAACCCAACGACGTACTCTTTATTGATGAAATTCATCGTCTTTCGCCTGTCGTTGAAGAGTATTTATACTCTGCAATGGAGGACTATCGCATCGATATAATGATAGATAAAGGTCCTTCAGCACGTTCCATACAGATTGATCTGAACCCTTTTACACTTGTCGGAGCCACTACTCGCAGTGGACTTCTTACTGCTCCGCTTCGTGCGAGGTTTGGTATTAACCTGCATTTAGAGTATTATGACCCCGAAACAATACAACGTATTATCAAGAGGTCGGCGTATCTTTTGAAGGTTCCAATCGTTGATGAGGCTGCAGTTGAGATTTCTCGACGTTCGCGTGGGACGCCTCGTATCTGTAACTCATTGCTTCGGCGTGTGAGAGACTTTGCTCAGGTGAAGGGCAATGGAACGATAACTCCAGAAATTGCAATGATGTCCTTGCAGTCATTGAACATTGATCAATATGGTTTGGATGAGATAGACAATAAGATACTACTTACCATTATTGATAAGTTCCGAGGTGGTCCTGTTGGCGTATCAACCATTGCAACTGCCATTGGAGAGGACGCTGGAACGGTTGAGGAGGTGTACGAACCATTCTTGATTATGGAAGGTTTCATCAAGAGAACACCGCGTGGGCGTGTTGCAACTCAGCTAGCCTATGACCACTTAGGGCGCAACTCTTTCCATGACAACCCGCTTCAACCCAGTCTATTCGACTGATAAGAAAGTTGTTATCTATTTGGTTTTCTAATGGAAATAAACTATATTTGCGGTAGAAACAAGGAGGTTAAGATGAATAGAACAATAAGTATTCCTGCTGCTGATAATGCTCTTTTGGAGATGTTGGCGCAGAAGATGGGATGGGAAATAAGCCCCATAAGTAAAAAAGATGAGGTTATTCACAAGCCTTATGTAGCTAAGAATGAGAAGAAGAAAGACGTTTTAGAAGCCTTAAAAGCCGTTGCTGGAACATTAGCAACCAGTCAATTAGATGATTGGAAACAGGCTAAAGAGGAGCAGCTAAGAGCTAAGTACTTATGAGAATATTCTTAGATACGAATATCTTAATAGACTTGCTCGGGGACAGAGAAGAGTTTACATTGCAAGCTCAAAAACTCATGAGTAATGCTATAAGTAATAGAGATACACTTCTTCTGACTGATCTTTCAGTTGTGAATGCATGCTATATTCAACGCAAATCTCTTAGTAGTAAAGGGTTTGTTGAAGCCTTTTCTACTATCCGAAAGTACTTTGAGATAGTTAGTATTGGGGCTGCTGCTGTGGATTCTGCACTGGTAGCTATGTGGAAAGACTTTGAAGACTCTCTACAATACTATGCGGCTATCAATGCTCAAGCAGACGTTATTGTGACACGTAACAAGAAAGATTTCAGAGTAGGATATATCGATGTCTTCACTCCAAAGGAATTGATAGAAAGGTGGGAGATAATAGATGAATAAAGGACTCTTTGTTGGTAGTTTTGATCCATTTACTATTGGGCACGACTCTATAGTACGCCGTGCTTTACCGCTCTTCGACCATATTATCATTGGTGTAGGGGTGAATGAGCGGAAGAAGTGTATGTTGGATGCAGAAGAGCGAGTGAACCGTATCAAGCGTCTCTATGCTGATGAGCCAAAGATTGAAGTACGGGCATATAGCGATCTAACCATTGATTTCGCTCGTAGAGAGCAAGCGACATATATTATAAAGGTGTTCGCAGTGTGAAAGACTTTGAATATGAACGGGAGCAAGCTGATGTGAATAGATTATTGTCAGGCGTTGAAACCATCTTTCTCTATGCTGAACCACAGCTGTCAAGCATTAGTTCTACTATGGTGAGAGAGCTTCAACACTTTGGAAGAGATATATCGGAGTTCCTTCCAAAGGGGTATTAACAAGAATAGAAAAACAACTGAAGCAAATGATTACATATAGTGCAGAAGGCGTAAAGATGCCTAAAATCAGGAAACGTGATACTTCTCGTTGGATAAAGGCTGTTGCTGCTACCTACGGAAGGAAGGTCGGGGAAATAGGGTATATGTTTGTTGATGACGAGAAGATACTCGAAGTGAACAATGAGTACTTAGGGCATGATTACTACACAGACATCATTACCTTTGATTATGATGAGGGTGATGTGCTGAATGGCGACCTTGTAATTTCACTCGACACTGTGCGTTCCAATGCGGAACTATTTGGTAAGTTGTATGAAGAAGAGCTGTTTCGTGTTATCATACATGGCATTCTTCATCTCTGTGGAATCAATGACAAGGGACCGGGCGAACGTGAGATTATGGAAGAGAACGAGAACAAGGCGCTTGCACTTCTCAAGAGAATGCAGACTGAGAAATAGGTAGATAAAAATGTCCCATGCCCTCTTGTTCCTTTATCCCTTTCGGAACGAGGTAATGAACCAACCTTCCTCTCCATGAGACATAACACTCATTTTAGTTTCTTGCAGCAAATTGAACGTATTATCCATAATAATACCTTCCACACAGAAGAAAGTAGGGGCAAACACTCTCGTTTGTCCCTACTTTCAGATTGTTTTTTGGATAGCAATGGCGTCTATCCCTACTTTGTGGAAATCGAAAAACGCCTATCCTAACTAGTCCCCGTTAGGCACTCCCCTCTCCCGAGGGAGAGGGGTTGGGGGTGAGGCCGTTTTTACCCTACCTGTGGTCCAGGGTTTTCTTCACTCCCCTCGCCTTTTGGAGAGGGGGCGGGGGTGAGGCCTTCCTTTTCTTTCCACTCCTCCCAATAAATGTTATCTGAAACCAGCGAACGAGTAGCAACCTTATTGCTTTGTGTGCGCGAAGTCTCGGGAATGAAACGTACACGGACGTTCTTGATCTGCTTTGCCGTCACCTCTTCAGGCTTCGCAATGCCCTTGTCGGCGTTGATCGTGTAGTAAAACGTACCGACGCCCTCCAGTTTCACTGTGCGACCCTCCGCCATAAAGGCAGCCATAACAACTCCTAAATCCTTCAACACAGCATACGTGTCACCACGACTCACCGTCGAAATCAATGCCAATCGGTCAGCCACTTGGTCTGTTGTTACGGGCTTCCCAACGGTTATCGCTTCCGGATACCATAGCCCTGTTAGCTTCTTCTTTACTTTCTTAAAAAATGCCATAATCTCAATGTTTTAAAGTTGGTAAATACAATATGTAAATTATTTTCTTATTCGAGCCACCCTCGGTATGGGACTGAGGGTACCTAAGTATCATACTTAGGGTACCTGAGTATCATACTTAGACCCCCTAAGTATCATACTTTGGTACCCTGTTTATAAGCCCTTGATTATCAATCACTTACAAAGGGTCTATTTTCACCCCTTTTTGTCATGTTTTTTCGCATTAATTCATGCCTTTTAGAGGGCGACACCTATAAAGGGCAATCGCGAGGACTACTCGAACCCGCCGACCCTGTACCCGTTGCTGCGGTTGTAGATGGTCACACCGACACCGCTACTGTTGAAGTACAGGTAGTACGCGGCGTTGTTGGTCCAGGGGCTAGCACTTGACGACCAATAGAAGCCGTAGCTGTTGTTGCCGCCAACGCTGAGCAGCTGACCAAAGAAGTAGTAACCCAAGGCGGGCAGGTAGAAGTAATTACCTGCACTGGCGGCGGAAGGGAGGCCAGAGTTGATACTGCTGCTGTTGTTGTCGTAGTTCTTCCATGTTGTACGCAAGTCGGTTGTACCGTCGGTAGATTTCTCGGTGTCGTAATGATGCTCTGCCAGTAGAACGGACTTCTTCTTAAACCACATACCACCTTTATATAAATGACCCATAGTTGTCCATAATTCGTCTGCATCCCAACGTGGATCGCCGTACTTGCAATACCAAGACAGCTCGTTAGCGTTTGGAAGGTCTTTGAATGATGTGTGAGTAGCGGGGTTGCTTATGCCATTACCTGGGAAACTTTCATTGTACCAACGTGAGTCAGTGCTGCCCTGGGCGTAGTTTGAAGAACTCCCATTGCTTAGTGTTGGTTGGCCTGTGTTTCCTACCAAATTCTTTGTCCATTCGTAACCATACCAATATTGCTGCTGTGCATCCCACATGTAATACTTTGTTCCGTCGTAATCACGTACATTAAGGTTTGCAGTGATATTATAATACTTGTTTGGTCGTAGGTAGCTGATGACAATGTCTTGGTTATTGTACCTTCTGTACCTGTTGCAACGTCTTTCACCCAATAACGTATTTTTAAGGTGTGAGTTCCTGGTTTTATCACCATATAAGCACCATTAGTGGCTGCACTTGTGGAGTTGTTAGTTAAAGGGAAACCGTTAGCAAATGTTCCGCTACCCTTTGTCGTGAGAACAATCTTCTTGCCTGTACCTGTGCCTGTTAGTTCGCCTGTTGTTGGGTCAAGGGTGTAAGTATCGGTAATATCATTGTCTGAATTTACCTCTACTTTGGTTAAGTAACATTTGTTTAGAATAGTGTTACTGGTGCGTGGCAAGAAGAGCAGATAAGCAGCCTTATGGTCTAAGGTGAAAGCAAACTGCTGTTTACCTGGCACTTTTGTTGCTGTTGCCATTCCGCAATCGCCTGCTGCACCGAAGTGAGTAGTTGTGTTTGGCTCTGCTTGACTTTGAGAAGCAGCGATAACAGCTTGGTCATTGCTACCGCCTTGACCTGGATAGTAAACCTCGTATGACGTGTGGGCTGTGTAAGTGCCAGGCACTTTGAACTTAAAGTTATTAGTCTTACCTGTTGGTGAGTTGCTACTTGCGTGCCAGGCACCGTTATCGTCCTTTACGTAAATCTTATCGCCTTGCTCCCAAAAGAACTTACCGTCGCTCTCCATTGAGGTGCGGGTTGCTGGAGTGCCTGCAGCAAAGGTCGTCAAATTCTTATCGTCGTTAGGTATTGTTGGGTTTTGTGCTACATCATCATTCGCACAAGAGCCGATTGTCAAAGCCATACTGCATAATGCTATCAATGACAAAAGCCCTGACTTAAAGGAAAGTCTTTTCATTGTTTTCTTCATTTTTACTTTGTTCTCTTTGTTAATAACTCTCTGTTAGTCTTCCCATGATGGGTTTTCGTCTTCCTCGTCTTCAGACAGCCAACCTGGTGCTTGCTTTGCATCACCCATACTTCCACCTGGCTGTGCAGAATGATGTTGGCTTGGGAAAGACGTGTCCATCAAATTAGTGGTTTCGTTCATTTGGATTATCATGCAACGCGGTGCAGAATAATCCCTCTTAGTTTGTTCTTTTCTCATAACTTTCTTGATTAAAATAGCTGTTATTTCGTTCTTATTTTGCTCTAAATCGAGTTCGCAAAAGGGCATAAAAAAGCGAACAAAGGAAACTCTTGGAAGTCCTTTGTTTACAGGGGTTACGGTACGCTTCGCGCGCGCGTATGCGAGAAGAAAAAATGTGTTATTAGACGCTAGGTGCGCATATAGTGTGTGTGTGTGTGTAGCAAATTATTTGGATTGACCAAAGATAAAGTGCAAAAAGATGCAAAGAACTTGATAATTCTTTGCAGTACTTCGTTCACTTGATATGTCATTGCTAATTGTTTCACGGCGGCAAAGGTAAGAAGAATAAATTAACTAGCCAAATAAAATAGAGAAAAAGAAGTCCTCACAATCAACCCAACCAGCCTCACCCCCGCCCCCTCTCCGAATGGAGAGGGGAGTAAATAGTACTGTTTGCTAAGGGTTTACTAGGGATTTACTGATAAAAGGATAGAGTGGTTATCAAGCGTTTCCTATCGTAAAAGGTGAATTTGAAAGAGTATGTAATTAAATAATTTATATCGCTTTTTGATTAAAACATCAATTACAGACTCCTGTCCGTATTAGGTGCTGTACAAAGTTTAATGGTCTTATTCACAATGTCACTCTGCTCGTTCCAAATACGGTAGTATTCGTTCATATCCCACAAATCGCGTGCTACGAGTGCTTTTAATTGAACTTTGATATAAGGCATGGTAGCCGTTAGTTCTACTTTATCCTTTGGTTCCACCTTCTCTTTCTTGCCCTCTGCTATAATCGTGTCAAGCAATGATTGTGGTACTACGTAATTCTTATTGAAGGTGTCAAACGATTTATAAAGTCCTTTCAGAGTTGTTCTGTTTGCATCAACATACTTCAGATAAGCATTCATAATGATGTTCTTTGCAGCCAAGAGACGATGATATTTCGTGTACTTGGTTGTATCTAAAGGCACGAAGTAATCGGGCATAATGCCACCACCACCATATACTACTCGATGGTTGCGAAGCGTGTAGAACTTCTGAGAAGAGTCGAAATGAATACTATCAGGATTGGTTAGTTCACCATGTTTCAGGCGTTTCTCAAGATCCATCTCATAGTCTTTCAAGTCGCCTTTCTTGTATGGTTTCTGAATACAACGACCGCTTGGTGTATAATAATGAGCGATAGTCAAGCGCATCATACTACCATCAGGGAAGTCGAAAGGACGCTGAACAAGCCCCTTGCCAAAGGTTCTGCGACCAACAACTGTGCCTCGGTCGTTGTCTTGAATAGCCCCTGTAACAATCTCTGCAGCCGATGCAGTGAACTCATTCACAAGTACATAAACGCGCATCTTTTGTAGTCTTCCGTTGCCAATAGCCTTGTAGTTCTGGCGTCGCACATTGCGTCCTTCGGTATAGACAATCATCTCGTTATCCTTTAGGAACTCATTGGCAATCTGTACGGCAGCCTGAAGATAACCGCCCCCATTGTCTTGTAAGTCGAGTATCAGGCTCTTCATACCTTGCTTCTCAAGCTCTTTTACAGCATCCATGAACTCTTTGTGGGTCTTCATACCAAAGCTTTCTAAGCAAATATAACCCACAGTTGGGCGAATCATATAGGCTGCGTTGAGCGTATGAACAGGTATCTTATCACGTGTGACAACGAATGTTAGGATACCATTGACGCCTCGACGCACAATACCTAACTTTACCTTCGTTCCCTTCTTACCCCTCAAACGCTTCATAATGTCCACTCGTGAAATCTTAGTACCCGCTATCGTCGAATCGTTCACACTAACGATACGATCTCCAGAGAGTATTCCTACCTTCTGAGAAGGGCCATTCACGATGGGTTGAATCACCACTAACGTGTCCTCAATAATGTTAAATTGGACGCCAATACCCTCGAAGTCGCCCTGTAAAGGCTCATTCATTGCCTTCGTTTCCTTAGCATCTGTATAAGTGGAGTGCGGGTCTAAGCCCTTTAACATCCCTCTTATGGCATCTTCCGAGAGCTTCTGTTCATTCACAGAGTCCACATAGAAGTTCGTTATTGCCATCTCCGCCAATTGCAACTTACGCAAGGGTGAATTGTTCTTCGGCTGCGCTGACAATGGTAAAAAGGTAAAGATGTAAAAGAGTAAAAGACAGATATACCTTCTCATAGACTAATATTGTATTTTAATGAAACTCTATTTCCTTTGAAAGACGACGCATAGGACTACTATTCGAGCCCTTCTTTCGCCCTTCTATTTCGCTGATGTTATTAACAGCTATTGCTTGTTTAATATCGTATTTATGACGATTGCGGAGTGTACAGACGACCTTTTCCGAAAGAACTAACGACCTTTTTAAGAGAAACACTCGACTGATTTGAAAAATTAGTCGAGTGTTTTTAAAAATCAGTCGACTGATTTGAAAGTCCCTATCGACTATGCTTTAGAGACGAGAAGATAGTAAATTAGCTTTATGACGAAGCCCTCCTTTACATCTCCCCTTGCTCTTCTGGCAAGTCCTCTTCGATTACGAGGTTGTCAATGATGAAGTTCTGACGCTCCATAGTGTTCTTTCCCATGTAATACTCAAGCAACTTTGACACTTGATCATTCTTATGGAGTGTAACCTGCTCAAGGCGCATGTCGGGTCCTATAAAGTGTGCGAACTCATCAGGGGAAATCTCTCCAAGACCTTTGAATCGTGTTATCTCGGGTTCAGGTCCAAGCTCGTTGATAGCTGCCACACGCTCCTCTTCAGAGTAGCAGTAGCGTGTGATAAAGTCGTTCTTCTTCTCTCCTTTCGCACGACGAGCGTCGGCATCAGCAATAACCTGCTTGTCCTTGATTTTTGTTCGACGGTTGCGAACACGGAAAAGGGGCGTCTGAAGGACATATACATGCCCTTTCTTTATCAGCTCAGGGAAGAACTGAAGGAAGAAAGTAATTATCAGTAAGCGAATGTGCATACCGTCGACATCGGCATCGGTAGCCACTATCACCTTATTATAACGCAGTGAGTCGAGACCGTCCTCAATATCCAAAGCAGCTTGAAGGAGATTGAACTCCTCATTCTCATACACCACCTTCTTCGTCAAACCGAATGAGTTTAGCGGCTTACCACGCAATGAGAACACCGCTTGAGTGTTCACATCGCGGCTCTTAGTGATACTTCCACTGGCTGAATCACCCTCCGTTATGAAGATAGAACTATCCTCCTTCCGATCGTTCTTAACGTCACAGAAGTGAATACGACAGTCCCTTAACTTACGATTATGTAGGTTTGCTTTCTTCGCCCTCTCGCGTGCCAGCTTCGTAACACCAGCCATCGCCTTACGTTCCCGTTCGGTTTCTTTGATCTTACTCTCCAATATGTCGGTGAAATCCTCCTTGTGTATGTGAAGGTAATTATCGACATTTGTCTTAATAAAGTCGCCTACGTACTTGTTAATCGTCTCTCCTTCGGGAGCCATAAGGGTTGAACCTAACTTGATCTTAGTCTGTGATTCGAATACAGGTTCCTCAACGTTAACAGCGATAGCAGCCACTAATCCATTACGAATATCACCATACTCGTACTTGCCGAAGAACTCTTTAATGGTCTTGGCAATATGCTCTTTGAATGCAGTTTGATGTGTTCCGCCCTGCGTTGTATGCTGACCATTCACGAAAGAGTAGTACTCTTCGCCATATTGATTGGTGTGTGTGAAAGCAATCTCAATATCTTCTCCTTTCATGTGAACGATAGGATACAATGGATCCCCCGTCATGTTATCCGTCAACAAGTCCTTTAGTCCATGCCTACTCAATATGCGTCTACCGTTGTACATGATGGTTAGCCCCGTATTAAGATACGTGTAATTGCGGAGCATCTCCTCAACTATGTCATCATGGAAAGAGTAGTTGAATAGCGTGTTGTCAGGTTCAAAGTAGATGTAAGTACCACTCTCATCGTTAGTCTTCTTTGTTTTATCACCTTGAAGATTACCTTTTTCAAATGAGAGCGCACGCACCTTACCCTCACGGAAGCTCTTCACCTCAAAGTGTGAACTAAGTGCATTAACCGCCTTGACGCCAACTCCGTTCAATCCGACACTCTTCTTGAATGCCTTAGAGTCGTATTTACCACCCGTATTCAGCACTGATACCGCCTCAACGAGCTTTCCCTGTGGAATACCGCGACCATAGTCACGCACGCTAACACGCAGGTTGTCCTCAATATCTATCTCTATTCTATCGCCCGCATTCATCTTAAATTCATCGATAGAGTTGTCTATGACTTCCTTTAAAAGCACATAGATACCATCCTCGGGCAACTTTCCATCACCTAAACGACCGATGTACATGCCCGGACGGGTGCGTACATGTTCCATATCCGATAGATGTCGGATGTTGTCATCGGTGTATTCTACGGGTTTAATTAATTCGTCCATAAATATTAAAAGCTCACTTTCAATCTCTCTCCGAACGGAGAGGAGAGTCGTATGTTACCATGTGTGAGCAAAGGAACATACACTCTTTTGTCAGATAGAAGCTACTTAGTTAATCTAAAATTAATGTATTACTAAACAAATAACTATTATACCGAGACGAAAGGACTGAATATCGAATTATTCACTACCCTCTGCCCTTGTTTCAGGTGCGAGGGTAAGACTTCTTCTATAGCAACGCCTCTTCTTATGGTTAATTGGGTCTAGTGGTCCCCACTGACTCTGCACTCCTTCGTTGCTCTCCATCTCTACTTGCGTCTCACCCCACTTGAATCCGTAGTCGACGTAACGTGGGATAAGGTCTGCAAAGAGCAGTGCATTGGCTCCTTTAGACCTATATTCGGGTAGAAAACCCATCAAGAGAAGGTCCACACCATCGGTCTTATGGAACTTAATAGCGCGTAGTAAGTGCCACCAACCAAATGGGAACAGACGTCCGCGACGGCACTTTTGAAGTGCATGACTCAACGATGGGATTGTAATTCCTAGTCCGGCGAGTTGGTTGTCTTTGTTTCCATCCTCAATAACAGTGACAAGGTCGAGGTCAGCTAATGGGAAGTACATCTTGACATATTGGTCAATTTGACGATCAGTAAGCTCTGAGAACCCATAAAGATCACTGTATGTGAGATTGATGAGGTCGAAGAGTTTCTTACCATAACCGCCTTGGAAGATGTCTTTCTTCGTCAGTTTGCGCACGTGGAGATTGTATCTTTTCTCCACCATCTCGGCTATCTTTGTATATTTCTCAGGTGATTTCTCTGGCACCACGAGGTAGTATTCAACGTAATCGTTGTCCTTCTCCCATCCACCGAGCTTCTCCATGTGTTGTGGATAATACTCATAATTATAGATGGTTGCCATTGTTCCCAGCTTATCGAAGCCCCAGGTCAACATTCCTTCCGGATCCATATCGGTGAAACCAAGCGGTCCAACGATGTCATCCATGCCTTTCTTCCGACCATACTCCTCAACAGCTTTAAACAAAGCACGTGATACTTCAATATCATCAATGAAGTCAATCCAACCAAAGCGAACGTCCTTCTTCTTCCATTTCTCGTTTGCTTTATGGTTGATGATAGCAGCCACACGACCAACAATCTTCCCTTCTTTTAAGGCAAGATAATACTCTGCTTCGCAGAAATCAAAGGCAGCGTTCTTGTTTTTTGATAGTGTATTTACTTCATCACTATAGAGATTGGGCACATCATAAGGGTTCCCTTTGTAGAGATCGTAATGGAACTCTATAAACCTTTTGAGGTCTTTCTTTGTCTCTACTCTCTTGATTTGAATCGATGACATTATATTATTCTATATTCGTTATATTCCTTTTCTTAAACGTGCAAAAGTACTAAAAAAAAGGTAGATGGGCAAATTTAACGTATCTTTTAACTGATTCGCTCTATTGGAGAAAGAGCCTCACCCCCAGCCTATCTCCGAATGGAGAGGGGAGTAGATAGTATTGTTTGCATACGATGATAGTACACAACGTAGGGACAGACGCCCTCGTCTGTCCGCATAAGAGGACGTATTTTCACAAAGAGGTAAGGAGAGTTCAAGCGGACAGACGAGGGCGTCTGTCCCTACATTAAATCGTGATTTTTCAAACAAGGGATATTATTCTTGTAGTTCAAAGAGGGCGTTTCTTCACATCAAAGAAACGCCTTCTTGTAATGGAAGAAACGCCCTCTTCGATTGAAAGAAGGCGTCTCTTTGTTTTTAGTCTTGCTGTTTTAGATAGCGAGGCACCGCCTCGTTACAGTCCAACCAGCTCTTCTTTCTATGAATCCTAACCTACTTCCGTTAGGCATTCTTTTCCCTTTTCGGGAAGGTTGGGAAAGGGGCTTGGGAGGCTTTCAAGACCGATGTCCTATCTTACAACAAACTTCTTTCCACCACGGATATAGATACCCGGTGCAAGCTGCGCATCCTTTGGCATGCGTACTCCTTGTAGATTGTAAACAGCGTTATCATCGCTCTTTACAACGTTAGTAGTTGATATTCCTGCTGTCGGATCATAGACATACAGCATTGGAGAAAGGTTACTTGTGTTAGCTGGTTTATATGCTCCGAACGACTTATATTGCGTCGAGTACTGTACTACGTGACCATCAGAACTTGTGATAACAAATGTTCCGTCAGTATTTGGAGTTATAGTCCAAATGGTCGCTTTATCGGTTGAATTGACTACATTAAAGTTCTTATGCGTACCGTCCTGATAGAAGTAACGCCCCTTAGCGTCCTTGATGTAGTAACCACCCGCAGCCTGTTCTAATGTAAAGAATAGGTTTTCATCGGAAGTAAAGACAATCTCTTTCTTAGTTGTTACTGCTGATCCACTCAGATAACCGTAGCTCTTTGTACCTTGAATAGTCTTACCTGCAAAGAGGTTCTCACCGACTTTTACAACAAGAAGGAACTGATTGTTAACAGCGGGAACTGCCGTAGCTTTTACGAAAGTCTTAGCGTTTTGTGGAGTTACTTGACCACCTTCTCCACCGCCGGGGTTGCTTGGATCTTCGCTTGGATCTGATGGTGGAACAACCGCACCAGTGTAACGTGCGTCGTCAGAAGCCGTCGTTATGGATAGATCGGGGTTGAAAGCAACATCCACACTATCACCCCAAACATATTCAGCGAGGTTTGGATAGTCGATAAAGAGGTTACGATTATTCTGTATCTTGGCTGCTGCATTGTTGCGATCAATCTCTTGTTGGTCTACACGATCTTGCTTGCTCCACTTGAGGTAGAGCTTATAAGCCCACTCCCTAAGCGTTGGCCAGCTGTTATTCTCAAGGCTTTGCAGTCCCGTCTTCACCCATGTTAGGTGCTGATAAGTGGTTGCCATGTACAGATAACTGCGTGCGAACTCGCCTTTAAAGCGGTTGCCCGGTTCCCACATCTTCACGAGTTGTCCATTAGCATAGCCTGTTCCGACCTTATCATAGCCTTCTCCAGCAGGCTTGGTAACATTTACTACGACTCCCATTGGGTAGTTACTCTTGTCGCTGTTAGCCTTTGCATCAGATGGATAGAGGTTATATAGATCGCACCAAGCCTGGTTCTCGATCTTTCCCCACCAACTCTTTGGGAACGAGTGTTCGATGTTCATGCCTGCAATAGCTGCTCCGTTGTGTTCGACGAAGTTGAACTTCTTGTCGCTATAACGGTTGTAGCATTCATTGTTTTTAGGGTCACGATCGGTGTACCAAAAGCCCCACCATGTGCGTTTGATACCACTGCCATACTTCAAGACATCCTTTTTGTCCATCAGAGTGTGCAGTGCATTCTTTAGTTGCTCCTTCTTTAGTCCTTTTAAAGAGGCGGCATACTGTTTAAGACTTTGGCGGTCGATAGCATTCGCCGACATAGAGATTCCTATCAATGTCGTGGCGATAACCATTTTAAATAACCTGTTCATAGTTTTTAATAATTTATTTTTGATGAATATTGATGATAATTTCTTACTGAAGAGATAACCGTTGTTTATTGCTCACACCTTCGTACAAATGAGTAAGAGATGATTGTTATTTGCATCGGTAGTAGCGAAGAGATAATCTGTTCCTCCTTCTTTTATCTTGAGTTTCTTACGCAAGTCTGCAACGCTCATAGGGAAGTTGCGCACGGCAAGATTAGCTTTCTTGATAGATGATAAGGTGTGACGTAACTCCTTCTTATTGAATGATGAAACGGCTACAAGGCGGAAACTGCGACCAGGGAAGTGCTCAATAAGGCTATTGGAGACAAATAAATGAGAATTTACACTTAGTGCGGAAACCTCATAACGACGACTGATTAGGGCAAAGCAACCCGCTTTCATCAGTGAAGCATTAGGCTCATAGAGATATTGACCAGCTGTAGGTGAAGTTGAAAGAATGCTTGGTAAGATGCCAGCAGACTCTTCTTCATGATAGGAAACGACCTCACCATCATTCATGCAAACAATGCGGAGTTTAGGTGTTGAGGCTGCCGTAGTGTCTGACAGGGTCTCTTCTTTCTGCAAAACAATCAATAACTCCTTACATTCATTGCGCACAGAAAGGATGTGAACCTCACGTACAACGTTGCCAATAACGTTTAGTTCGTTTACAGCTCGGTGCCAATCAAGCATTGGCGAGAGCTTCAGAACGATAGTGTCTGCCTTCTGTAGGAGTTCTTTCTCTATTATCAACACATCAGGAGAACAGTCTTCTATCAGTACAGTCTTGCCCCCTTGCTCGTTACGACGTGCTGGATCGAGGAAGATAACATTGACTGGTTGCATTTGATGGAGGTATTCCGTGCCATCCGTATTGACCACTTCTGCATGCTTCAAACCTAACACCTTGAAGTTATGTTGTGCTGTCTTGCATAGCTGCTCTTGCTGTTCTACGTAGGTGACATGGGTGAAGTTGCGTGCAATAAACGAGAAGTCGACACCGAAACCACCCGTGAGATCAACAAAGCGAGTGGATGCTGAGGCTGTATTACGGAGGCTTAGTTCCTTTATCAAGTTGGCTTTATACAATGCAGTCTGCTCACTTGAGCACTGCTCCATAGATAGATGTGGCGGATAGATAATATCCTCTTGCGCAGCCCATGAGGGTAACTTGGTGCACGCCTTCAGCCATCCTGTGAGCTGATTAAGCAAGAATGGCATGTCAATGTCAGGATAGTTATGCGCTTGGAGGGCTAAGAGTCTCACGCCAGTACCATCTCCGAGTGGAGAAGGAAGTGGTATGTTATGCTTATTGAGGGTTTCTCGCACGTATCTCGGAAGTGGAAACTCTCCTTGTTGTAGTGTATTCCTTTGCTGTTTTACCATCTCTTTTTGTTCTTACTTATACACCTTTCCCTTTCCATCTAACAATAGCCAATGATACTATCTACTCCCCTCTCCATTCGGAGAGGGGGCGGGGGTGAGGCTTGTTGGGGCTTTGGTTGAGGCTTTTCTATCGAACCACTCTCAAGTTACTCTTCGCCCATTCCCTCGTACAAAGGTTGAAGTGCCACCATTCAGTGCGTATTGGCATGAAGCCAGCAACGGTCATAACCTCTCGAAGTAACCGTCGGTTGGCAAGTGCCTCACGTGAGATAATACCCCGAGCAAGTAATCCTTGTTCCTTATCTATATGACTTGCAGCACCCATGTGATCAACCTTTGCTCCCATAGGGATTGTGTCTATATGGCAACGTGCAGCCCCCTCACGCCATGTGGCATCGTTCCATGAAGCCTTACAAATACTGATATCCACTGCCATTCCATAGTTGTGCATACCTCCACCATGCGCTGGGTTAGACACATAGAAGTATTTGGATGTGTTCTTCACAGCGTCCCACATTGTCTGCTGAACGCTCATTGGGCGTGTAGCATCAAATATACACAGACTCAAGTCAGGTCTGCGACGCTTCAATTCTGCCTGTGCCTTGCGCAGAGCCTTCGCACAATTCGGTAGAACATAAGCATCACGAAGATCGCAATAGAGCTGTTTATTACAGAAGTTATCGGTGCGTGCATACATTAAAGCAACCTTTATTGAGGGCACAACATGCTTAATATTCACCAAACCTTGCCTCTCCATAGATTGACCAGCAGCCAAGCGACGATTCTGTACAGGCTTCTGTGCATATATATAAGTGGTGGAAAGGAATAGTGCGAGTAGTGCGTAATAGATTCGTTTCATCATCAACTTCTCTTTTACAGACTAATAGGTAAGGATTAAACAAGGGCAGGTTCTATGCTTTCTTACAACCATGATGGATTGAAGGAATACATAGAACCTGATCTGTTATTGCTTGTATCACTGCGGAAATATTATCTATTGCTTATTTCAATGCCGCTTTCTTTTGTTTTACATAGTCTCCGAAGACACGGTCGAGTTCTGCTCTTTGCTCAGAGTCGAGTGTATCATTGGCTTGAATAAGTCCACGATAATAACTCTTGATAGCCTTCGACAGCTTTGCTTTATCGGCTGAGTTCTTATCGAAGATATTATCCAAATCGTGATAGAGAGCGGGCTTCATTGTGTTGAGGAAAGCGAGTTTCCCTGTCATTGGAGCCGCATTCTGGGTGCTATCGTTGGTCTGCTCGTTAGGAGAAGTGACCTTTACGCTATCTTCGGGAGCTGTTTCCTCATCCGACTTAAAGACAGATGAGACATCTATCTTGCCCACTTGATTGAGCAAAGCACCACCATAATTATATGTCAGAACGCCCAAGAACAATCACAATCACAGCGATCACAGCCACCATAACGGTGCCTTTACCTATCGTAGGCATGGTGAATGACGACCCTTCATGATTGAGATCGGTTAGGAACTCATCGATGTTTGCATAACGATCACTGCGCTTGAAAGCACAACAACGCTTGATCACTTCACTATAAGCAAGCGTTAGCCCCATCGCTTTCATTATCGTTCCGAGCGAATAGATATCAGCTGTTCCGTCGGCAGTCATCGTCTCGTCTTTCAGTTCTGGCGCCATGAAGCGTGTCGTGTCAGCAGTTGCTTTAACGTCATCAAGCGACAATACATTGAAATCTATCAGCTTCACATGATCGCCTTGAGCAGTGATAAGGACATTAGAAGGCTTTAGATTGCGATGAATCACCCCCTGACTGTGAGCATAACGGAGTACATCTGCTATCTGATTCACAATCGCGATTTTCTCATCGTCCGTGTGTTGTTCTTTAAGATAAGCCTGTAGTGTGCGACCTTCTACAAACTCCTCTTCTATACAAAGCCCATAGCCCTCAACCTCCACAAGCCCTTGATAGCGTATAATGCCCGTATGGTTCAATCGTTGACATTGTTTAAACTCGCGCTTCAGGGCATTTCTTAGCAACGTACGCTTGCTATTCTCCTCCTTTAAACCCTTGAGGATGACAGTCTGATCACCCTTGTGACATTTCATAATAAGGCTATATCCTTGTGAAGGAATCACCTCATAATCTGTGTAACTACCCTTTAAAGGCTCTTCATCTGTCTGTGACGACTGGTTGGATGTATGGTTCTTATCTATCATTGATATCTATCGCATTTAAATAGTTAATATGTATCTCTGTGCGCAAAATTAGCAAAAAAAAATGATATAAGGCATAGTTACAGACTTTTAAGCATAAATAGATGTTAAGCAGGTAACCATCAGTAGCAGTCCTCAACGGCTATACTTTTTAATTCAAAATGCAAAATTCATAATTCAAAATTATGGTTAGATAAAGTTGACGAGTACACGAGTTAACAGGTTAACAAGTTATTAGTTATATTGAATGTAGTATCAAAGAGTAGGGACAGACGCCCTCGTCTGTCCGCCCATAGTACCCTATTCTTTGCTAAATAAATTGTTGAGCTTGCGGACAGACGAGGGCGTCTGTCCCTACTATGAAGCATTCATTTCAATCAACGAGGGTACTTCTTCTAATTCAAAATTTATAATTCATAATTCAAAATTATGATTAGTACTATTTGAAGGGGCGCTTCTTCAATGTGAAGAGACGCCTTCTTCATAGCAAGGAAACGCCCTCTTCAAAGCGAAGGGGGCGTCTCTTTCTGCGTAGCCTCTTGTTCGCAGCTTACGAGGTAGTGCCTCACTACACACGATCCATCTCTTCCCTTCACATATCCCGACCGACTTCCGTTAGGCACTCCTTCTCCTTTGGAGAGGCAGGGTGGGGTTTTCTCTACAGCTTCAAAGCTGCTTTGACACCTGCCTCAACGTCTTTCATATCCGCAGTAGGCTCAAACCGATCGATGACATGACCCTCTCTATCAACTAAGAACTTCGTGAAGTTCCACTTAATACTAGGGTCTTTTGCATAGTTAGAATTAGTGTTCTTGAACTTTTCATCTAGGTATTTACCAATCTGAGTGGTCGTATCGAAGCCCTTAAAAGGCTGTTGGGCTTTAAGGTAAGTATAAAGGGGTGACTCGTTCTTACCATTTACAACAATCTTAGCAAACTGTGGGAACGTGATACCATAAGTACCCGTACAGAAAGAGTGGATGTCCTTGAGCGATCCAGGTGCTTGTGCTCCAAACTGGTTACAAGGGAAGTCTAAGATGACAAAACCACGATCTTTATAAGTGTCATAGAGCTTTTGTAACGCCTCATATTGCGGTGTGAAGCCGCACTTTGTGGCTGTGTTTACAATGAGTAACACCTTTCCTTTATACTCTTTCAACTTGATGGTCTTCTCATTGCCATCCTTTACACTGAACTTATAAACGTTTTTCTGCGCCATAATAGGCAATGCCATCAACGCAATAATAACTAATGATAATAGTCTTTTCATACTCTTTTATTTCACATCCAAGCCACATCTCCTCCGATAATCATCGAGTAGCTGCAATGAATGTGGGTGTTCTTTTATAATAACTTTATTAATTCTTCCATACCTTCACTAGCCCCTTTTTGAATGTGAATTACGTGCCCCGCACTACCAGCAGGGGCGTTATCAGGGTCGATGAGATAGATGGGAACGCCTGGACGAACATATCTCACGAGTCCTGCCGCAGGGTAGACATTCAGTGAAGTTCCGATGATTACAAACACATCTGCTTGTGCAGCTTCCTCCATAGCAGGCTCTATCATGGGCACAGCCTCACCAAAGAAGACAATGAAAGGACGCTCCAGAGAACCATCACCAGCCAGTGTTCCAGGGACTACCTCACAATCCTCTGGGGGCAACTCTCTTATGTATCTCGAGTCGTAAGGGTCGTTACTTGAGCACACCTTAGATAGTTCTCCATGCAGATGAATTACCTTCCTCGACCCCGCCTTCTCGTGTAGATTGTCCACATTCTGCGTGATTACAACCACATCGTAAGCCTTTTCTAATTCCTTGATCAGCTGATGCCCCTTATTAGGCAATGCTGTGTAAAGTTTCTTTCGGAGCCTGTTATAAGTTGTTAACCAATGTTGGGTTTGCTTCCCAGCCCTCGTGAGAAGCCACTTGTTCAACGGGATAATCTTCCCAAAGCCCATCGTTACCACGAAAAGTCTTGAATCCGCTTTCGACGGACATACCTGCACCCGTTAAGAATACTATTTTCTTCATACGCCCTTACATTTGTTTCAATTCCACAAATTTAGTTATTTTAATTCGATTAATGTGATTCAATACCTTAAAAAATAGTATCTTTGCACACTAATAATAAATAACTTCAAGACTAAATGGATAAATTAAGCTATGCACTGGGCATCGGTATCGGTTCCCAACTCGCTGGTATGGGAGCGAAAGGATTAGATATCGACGACTTCGCACAGGCTGTTAAAGATGTAATATCAGGTACTCCTTTGAAGGTTAATAACGCTGAGGCACAGTCCTTGGTACAGGCTTTCTTCAAGGAACAAGAGGATAAGCAACGTGCTGCGGCGGCTGAGGCTGGGAAGGTAGCAAAGGCTGCTGGTGAGTCATTCTTGGCTGATAACGCAAAGAAAGAAGGCATTGTAGTATTGCCTTCAGGGCTTCAGTACCAAGTACTAAAGGAGGGTAACGGTAAGAAACCAAGCTCAACTGATCAGGTAAAGTGCCACTATGAGGGTACACTTATCGATGGGACGATCTTTGATAGCTCCTATCAACGTAACGAACCAGCCACTTTTGGACTCAACCAAGTCATTGCTGGATGGACAGAAGGCGTACAGTTGATGTCGGAAGGGGCTAAGTATCGCTTCTTCATACCTTACAATCTCGCTTATGGAGAGCGTGGCGCAGGTGCACAGATACCACCATTTGCAGCACTTGTATTCGATGTTGAATTACTCAAAGTATTATAAATTAATATCTGCTAGGGCGTTATAAGTACTCTTAATAACTTATGATAGCCCTACAGAACATGTATTAATGCCTAAAAACTAAACAATTAAATAAATGAAGAAAGTTTATCTTTTAGCCGCAATGGCTATGGCAGCTGTAGGCTTCACAGCCTGTGGCAACTCTACTCCTAAGGAGGATTTGAAGTCTGATGTAGACTCTTAAGCTACGCATTCGGCGTAGATCAGGGTCAAAGTGTTAAACAGTATCTACAGCAGATGCAGATTGATACCGCTTACATCGACGAGTTTATCAAGGGTATGAACGATGGTGTTCAGGGTGCAGATGACAAGAAGAAGGCTGCTTATAACGCTGGTATCGGTGTCGGACAGCAGATGAATATGGTCATTAAACAGCAGATTAACCGCCAGATCTTTGGTGAGGATTCAACCAAGACTATCTCTCTGAAGAACTTCTTGGCAGGCTTTGCTGCAAGTGCAAAGGGCAAGAATCAGAAGATGACTGTTGAGCAGGCTCGTAACATAGAGCAGACTACTTCAAAGGCTATTCAGATGAAGAACGCTGAGAAGACATACGGTCCTAACAAGAAGAAGAGCGATGCTTACATGGCTGCTAATGCAAAGAAACCAGGCGTAAAGACCATTGCGCAGGGTGTACAGATTAAAGAACTTAAGGCTGGAAATGGCGCTGTTCCAAAGGCTTCTGATGTAGTGAAAATCAACTATGTTGGTAAGACTATCGAGGGCAAGGTATTTGATCAACGCAATGATGCAACTATGCCTGTAGGTGGTGTAATACCTGGTTTTACAGCTGCATTGACCACTATGCCAGTTGGTTCTAAGTGGGAGATTACAATCCCTTACAGTGCTGCTTATGGTGCACAACAGCCTAGCCCAGACATCAAGCCATTCTCAACACTTGTGTTCACGGTTGAGTTGTTGGGTATTGAGAAGGCTCCACAAGGTCAGCCAGGTATGCCTGCTGGTATGCCAGAGCAGGTTAGCGGTAAGCCAGCAAAGTAATTCCAAGACATCTTAAGATAATAAATAAGGAGGGTCAGGTGCATAGCCTGACCTTCTTTGAATCATCTCCTTTTAAGTAAACAATCATCTTTTATAGAATAGGGAATTATACACACGAGTATAATCAATTATACAAACGTGTATAATCAATTATACACACGAGTATAATCAGTTATACAGACGTGTATAATCAGTTGGACACACGAGTCCAAACAAGTATCTTCTATAGGAAAAGGAAACATCTTTTTATTAAACAAATATAGGTTATGAAGAAAGTAATCATGCTGGCTCTGCTTATTGCGGCAGGTTCAGCTTTAAACACAGCAAGCGCTCAGAGTAAGAAAAAAGATAAGAAGAACAAAGCTACAACAGAGTGTTCAGAGACTTGCAAGACGGCACCTATCGTATTGAAGAGTGCTGCCGATTCATTGAGTTACGCAACAGGTATGACCATGTCAAACGGCTTGGACGCCTATCTTGAGCAACAATTCGGTATAACAAAGGAGTTAATGCCCGACTTCATCAGGGGCTTGAAGGAAGGAATCAGCAAACGCAAGGATGCGAACTTTGCTGCTTATGGAGTAGGAATAGCCGTTAGTCGCCAGATAGAAAGCCGTTTGCTCCCGAATATGGTTAGTCACTTCGAAGAGTCAAAGAGCCCAATTGACACTGAGATACTATACCGTGGAGTCGTAGCAGCTATGTCCAAGGACTCAACAACGATGTCTCCTGCAACCGCAGCAAAGTTCTTTAAGGAACAAGAGATAGCTATCAGACAGCAAAGAGAGGCTGAGAATAAGGCAAAGAACGAGGCTTTCATGGCTGAAAACAAGGCTAAAGAAGGGGTCGTAACGCTCCCCAGTGGCTTGCAATATCGCATTATTAAGAAGGGAACAGGCGCTATTCCAAAGGCTACTGACGATGTTCAGGTGATCTATGAAGGCAAGACTATCGACGGAAAGGTATTCGATTCAACCGCAAAACACGGCACCGAGTTCGACACCTTCAACGTAGGTGGACTCATCAAAGGCTGGACTGAGGCTTTACAACTTATGCCGGTAGGTTCTAAGTGGGAAATCTTTTATCCCTTACAACTTGGCTTATGGTGAGCGTGGAGCAGGTCGCGACATCGCTCCTTATTCAACTCTTATCTTCACATTGGAGCTTAAAGACATTGATGGAGTGCATGAGGTAAAACCTTCAACAGTAACCCCTTCTAAGGAAACAGTAGCTAAGAAGGCTGTAAAGCCAGCTAAGAAGAATACAACAAAAGCAGGCAAATAAATAGACTGATCGCTTTTTATTGAATTAAACAAACGTAAGCTAAGAGGTGAAGAAACACTTTACTATTAGCTTTATATAAACAAAATGCACCCAAGAGGTGCATTTTGTTTATCATTTTGTTGCTTGTTCAATAATTATTATCTACTTTTGCTCATATCAATTAAGCATCTTTAATTACGTTACAAATCAATTATATCAATCAAAGGAGATGGAGAAAGTAGATCGATTAGACAAGAAGATCTTAAGCATTCTATCGCAGAATGCACGTATGCCATTCAAAGATGTAGCCGCACAATGCGGTGTTTCGCGTGCTGCAATACATCAACGTGTACAACACCTCATCGAGAATGGAGCTATCACGGGGAGTGGTTTTGATGTCAACCCAAAGAGCTTGGGCTATACAACTTGTACTTACATCGGCCTCAACCTAGAACGTGGTTCTATGTATAAAAAGGTAGTTGAGCGTCTTAGTGCTATCCCCGAGGTGGTGGAATGTCACTTCACAACTGGTCCATATACCATCCTTTTAAAGCTATATGCACGTGATAATGAGCAATTGATGGACCTCCTTAACAACCAATTACAGGGCATTCCGGGGGTTGTCTCAACGGAAACTCTCATCTCATTAGAGCAGAGTATCAAGCGTGAAATACCCATAATGGAAGATATCTAAGCCTGTCTTGAACTTGATAACAACGATGTAAAGAATCATTGAAAGTAGATAGAAAAGATGAAATACGACCTTCAGTCGCATCTTGACAAGGTGTATGCGACTTACCCCGAGGCAAAGCGTCTGCCGATAATAGGTATCACGACCAACTTTACAGAGCGTGATGCCACATTAAGAGACGTCTATTATAAACAAGTAGTAACGGCTGGTGGCATTCCAATACTCATCCCGCCAGTTGCTGATAAGGATGTCCTTGTCAACACACTAGACCATCTTGATGGACTACTATTGACTGGTGGTGCTGATATTAACCCACTTTGGGTAGGCAAAGAACCCTCTACTCATCTCCATGGTATCAACGCTGAGCGTGATCAAGCCGAACTCATGCTTACCAGATTAGCCTTCAATCGCCAGATACCTATGCTGGGGATCTGTCGAGGAATACAAACGCTTGCTGCTGCCTTGGGTGGTTCTGTACAACAGGATATCTATGAGGATTATATCAGAACAGATGCTACTGTTGAGAAGAAATTAGCTAAGGATAAGACAATCACAACCTTCCATGCCGCAACCATCAAGCATTCTCAAGACGCAGAACGCAGTGAGAGGACGCATAGCGTTACGCTTAACAAGTCATCAATACTCTATGCTCTCTACAAGGAAGAGCGCATCTACGTCAATTCCTTCCATCATCAAGCTGTCAAAACACCCGGTAAACGCTTTCGAGTAACGGCTGTTGCACCTGATGGAGTTATCGAGGCAATGGAGAGCACAGAGTTTAAACCCATCATGGGAGTGCAGTGGCACCCCTGAGTGTTTGGGTGAGGATGGAGGTAAACTATTCCTTTGGTTGGTCACACAAGCTAACAACTTCTATATTGCCAAGCAGCTTCATAAGCGTGTACTAACCCTCGATACGCACTGCGATACACCGATGTTCTTCCCTCAAGGAGTGCGTTTCGATCAACGTGACCCACGCATTCTCTACGATCTTCATAAGATGACCGAAGGACATCAAGATGCCGTAACGATGGCTGCTTATCTTCCACAACCAAAGATTGGAGAGAGCTTCTCTTCTAAGATTGATGTTGCTGGATTGAAGCATTACAACCCTACTCTCTCTAAGGCTCTCGACCATCTTTCTCCTGCGGTATATGCCGACCTCATCTTCGACAAGATAGAGGAGATTGTGAAGCAGAACCAGCGTTACATCAGTATAGCTCGCACTCCTTCCGACCTCTACGAAGACAAGCGCAAGGGGCGCAAGAGTATTATGTTTGCCATAGAGAACGGCTTAGCTTTGGAGCATAAGATCGAGAACATCAAGCACTTCGCACAACGAGGTGTGGTTTACATCACGCTTTGTCACAACGGAGATAACGATATTTGTGACTCGGCACGAGGCTGTAATACGCATGGAGGAGTTAGTAAGTTTGGTGAGGAAGTCATAAAGAGATGAATCGAAATGGTATCATGGTCGACTTGAGTCATGGGGGTGAGAAGAGCTTTTATGACGCTCTTGACATCAGTTCCCAACCGATAGTCTGCAGTCATTCCAATAGTAAGGCTCTATGCGACGTTCCCCGTAACCTCACTGACGATCAGATGCGTGCTCTGGCAAAGAAGGGCGGAGTTGCACATATAACTATGTATCATGGATTCCTCAAGAAGGACGGTGAGGCAACTATTATGGACGCTATTGCTCACCTCGAACATGCCATAGATATCATGGGAATCGACCATGTAGGAATAGGGCACCGACTTCGATGGTGATGGTACGATAAGGGGCTTAGCTGATGCCAGCGAGATGATTAACTTCACCTTACAACTATTGCGTCGCAAAGTATAGCGAACGTGATATTGAGAAGATATGGGGTGGTAACTGGCTGCGTGTCATGGCTCGTGTGCAGAGCGTAAGATAGTGTTTTTGATTACAATAAACAATGATGAAAACAAAAATAAGGATTCTTTTAGGGTGCATCCTAGCCCTCACTCTGACGAGCGTAGCCTATGGATGCAAAGGAAAAGCAAGTAATAACAATGCGACATCGGATGCTGATACTGCTACAACAGCGCATCCTATTGGTCCAAAAGTTCAATTCCGACTCTGCTTACGCATACACTGCTGCGCAATGCGAGTTCGGTCCTCGCACCATGAACTCTACTGCCCATGAGCAATGCGGCAAGTGGATTGTGGAGCAATTCAAGCGTTTTGGATGTGAAGTTGAGGAACAAAGGCAGACTTAAAGGGCTATGACGGAACAGTTCTAAAGTCTACTAACATCATTGCTAGGCTCAACCCACAGGCAAAGAAACGTGTTCTTCTCTGCGCACACTGGGATAGTAGACCTTGGGCAGACAATGATCCAGACTCTACCAACCACCGTAAACCAGTCATGGCAGCCAACGATGGCGCAAGTGGAGTTGCTGTTATGCTTGAGATTGCACGCCAGTTACAGGCGGATAAGAAGTTTACTATGGGTGTAGACTTCGTTTGTTTCGATGCCGAGGATTGGGGAGTTCCGCAGTGGGAGACCAACTATAAGGACACAGGAGACAGCTGGGCACTCGGTGCGCAGTACTATTCTTTGCACTTCCCAGGCAAGATTAAGCCCGAATATGGCATTCTCTTGGATATGGTAGGCGGTGAAGGCGCTCAGTTCTATCGTGAAGGAATGTCGCAGCAATACGCTAATAACATTGTTGAGAAGGTGTGGGCAGCAGCAAAGTCGGCTGGTTTTGGCTCTTACTTCCCTGATTCTCCAGGTGGAATGATTACTGATGACCATATCCCAGTGAACCAGAATGCAGGTATACCAACGATAGATATTATCCCATACTACCCTGATTGCGCACAGAGCAGCTTTGGTCCTACGTGGCACACCATCAATGATACGATGGAACACATTGATAAGAATACACTGCAGGCAGTGGGTCAGACCATCATTCAAGTTCTATATACTAAATAAGAGAAAGAAGTTTTTTTCCATATAAGGCTAACTCTTTGAGTAATCTCAAAGACGTTAGCCTTCTTTCGTACTATATGTTTTCAAGCCAAGTGAAAAGCGTTCTCAAAAAGATTAAAAGCCCACCTATCGCTACCCCTGAATGAGGCTTTGCACAGCCCTCCCTACCCTCTTCTATCCTCCAAGAAACATCCCTCTACGAAGGAGAAGAACCTAATGTAAAGCAGAAAAAAAGCATTTCGTAAATACAAAAATAGACTAAAAATAGAGAAATAATAAATTAGAAGCGAAAATAAAATAAGCTATTTTTTTCAAACAAAACTTGCTCTTCTCGCACTTAACTAAGTGTTTCCTCTCTTTTAGCTCATGCTCTTTTTCCTATTTAGAAGGCTCACTCTTCTCCTCTTTTCCGTTGCATACTTTGCTTTGAGGGAATCGTTCCTCTGATCCAATAGCGTTTGTCTATAAGCCTTTTAAAATAGGGTCTTCATGGTCTTCAACTCCATCCATCTTCTTGAAAATCTTACGTAGTTGCTCCACGTGCTGTTTGTCTCTTCGATATCTCCCTATCGAGCATTAAACCTAGATCAAACTCTCGTATCTTACACTTCGGACGCTTTTCTAAGATGTCACGTTTCGGCATTTTCTCCAGCAGGGCACGCCCATCTGTAGTTTGCCGACCCGTCACGATAACCTCATCCAAGTAATGTTCTGCAGGATAAAGAAAGACAGTATCACGTAGAATCTCGGCTCTAAACAATTTTTCGGGAACGTATCCTTTCTTACTGAAAAGTGGCTGTTTGGAACGTATCGGGTAGGTTGATTAGTCCTTGCCAAGTGGTCATTCCGAGGTTACGACCATCCACTTTAACCAGCACATCACGTATGGGAAAGTGTGTAGCAGCATCACAAACCAACGTCTTCTGGGCACGTGCTACCATGGAAGATACCGACAATAACCACAGCAATAAAGCCATGACACGAATGTTATCATAGCTCCTTTCCATGTGAGGAACCTGTATCGCCGAGTATAACTTAGCCATAGCTGTAATTCATCAATAGTCCGTTAACTTGTGAGAAGTCCTTTCCTTTCTTTGCTGCAAAGCTATATAAAAGTTTCCACTTGCGCTTTCCTTTGTTGATAATTTTTGGTTAATTACAAAGGATACTAACATTATTTAAAGTAAAGATAAGCGTTTTTGAGAATGTTATAAATCCTATCTTACGAATAAAAAGACTCGTTTGTCTGCAAGTCCCAATCGGTTTCAGACAAACGAGTCGTGTGTTATTTCAATCAATAAGGTACGTTCTTTATCGTGCTCTCATTGCGTTAAGAACAGCCAAAACCATTACACCAACATCTGCAAAGACGGCTAATCCCATACTTGCAAAGCCACAGGTGGCAAGGAGCAAGACTGCCACTTTAATGCTAATAGCGAACCATGCGTTCTCTTTCGCTATGAAGATGGTGCGGCGGGAGAGCCTGATTGCAAGCGAGATTTTCGATGGTTTGTCATCCATGAGGATAACATCTGCGGCTTCAATAGCGGCATCGCTACCCAGAGCACCCATCGCTATCCCCACGTCGGCACGCGCTAGTACAGGTGCATCGTTGATTCCGTCACCCACAAAAGCAAGTGTTCCGTTCTCATTCTTATCGCTCAACAGCTGTTCAACACGTGCTACCTTATCAGCTGGGAGCAGCTCGGCATGATAATCCGTTACGCCTGTTTCTGCGGCTACTTGGCGTGCGGCATCTTCCTTATCACCTGTCAGCATGACCGTGCGGGTCACTCCTAAGGTCTTTAAAGAGCTGATTGCCTCACGTGCGTCAGCCTTCAGTTTATCAGAGATAAGGATGTGTCCGGCATAAACACCATTGATGGCAACATGCACGATAGTACCTACATGATTCTTACAACGGCTACATACGGGGATTGAGAGTCCTAATGTTTTCATCATTTTGTCGTTACCAACGCTGACAACTCGCCCATTGACCATCGCAGAAACGCCTTGCCCAGCCGTCTCATGCACGTTTTCTATACTGCAATTATCAGCCTCATGGGGATAAGCCTGTCGTAAGGCGAGGGCAATGGGATGGCTTGAATAACGCTCAACATGCGCTGCGAGGTGTAGTAACTCCTGTTCCGAACAGTTGTCAGGATGCACTGCCTCCACCTCAAAAGTGCCGTATGTCAATGTTCCTGTCTTATCAAATACGATGGTTTTAAGCCTTGCCAAGGCATCCATATAGTTGCCTCCTTTGATAAGAATACCCTTATGTGAGGCACCACCGATACCTGCGAAGAAGGTTAATGGGATGGAAATCACCAGTGCGCAAGGGCAACTAACAACCAAGAAGGTTAATGCCCTGTATAGCCAAGTAGCAAAGGCTGGGGCATAACTATCGTAGAAGAAAGGTGGAATAAGTGCCAGTGCAAGGGCAGAAATGACCACGATTGGCGTATAGACACGTGCAAATCGGCGGATAAACGACTCACTTCTCGACTTGTTATTACCTGCATCTTCCACCAACTGGATAATCTTTGCAGCTGTAGACTGGCTGTAGGACTTGTCGACACGGAGCTTCAGAACGCCCGAGAGATTGACACATCCAGAGATAACAGCGTCTCCTTCTTGCACATCTCGTGGTAGACTCTCACCCGTAAGGGCTACAGTATTAAGACTGGAAGTGCCTTCAAGGATCGTACCATCAAGTGGTATCTTCTCTCCCGGCTTAACTATTACGGTGTCACCAACGCTTACTTCTTCTGGACTAACCGCCTCAATGCGCCCGTTCCGTTCGATGTTTGCAGTGTCAGGGCGTATGTCCATCAACTCAGTTATCGAATCTCTTGCCTTGTCCTCGGCGTAGTCTTCGAACAACTCACCCAACTGGAAGAACAGCATCACAAACACTGCTTCAACGAATTGAGGCTCTGCTCCAGGCAAGAAACCAATGAGTAAGGCTCCTATCGTTGCTAATGCCATCAGGAAGTCTTCGTCAAATGGATCTAAATCCATGATTCCTTCCACTGCTTCTGATAGTACATCGTAACCAATGAGGAGGTAAGGAATGAGATAAACAAGCAGTACCTGCCACATAGCAAGTCCTGCATAATGCTCCACCAGCCATGCTCCTGCAAGCAGGATAGCGGTGAGAATGATGCGTAATAACTTCTTATTCATAGCTAAAAGTCTGTTACATGATTAATATTCTGCCGCAAAGTTAAGCATAAACTTTCGCAACCTAGTTGCAAAGATGCCACCTCTTTTTATTGAAATAGGCGTTTTCTCTTTCACTTTTTTGTTACCTTTGCAGGCATGAAGATAGGTTCGATTGATTTAGGAGAGCGTCCTTTGTTCCTTGCACCGATGGAAGATGTGACCGACATAGGCTTTCGGAAGATGTGTAAGAGATATGGAGCAGCAATGGTATATACCGAGTTTGTGTCGGCAGATGCAATCATTAGGAGTATCAAGTCGACGCTTTCTAAGATGGTGATAGACGATAGTGAGCGTCCTGTAGGCATACAGATCTATGGTAGGGATGTAGCTTCTATGGTTGAAGCAGCCAAGATTGTGGAGCAAGTAAAGCCTGACGTGATAGATATCAACTTTGGTTGTCCAGTGAAGAAGGTGGCTAACAAGGGGGCAGGATCGGGTATGTTGAAGAATATCCCACTGCTTTTAGAGATCACAAGAGAGGTTGTTAAGGCTGTAAATGTACCTGTTACGGTGAAGACAAGACTAGGTTGGGACACCGAACACCTCATCATTACCGACCTAGCAGAGCAACTGCAAGATTGCGGCATACAAGCATTAACGATTCACGGGCGCACTCGTTCGCAGATGTACACAGGTCAGGCGGACTGGACACTCATAGGAGAAGTGAAGAAGAACCCACGTATTAAGATTCCAATCATTGGTAACGGGGATGTGACGAATCGCTTAGAAGCAAGCGAGAAGTTCGATACTTACGGCGTAGATGCCGTTATGATTGGTCGAGCAACATTCGGTTGTCCATGGATCTTCAGCCCACGAGCAGAAGAGATAAGCCTCGATGAGAAGATAGATGTACTAGAGGAAATGCTCAAGATCAACGTTGAACGCATTGATGAATACCGTGGTATCTTGCATACAAGACGCCACCTTGCTGCTTCACCGATATTTAAAGGCATTCCAGACTTCAAACAGATGCGTATCTCCATGCTACGTGCTACGAAGGTAGACGAGCTTATGTCAATTCTTGAAGACTGTCGAGAGCGATTGAGAGAATAGGTTAGCTTTATTGCTGATAAAGATAAATTAAAAAGGGATTAAACGTTAGCTTTATACGTTCAATCCCTTTCTTTTTCGCCAGATACGGCTTATATGTGTTCTTGCTTTTAAGACTTCTCCATCCAAGTTATAGGCTGTGAAGACACCATGCTCGTATGTCATAAACGTTGGAACATTGCCTCCTTTAGGGAAGGTAATCGATCCCAAGTTGCAGACCAAAGCATCCTCTTGATGTGTTAACTCCCATAGATGCGTGTGTCCATATACAATGGCATCAATGTTACCTACGGGCATCTTCTCCTTATTATATATGTGTCCGTGGGTGAGGAAGAGCCGTTTTCCTTCATCAACGAGCATGATATAGTCTGCCATCAAGGGGAAATTCAGGAGCATTTGGTCAACTTCTGCATCGCAGTTACCCCTTACTGCGATTATATCTTGCGCTCTTTTGTTCAATACTTCAACGATTCCTTTGGCATCAATACCCGCTGGAATAGAGTTGCGCGGACCATAGTTTAGGATGTCACCAAGGATACATAACATGTCATAATGCCCCCGATCATAGAATTGCAACACCTTCTCTATGGTCGGCAAACAGCCGTGGATGTCTGATACAAATAGATATTTCATGTTCTTTCTGTTGTTTGTTTCTAAGGCAAAGGTACTGCAATTCATTCAGAAAAATATCGTTCCTTGCGATTTAGTTCACCATCTTCTGCATTTTTTTCAAGATTATTGTTTATATTTGCAACAACAACTATCTATTACTACTACTATGGATGTGAAGGATGTATTCGAACTACGACGACAAGGGCGAACAGAGGATGCTTATGCTGCAATCTTACCTTTGTATGCTGCTCACAAGGGGCATTATACAACGATAGCCATGTTTTGGGTGGGTGTAGATATGATGCGTTTGCGGTATCAACAACGCCGTTTAGAGGAGGCATATAAAGATCTTTAAGAGTCTAATGAGGCTTTTATCCCACAATGAAAGACACGGATTTAAAGGGGCAAAAGTGCGATGATGAGGGCTGCTATTCAGGTCTTCGAACATCATAATAGCTTCTCAATGCTCGACTTCATAACGCATTGGGACATCACACGACTTACTGAGGAGGACTGGAAGGGGACGCAGCATGAAGGCTTTGTGACGCCCTCCACAGGAATGAGGATTGTAGGGAAAGTGTTCAAGGAAGTAGCTGCTAATCCTACTGTTGATATGGCTTTACGGGCTGCCCCCATCCTTGCTGAAGCGTTGAAGCATAGTCCTTATAACCGAGATAACCAACGCTATAAGGCTATCATCTACCAGATTATGGGCAAGAAGGACAAAGCCATCAATATTTATCGGCATTTGATAAGTAGGTCGAAGAAGTCAACTCTATTCCAAGAGTTGGCTGCCCTCATTGATGATGAGCGTTATAAGATAGCCTTATTATGCAAGGCAATCACGTTGCAGAGGGATGAGAAGTTCCGTCAACGCATGCGTTTCACGCTTGCCGAATTGTTGTTTAGACAAGACAAAGCCCGTGCGCGTTACGAATTAGACAAGTGCCTTGAGGCGAGGCGACAGGCTGGTTTCACCATCACATGGGCTATGCAGAACTTAGCAGCTAGTCTTTCGGAGGTGAATCCGTCTCTGATGCGGATCAGAAAGCCTACTATCGGGGAACAAGATAGGGTGGTGAAGGAGTTGATGCTGTAGCCTTTCTTTAATTCAAAAATGCAAAATTCATAATTCAAAATTATGGTTAGATAAAGTTGACGAGTACACGAGTTAACAGGTTAACAAGTTATTTGAAGATTACAAAAGGATCCCCACACAACGTGTCCGAAAGGGAAGGAGCGCTCTAACGGAAGCCCTAGTTCGCAAGGCTGGAAAGGTAGGGTTGGTGTGTAACGAGGCTGTGTCTCGTTAACTGGAATAGCCTAGTAAAAACAGGAAAACGCCCTCTTCGCTTTGAAGAGGGCGTTTCCTGCTATGAAGAAGCGTCTCTTCACATTGAAGAGCGCCCTTTTCAAAATAGTACTAATCATAATTTTAAATTATGAATTATAAATTTTGAATTAGAAAGAAGTACCCTCGTTGATTGAAATGAATGCTTCACAGTAGGGACAGACGCCCTCGTCTGTCCGCAAAGCTCAACAATTTACTCAGCAAAGAATAGGGTATTATGGGCGGACAGACGAGAGCGTCTGTCCCTACTTTTTGGTACTACATTCAATAGAACTAATAACTTGTTAACCTGTTAACTCGTGTACTCGTCAACTTGAAGTAATCATAATTTTACATTTTGAATTATGAATTTTGAATTACACGTGGGCGTCAGCTTCTGTGGATTCCCATGTTCCTTTAGGAACTCTGTGTTGCCTTCAGGCTTCGTGCCATCCGTGTATTCTGTGTTAAAAATGCTCCAGCAAAGAACTTATTGATGCTTTTTCAGCAACAGAAGTAATCATAATTTTGAATTATGAATTATAAATTTTTGAATTACAGAAGGGCTTTTCTTTTCCATCTTACCCTACTACACCATGAGGTGATAACAACCACCAGCCATGGCGCGGATGAGACCTTTCATCTCTAAAGTGAATAGAATACCTGTGAGGCGAGAGATGGCAATGTCTGTTTTTACGGATAGCATATTTATCTGTAAGTCGTTGTTACTTTGTAGGGTACGAACGATCCGTTCTTCCTCTGGCGACAAATCAGGGAAAAGTTCCCGTTCGATTCCTTGTTGTTGTGCAAGCACTAGTTTCTGTTCATCATCCCATCCCATCGCCTTCACCAAATCGGTTGCTGAAGTGATGAGGGCTGCTCCGTTATCTCGAATAAGATTGTTGCAGCCTTCGCTATAAGTAGCTCCAATAGCTCCAGGAACGGCAAATACCTCACGACCATAGCTGCGGGCAATCCCACAGGTGATAAGTCCTCCACCCTTAGCAGCCGATTCTATGAGGATAGTCGCATCTGAACAACCAGCCACAATGCGGTTGCTGCACGAAGTTACGGGCTACGGGCTGTGTATGTGTCATGTATTCAGTGAGCAAACCACCCTGTTTTATCATTTTGAGAGCAGTCTCTTGATGTCCACGAGGATAAAGATCGTCCAGCCCGTGAGCCAATACTCCAACCGTATCAAAGCCATTCTCCAGTGCAGCTCGGTGTGAATGGATATCCACCCCGTATGCTAGTCCACTAAAGATAAGCACATCTGGGCACAGAGCCTTCAATTCCTTAATAAACAAGCGGATGATGTCTTGCCCATAAGGAGTGCAATGCCGTGTTCCAACGAGGTTGATGGTATGGCGTGCGTTGAGCTTTGTATTACCTCTAAAGTAGAGTAGGAGAGGGGCATCCACACACATTCTCTCAACCGCTGTGGATAATCTTCATCATTCATGCAAAGCGTTCGGATGTTATGTTGCTGGCAATAATTCAATTCCTGTTCTGCCCTTGCACGAAGATTATCCACGTCCTTGAGTGCTTTAACAAGTTGTTTTGACGCATCAGGGAGAATCTCCCGAATATCGTTTTTATGCTCTATTACTGCTGTTGCAGAGCCTGCTCTGCGATACATTCGGCTATCTCACGGAGGTGAAAACGGGTTAGGCGAGTTAGCAGAATGGCGTTGAGTGCTTCCATAATGGTTAGGTTTTCTTATCGAATTAGAGGTTTATTGTGCAACTCTTATCCCTCTTTTGTCAGAGATAAGAGTTGGATGTCGAAACTATGCATCAGTTTCTAAGACCTTGGCGAAAGCCTCGTCATAGTCAGGACTAGAGCCCAATCGCCCATTGATAAGTACTACCAAGTCAACATCTGCATGGAAACACAGACGTTCATCACTAGCTCGGAAGAGGTCATGAGAGAACACCCAGCGTAGCCCCTGCTTCTTGAGTCCCATGCGAGAGATGATTTCGTCATCGCAAGTCAGTGGTACTTTGTATGTCAGTTGCATTCTAGCAACGACCGCATCAACGCCTTTCTCGTGTAGAGCAGAGAAGCTCACGCCTAGCGAACGGAGGAATCTATGACGTGTATGTTCGGTATAATGCAAGTAATTGGCATTATTAACTATCCCTTGAATGTCGCATTCGTAATCACGAACCTCCATCCTTGTTTCAAAGATGTAATTAGTCTTCATGTTTGTAAAGTGTGTTAGCTCATCTGTACAAAGCAGCAGTTGTAAGCCGTTTTGACAACAAATTTCTATGTATCTGATGAGGCTTTATAGTTTGATAATTTATTAGTTTCTATTGTTTGAAATATCGCCTTTCTCCATTTCACCCATTGTTGGGGTAGATACGGATTGAGCCTTTAGATACTCGTAACCTATCCTGCATCTGAGGCAGTCCTTGGGGTCGCAATACTCTTTCTTGAGCTGTATGAGTGCTTGAGAGTCGCCCGCCGTCTCCACTGATAGACCCACTTTTTCCCACATCTGGACAATGTGGTTGTGTTCAGCCTTTAGTGCTTCAAGGAAGTCGAAGGCACGTTCGCAAAGTTTCTCATTGCTTTTGTGCTTGCCATAAGCAAATAGAATGGGGACGACCGTGTTGATAATCTGCAGGTCTAACGAGGCTTTTGTCAGTCGTTTCTCACTCCTTTTACTCTCAATGCCAAACATATAATGCGTCTCCCAATAGGCTGTTACTTGTGTCGAAAGAAGCTCGCGTGCCTGCTTGATAGTTTCACACTCTAATAGACGGGATAGTCCCGAACGCTGCTCGTAATAGAGGTTTGCTAACTGAGAGATGCGTATGTGGGGGAAATTCTGCGGTCTTAATCGTAGGAATCGCCACTGGTTTGCATCCATTGGGTGTAACTGGAATTTATGAGATAGATATTGATACTCCGTCTTCAGACGCTGATAATAAGCATCATTGAGTGCCTCCTGCTGATAACGCTTAGGTATCGTGTCTAGCTCGAGTAGCCCTGCTTGACCTAAGAAGAAGGCTTCTACTTGCATTAGGTCATCCCTATGGTGCCCGACGTCATGCAAGGGAAGAACCTTCGCCCACGTTTCGAAGGCATCACCATTTATGCTGAAACCATAGTTTCGGGCTAAGGTTACGAAGTAAGCAAGCTCCCAAGAGCCATTACATGATTGCAGTCTCTCCGTGATGGCATGTGCTTTCTGCTCTAAACGTTCAGCTTGTAAGGCATTCATCCACGCATGAATCATGAGCTTGGAGAGGTTGGGGATGATCCTGTAACAGGCTGGGTAATCATCGGTTGATAGTAGTTCTTGATAATGGTCACGCACTGCATCAGGGATGGCAAGCCTCATTTGCGGTGGATAATCACCTCGGCTGGTCTTGACGGCAAGGTCGATTGACTCTGCAACATGTAGTATTACATTATCATAATGTGGGTCTCTGTCATGGTGATGCAGGTACCAATCAGACGAACGGAGGTGTATCTCCACGTTACCCACCCATAACGTCCCACCTATCTTCACCTTTGCATTGAAGAAGTCGGGACCTGCGTTGCGGTTAGGAAGCCCTGGGTCGATGACCTCAACGGTCTGACCATCTGTAGTTGTAAGTCCTGTTAAAGGAAATAACTTATGCTTCCATACATAGTGGATGAGCTGTTCCATCATAGATTCGTGGCTTATTAACAGAAGACAAATATACGAATTTTTTGATTATAAAGCCCTTCTTGCATACTTATTTTTTATCTTTTGCTTGCTTACACCTTACTTAAAATAAGTGAAGTAATTTTGTTTTATGTCGCAAATCAGCTACCTTTGCATTGTTTTTAATACGTATTAGTTATGAAGATAGCACTGATTGGCTACGGTAAGATGGGGCACATGATAGAACAAATAGCCCTCGAACGTGGCCACGAAATCGTTAGTATTATAGATGTAAACAATCCCGATGACTTCGACTCACCGGCTTTCTCGTCTGCAGATGTAGCCATTGAGTTCACCAACCCTACGGCAGCTTTCGGCAATTATAAGCGTGCCTTCGCACACAATGTAAAGGTTGTGAGCGGTTCAACTGGTTGGATGAATGACCACAAGGAGGAGGTAGAACGACTTTGTACAGAGGGTGGTCAGACATTGTTCTGGGCAAGCAACTTTCTATAGGAGTAGCCATCTTCTCTGCCGTCAACCGCTATTTAGCAAAGATCATGAACGGTTTCCCACAGTACAATGTAGCAATGGAAGAGGTGCACCATGTGCATAAGCTCGATGCTCCATCAGGTACTGCTATCACGTTGGCAGAGGACATCATCGACTGTATCGATCGAAAGGATAAGTGGGTGAAGGGCTTTCAGCACAATGCAGATGGTACAGAGTCTGGTACGAACGATGTGGCTTCTAACGAACTACCTATTGCATCTATTCGACGCGACGAGGTGCCCGGTATTCATAGTATCAGTTATGACTCTGATGCCGACAAGATAACCATTACACATGATGCTCATAGTCGAAAAGGATTCGCATTGGGTGCTGTCTTAGCAGCAGAATACACCAAGGACCATACCGGTCTATTGACTACAAGCGACTTATTTAAGTTCTAACTGTATTTCAAGATATGATAGATAAGGAAAAAGCAGCCCTAGATCCTAAGAAGCAATGGGCGAAGTTTATTAGTGTTACTGTTCTATATCTTCTATTCCTACTATGGGTTGGAAGCTGGTGGGGATTAGTCGTTGTGCCATTCATCTACGACTATTATATCACCAAGAAGATACGTTGGCAGTGGTGGAAAGAGGCTGAAGGTCCAGTCCGATTCATTATGGGTTGGGTGGATGCACTAGTGTTTGCTTTGGTCGCAGTGTACTTCATTAACCTCTTTTTCTTTCAAAACTATGTCATCCCATCATCGTCTCTTGAGAAGTCACTACTTACTGGTGATTACCTCTTTGTATCGAAGGTCAGCTATGGTCCTCGTATACCGGAAACACCATTGACAATGCCTTTGACACAGCATACTCTCCCTATTATCAATACGAAGAGTTACATTTCTTGGCCGCAGTGGGACTATCGCCGTGTAAAGGGATTGGGCAAGGTTGCATTGAACGACATCGTTGTCTTTAATTATCCAGCAGGTGACACGATTATGAGCGAACCGAACTATCAGGGGCAAGACTATTATCAAACTGTCTATACATTAGGCGAGAATACATTGGCACAACAGCATCCGAACATCAAGTTGAATCAGATGAGTATAGCTCAACAGCGTGCCTTTTATGATAATGCTTACACTGTTGGTCGAAACTACGTTATTAATAATGTGGGTACTTATGGCACGTTGGATTGGCGTCCAACTGACCGCCGTGAGAACTTTGTAAAGCGTTGTGTGGGCCTTCCTGGACAAACTCTTCAAATCAAGAATAGGATTATTTATCTTGATGGCAAGCCTAATAAGGAACCAGAAAAGGTACAATATACCTATTTTGTAAAGCTCAATAACATCACAACAGCCGACCTTCTCAGTGCTCAATATGATGACCTTCGCAAGGAATTAGAGATTAGTAATGAGGATGTTCAGACCCTTACAAACCTGCATGGAAGTGATATCAGCAGAGGAATGGTACTCAACAACGCAGCCTTGGAGTATGATGGTTACATGCCATTAACCAAGAGAGCCGCTGCAGAAATGAGGCGTTTGGGACTCATCAAGGCTATTCGTCCTGTCACAGATAAGGACATCTACTCTGGTCCTTACTATCCATTGAATGCTTTCACAGGCTGGACTCGTGATAATTACGGGCCTATCTGGATTCCTGCAAAGGGTAAGTCTATCACCCTCACCCTCAATAACCTCCCTATTTACGAACGCTGTATTAAGGTTTACGAGAAGAACGATTTGCAGGTAAAGAACGGCAAGATCTATATCAACGGACGCCCTGCAACGCGTTACACATTCAAGATGGACTACTACTGGATGATGGGTGACAACCGTCATAACTCTGCCGACAGTCGTTACTGGGGCTTTGTTCCAGAAGATCATATCGTGGGTAAGCCTATCTTTATATGGTGGTCTAGCGATCCAGATCGTAAGGGTTTCGGTGGCATCCGTTGGCATCGTCTGTTCAACTGGGTCGATAATATCAAGTAAAGAATGGCGTCTGCACTTCTTTCATCAACCTACTTTGGTCCCGTTCAATGGTATCAGAAGCTGAATAGATACGATACTTGTTTGATAGAGCAACACGACCATTTCGTGAAGCAAACCTATCGAAATAGATGTGTGATAGCAGCTACCAACGGACTACAAACGCTCTCCATCCCTGTGGAGAAGTTTGAGGGAGCGAAGTGCGAGATGAGAGATGTGCGCATTAGTGACCATGCCAACTGGCGTCATCAGCACTGGTATGCGTTGCAATCAGCCTACGGGGAGAGTCCATTCTTCGAGTATTACGAGGACGATATACGCCCTTTCTTTGAACGAAAGTGGGACTTTCTCTATGATTTCAACTGGGAGATCACGTTGAAGATGTGCGAACTTATCGACATAATGCCCTGTATGAGGCGCACAGATAGCTATGAGCTGGAACCCTCAGAGGGCGTGATTGATTTCCGAGAAACGATTCGCCCGAAGCATCCGGGGCGTGATGACGAGTTCAAGCCATGTACTTACTATCAGGTTTACCAGCATAAGTACGGATTCCAACCGAACTTGAGTATCCTCGATTTGCTATTTAATCAAGGCAATGAGAGTGTCTTATTCCTATAATGAGAAAGGTTGTTTCAACGCATGTTAACCGATTGGTTATCGCATTGAAACAACCTTTTTCCTTTCCTCCCAACTCCCTTTTCTCCTTTTAGAAAAGCCTTAGCTTTTACACCACCTACTCTTCTCTTTCTTCCAAAAGGGGCTTCTTTAAACAACAGCTAACGCCTATCTATCCTGCAAAAGACCTTTTCGTGTTTTTAAAAATAGATTATTTTTTTATTAGTATTTTTAATCTATTCGTCATCACTTTTTAGTTTATTTTCTAAGTTTGATAAGTCTCTTTTGCGGTATTGCTAAGTGTTTTTCAGGGTAATAGTTAAGGCTTGCCACTATAATTGACCAGCCTCAACTTGCAGTACAATACGCTCTACAAGGCGATCAGCTCCTTGTGGATCGTAACGCTTCTTTAGGCTACTTCCAAACGCCCAAGCGAACGCTTGATAGAAACCAGCACGAACAGGACCAAGGAAAGCTTGCACTAATTCGTAGGAAGTAGAGTTACATTCGCGGTCAATGAGTTTGATGAGTAGCTTGCCTTGAGTGAATGTCAACTTCTTCATGCGAGGCTTATATGTGTTCCAAATCTCCTTTTCCACACGTTTCATGTGCTCATCTCTTTCCTTCTTCGTAGGGATAGTTTCGAGGTAAGCACCCGTCTCAAGGATGATCTGATGGCACTCTTTAGCGATGGGAAGAACCTTCTTTATGTTATAAACCAAGCGGTTATAAGCCATCTCCTGAGACTTGTTTTTGAACTCCATAGGCGGGAATACGTACACATTACTTGTCCTTACGTATTGAATACTATCGCTTCCTACCTTCGCTTTACCGATGTGTACCATCGGAACAAACGTCGGTGAATCCATGTCAACAGGTCGGTCTTCGGGGTTGATATGGTCTTGTGCCATTGCTGCCGATGCAAAGGCAAACAGCGACAAAAGCGTGAAAAGTTTTGTTATTAATCTCATACTATGGACAAAAAGTAGCATTTATTTCTGAAGACGAATAGGTTTTTAATATTATTTTGTCATTTTCCTTAGATGCTTATTACATGCTAAGTAACGAAGAATCAACCAACTGCTTTCATTGATCCTATCGACTTTATAGGAAATGAATTGGCATATCCATGTAACGAATTAACACTCTGAATGCCACTCATCAAACCTCATCTCTCCACAAGGAAACGGAAGGACAGACCTGTCATAATGTAACTTTTACCATAGGAAAAACGCCTTGTTGGCTTCGACAGATTACTTTGTGATACTAAAGATTGTTAATTCCTTGACTTTTATTCACCCTCTTCTCTGTATGTATGGATATTTTTTTCCTACATTTGTGAAAAACAACTCAATACACAGAAAACAATGGTTCTGATAGGATTATAACATTAGTAATTGCAGAACTAAGAATCACCTTGACACTTATTCCATAGGTGCTCGTGTAGGAGAAGAAACTATCAATAATGAAACTAAGAAGCGTGAAAAAGACCTTACTTTGCACCTTGCTCTTGGCTTTGTCGTTGGGAGCAACAGCGCAAGACAACACTGGCTACGGTGCTAATGATGACCAATTCAAATCATTAGCAGAGGAGGTTGTGAAGCTAAAGAAGTCCAATGACAAGTTTAATGTGTACTTCAACTATGCTGCAAGCGCGCAACTTGACCAAGACGCAAGCAAAGATTGGAGTTCACACTTTGCCAACAGACAACTAAGAATAGAGGTTAAAGGTCATCTAACAGACCAACTCTACTACCGCTTTCCGACACCATTTAAACAAGTCGAATGGTGCTACCAGCGAGGATAACTTTGCTAAAGCGACCGACTTAATGATGCTTGGTTATAAGGTATCGGACGCTTGGAGGGTTGAAGTAGGTAAGATGGGGCAGATATGGGGAGGCTTCGAATATGATGAAAATCCGCTGTTTATCTATCAATACTCCGATTTTCTCTCGCAGATGGACATCTTTGTTGCTGGTGTGACAGTGGCTTACACCCCTACTCCAACGCAGGAGTTTGCCTTTGAGGTATCTAACTCTCATAGCAATAAGTTCGCTGACATCTATGGTGAAAACGCCATGTATGAGGATGGGAATGGCTTAAATCTGAAACCGCTAAAGCCCTCCCGCCATCCATTAACCTATATCGTCAACTGGAATGGTAGCTTCTTTGGTGACAAACTACAGACTCGCTGGGCATGTGGAATACAAGGGGAAGCACGTAAGAAGTATAGTCGTATGGTCATACTTGGGCAGAGATTGAACTTAGAGAAGCTACAATGTTACTTCGATTATGTGGGTTCGTCGGATGGAGTCGACCGTTCTGGTATCGCCTCAAAGGATATGCAGACAGCCAGTCCAAACGTCTATAGCAATAACGTGTGGGCTGCTGGTGTGCATTACAACACCTTTGTTACGAAAATAAACTGGCAATTCACACCACGTTGGAACCTAATGGTTAAGGGCATGTATGAGACTGTCAATGCCAAAAATATCCCTTCTTTGAAGGATTACCGCAAGAGTTATGGCTATGTAGGAAGCGTTGAATACTACCCTATCAAGAGCCAAGATCTACGTGTGTTCCTCGCTTATATAGGTAAGAAGGTACGCTTTACAGAACTCAGCGGATTGAGTAACTACAATACAAACCGCATTGAACTCGGTTTCATGTATCGCATTAAAGCATACTAATGTATCGTATCAAAGCATACTAAATAATACTAAACAAAATATTAATTAAGCAATGGAAGAAAAGAAATTTCGTATTGAGAGTGACCTTCTAGGTGAACTTCAAATACCAGAAGAGGCGTATTATGGTGTACAAACACAGCGTGCCATCAATAACTATCACATATCACGCAAGCGTATGTGTGACTATCCTGACTATGTCACAGCAATAGCTTATGTGAAGCTAGCAGCCCTTGAGACAAACCGACAGTTAGGTGAAATTAGCAACGAAGTAGCTGATGCGATGGCTCAAGCATGTCGAGAGATTATTGGTGGAAAGATGCATGAGAACTTCGTTACCGATATGGTACAAGGTGGTGCAGGAACGTCAGTTAACATGAATGCCAATGAAGTGATTGCGAACCGCGCATGCGAAGTTATGGGTCATAAGAAGGGCGAGTTCCAATACTGCGCACCGAATGATCACGCTAATTGTGGTCAATCAACTAATGACGTCTACCCTACTACCATTCGTCTAACTCTCATCCTTCTCAATAGCAAACTGATTGAGTCTCTGAACCACTTAATCAATGCCTTCCGCAAAAAGGCAATGAGTTTAAGAACATCATCAAGATGGGTCGCACCCAACTACAGGACGCTGTGCCTATGACTAGCGGTCAGGAGTTCAACGCCTTCGCAAATACTTTAGAGGAGGAAGTCGCTAATCTCAACCGCAATGCAGCCCTTTTACATGAGATCAACATGGGTGGTACTGCCATTGGAACAGGCTTGAACGCAGCCCCAGGATTCCCTAAGATCTGTGCAGAAAAGCTCTCAGAGCTAACCGGGTATCAGTTTGTTGCAGGCTCAGACTTGGTAGAAGCAACCCCAGACACTGGTGCTTATGTTAGTTACTCAAGTGCTTTGAAGCGTCTAGCTGTTAAGTTATCTAAGATCTGCAATGACCTTCGCTTGCTTGCTTCTGGTCCACGTTGTGGATTGAACGAGATTAATCTCCCACCTATGGCACCAGGCTCAAGTATCATGCCAGGAAAGGTGAATCCAGTCATTCCAGAGGTCACTAACCAGACTTGCTTCAAGGTGATTGGCAACGACACAACCATCATGATTGCAGCAGAAGCAGGTCAGCTCCAGTTGAACGTCATGGAACCTATCATCACAGAATGCCTCATTGAAGACCTCACATGGTTGCCTAATGCGATGGACACACTACGTGAGAAGTGTATCGATGGCATAACAGTGAACAAGGAAAGATGCCTAGAGATGGTGAAGCATTCTATCGGTATTGTAACCGCTTTGAACCCTTACATCGGTTACAAGAACAGCACAAAGATTGCCAAGGAAGCCCTCGAGACTGGTGGTTCTGTTTATGATCTCGTCCTCAAACACAATATTCTTTCTAAGGAGAAGTTGGATGCGATTCTCTCTCCAGAGCACATGCTTCACTCGGAAGAGCATATCAAGTAAAGTAAATTTCATGCGTTTCTCTAGGCGATAAAGTCTATTGAACACATACAAACAAATTAGGTGGATGCGTCAAAACAAGGGTTTCGACACATCCACTTTCCTTTTATCTATCCTCAAACAAAGCAACAACTGCCCTTCTCTTCGTATCGTATAAAGCCACAAGAAAAATCTCTCTTACAGGAAAACCGACGCTCTTCTTTGTCATTCTCAACCTTTTTCATAACTTTGCGCAAATGATAATTCAATTACACAAAGCCAAGCCCAGGGTGGAAGAACTCGACTTCCTCAAATGCGTTTTCATAACTTTAATGATTGCATTCCACCTTGTTTACATCGGTAACACCTATCCCGTTGCCAAGCAATATGTATATACTTTTCACATGCCAGGCTTTCTCTTAGTCTCTGGTTACCTCTTTAACGTGCGCAAATCATGGTCGGCTTTAGGCAAAACGCTCCTTTGGATATTCATTCCTTACGCCATTATGGAATCGAGTTACACGTTAATGGCATCACTCCTACCCATTCGGGAACACATCAATCATCTAACGCCTGCCATCCTCTTAGACCATATCTTCCTACATCCAATAGGTCCTTATTGGTACTTACACACGTTAATTCTATGTGGATTGTCCTATTATTTGGCATTTAAAACGCCGTCAGGACGAGTTTTCAAGACGAGTGATATAGATACAACCAATGTGGATTTAAAGCCGAGAGAAGGCTCTAAAAAGGGTAAAATAGCAAACTTCATCAACACACTTAACCAGCCTCAACAACTCTGGATAGGTCGAACTATCCTCCTAACCCTGTTTCTTTGGCTCCTATCCCATGGTTGTCAACTCCTCTCAGTGGCTAATGCTGCCTACTTCCTTGGCGGTGTCATCATCCGACAAGGGGTTGGAGACTTCCCGCAAAAGTTTCCCAACTCAATGGTGGATCATCATTCTCTTGATCATAATTAGCCTCGATGACAACAATTATAATCGTGCTTCATACGGCGGTGTGTGCATCGTCTACCTCGTAATCTGTACGTTATTGTGGCTCTATCGCCTACGAATTCCAACGCAATTACGCCGTATCATGCTCTTTGTTGGGCGCAATACCTTCCCCTTATTGCTATTTTCTCCCATCTTCACCATGCTTGCCAAGTACTATCAAAACCTACTGATTAAGATAGAACCAACGGGCATGTTATTCCTTCTCATAAGCGTTTTCTTTGCCATAACGGGCTCTTTTGCCATCACATGGATGATGGATAAGATTGGACTCTCCCGTCTTTTCTTTGGACAAAAAACGTTTTTAAAATAACAGAAAACATCATTCCAGATTATTACAAGTGCTTTGGAGAACCATTACAAAGCACTTGGAGAACCATTACAAGCCTTTTGTAATAATCTGGAATGTGCTGAACTCATAGAGAGAAAAGCTCTATCTCAATATGAGTTCATAGCCATGGAACATTATAAACAGGTGCAGACTCTTTAACTAACATTTCTTTCTTGGGCGGAAGAACACACTTTAGGTTAACCAACCTTTCAATATATTCATTACGAATCGTAGCCTGTTCCAACTCAATTCGCCTATTCTTACTCATAGAAAGGAACTCTTCTTCGATCTCAAGACCTAAGTAACGCCTGCCGAGTAAGTTAGCAGCTATACCCGTTGTAGCACTACCGCTAAAGGGATCTAACACCCATGCACCAGGCTCTGTACTGGCTTGTATCAATCGAGCTAACACTGATAAAGGTTTCTGCGTAGGGTGTTTTCCGCATGACTTCTCCCACTTCCCGATAGCAGGCAACCGCCAAACATCTGTCATCTGCTTACCTTCGTTGAGTTCTTTCATCAGTTTGTAATTAAAGAAATGAGCCACTTTGGGAGACTTGCGAGCCCATATTATGAACTCTGTACTATATGTAAAGTAACGGCAAGAGATGTTAGGAGGAGGGTTAGTCTTAGCCCATGTGATGACATTAAGTATCTTAAAGCCCAACTTCAACAGCTGTTGTTGGACGCTAAAGATGTTATGGTGTGTCCCAGTTATCCATATAGTTGCATTGTCTTTCATGTGTTCACGGCATGCAGATAACCAACCTAGATTGAAGGAATCCATACCTTCTTGCGACATAGGTTTATCCCATTTGCCTTTGTCAACACAAACAACTTTACCACTCTGACAGCTTATTCCACCACCAGATAAGAAGTAGGGAGGATCGGCAAAGACCATATCAAACTTAAAATCAAACGCTTTAAGCAGCTTGAAACAATCCCCATGAGCAAGGAGAAAGTTGTCTTTCTCCATTACTAATACACCTTTTAATTTATCCTGTAATTCAACTTCGCACATCATTCTGAGTGCAAAGTTCCATAAAAGGAAACACTTAACAGGCATTAGATCATAGTTTAAGTTTTGTGATCAAAAATGATCATTTACAGCTTAAACAAGTATCTTTAAATCCATCCTTTACGGGATTCTTGCAAACAAAGAGAGTTATATTCATTCGCAATTGCTTCATAAGAATGAAAGAATACACGATCTCTTATATCTCTAAAAGCCGTTCTCTCTTTCACTTTATCAAATAGGGAGTGTCTGTTTTGAGGTGCAACTATGATGAAGCGTGTGTTGAAGTCTTGTAGATCACAGAACTTCATAAATGAGTTCTGCATATCAGTTGAATGCTCAACCTCAAACATACTATGAGGCATTCTACGGTCATTAAACCAGATTGCATCAATCGTTCGAGCTCGACCAGTAAGTTCCGTATAAGAGAATGGGGGGATTTTTATGGTATCACAAACCTTTATCAGAGGTTGATTAAGAAACTTACGGTTCTGGTCTTGGGCTGGTATATAAGTCAAAAAGTTCTTCATTTTCCCTATTTCTGTTATGACTCCTTGGAAGTAACCATGCGTAAATAGCTCTACCTTAGAGTCTTCCTTGCTCGCTAAATCAAACCTTGATAAAATATCATCACGACATTCTTCTAATGCCCAGAGCCCTGGTTGGACTCTAAAAACGCTGAAGAAGCCTGAACAATACGACGAATTGACTCTTGCGGTGTCTTTGTTCCCCAATGAGAAGTATCTACTTCCTGGTAGAGTCTACCTAAAGTTGAATATCCGCCAAGCCTTTTCATCGTATCAATTACTTGGTCTATTTGTGTATATTTCTTTGTCATAGTATGCTATTCTAAGCTTGTTCTAACAGGGATACACGCTTGTGTATCCCTGTTTTTGGTTTTAGTTCTATCGCAGAAAGGCGATAAAACGTATAAAGAATGAACTTATTTCTTAGGTATAATCTCGTAGACATCAGCCTTACCAACTAATTCCATGCGAGTAACCTTCTTATCAACTTTAGCAGTGAAGAACGGCTCGTTGGTCTTTATTTCAGCCTTCAAGCGACCGCGCTTGTCATATTGTCGCAAGCAAACAGGCTCGTTCGTTGGCAATGAAAGTAGGAAGGTGTAAGCCGTAATACCGCTCGGAACCTCGAAAGAAAGGCTACCTGTGCTATGGAAAGAAGTCTCTGGACGATGGTCAAACGCCAACTGGAGCGCATCAGTTGCTGTATCAGCAGCCCCCACAGGAGTGACTACAAACGAACGAATAGAAGCCCAGTTCTTACGGTCAGAATCGAGTCGGCGCAAACGAATAAAGCGTGCCTCAATAGGACTATCAGACTTCCACAGGATGTCATACTGGTTGTGCAAGTCAGTCAAAAGCGGCTTCCATGTCTTGCCATCAACGGAATACTCCAACGCAGCATGGTCGTAGAAGTCGCAATCATCCTTAGAGTTTCTACCTTGAAGTACGTGTATCTCACGCAAAGACATAGGTTCTGGGAGGGCGACACCCATCCAGTCTCCTGCCTTCTGGCTCTCTCCTGAGGTGTAGAAAGTGGTGCTGTCACCATCTAACATCAATTTACTTTGGGTAGTACTAAGGCTTTTGTAAGAGCCAATCCCACGCAAGGTAAATGCTTTCTGACCTGATTGCTGCTCGTAAAAAGCATCGCCTAAGTCGGACATAGCGTGCTCGTAGAAAGGTTGTAACTTCATTGTTCCCGACTTATGAGCCTCGTATGCCTGCTTATCTGCCGCTGTCATACCACTATTCACATACTCTTTCCAGAACTTTCCAGCGTCACCTGAACGATAGAGATCCATGAGTTCGATAGCCTTCTTGCCCCTTTCTCCGAGCTTACCAAACTCTACAAGCCATGGTTTCAACTCTTTGAGCAATAGCGAATCGGTGCATCCTGCCTCGATAGTAGCTGGTGCCTCTGCCACAAGTTGGAACTCTTGATAGAGCTTATCACGCTTTTCTTTGGAGTAATCAGCCAATCGGAAGGGTTCAGTCTCCCATGATTCGTCACGACGATAGCCTGTTTCTGTATCGGCAGAATGGATGGCGAAGGTGCGATAAGCAGCCTTTGCGCGTGGCATCATGACCTCTAGTCCACGTTCCCAACTATCTATTGCATTATAAGCAGACGGATTCCACGTGTAGTCAGCAACGCTATATAGGGACAACTTAGAAGCTTCGCCGTGTTCCATTGGGTTGCTGACGAGCCCGCACATATCATTAGCTGTGAGCGAGGTGTCCAATCCGTATACCGGACCTTGCAGTATTAAGTTGCGCACATAGTCGGTAACTGCATAGTTCCACCAGAAGAATGCGGGTCGTTTGATACGGCTGTTTACCCAATCAAGGGTGCTCTTTGTAACGTCACTGCACACAACATCGCCTGTCCAGAACACTCTCACGGATGGATCAAGGGTCTTTCCATAAATGCTCAACGGGCCATCCTCCCCTGGTTTTGCCCATAGTTTGGAGTAGTCTGTAGGGCAGATAATCAATGGAGAGACGTCGCCCTTCGCCTTTACAAACTCCTTAGTCAAGCGGTTTAAAAGCTCAACTTGCTTGTTAGGATTGGTTCCTTCGCCCTCAATATCATCGAAGAAGATAGCGAACGAACGCACGCCATCCGCATACATAAGGTCGAACTTATGCACAAGATTCTGATAATCTTCCTCGTTCCACTTGATATCCTTGCCTGGATGAATTGCCCAAACGAAGTCTACACGGTTCCGTTTACAAGCGTCAACAAGCTCTTTGATGTTCTTTTGTTCCCGTTCGGGATAAGGCAAACGCCAGTTAGGTGAGCTGTGATAAGGGTCGTCCTTTGGACCATAGATATAGGTATTCATCTTGTACTTACCGTAGAAGTCAATCAATGAAAGGCGTACGGCGTGTGACCATGGTGTACCATAAAAGCCCTCAACAACGCCACGATAAGGGAAAACTGGTGCATCATTGATCTCTAAACAAGGGAGTTTTTTACCCATCTCAACGGCTGGGCTCTCCATCATCTGGCGCAAGGTCTGGATGGCATAGAACACTCCTAGGTCGTTCTCAGCCTGTATGTTGATTCCATTCTTAGTTATCTTCAACACGTAAGCCCCATTAGTTGCAGCTACGCCAGCCATATCCTTTGTGAATTGGGCAGTATTTTTCACTAACTCGATACGCAGAGGTAGCCCCTTCTTAACCAATGGAATGAAGTTGAGGTCGGGCTGATAATCAATGCTCTTGACCTTCTTGTTCGTAACAGGATTGATGAGTTGGACACCATTACTGACGTCGATTGTTTCACCATTCATCATCTTCAACGAACGAGGAGTTGGGTTAATAACGAGTCCGTGATGGTCAATCCGATTGCCGGGAACGGGATTTACCAACTGAATCTCCGAACGCTGACTACCTAAATCGAACTCATTATCCTGCGCATGAGCCGCAGTTAAGGCACATAGCCCTACTGCAAACGTAACTAAAAGTTTCTTTTTAATCATGTAGGTTTTTAATGTTTAGATTCCTGCCTGCCCTCTATCAACACGGACAAGCATGTATGAATGTTATTGCGTAATATATTTGATTTATGCTACAAAGATAAGGAATTAATTGGAATTAGAGCCAGAATAACAATAACATAATTGCTTTAAGCAAGGAAACAAACCCTTAGAACAGCATCAACAGAGTCCTAAAGACAAAGTAACACACGAACATATAGCCTTAATATGTTACTATGACCCTATGTTCATCTGTTACTCTGTCTTCAAAGCCCATGTTCTTCTGTCTCACACAAAAGCCTCACCCCGTTTTAGGTAGGGGTGAGGCAGTGTACCACGGAAGCGAGAGAACCAAATTAATACACTAGTTTTGAAAGACATTAATTTCACAATTAATATAATCGATTGTCTTATTACAGAACGATTGATACCCTGAATCAACCTAAAAAAGCTCCCGTGGTAAAAAAAGAAAGCCTCCCCAAGCCCTTCCAAGGGAGGGGATGTCTTTAATCCGCTCACATATCTCTAGTTGTTTCAAACTATATCCAACAAAGACATCCCCTCCCTCGGAGGGGCTTGGGGAGGCTTTCTACCCTACCTGCGGTCCTGGGTGCTCTTCACTCCCCTCTCCTTTTGGAGAGGGGTCGGGGGTGAGGCCTTTTTTCCTCCTCGCAGGGTTATCCACATCCACCTGAATATCCTTCAATGCCTTACGAACAGGCTCCTTCCACGCCACCACAATATGCGGTTTCTTCAACGACTCGGCACAAACATCCTTCTCGTTAGTTTCCATCTTCGAGTTAATAACCGTGCGGAATGAGAAGATGTCGCCAAGGTCAAGCGAACCACCCAACGAAACCACCTCTTTAGTGATGTTCTTCAACGTGATAAGCACATTACGCACGTCGCCCTCACTCAATGAAGTCTCGCGGACAATGCGCTCAACCAGCCATGCAGCGGAAACTTACTCGGTGCTTTTGGCACTGCGCTATACGCTTTCTGTCCTTTACGAGGACCAACTCGGAGAACACTCTCCTTTACTTTAAAAAAGATCATAGTTTAAAGTTTTTAGGTTTTTAAATATGGGGCGCAACGCATTCATTACGCCCCGTTGATTAACACGATATTGTCTTTTCTTTTTCGCCTTACGGCTTATCCCCTTAAAGCCTTTATAATCAAAGACTTTCATCTTATAGTTACCGTCCCGTCATACTTTAACTTAAAGTACCGAAGGACTTTAACTTAAACTCCTCGAGGACTTTAACTTAAACTCCTCGAGGACTTTAACTTAAACATGTCGAGGACTTTAACTTAAAGTACAAAAGGACTTCAACTTAAACATTCTAAGACGGACTTCTAATAATGAATGAACGGTCTTATCTTCGCAGTTTCCGTCTTAGACTTTAACCCCAAGTGGAGCTTACCATCGCTGGAGATGGTAATTGTCGCCATCTTATATTCAGTTCCGTCCTTACATTCCGCATTTATCCAATATGTACCCGATGGAGGAGTACCGCCCACTTTTGTGAATGCATCGTTGAAGCGTGTCATGTCCATTGCTGGGAAGTTTACAGAAGATGGGGCTGGTGTAAAGCCTATCGCAGCAGCACCAGAGGGACTCAAGAAGTTGTATTGGTAACCACTTAATAAGTATGAGAAATAGGCTTTCCCATCATCCAGCATTCTCCCTAGACATTTACCCATATCAAGGAAAGTATAAAGTTGAGGAATACGCCAATTCAGACTAGAAGGAATATAGTCACGTGCAGCCTGTATGGCTGTGTTCAGTGTATTAACATTTCCATAAACTCCAGAAGAGAAAAACTCAGAATAGCTTGTAGCGGGATTGGATGATTCGCGAGAAATAGAACTATTCCATTGAATCTGCTCAAGACCTCCCTCGTTAACATCATGTAGTGCAACAGAAAGATGCTTGGATGTATCGAAAACTACCGCTATAGGTATCTTTCCTGAATTTTTATCAAGAGGACCTACACTACCATCACTGTACATATATATGTTAGTGAGGTACAACCGTATCATTATAGTATACATTTTATTAGCTTCTACCTGCTTATGTTCTGGTATCGTAATGGACTTACCAACTAGATTACATCCATAAACTTCACCATATGTAAAGGTCAATTTCAGATTGGAGCAATCAGTCGTAGGAAGCCAATAATCACTCATAAAGCTATTACCGCCAAGATATAACGGACTACCTGGTGTAGAATATGCAACTAGACTACCTCCCTTTGCTTCACCAGATTCAGATATCTTTCCCATTGACGGATAGGAATAAGTATCTGTAGAAATATCATAAGTTAATGTTTCTGGTAAAGTACTTGCTGGAGTTTCTAACTTGTACTTAAACTTCTCTAACGGATTATCAAAATCAGACTTATAATTAGCACTTCCGTCTTCATCTATATACTGGATATTTGACACTTTAGTATTAATCACAAAATTCATGAACAGACCATTAACATATATCCTTGCTCCCGCATGTTTCATAGTGAAAGCAACCTGCTGCTTGGGATCTTGATTGATGAGAACCCCACGCTGTACAGTAAAACGGGCAGTAGCAGCATCAGAGCGATTAACCGTAAATTGTGTTCCATTGGCTGTTACCTTATCATTGAAGCAAACAAAGTCATAAGTACCGTGGGGGAGACTAATTGACTTTGGTTGACCAGTATCGGGTGTAAAGGTAGAGCCATTGAATGTTCCTTTTAACTCGCCCTTCTTTACACCACCTTGATAAGCCTGAATAGTGTAATGAGTTGGCGTGTTAATCGCACGTGTCTTAGGATTTTCTACTCTGTGTGTAGTGTCAGGCACAAGGCTAACCTCTGCTATTAAGCCATCGCCTAAATCCTGTATCTCTGGCTTTGTTTCCTCTATTGCTGCACGTGATTTAGGTGTATCGTCTGCAGGTTCGTAATCCTTTTCAACGATAGAGAATGACACGTTGCCTGTACCTTCCTCCTTTGGAGTAACATTGGCAATGTCTTCATTGCCACATCCCGCCAGTGTCATACTTGCAAGGGCGAGCAACAGAATTGCTGTATTAATTCTTTTGATTTTCATTGTTGTCGTTTTAATTGTTCCTTTTGATTTGTTTACCTCTGTGGCTTAGAAGTCTATTGAACCTCCGTCAACTACGCCTCCGTCTTCCCACTCTTCCTCCGTAGTTTGTGGCGCGTTGGGAGTGACCGATGTACAGATAAATGTTTCTGTCTCCATTTCGTGAACAAGACACTCGGGTCGTTCATAATCTTTCTTTTCTTTCTTTTTGCTCATTGCTTTTATTGATTAAAAAATAGTTATTATTAATGATTCTCACTTGCTTTACTTCATGTCACAGAGTTCAAGAGAGAGACGAAAGTATAAGAAGAGTTGTTAAAACAATGAATTATCTCCTCCTCTTGATGCTCTGTGGCACTATGTAAGTTTGATTTTATACTCGAAAAAATTGCTATATTTTGCGTTTTAGCGGTCTTCAAAAAGGGCATAAAAAAGCGAACAAAGGAAACTCCTAGAAGTCCTTTGTTTACAGGGGTTACGGCACGCTTCGCGCGCGCGTACGCGAGAAGAAAAAATATGTTATTTACGCCTGCTCTACTAGAGAGAGAGAGAGAGAGAGTATACAAATATTTGGAACTACCAAATAATTTGCTATCTTTTTCTCAATATTAGATGTTAAAGAATCCAATGCAATAGCACGTGCATTTACACCTTTATTATATAAGGCGCAAACGTTAGCTTGATTGAATTTCGTTGTTTGTAACATTATTATTAATAAGTTAATTCTCACTCAACGGACGCAAAGGTAATAAGAAATATCGAAAAAGAGCAAAGATAAATAGAAAAAAGTGGATTTAATTCTAAAAAGATTAGGAATTAAGAGAGGTATGGGAGTTATATGCAGTTAAGCTAATACTAAGATTTCCAATATAATATAAAGAATATTGGGCTTAACTTCTTACATTATAACTCCCTTAAGTCTCTTCCTTTCCAAATAAGAATTATCAAACACCTAAAGGGCGATAGATATCAAACTGGAAACCAAGTGCACTAATAATACGGAGGAACAACCCGACACCTGGCTCAACGACACCATTCTCAATCTTGGAGATATAAGATTTCGTTGTTCCCACCTGTTTCGCAAGCTCGCTCTGTGTCATCTTTGCTTCCTTTCTTGCTTGCAAAAGGATTTGTGAAGCATAATAAGCCTTTGCTTCTTCCTCAAACTTCGCACGTTGTTCTGTACCACGCTTCCCGAACTTTTCATCTAATATAGCACTATAATCAGTGATCTTATTGTTTCTTATCTGCATAATATTCTTCCATTATTCTTAAAGCCTTTTCGATTTCACGATTCGGAATCTTCTGAGTCTTTTTCTGAAAGCCGTTAAAAAGGATAACTAGTCGACCCTTATCAAAAATGAAAAAAGCTCGATAGATATTACCATCATATTCAACTCTCAATTCATATAACCCATTTCGGATAGGTTTCACAAACTTTGAAGATAACCTCTCCCTCGTTTCCAAAAGAGTAAAGACATAGTAAAACTTCATCACTACATCTTCTGGCAACTTCCTTATGAACTCGTTGAAGTAATCGCCATAGGCAATAATTGTCCTTATCTTTTCATCCACGTTGCAAATATAGCAAAAGTTTTACTATAAAACAACTTCTTTATTATAATTTTATCCACTAAGAAATAAAAGAGTTTATGCCTCTAATCAATGTTTTATACCAACATTAGATGTATAATTCGATTTAATTTCTTACTTTTGTGACGTTTTAAATTAGGGATATTGTGCCCTTGTACTAGGTTAGGAAAAAGATGAAATTCAAGTATGATGTACTTGTTATCGGTGGTGGACACGCAGGTTGTGAGGCTGCTACAGCAGCTGCCAACTTGGGTGCGAACACTTGTTTGGTAACAATGGATATGAATAAAATCGGTCAGATGAGCTGTAATCCTGCCGTCGGAGGTATAGCCAAAGGTCAGATAGTCAGAGAGATAGACGCTCTTGGAGGCTATATGGGACTGGTTACCGATGCTACAGCGATTCAGTTTCGTATGCTGAACCGATCAAAGGGACCTGCTGTTTGGAGTCCACGAGCACAGTGTGACCGTGGTAAATTTATCTGGGAATGGCGCACAATACTCGACCATACGGACAATCTCGACATCTTTCAGGATCAAGCCGACGAGCTGTTGGTAGAGAATGGTAAGGTGTTGGGTATCAAAACGATATGGGGTATTGACATCTATGCACATACAGTGATTATCACTGCGGGAACCTTCCTCAACGGACTGATGCATATCGGGAAACGAAAGGTAGAGGGTGGACGATGTGCAGAGCCTGCTGTTCACAACTTTACAGAGAGCATTACGCGCCATGGGATTCGTGCTGATCGCATGAAGACGGGTACCCCTGTGCGCATTGACCGCCGTTCGATACACTTTGATGAGATGGAACCACAACCGGGAGAGACCGACTATCATCAGTTCTCTTTCTATGGTTCGCATCGTCATCTACCACAGTTGCCTTGCTGGACGTGTAACACAAACGAGGAAGCACATGAGGTTTTGAGACGTGGAGAGGCTGACTCTCCCCTATTCAATGGGCAGATTCAGAGTACAGGACCACGCTATTGTCCTTCGATTGAGACGAAACTCGTCACCTTCCCTGACAAGAATAGCCATCCTCTCTTCCTCGAACCAGAGGGCGTGGACACAAATGAGATGTATCTGAATGGCTTTTCTTCAAGTATGCCTTGGGAGGTACAGTTGGATGCTATACATAAGATTCCTGCCCTGCGTGACGCTAAAATCTATCGTCCTGGCTATGCTATCGAGTATGATTACTTTGATCCAACACAGCTAAAACAGTCTTTGGAGTCGAAAGTAATCGAAGGTTTGTTCTTTGCTGGGCAGGTGAACGGTACGACTGGATACGAGGAAGCTGGCGGACAAGGCTTAGTGGCGGGTATCAATGCTGCCCTACTCTGCGCGGGTAAGGATCCTTTCGTGATGAATAGAGACGAGAGTTATATCGGTGTGTTGATTGATGACCTTACTACAAAGGGTGTTGATGAACCTTATCGTATGTTTACTTCGCGTGCAGAATACCGTATTCTCTTACGCCAAGACGATGCAGATGCGCGACTGACGGAGCGTGCTTATAATATAGGTATAGCTAAACAGGACCGTTATGACTGGTGGATGCAAAAGAAGGAGCATATCAATCGTATTCTTGACTTCTGTAACAACACTTCTGTTAAGCCTGAAGTTGTAAACGGTTTCTTGGAGCATTTGGGTACTTCTCCTATCAAGGGAGCAACGAAGATAGTAGACCTTGTTGCACGTCCACAGGTCAACTTTGAGAACCTTTCGGCTGTAATTCCAAGCCTTAAAGAGGCTATTGAGGCTTCGCCCAACCGTAAAGAAGAGATTGCTGAGGCTGCTGAAATCAAGCTAAAGTACAAAGGCTATATCGATCGTGAGCGTGTATTTGCAGAGAAAATGCGACGTCTTGAAGACATTAAAATCAAAGGACACTTCAAGTATAGTGAACTACACGACCTCTCTACAGAGTGCCGACAGAAGTTAGAACAGATTCAACCGGAGACGCTCGCACAAGCAAGTCGTATTCCAAGAGTGAGCCCAAGCGACATTAATGTACTGCTTGTCCTCATGGGAAGATAACTTTAGTAAGGTTGAAAAGACCAGATACGTGAACAAAAGAGTTTCTCAACAGAGGCGAAAAACAACCTTGTTTCACGTGAAACAATAGCATAAAACAAAACTATATAACAAACTGAAAATGAATAAAAAACTATTATTAGACAACCTGAGATGTATCCCGGATTGGCCTATTAAGGGTGTTAACTTCCGTGATGTGACTACCCTATTCAAGTCACCTGAAGCTCTTCAGGAAATTACTGATGAGATGGTTGATCTCTACAAAGGTAAGGGTGTAACCAAGATTGTGGGTATCGAGAGTCGTGGCTTCGTCATGTCTTCTGCCGTTGCCACCCGTTTGGGTGCTGGTATCGTACTTTGCCGTAAGCCTGGTAAGCTTCCTTGTGAGACCATTCAGGAAAGTTATCAGAAGGAATATGGCGTAGACACAATCGAGATTCATAAGGATGCTATCAACGAGAATGACGTTGTTTTGCTTCATGATGACCTCCTTGCAACTGGCGGAACAATGAAGGCTGCATGTGACCTTGTTAAGAAGTTTAATCCCAAAAAGGTGTATTGCAACTTCATTATCGAACTCCATAGCGAATTTCCTGATAGCCGAAAACAATTCGACAAAGATATAGAAATTACATCTTTGCTCCAATTCTAATCAATCAAGAATCATCTAGTTAGTAAAGAAAAGAAAGGAGCTATCCAGTTAAGAGGATTGCTCCTTTTCTATTTCAGGAATCATTATTACATCTAATAAGCAACAAGCAAAACAAAGAGCAAGTTCTATCCCTATAAAGCAAATATGATACACGTAGTATAGTTAACGTTCCACGTGAAACAAAACAGACTAAAAGACCTTTAAACAAAGCAGTTACACAAAATGAATAAAGAAGATAACTTGAAGCGATTAGCCTATTTAAAGAGTATTGTTTCGAGCCTCCCCGAGAAGCCCGGAACCTATCAATACTATGATTCAGAACATACGATTATCTATGTAGGAAAGGCGAAGAACCTTAAGAACCGTGTATCATCTTATTTCCACAAAGAGGTAGATAGATTCAAAACAAAGGTACTTGTTTCTAAAATACATGATATAACTTACACTGTTGTCAATACAGAAGAAGATGCCTTACTAATCGAGAATCAGCTTATCAAACAATACAAACCAAAGTATAACGTATTACTCAAAGATGGGAAGACCTATCCTAGCATCTGTGTAACAAACGAATATTTTCCACGCATATTCAAAACGCGTACAATTAATAAGCATTATGGCACATTCTATGGCCCTTACAGCCATGTTGGTAGCATGTATGCCATTTTAGAGATTATAAAAAGGTTTATAAACCACGTACATGTCGCTATCCAATCACAAAAGAAGGCATAGAACAGGGCAAATATAAGCCTTGCTTAGAATACCATATACATAATTGTGGTGCCCCATGTATCAACAAACAGAGCTATGAAGACTATCAAGAAGCGATCAAGCAAGCACGAGAAATATTAAAAGGAAACACTCGTAACGTACAACAAATGCTCAGATTAAAAATGCAGAAATATGCAGAAGAACTGAAGTTTGAGGATGCAGAACTCTGCAAACAGCGCTATCTTGCTCTCGAAAACTTTGCAGCAAAGAGTGAAATAGTCAATTATACTATCACAGATGTCGATGCTTTCACAATCGTGGATGATGATACAAGAAAGAACGCATTTGTTAATTACATTCATGTTAAGAATGGCGCAATCAATCAAAGTTTCACTTATGAATACAAGAGAAAGCTCGATGAAACCGATGAAGAGCTCTTGAACGTGGCTATTTTAGAGATTCGCGAACGCTTCAAAAGCACCGCTAAGGAGATAATAGTACCTTTTGAACTTGATTTTAGGATAAAAGATGCAGAGTTCGTCATACCTAAACGGGGTGATAAATGGCACCTTCTAGAACTATCAGAGATGAATGCCAAGCAATATAAATTCGATCGATTAAAACAATCGGAAAAGCTAAATCCACAGCAGAAACAGACTCGCTTAATGCGAGAACTGCAAGAGAAACTTAAATTACCAAAGCTTCCTTATCAAATAGAATGCTTTGATAACTCCAATATCTCTGGTTCTGATGCTGTTGCGGGATGTATTGTTTATAAGGGCATGAAGCCTTCTAAGAAAGATTATCGTAAGTACAACATCAAGACGGTGGTTGGTCCTGATGATTATGCAAGCATGCAGGAGGTCGTTAGAAGACGTTATACACGTATGCAAGAAGAAGGTTCTCCCCTCCCCGACCTCATCATTACAGATGGTGGTAAGGGGCAAATGGAAGTGGTAAGAGAGGTTATTGAAGATGAATTACACCTCAAAATCCCTATTGCTGGACTTGCCAAGGATGATAAACACCGCACAAATGAACTTCTCTTTGGCTTCCCACAGCAAGTAGTAGCGCTCAACGTGAAGAGTGAACTATTCCGAGTTCTCACACAAATACAGGACGAAGTGCATCGATATGCAATCTCTTTTCATCGTAGCAAACGCTCTAAACATCAGTTACACAGTGAGTTAGACGATATAAAAGGTATTGGTCCGAAGACAAAGGACATGTTATTAAAGAAACTGAAGAGCGTAAATAACATAAAAGAAGCTGATATTCAATCACTTACAAATATAATAGGTGCAAGCAAAGCTAGCATTATCTACAATTATTTCCATGCTGAATAAGCAGAGAACCAAATAAATATTGTACATTTGCCGTATGAGAATTGTGATACAAAGAGTGGCTCAAGCATCCGTAACCATTGGTCAACAGGTGAAGTCCAGCATACAAGCAGGACTGCTTATCTTGCTTGGTATTGGCAAAGAAGATACTGAAGAGGATGCTAACTGGTTGGTGAATAAAGTTATAGGACTTCGTATTTTCAATGATGAACAAGGTATAATGAATCGTAGTATTATGGACATCAAAGGCGAGATCCTAGTTGTATCTCAGTTCACACTCATGGCTAGTTACAAGAAAGGAAACCGACCCAGTTGGATACACGCAGCCCCTCATGAGCTATCAATTCCGCTCTACGATTACTTCTGCAAGACCTTAAGCGAAGCATTAGGAAAGCCTATTAGTACGGGAGAATTCGGTTCCGACATGAAAGTAAAACTATTAAATGATGGACCAGTAACCATTTGTATGGATACTAAAAACAAAGAATAATGACAATACAAGAGGCACAAGAGGCTGTAGATAAGTGGATTAAACAGTATGGAGTACGCTATTTTAGCGAACTAACAAATATGGCTTGTCTTACAGAAGAGGTCGGAGAACTGGCAAGAGTCATAGCTCGAAGCTATGGAGACCAAAGCTTTAAGCAAGGAGAAAAGCCCAACCTAGGAGAGGAAATGGCTGATGTTTTGTGGGTTCTACTCTGTCTTGCAAACCAAACAGGCGTTAATCTCACAGAAGAACTACAACGCAGCTTTGAGAAGAAGACGTCACGTGACAGAGACAGACATAAGAACAACCCAAAACTTACTGATAATCAAGTATAAAACCAACTTCTAACTAATAAATAAAACATCTACATTACAATTATAAAATAATAATATGGGAATCATTAAAGACACCGTTTCAAAGGATATCCAAGCGCAGAAAGCGAATGGAATTGTAGAGAAGAGTGAGTACGATCAGGCTTTAGAACAATACGACCTCAACATTACTGATGAGGATGTAAAGGCCGCAGTAACAAAGATTATAGCAGAGAAAGTATCAGAGAATGATAATCCAGAAGTAAAGAAATTCTTGCTTGGTAGCGTCGAACTAACCACACTCAGCACTGCAGATACCGAAGAGAAAGTACTCGCAATGGTAGAGAAAGTCAACAAATTCGATAGTGAATACCCTGATCTTCCACATGTTGCAGCTGTCTGTGCATACCCTTGTTTCACCAAATTAATCGCTGATAGCCTTGAAGTGGATGGTGTCGACATTACCAACGTAACGGGTAACTTCCCTTCATCACAGGCTCTTCTTGAGGTAAAAACCATTGAGACAGCACTTGCAATAAAGGATGGTGCAACGCAGATAGACATTGTCATGCCTGTAGGTAAGTTCCTTTCTGGTGATTATGAGGGAGTTTGTGATACCATCGGAGAACTGAAACAGACCTGTGGGGACGTTCCTATGAAGGTAATCCTAGAGACTGGCGACCTCCGCAATGCGCGCGATATCAAGACAGCAGCAGTCCTCGCTATGTACGCCGGGGCTGACTATCTAAAGACAAGTACGGGTAAAGAGAAGATTAGTGCTACTCCCGAGTCCGTTTACGTGCTCTGTCAAGCCATCAAGGAGTACCACAAGAAGACGGGTATACAGATTGGTTTAAAGCCCGCAGGAGGCATTAATACGGTCATGGATGCCGTTATCTACTATACTATCGTTAAAGAGGTTCTAGGCGAAAAATGGCTTACTAATTATTGGTTTAGAATGGGTACAAGTCGGTTAACAAACCTTCTTCTTAGCGAGATCATCGGTTCAGAGACTAAGTTCTTCTAGACTGACAGCATAACACATAACGTCCCCACCCTTTCATAAAAGGCGTGGGGATTTTTCATTGTAACCCATTTCTCTATTCCATCCATACATCTATACCATAAGAGAAAACGCTTCTTTAAACAGCAAGAAACACTTACCTTTATCAGAGAAAACATTCCCTAAAACTAGAAAAAGGCTTTTTGTGATTTAAAAAATAGATTATTAATTTAGTATTATTAATCTATTATCATTTTATAAATAAATTATTTTTTTCAAAACATCAAACACCCTTCTTCAAGATAACAAATTGTTATATCCATTGAAGAAGGGAGTCTTTATAACTTATAAAATAGCCTGTTTGTAAGTTTGATAAGCATTATTTATATTGCTATCAACCTACTCTAACCAATCATTATTTCTTTCTTTTGATGACATAATCAAGGTAGGTTTGCAAAGATGTACGTATGTTGTCATCCATAACATATTGATCGATAAATCGCTGTGCCTCGGCATGGAAGTCCCACATACGACGTTCCGCATATTCTATTCCACCATTTTCTTTGCAAACCGAACTAAGGTCTCCACCTCTTCATGCGTCACATTATGTGCTTTCACCTTATGAACTAACCTCATCATATCCTCATCTTGCGTTGCATTCAACGCATATATGATGGGCAAAGTGAGCTTACCTTCTGCAAAATCATTGCCTGTTGGCTTACCAATCTCAACCTCCGAATCATAGTAATCGAAGATATCATCACGGATTTGAAACACTATTCCGAGGTTTTTACCAAATAGTCTTGCTGCCTCAACCTGCTCTTCTGTAGCGCCAGCAGACTCTGCTCCAATCGCAGCACAGGTCTCGAAGAGAGCCGCAGTCTTACGTTCTATAATCTTATAGTATACCTCTTCTGTTACTTCTTTATTCTGTATATTAGCTAACTGGAGTATTTCTCCATCGCTTAAAGTGCGCCCCAATTCAGCTAAACGGCGTACAATCATCTCTGAATGGGTGTAACTAACGTGCAAAAGTGCCGTTGATAGCACATAATCACCAACCAACACAGCCACCTTATTATCGTAGTCAGCATTCACACTAGCCTGCCCTCGACGTTCAGCAGCCTCATCCACCACATCATCATGGACAAGTGATGCCGTGTGAAGGAGCTCTAAACCAACTGCAGCATGCTGTGTTACACGTGAGACCTTACCAAAGTTCTTAGCCATCAAGAGGATAAGGATGGGGCGCATACGCTTTCCTGCGCGCTGCTTAATATGGTTCAAAACCACCTGTAACAGCCCATCCTCGTGGTTGAGAGCATGATTAAAAAGGTCGATGAAATCGACTAATTCTGTCTCAATCGGTTGCTTTATTAGTGAAAGGGTATCCATTATTGACTTCAAATTTGATACAAATTTAGTCAATAAATCGCATATTATGGAATATTTTTAGTACTTTTACAGCTAAAAATTACATATTTACTTTATGGCAAAACTGTTCCTTCTCGACGCTTATGCGCTAATCTTTCGCTCTTATTATGCACTACTTCGCAGCCCACGTATTAATTCTAAAGGTTTGAATACATCGGCTATTATGGGGTTTTGCAACACCTTAAATGAAGTGTTAACTAAGGAGAAACCAACGCACATAGCTGTTGCTTTTGATCATGGAAAGACCTTCAGACACGATGCATACCCCCAGTATAAGGCGCAAAGGGAAGAAACGCCGGAGGACATTAAGCTCTCAGTCCCTATAATCAAACAGATATTAGAGGCATTGCACATCCCTATCTTACAGGTAGATGGCTTCGAGGCAGATGATATCATAGGTACTGTTGCAACCCGATTCGGCACCGATGGAATCGATACATTTATGCTTACTCCCGACAAGGACTATGGTCAACTGATCGGACCAAACGTTTTCATGTATCGTCCAAAGCATGGCGGAGGTTACGAAACACTTGGTGAAAAGGAGGTAGAAAGTAAGTATGGAATCCCTACCCCAGCCCAAGTCATAGACATTCTGGCGTTGATGGGTGACACAGCAGATAACTTTCCGGGGTGTCCAGGGGTTGGTGAGAAGACTGCAGCGAAGTTAATTAATCAATTCGGGAGCATTGATAATATGCTTGCTCATACTAATGAGATAAAAGGGAAACTACGGAATAAGGTCGAAGCTGCCGTTGAAGACATCAAAATCTCTAAGTTCCTTGCAACAATCCGTACGGACGTTCCATTACAGTTGGAACTAGATGAAATGAAAGTTCAGCAACCGGATGAAGAGAAACTACGTGCGATATTTGAAGAATTAGAGTTTAAGACACTTATTAACAAGTTTCTTAACAAAGACAAAGAGAAGTCAAAAGTTGTCGAAAATCAGCTTGATTTATTTGCAGAATTTGCGCCCGACAACCCAAGCGAAGCAAAAAACGAGAGTTTTGAGAGCCTTAAAACGACCCAACACAACTATCAACTCATTGATAATGAGGCTGATTTGCATCGCTTATGTGAGCTTTTTTTAACAAAAAAAACGCTTAGTTTAGACACAGAAACCACTTCTACCGATGCAATTAGTGCTGAGTTGGTGGGCTTGAGCTTCTCTGTTGAGGAAAAGGAAGCCTTTTACATCCCTATTCCAGAGAATCGCGAAGAAGCCTTGAAACGTGTTGCAATATTCAAGCCAGTATATGAGAACGAGTCGATTCTAAAGGTTGGTCAGAACATCAAGTACGATTATGAGGTACTAAGTAACTATGGGGTGGAATTGAAAGGAGCGATGTTCGACACGATGATAGCACACTATCTTATCCAACCCGAACTTCGTCACAACATGGACTACATGGCTGAAACGCTCCTTGGATATCGAACCATACACATTGAAGACTTGCTTGGCTCGAAAGGAAAGAAGCAAAAGAATATGCGCGACTTAAGTCCTTCTGAGATTTATGAATATGCCGCAGAGGATGCCGACATCACCTTACGTCTAAAGAATGTACTCGCTCCTAAGCTGAAAGAACTCAATGTTGAAGAGTTGTTCTGGAGCATTGAGATGCCCCTTGTTCGTGTACTGGCTGACATGGAACTTACCGGTGTTCGCATTGATACGGAAGCATTAAAAGAAACATCAAAGATATTCACGGAACGTATGAGACAATATGAAGTGGATATCTTTAAAGAGGCTGGTGAAGAATTTAACATATCGAGTCCAAAGCAGGTAGGTGACATCCTTTTCGGTAAGATGCAGATTATGGATAAACCCAAGAAGACCAAGACTGGGCAATATGTCACTAGTGAGGAAGTGCTACAGAGTATCGAATCAAAACACCCTATTGTACGTAACATTCTGAATTACAGAGGTATGAAGAAGCTGTTAAGTACCTATGTAGAAGCCTTACCAAAACTGATTAACCCTCGTACAGGAAACATCCATACCTCCTTCAACCAGGCGTTAACTGCAACGGGAAGACTATCCTCCAGCGACCCTAACCTACAGAATATTCCAGTGCGAACAGACGACGGAAAAGAGATTAGAAAGTGCTTTATTCCAGAGGAAGGATGTATGTTCTTTTCAGCTGACTATAGCCAAATTGAACTGCGAATCATGGCTCATCTATCAGAGGATGACAATATGATGGAGGCCTTTAGAGAGGGTTATGACATACACAGGGCGACGGCAGCTAAGATCTGGCATGAGGCTCTTGACGATGTGACGGACGCACAGAGAAAGAAGGCAAAGCAGGCTAACTTTGGTATTATATATGGTATAACTACCTTTGGATTAGCCCAAAGGATAGAGATACCCAACAATGAGGCAAGGGCGTTGATACAGGACTACTTCCGCACATTCCCTAAGGTTCAAGCCTACATGGAACATGCGAAAGAGCTTGCAAGAAGCAAAGGTTATGCAGAAACATTGTTCCATCGTCGCCGCTATCTACCGAATATCAACAGTCGAAATGGTACCATCCGAGGTTTCGATGAGCGCAATGCTATCAACGCACCAATACAAGGAACAGAGGCAGACATTATAAAGGTTGCTATGGTGCGGATATGGAATCGATTCAAAGAAGAGGGTATCCGTTCAAAGATGATACTACAGGTACATGACGAACTCAACTTCTCTGTTTATCCAGATGAGCGTGAGAAGGTGGAGAAAATAGTCCTCGAAGAGATGCAGAATGCCTATCCTCTCAATGTCCCACTAATAGCTGATGCTGGTTGGGGAAAGAACTGGTTAGAAGCACATTAAGGCTCTTTCCAATTCTTCAGGATCAAAGGAGAATGGTGCTAAAAGCAAACTTAACTTCCTCTATTAAGGGTTATTTCATTAGTATTTATAGCTTAAAACAGAGTTATGGATAAGGAAGAAACAAAGAACAAAGCGGAATATTTCGTTGCTATCATCAGTGAGTTCGCAAAAAGAAAGAATCTCACTGACAAACAAGCATATAGATATTTGAAACGATATAAGGCTATTGATCTCATTGATCGGTTCTATGGTGTAATGCACACGCAGAGCTTTCGAGACGTTATCAATGACTTAATAACATTCTGTCAAAGGCAAGGAGGAGCATTAGTATGACCTTATACCATGGTTCCAATCAGATAGTAACGGTCATAGACTTTGCTAAGTCCAAACCAAATAAGGACTTTGGTAAAGGCTTCTACCTAAGTGCAAACAAGCAACAAGCCCTTGAGATGGCAGAATATAAGACCTTTACCAATGGTGGTAAACCTATTTTAAATGTCTATGAGTTTGACGAAAAGCAATTAGATAACCCCAACCTAAAGGTCAAAAGATTTGAAGGATATACCAAGGAATGGGCTGAGTTCGTTTTTGCCAACCGCAACTCTGCAGATGGTGGAAGTACACATGACTATGATATTGTCATTGGTCCAATTGCAAATGACCGTGTCGGATTACAGATCAGACGCTATATAGAACAAGAGATAACCTTCGAAACTTTCCTAGAAAGGCTGAAGTACATGAAAGGAATAACCTTTCAATACTTCTTCGGAACCCAACAGTCCATCCAACTACTTAAACGCTTATGAACGAAACAAAGTATATGATAGAGTGTATAACACGTGACCTCATTCTCAAACTCATGTCTGATAAGGACATGAATATGCAAGAGGCAGTTGATACTCTCTATAATTCTGACACATACGAAAAGCTCAAAGACACCCGAACAGGGCTTTATTTCCAAAGTACTGGATACGTCTATGACTATCTTAACAAGGAATTGCTAACAGGGAAAATACAATAAGCGACAACCAAAGAGACGCCTTTTTCGATTTGAAAAAGGCGTCTCTTTGCATCAAAAGAAGCCTCTCTTCGCATCAAGGAAACGCCCTCTTCGAATCGAGGAAAGCCTTTCCTTCTTTACAGCACAATATCCCGTTAACTATTCCTCCCCTACTTGCGAGATTGATTGGGGCTTTACATCCCTTCTTTCAGAGGAACTTTGGACGCCTTTCCGTTAACCATTCCAACCCTTAGAAACGGCTAAATGGCGTGTTAATAACGACGTAAGAAACACTAACAAACCACTTTTTAGACTGCATATTGCAATGTTAAAAAGATAGAAAAGCCTTAACATCTAGCATTTTTGGCGTACTTTTGCAATTTAATCAAGCAATGAAATTTGAATGAGTCTTACTAGTTTAGTAAACAAACTATACTTCCAACCACGCCGTAAGGAGCTAGATCGCTATACAACTGATGGTGAAGCTATACAGCAGGAGGTTATGGAATACCTTATAGAACGGGCTAAAGATACAGAATACGGACGCAAACATCTGTTCTCAACCATCACTTCTTATGATGATTTTGTGCATAACGTGCCCGTCAATACCTATGAAGAACTGAAGGACGACATCGATAGAATGCGTCATGGAGAACGTGATATTCTATGGCCAGGAGTGGTTAGATGGTATGCTAAGTCATCAGGAACAACAAACGACAAGAGCAAGTTTATACCCATAACTCACGAAGGACTGCAAACCATTCATTACCAAGGTGGTAAGGATGTAATCGCTTATTACCTTAGTAATCACCCAGAGAGTAAGCTCTTCAATGGTAAAGGTTTGATTCTTGGTGGTAGTCATTCTCCCAATTACAACTTGCACAACTCACTTGTTGGAGACCTAAGTGCAATACTCATAGAGAATATCAATCCACTCGCAAACTTTGTGCGTGTACCAAAGAAAGAGACAGCTCTTCTAAGTGATTTCGAGGTGAAACGCGATCGAATAGCACGTGAAACTCTTACGCAAAACATCACTAATATCTCTGGAGTACCATCATGGATGCTATCCGTACTAGTGCGTGTCATGGAGCTAAGTGGTAAACAACATCTTGAAGAAGTATGGCCTAATTTAGAGGTATTCTTCCATGGTGGCATTGCTTTCACACCTTATCGTGAACAATACGAACAGCTTATTACAAAGCAGGGAATGAACTATATGGAGACATATAACGCCTCGGAAGGGTTCTTCGGAATACAGGATGACCCTTCAGATAGCAGTATGTCGCTCATGCTTGATTATGGAGTATTCTACGAGTTCTTTCCTATGGACGAGTTTGGAAACGATCATCCGAACATCGTTCCACTATCTGGTGTAGAGGTAGGACACAACTATGCTATGCTTATTAGTACCTCCTGCGGTCTTTGGAGATATGAGATTGGCGACACAGTACAGTTTACCTCCACCCGTCCTTATAAGTTTATTATCACTGGAAGAACCAAGTATTTCATCAATGCCTTTGGTGAGGAACTCATCATGGACAATGCTGAAAAGGGACTCGATGCCGCTTGTAAGGCTACAGGAGCACAAATATTAGACTATACAGCAGCACCTATTTATATGGATGCAAAGGCTAAGTGCCGACATCAATGGCTCATCGAGTTTGCTAAAGAGCCAACGTCTATTGCAGAGTTTGCCACTATCCTTGATAACAAACTACAAGAGATCAACTCTGATTATGAGGCTAAACGCTATCATAATGTGACCCTTCAGCCCCTCGAAATCATTGTTGCTCGTAAGAACCTCTTCAATGATTGGCTGAAAACAAAGGGTAAACTCGGTGGTCAACACAAGATTCCTCGCTTGTCAAACAGCCGTTCCAATCTTGAAGAATTACTGACAATGAACCAGTAAATACGCTCTTCTTGATTGTAAATACCCGCATAGAATGCTCGGCATACACCCCTCATTGACTACAAAGCTCAATAAGATATGAAGAAAATAACACTCGCATATAGTCTTATAACCCTCTTTCTCCTATCGTTAGTGTCGTGTGCTAAGATGGGACAACCCGATGGCGGATGGTTTGATGAGACGCCTCCTAAGGTCGTGGGAGCCTCTCCCTCTGATCGAGCAACCGATGTGAACAGTAAGAAAGTGAACATCTTTTTCAATGAGTTCATCAAGTTAGAGAACGCATCAGAGAAGGTTGTTGTGTCTCCACCACAGCTGGAAGCACCAGAGATAAAGGCTCAAGGCAAGCATATCTCCGTCGCTTTGCAAGACAAACTACAGCCAAATACAACCTACACTATCGACTTCTCGGATGCAATCTCCGATAACAACGAGGGCAATCCACTAGGTAATTACACTTACAGCTTCTCTACTGGCGATCATATTGATACTCTCGAAGTATCTGGCTATGTGTTGGAAGCAGAGAATCTGGAGCCTATCAAGGGTATACTTGTGGGTCTTTACAGCAATCAAAGTGACACTGCTTTCCAGAAACTACCGATGTTGCGCGTCTCAAGAACCGATAGTCGGGGGCACTTTGTGATACGTGGTGTTGCTAAAGGAGACTATCGTATCTATGCACTAAAGGATGCGGACGGCAATTACATGTACAATCAAAAGAGTGAGGAGATTGCTTTCACACCTGAAGTTATCATGCCTTCATGGAAGCCGGACATACGACAAGACACGCTGTGGACGGACTCTTTGCACATCAAAGACATTAAGCAGGTGCCTTACACCCACTTTCTTCCAGATGACGTAACGCTCTCCGCCTTCACAGCAGTACAAACAGATCGATACTTCATAAAGGCAGAAAGAAAGGATGCAGACCACTTCACGCTCTTCTTTAGCTATGGAGATGCGAGCCTACCACAGCTTACTCCACTGAATTTCAACGCTAAGGATGCCTTCTTGGAAGAGCCAAGTATGAACCAAGACACCATTACTTATTGGCTTCGTGACTCTGCTCTTATCAATCAAGACACCCTGCGTATGAAGATGACTTACAATATGACGGACAGCACGGGGAGGCTGTTCCACAGACCGAGACGCTTGAGCTACTCGCCAAAACCCCTTATGCAAAGCGCATGAAGAGCCAACAAGAGGAATACGACAAGTGGAAAAAGAAGCAAGATAAGGCTAAGGAACGTGGGAAAGCGTATGAGACTGCAATGCCAGCAAAGCCCCTTGACGTGAAATATAACGTCCCGTCGCAGATGAGTCCAGACCAGAATCTATCCTTCGAGATTGCTGCTCCAATAGAGAAGATCGATACTTCCAAGATACAACTCTATGAGAAGGTGGACAGCTCATGGTATCGAGCGAAGTACCAGTTGGGTACTCAACCTGGAAAACCACGTCAGTTACAACTCGTCAGTGCGTGGGATACGGGCAAAGAATACAGCTTGGGAGCTTGATTCGGCAGCCTTCACGGATATCTACGGGAGGCTTTCTAAGAAGTACAAACAGGGTATTCGCATCCCTTCCATTGATGAGTATGGCACCTTGGTGATGTCTCTTGAGGGTATGAAGGGCAAGAACTGCCTCGTACAACTGCTCAACGAAAGCGATAAACCAGTAAGGGAAACAAACGCAAAAGACGATAAGGCGACCTTCTACTACATAAAGCCTGGCACGTACTACATGCGTCTCATTGTCGATGATAACGATAACGGCAAGTGGGACGGAGGTGATTATGCAACGCAGCGAGAGCCTGAGGCGGTGTATTACTACCCTAAATCCATAGAGTGCAAGGCGAAACGTGATGTGCAAGGAACGTGGAATCCACGCCTTCTACCGCTCTATCAACAGAAGCCTGGAGCAATTACTAAGCAGAAAGCAGATACGCAGCGTAAGGCAAGAAGTCGCAATCTGGAGCGTGCCCGCAGCCTCGGTATAGACCTCCCAAGCGAAGATATACTACAAGGGAAGGTAAAGATTAAGAAGGTAAAGGATAAGAGGTCTGAGCCTAAAAAGTAGATTTTCACCCAATCCTAAGCCTCATCTATACCCCCTCTTAATAACTAAAGAAATAAGAGAAAACCAGCTTTAAAAAACAAAGAGAGCCTTTCTTCAATTTGAAGAGAGGCTTTCTTTGCATCAAGGAGAGGCTCTCTTTGCCCTCAAAAGGGCGTTTCTTCATTTGTTGTGAGTTTATACGTCTATAGCTGTTATAGCCTCATACAAGGTAAAGAAAGGACTTAATGAAGCTTTCCAAGCATAAATGGCAAGTAGCGATAGACGATTGCTACAATACAGCTTGCCACTATGCAGACCAAAGCATAGGCTATCAGTACACTATAATAAGCCCCATGATAGCCTAAACCCACCTTCTGAAGTACTAAAGATAAGCAAAGGGGAGCACCTCCACAGACGAAATAATAAACAATACTATGCGCTCCAACCCACTCTAAAGGCTTGCACCTTGGCAGTTGCTTACAAACATTGACAAGTAAGAAAACGCTCGTCAACATATCAAGGAAGAAGATGAAATAAGAGTCTATACCCATTGGGTATATCATCGTATGCACCCCTTTGCACGTTGCATAACCTTTTATTACTATAAGAAATATAAAGAGGAATGACGTATATAATGGTGTGTTGATATGGTTGAAAACATCATTTCGACATTGATAAAACCATCCGATATAAAGGAAAGGACTGCTTGCAAGGCATTGTTGATACACCAGGGATAATCAGTAGATTGTTTCGTTAAAAGTACCGAACCAACAAAAGCACAAGAAGAGAGAATGAATAAGGGTATAACTTTTCCACGAGTTATCCACAAGAAAAGGCTAAAAACAACTTCAGAAACTATCAAGGCAGCTATAAACCAAGAGGCTCGACCTGTCAAGATAGGTAATAATAAACTCTCCCAGTCTATACTATGACCATGTACAAAGGCTTTCGGAAGTGCCAAAACAGCAGTAAAAAGAAAGTAAGGAAGAAGTAGACTGCGCCCTATCGAAGTCAGCTTATGCCTCAAAGAAAAGCCTTGCTGTTTGTACATGAGGTATCCTGACAGAAAGAAAAAGACGATTAGAACATTCGAAACATACCAATCATAAGGAATAAGGTTACCTCCTGTATAATAGATTTCAGTATGGTCTAACAATATTGCCAACATACAGAAACCTCGCAGCATGTCTATCCAACGTTCCCTCTCTACCATCATTTGCTCTATTGACAACCCTCCATTATAGGTGTCCCTTATAGTCAAATCATTATAAAATCACTAATATTTCCGTTCTATCTAACAATCGCCACCTTACAAACAACACCATTGTTGCCGTCTTCATCAGCACTTTCAACCATATAAACACCTGATGCAACGGGTTTGCCGAACTTGTCCTTGCCATCCCAAACAAAGCTACCACCATTGCTAATACCCGCTGCAACGAGTACACCATTTGTAGTGACAATCTTCACATCAGCGTTCATTGAGAGTCCAACAATAGTGATTGGTCCTGTATAACCGGGCTTAACAGGATTCGGATAAGCGTATGTTTTGTCCTCACTCGGTTGGTCGGATGGTGTCGTCGCATCGCTCATGTAAGAGCATAAACCCTTGTCCGTGCCGAAGAAGACTTCGCCTGTTGCGTTGTTGATAGCGATAGAAAGGATATTATCCGATAGGAGCGGACTATTTGAAGAGAGGATATGCTTCACCTGTGTCATATTATCGGCACTGATGAGATAAACACCATTTGCCTTTGTTCCAACCACTTCCTGCCTCCTCCATCAATAGCCATACAGGTGACATCAATGCCTGACAGAAGATAATCGGCAAGGTTGGTACCATCGTTACGGGGCACTTTTACCTGCGTAAAGACGGCTGTTTCAGGGTTATCAATAGCCGAACGAGACAAGAGAAGTGGTCCTATAGTAGTGGTAACCCACACATCTCCATTCGACAAAGGCGTCACGCTATGGGGTACTAAGTCTAAGTTTGAACCATCCTCATTGACAAATCGAGTGAAAGAAAGCAACTTGTCGGTTGCTGGTTGGTAACAGAACAAAGCCGGATAGCCCCAGTGATCGTTACAGAACCATAAGTTGTTGCGGTTATCGAAGACCATACTTGTTAGAACCGAGCCCCCTACTCCATCCTTCATAAGGGCTGGCTTACTGAAAGAAGTCATCTGTCCATCAGCAGAAAGACGCAAGAGATTCTCTCTGGAGGCTTGACTGTTCAATATCCAAAGGTCTCCTTTATTATCGAAACAAAGCCCATTAATAAGCACATAGTTGTTTCCTAACTCTCGTCCTCGGTCCATTGCGCCTTGTAACAAGCTGTTGTCTTTGTTATAATAAGCCTTTAACTGCCCATCAAGAAACTCATATAAGCCTGTTCTTCCACCAACAAATACATGGTTAGCATTGCGTGGATCGACTGCAAGAACATTGTTATCAAGATAGTCATAGCCCGTTTTTAACGATAGATTCTCTTGATAATTCGTCCACTCATCATCGTGTAGAATCTGTACAGCACCAGGTGTATTAGAATCTCCATAACCTGATTTAAACATACCAGGAACAGTATATAAGCGGTTATTAAGGTATTGAATATAGGTAAAACCATTATACTTTGGACCTCCAGGACTCAATGTTTTCGCTTGATTAAGGAGGTTTGCATCCATCCTCTTAGGTCTTTCCACATAGCCACCAACTCGTGTCCAGTTGTTCTTATCGAGCAAGTTTGCCGTTAACGAAGCACGATATAGCCCATTAGACTGGCTTGCGGCATAGATGTAAGAACCATCCAGATAACTGTAATTAACGGGAAAGGAGAGGTTGTAACTGTCGCTTATTTCTGCCTTAGCAACATTCAGTTTGACAAGTCCAAAGCCTGTTGAGAGATAGCAATAAGCCCCATTCATATCAATACTATAGACAGTTTTGTCGGAAGTCAAAGCCTTTAAATAATAGTCGGGTACGTTCGTAACGTTCCCCTTAGCGTCCATTAGGTCGATATTATTGTCTTCGTAGACAATAACAAGGCGTTTGGCAACTTCGTTCCAACCAATGAATCGGATGTCAATAGAGCTTAATCCGTTCTGTTTGTCGTATGTCTGAATACTTTGATCAGCCTTATTATAGGTGTAAAGGGCATTAGATGCAAGTACATATAACCGATTGCCTCCTTGCTCAACCCATTGTATGTTGGCATAAGAAAGGTAAGACTTCCAGGTCCCAATACCTCCTGCAATAGCAGAGAGAGAGGATATGAGAATGATAAAAGATAGGATAATTCGTTTTATTGTCATAGTGGGTTCTTGTCGAAATGAATATTATCTTGCTTGCTGCTCAAGGCTTATATAATACATGAGCTTATATACATTAAACAGAAAGACGCTTGGTTTATTGCCTTGCAAAAGCTTCTTTACCTTCTCACCGAACAATTTATGAACTATTAGAATAGCCTTCACTAGATGAAATCGTACCATCCTATCTTTCATTTCTAACAACTTAGAATATCCTTTCAATAGCATCTGGTACTCATAAAGAGTTCGTAAAGACTCCTCCGTCTTATCTATAAACAAAGTGTTATTCTCATAGTCGGTTAGGGTTATGGGGTTATTAATATGGGTTATCTGAACCCCGTTCTCTTCAAGAGCCTTACCCCACAATACATCTTCATAACCATAATGAGTGAGCTTCTCGTCAAATGGGTGTTGGACAAAGACCGCTCTTTACCATAAAGTTAGTAGTGCGGAAACTTTGAAAAGGTCTCTTCTGTCTATCACTCAAACTATTCTTTCGTTCGAAAGCACACTCATATTTATATCTAAGATTCCCTTTCCATTGTTCTGGATTGCCGCCTATTCTGATGCCACCAACGACCACATCACTTTCTGCCTGCGTGTATCTACGAATGAAATCGGGGTTATCAAGGGATAAATCACCATCTATGAAGAGGATACGATCACCTTTTGATTGCGAGAAAAGGAAGTTGCGAATGGCTGACCGACCGACATTCTCCTGCCTTATAATATACCGCACGCCCTCTAACTGACCAATGACTTTGTTACACTCAACGATGTACTGATTCGTAGTATCAGCCATTGTCCCATCGTCAGCCACGATGATCTCATACGCAATACCACACTCCATACATTGCCGTTGCAGCTCTGTTACCAAAGCCACACAGCTACATTTATAAACAGGAAGGAGTATTGATAGCACGTAGAGGAATGCTTTAGCAAGATGAGGAAAGGTATTCTGCGAGTTTCTTAACGGCTCTTGCACGGTGAGAAATCTGATTCTTCACCTCTTCGCCAAGCTCTGCAAAACTCTTGTCATAGCCTTCTGGAATGAAAATAGGATCATATCCGAAGCCTTCTTTACCATGTTTCTCGGTTGCAATATGCCCTTCGACACGCCCTTCAAATTGATGTTCTACACCATTAATGATTAATGAGATAACCGTGCGGAAACGTGCTGTACGCTCCTTAACATTCGACATCTTCGATAGTAACTTACGCATATTTGCTTCGCTATCGTGGTCGGTTCCCTCTGCATAACGGGCTGAATGAACACCTGGCTCACCATTGAGCGCATCCACCTCAAGCCCCGTATCATCCGCAAAACAATCGTGGTTGTAATGCTCAACGATGTAGGTTGACTTTTGGCGAGCGTTCTCCTCCAATGTTAAACCCGTCTCTGGAATATCCTCATGACAGCCTATTTCAGCCAAAGAGACAATCTCGAAGTCCTTACCTAAGATGTCCTTGATCTCTTCTAACTTATGTTTATTATTCGTTGCAAATACTATTTTCATGTCAAAAAGCCATTTATTCTTTGTTTACAGGCACACTCTCAGCAGCTTGTTGCAGCTTCTCTATCTGCTTCTTCTTATCCTTCTTTGCCTTAATCTTTATCTGATCGAAGCCTTCGCCATACACTCCTATGACCGAACTCTGGCTTACGAAGGCCGTAGGGTCAACCATTTTAATAAGACGGAAGATAGTTTTACTCTCGTTCTTCTTCGCTAGTAAGCATATAACCTTCATGTCATTGCCTGTGTACCAGCCGTGTCCATCGAGTATAGTAAGAGCGTGCTCCGTCTCATCGACGATTGCTTTGGCTATTTCCTCATGTTTCCATGAGAAGATAAGGAACTGTACTGACTCCCTTCTCATGTTCATTACGTGGTCAAGCATGAAGCATTCGATGAACATAGTGCAGTATCCAAAGACCATCTTATGCAATCGGTCGACCATAGAACCAAACTGCGGGAAGAAGAGACAACTACCTACTATCAATATATCGACGCCCATCAACACTTGTCCTAACGATATGTCGCGATACTTATTGACGCAGGCTGCGATGATATCAGTGCCTCCTGTACTTCCATTATTTAAGAAGACGATGGCAAGACCAGTACCAGTTATGCAACAGCCAATAATCAATGACATGAAATCCTGCCCTTCCCCGAGCACCTTAATGAAGTGTCCATGAGCATCAACAGGCATCAGGTCTTGTGCAAACTTCAGCATGAAATAGAGCGCGAAGATAGCATATATGGTCTTCATCATAAACTTGAAGCCCAGAATCTTTAGTGCGACAACCAACAGGGAGATGTTGATTATCATGTAAGTGTTCTCTATCTTGAATCCAGTTGCATAGTAAACAATGGCGGACATACCCGTTACTCCACCCGTAACAATCTCATAAGGAAGGAGGAAGATAGTGAAGGCAACGGCATAAAGAAGCAGTCCCATCGTAAGAAAGAGATAATCCTTTGCTTCAGAGCGGATAAGCTGTTGATTAATAGTCATAGGTCTTAAAAGGTATATAGAGGGGATGTGTGCAGTATAAACACACATCCTCTCTGGTTTAGATATTAGTTACTTACAAACGATGTTGATAATCTTTCGAGGTACAACGATGGTCTTTACAATCGTTTTACCATCTATGTAATGCTTACTGCGGTCGTCTGCTAATGCGTTCTTCTCGATGTCTTCCTTTGTAGCATCAGCCGGGAAGGTCATTTGGAAACGTGCTTTACCATTGAAAGAAACTGTCAGTTGCACCTCATTCTCCACCAGGTAAGACTCGTCCCAAGCTGGCCAAGCGGCATCACAAACGCTCTTTGTCTCACCACCCAACTGCTCCCACAACTCTTCTGCCATGTGTGGTGCGAATGGCGCAATGACAATTACCAGCTTTTTCAACAGCTCCTTGTTAGCGCACTTCTGCTGACTTAGCTCATTAACACATATCATGAACGCAGAAATAGCAGTGTTGTAAGAGAACTGCTCAATGTCTCCTGTCACCTTCTTGATGAGCTTGTGCACACTCTTCAACGACTCCTTCGATGGCTCCTCATCGTTCAGTTCCTGTTGATAAAGCTTCCAGAACTTCTTTAAGAAGCGGAAACATCCATCAATACCATTGGTATCCCAAGGCTTACTAGCCTCTACTGGACCTAAGAACATCTCGTAGAGTCGAAGTGTATCAGCGCCATACTGCTCCACAATATCATCTGGATTAACAACGTTGAACATGGACTTTGACATCTTCTCTATCGCCCAACCACACTTGTAAACAGCGTTACCTGCGGCACTCTCATTCGATGTTCTATCAGCCGACTTACTACCATCTTCAAAGATAAACTCGGCATCTTTGTATTCAGGACGCCATGCCTTGAAAGCCTCAACATCGAGAATATCAGCATGAACAATATTCACATCGACATGGATAGGAGTTGTTTCATACTTGTCTTTCAGCCCTAAGCTAACAAAGACAGGAGCCTTTGAGTGGTCATCGGAATTGATTCGATAAACAAAGTTAGAGCGTCCTTGAATCATACCCTGGTTCACTAACTTCTCGTATGGTTCGTCTTTACAACTGCAACCACAGTCGAATAAGAACTTATTCCAGAATCGGCTGTATATCAAGTGACCTGTGGCATGCTCGGTACCACCCACATATAAATCTACATTCTGCCAATACTCATCAGCCTCGCGACCCACAAGTGCATCGTTATTATGCGGATCCATGTAGCGAAGATAGTATGCCGAACTACCTGCGAAACCTGGCATTGTGTTCAACTCAAGCGGGAATACGGTCTCATCATCTACTAGTGACTTATCAACAACCTTGTTTTCTTTCTCGCTCCAAGCCCACATCTTCGCACGACCCAATGGTGGTTCGCCACTCTCAGTAGGCTCATATTTATCTATCTCAGGCAACTCCAGCGGCAAGCAGTCCGTTGGTACCATGTAAGGCATCCCTTTCTTATAATAGACAGGGAATGGTTCTCCCCAATAGCGTTGGCGTGAGAAGATGGCATCACGCAGTCGGTAATTCACCTTCACACGTCCGATTCCTCTCTCACTAACAAACTTCTTCGTCTTTGCGATAGCCTCTTTCACCGTGAGTCCATTGAGCGAGAAACCCTCCAAAGCTGCCTCCTTACCTTCCGCAGGAGAGTTAATAACAATTCCTTCTTTCGCATCGAAGCTCTCTTCCGACACGTCCGCACCCTCAATCAGAGGTACGATTGGCAAGTTAAAGTGCTTTGCGAAGGCATAATCACGGCTGTCATGAGCAGGCACAGCCATAATTGCTCCAGTGCCATAACCCGCTAATACGTATTCAGACACATATATAGGAAGCTGCTCACCAGTGAATGGGTTAATGCCATAAGAGCCTGAGAAGACACCCGTCACCTTACGATCTGACATTCGTTCAAGCTCTGTGCGCTTCTTTACATAAGCCAGATAATCCTCCACCTCAGCTTTCTGTGCATCCGAGGTAAGCTCTTTTACAAGTTCAGACTCTGGTGCTAGTACCATGAAAGTGACGCCAAACATTGTATCTGCACGCGTTGTGAAGATGGTAAACTTTCCTTCTTTCTGTCCTTCAGAACCATTTGGAGTAACATACTTAAACTCCACCTCTGTTCCTTCCGAGCGTCCTATCCAGTTCTTCTGGGTCTCTTTAATAGAATCAGACCAGTTTATTTTCTCTAAACCCTCCAACAGTCTCTGAGCATAAGCAGACACTCTTAGGCACCACTGCTTCATCAGCTTTTGCACAACTGGGTATCCGCCACGCTCGCTAACACCATTGACAACCTCGTCATTAGCCAACACTGTACCCAAACCAGGGCACCAATTCACCATCGTCTCACCCAAGTAAGCAATGCGATAGTTCATCAGTTTCTCCTGTTGCTCATGCTCATCCATGCTCATCCAGTCGCGTGCTGAGAATACAAACTCCTCACTTTTAGCCACGTCGAGATTGAGAGTTCCCTCCTCTTCAAAGTGCTTTACGAGTTGAGAAATAGGCTGCGCCTTCTGCAAACGATTGTCGTAATAGGAGTTAAACATCTGTTCGAATGCCCATTGAGTCCAATGGTAGTAATGCGGGTCACACGTTCTTACCTCTCTATCCCAGTCGAATGAGAAGCCAATCTTATCCAGTTGCTCACGATAACGGGCTATGTTTTTCTTCGTCGTAACCTCTGGGTGCTGTCCAGTCTGTATGGCATACTGCTCTGCGGGGAGCCCATAAGCATCGTAACCCATAGGGTTTAAGACGTTAAAACCATTGAGTCTCTTATAGCGAGCATATATATCACTGGCTATATAACCCAACGGGTGACCCACATGTAAGCCTGCCCCAGATGGGTAAGGGAACATGTTTAGCACGTAGAACTTCTGTTTATTCTTATCTTCAACAACCTTGTAAGTCTTCAAATCAACCCACTTCTGTTGCCATTTCTGCTCAATGTCTCTGAAGTTGTATTCCATTCTTTTCACTTGTTATAACTAATGTGCAAATTTACAAAAAGTATTCGATACTAATGCTATTTACCGGTCTTTAATTCGCTTAACGACCAACGATTAAAACACTAAAACAGCCTCACCCCCAACCACTCTCCGAATGGAGAGGGGAGTGAATAGCGTTATTTACAAACAAAAAAGGCGTCTCTTCACATCAAGGAAACGCCCTCTTCGCATGGAAGAAACGCCCTCTTCAAAACAAAGAAGGCGTCTCTTTGTCTTTACCCCTGCTGTTACAGCTAACGAGGCATTGCATCGTTACCCCCCGACCTGCCGTCTCCTTGCTGGCTTCCGTTAGGCACTCCCCTCCTTGGGAGGGGTTGGGAAAGGTAAAAAAACGTAAAAAAACAAGTAGTAACTATTGACAAGTTGAAAGAAAAAACATATCTTTGTCTCCGATTATTAACTATATCTTAGAAAGGATACCATTATGAGAAGAAACGCCATCTTACTATCAATAATCCTCTTCTTGACAACCCCTTTATCGGCACAAGAAGCCACTAAGAGTGACACAACGAAGACGCAAAAGTTGAAAGAAGTCGTTGTGACGCATCAAAAACAGCTGATTAAGAATGATATTGACAAGCTGACTTACAACGTGAAAGACGATGTGACGGCACAAACGAAGAACACGTTAGAGGTGCTGAAAAAGGTTCCTTTCGTCACTGTTGACGGTCAGGACAATATCAAAGTACAAGGTTCTACGAACTTCAAAGTATATAAGAACGGGCACCCCGACCCTGCTTTTGCAGGGCAAAGTCTCAAAGAGATACTGAAAGCAATGCCTGCTTCTACCATCAAGAGGATTGAGGTTATCACCGATCCCGGTGCTAAGTATGATGCCGAAGGGACGTCAACTATACTCAACATCGTAACGATGAGCAACGTACGAATGCAAGGATTATCAGGCAATATACAAACAAATGTAAGTTCATACGGCTCTGTTGGACTTGGAACAACGCTCACTACGCAGGTGGGAAAGCTCACTACTACCATCAATTACACGGACTTTTATCAGGCAGGGAAGCAAACGGAGATGACGCAAGAAAGCTCGTTTACATATCTCAAGACGGGTGAGAGGTCTCTTGAAAAGAAACACCACGCCACGAGAGGGAACATTCATATCGGTAACGTCAGTGCCAGCTATGAGCTTGACTCGCTGAATCTCTTGACAGCATCTGCCTCTCTTTTTGGTTATAAGGTGGGCAACACGGTTACATCGAACTATGAACGATGGGACAAGAACGACCATCTTCTCTATCAATATGACAGATCCACAACGATACCTCACTACTCTTATTTCAACATCGGAGGGCGATTAGACTATCAGCACAAGACTCACTTGGATGGAGAAGTGCTCACACTGTCTTACATGTTGGCTGCTACACGAAATAGGAATACCTATCACATAGAGTTAAGTAACCTTGTGAATGCACCCTTCAACTACACTGCTTGTGACTTACACTCACGTGAACGATTCACTGAACACACCTTCCAATTAGATTACGTGCGCCCCTTTGGTAAACAGCATAAGCTCGAAAGCGGTCTAAAATACATCCTTCGCAACAATAATAGTCACACACGTACAGATTACACAGGCTCTATGCCAAACGAAGACAAGGAGTTTAAGCATAACACACAGGTGGCTGCTGCCTATCTGTCTTACCTCTTTACGGCTGGTAATTGGTCTGCTCGGGCTGGCTTGAGATACGAGTATAGCTATATGAAAGCCGAGTTTCCAGATGGAAGCGCAACTGGTTTCCATGCCAATCTCCATGACTGGGTGCCCTCCGCAAGCGTTCAATACAAGATAACAGATGCCCAAACGCTAAAGTTCAGTTATAGTACAAGCATCAATAGACCCGGTATCCATTACCTCAATCCAGCTGTTGTTCGCACACCAAACTATGTATCTTATGGTAATGCCAACTTAGGAAGTAGTCATAACCAGAAGCTCCAAATGACCTATACATTAATCACTCCGAAACTGACATGGAGCTTCACTCCTTATTACTCCTTCACTAATAACGATATAACAGGAACCCGTTACACTGATGGACAGGATATTGTTGCAACATACGCTAACGTTATGAAGAAAAAAAGTTTGGGTTTCTCTTCTTATACGCAATGGCAACCTTTCACAGGAACGAGCCTTCGTTTGAATGGTTCGGTTAATTATTCACGGATCAGCATCCCCTCTCCTGCGATACAGAACAGGGGCTGTTGGGGGGATATATACTTCGATGTGGAACAGAAGTTACCATGGAAATTGACTTTCGAGGCGAACCTTTATGTGCAATTCGGACGCCCTGTATATACGCCTTACCTATATGAAGAACGCTGGAACAACTATGTATTCAATCTTACCAGACGTTTCCTCAAAGATAAACTTACCCTTACACTTTATAGCAAAATGCCTTTCACGAAACGACAGGAGTATAACACGCGTACCGTGAAAGGAGACTTTATAGGACAAGAGAAGTCTTGGGGTAAGCCAAGAGAGTTTGGTATTAGCCTCTCATGGAACTTCGGAAAGCTGCGTGCAAACGTGAAGAAAGTTGATAGGAGTATAAAGAATGATGACTTAGTGGGCGGTATGAAGCAATAAAGAGGGCTATCAGAAGTGAGCAAAAATTTGCTTATTAATATAAAAAGGAGTATCTTTGCGAAAAACAAAGATACTCCTTTCTATATATGGCGACACATCCCTTATGGTCTGACGACTACTGGTTACTCCTCCTCCAGCTGTATTTAAAGAAGCCGGAGGGCATGAAGCCAATGTATTCCCATGCGTTGGTAGAGCTTAGTTTGGAACTTCATATACCGCCAAAGAGCCTCTATGAACAGCAATTCAAGCTGCGCCACCGTGACACACCAGTGTTACAACTTATCTGGGAAACCTACGCTGAGAACACACGCAAGCTCAATAAGGATGTGAAGAAACTGCGTTCAATGAAGGGATTCGGCAAAGCGAAGGAGTTTTATAATGGTGTGCAACTAAGGGAAACATTTGAGCATGACTTCCTTCCAATAGATGGTTATAATGAATTGAGACCTTTCATGCTCGTGATAATATTAGATCTTTACTTCCGACTGACACCTATCACGATGGTAGAAGAGACTCCCGAGATACGAGAAATGGCTAAGTTGATGAAGATAAAAGCCCATTCTGTGGTGGAGGTAATGGATGTATTCCAGTTTTGTGACCCTTATCTCAATCGTGATGACCTAATGATTACGCCCCTGTTATTGCCTTGTCAGGATATATGGAACCGATATGGTAATGATAACCCAGATAGACTTTCTGCCCTAGCTGCACAATTAAAAGATTACTTCCAGTGATTTTCATGCTTTTTTTTAGTACTTTTGTAGCGTAATTCAGGTATAGTAATGGCACAAGAACAAGTACAGATTCAGACCCAAAAGCAGCAACAGGTGCAGCGTCTCTCACAGCAACAAATGTTGCAAGTGAAGCTCTTAGAGATGCCACTCACCGAACTGGAAGAGTCTGTGAACGCCGAGTTAGATGATAACCCAGCGTTAGAAGCAGGTGGAGAGGAGTCTGATAGCATTGATACAAACGATTCCGTAGAACAGAGAGAGGATGATGATTTCGACTCACAACAGGAACGTGAGGAGAGACAAGACGCCCTTGACTCTGCTTTGGAACGTATGCAATCGGATGACGACTTGCCGACTTACGATTCAAGACAGCAACGCAACAATGCTGACTATGAGGAGATTGTTTACGGAGATACCACTTCCTTTATCGATAAACTCAATGAGCAAGTGGGCGAACTGGAGCTAACTGAACGGCAAAGGGATATTCTGGAGTATCTTATTGGTAGTTTGGACGATGATGGACTACTGCGGAAAGACTTGGACACCATCAGTGATGAACTTGCAATCTACCATGGTATTGATGCTACAACACAAGAGATTGAGGATGTACTAAAGCTATTGCAGGACTTTGATCCAGCTGGTATCGGTGCCAGAAGTTTGCAGGAATGTTTGTTACTACAAGTAGAACGAAAGGTTGAAAACGGCGAGTGGCAACGCAACGGACAGTTATATCAGTATGTGAAACAGGTTCTCACACGCCATTTCGATGCTTTTACGAAGAAGCATTGGGATAAGATTAAGGTTGCAATGGGGCTCTCTGATCTTCAAGTGGAGACCTTGCAAAAGGAGATACGCAAGTTAAATCCAAAGCCGGGAGCGTCTATGGGCGAAACACAAGGGCGTAACCTACAACAGATAACACCTGACTTTATCATCGAAACAGAGGATGATGGCACCATTACCTTTAGTCTTAATCATGGTAATCTACCAGAGTTACACGTCTCACCGAGCTTTAATGAGATGCTGGCAGCCTATCGGAACAATAAAGCGAGTATGAATCGACAAGAGAAGGAAGCCTTGCTTTATGCCAAAGAGAAGGTTGATAAGGCACAAGGATTCATTGAGGCAGTGAAGCAAAGACGCCATACTCTACAAGTAACAATGCGTGCCATCATTGATATTCAGCGTAAATTCTTCCAAGACGGGGATGAGGCTGAATTGAAGCCAATGATTCTTAAGGATATAGCAGACCGCACCGGACTGGATATCTCGACGATTTCTCGAGTCAGCAACATCAAGTATGCGCAAACAAAGTGGGGCACTTTCCCACTTAGGTTCTTCTTCTCTGATAGCTACACAACCACTGATGGCGAGGAAATGTCTACTCGGAAGATCAAGATAGCACTGCGAGATCTAATCAAGGAAGAGGATAAGAGTAAGCCTCTTAGCGATGACGCATTAGCAAAACAACTAAAGGAAAAGGGCTTCCCGATAGCTCGGCGCACTGTTGCTAAGTATCGAGAACAACTGGGCTTACCGGTTGCAAGGCTTAGAAAAGAATGATTGTAAAGGTATTAGAAGAACCATTTGAGATGAATGAAAAGAATATTATATTAACCGCAAGAGTAGTGAGTATGGTGCTCACACCCTTTTACTTGCCCGTAGTAGGCATTCTTGCTATCTTTACCTTCAGCTATCTTAGCATGTTCCCGTGGCAAGCTAAGCTCTCTTATATCCTATTGGTTTATGCCTTTACAGTGCTTTTTCCCACCGTTCTTATCCATCTCTACCGTCAGTATCAGGGGTGGACTCCTATACAATTAGGGCAGAAAGAGAAGCGAGTAGTACCTTATATATTATCCATTGTGTGCTATTTTACGTGCTTCTACATCATGAACTTACTTCATCTACCGCACATGCTGACCTCGATACTCATAGTTGCTCTGGTCATACAGATACTCTGTGCCATCATTAATATATGGTGGAAAATATCGACCCACACGGCAGCTATTGGTGGAGTAACAGGTTCTTTGATAGCCTTCTCATTGATGTATAACTTTGATCCAATGTGGTGGCTATGCCTTACACTGATAGTTTCTGGAATGGTTGGAAGCAGTAGGATGATTCTAAGACAGCACTCTTTAGAACAAGTGACATCGGGTTTCTTCCTTGGTATCATCAGTTCCTTCCTTACGATTATAAACTTATAAGTAAACGAGATAAGCATCAACTCATCTAAAACAAGAATTAAATATGAAGCCATTAGTTAGTATTATCATGGGTTCGACAAGCGACTTACCAGTAATGGAAAAGGCTTGCAAGTGGTTAGAACAGCAAGAGATTCCTTTCGAAGTGAATGCTCTTTCAGCACACAGAACGCCTGATGCTGTTGAAACCTTTGCTAAAGAAGCTAAGGGAAGAGGCGTAAAAGTAATCATCGCAGGTGCTGGTATGGCAGCAGCCTTACCTGGTGTCATTGCCGCATCAACCCCATTACCAGTTATCGGAGTGCCTATCAAGGGTATGCTTGATGGTCTCGATGCAATGTTATCGATAATTCAAATGCCTCCAGGGATACCTGTTGCAACCGTAGGAGTCAATGGCGCACAGAATGCGGCGATACTTGCTGCAGAGATGATAGCGCTTGGTAACGATGCTATTGCACAAAAGATTGATAACTGGAAGGCGTCTTTAGGACAGAAGATAGAGAAGGCTAATAAGGAACTAGCAGCCATTCAGGACTATAAGTATAAGTGCTAAGCAACTTTATTAGCCGTAACTCATCTTTCAAAACTCATCTTTCATGATTGTTATCATCGCTTATTAAGCATAGAGAGAGGTATGAGTTTTGAGTGATGGGGTATGAATTAAGAAGATAAAAGACAATGATTGATTTATTTAACTATGCCAGGAGGAAGACCACGGTAGCCCATGTTGGGGCATTGAACATCGGTGGTGAGAATCCAGTTCGTATACAGTCTATGACCACAACATCCACTGATGACACAGAAGGGAGTGTGGCTCAAGCCAAAAGAATCATTGATGCTGGGGGCGAACTCGTGCGCCTTACCACACAAGGAAAGCGTGAGGCAGAGAACTTACAACATATTAATGCTGGGTTGAGAGCTGCTGGTTACAACACACCTCTGTGTGCCGACGTTCACTTCAATGCGAATGTTGCAGATGTAGCAGCGCTCTATGCAGAGAAAGTACGTATCAATCCAGGTAATTATGTGGATCCTGCTCGAACATTCAAAAAGCTTGAATATACTGATGAAGAGTATGCGCAGGAGTTGAAGAAGATTGAGGATCGACTCGTTCCATTCATCAATATCTGTAAAGAAAACCATACGGCAGTACGCATAGGAGTAAATCATGGTAGCTTATCAGACCGCATTCGCAATCGATATGGCGATACTCCGGAGGGCATAGTGGCAAGTTGTATGGAGTTCCTACGCATCTTTCGCAAGTATAACTTCCATGATGTCGTTATCTCCATCAAGTCTTCTAATACCGTAGTGATGGTTCGCTCTGTCCGATTATTAGTTTCCGAGATGGAGAAGGAGGGCATGACTTACCCATTGCACTTAGGTGTTACCGAGGCTGGAGAGGGTGAAGACGGTCGTATCAAGAGTGCTGTTGGTATTGGCGCATTGCTTGCTGATGGCATAGGAGACACCATTCGCGTATCGTTAAGTGAAGAACCTGAATGTGAGATACCCGTTGCCAAGTACCTTGCATGGTATCTTCGCCGTCACGAGAAACATCTTCTTATCCCTGGCGAAGCCTATACTGGCTTTGATTACTTGCGTCCCGAACGTCGTAAGACAGTGGCTGCTGGTAACATAGGAGGCGATAACGTACCCGTTGTCATTGCTACTCGTCACCCTAAACAAGCTACCGTTGAGGTTTCATCTGCCGAGTTACCGAGTCCAGACTACATCTATGTGCAGGGCGAACTACCAGAGAAACAAGAGAAGAGACAAAGGTATATCCTCGATTATGATGCCTATATGAATCTTGCCAATAGTGGTTGTCAATCGTTGGAGAACGTTTATCCCATCTTTCCAGTTACTGGTATGCCTTTCATCAGTGCAATTAATAAGGATGTGAAGTTCCTTGTTTTGAAGTTTGGAACACCTTCCGAGGAGTTCTTAGCATGCTTGAAAGCTCATCCAGAGGTGGTTGTTATCTGCATGACTAACCATCAGAACCGTCTTGGAGACCAACGCGCACTGGCTCATCAACTGATGATTGCAGGGGTGAAGAACCCTCTCATCTTCGCACAGATGTATCAACACTCTACGACAGATGCACCGACACAACCAGCCAACACGCCTGCTTCGTTAATAGTTAGCCCCAAAGAGCAATTCCAACTAGAAGCTGCTGCAGACATGGGAGCACTCATGATGGACGGACTCACCGATGGTTTATGGCTCATGAACAATGGAGATTTAGCACAGGAAGATGTGGAACAGACTGCCTTCGCTATCCTTCAGGCAGGCAGATTACGCATGGTTAAAACCGAATACATCTCTTGTCCAGGCTGCGGACGTACCCTCTACGACCTCAGAACCACCATTGCTCGCATTAAAGAAGCCACTAAAGGCATGAAAGGACTTAAAGTAGGTATCATGGGATGTATCGTTAATGGACCTGGAGAAATGGCTGATGCCGACTATGGATACGTTGGTGCTGGACCAAAGAAGGTGAGTCTCTATCGTAAACAAGAGTGTGTTGAACATAATATACCAGAAGAGGAAGCGGTCGAACACCTACTTGCTTTGATAAGAGCAGACCAAGCAGAAAAGAATAAGTAATAGCTATCCCATCATCAAGATAAGCCCCTTGAAAGGGGCTTTTTGTAATGAATTCATCATGTATAAGGCACTTGTATAGAGCAAATTAGGCGTATGTGTTAAAAATAGTAATAATGTTGATAAAGTAAAAAGGTAGTATATTAAACGCTTGTATCTTTCCTTTTAAAAGTCTATCTTTGCATCATGAAGGTACTAAAGAGGTTTATGATACAACACCTGAGACGCTACAATCTATCTATATTAGGCGCACAGGTAGGCGTATATGCAGCTCTTGTCTCCATTTGGACATTGGTCACCATGCTCCTAGAACATGATATCAACACCATTCAAGAGTCAATTCGCATCAACGCCTTAGTACTCTTCTTGCTCTTAATTGTCTTCATGATTAATTTCTATCTACTTGTTCCTTACTTCTTCGAAGCAAAGATAGAGTCAAACAATGGACTTTCTGGATTATCAACTTAGTGTTTATTATCCTCTGGGACAAGCAGTTTTTCAATATATATAACACCACACTGCCCTCCGAAACCACCCGAATTGGATTCTATCAGTTCGGTGTTCTATGGATGATACTCAACTATGCTATGGTCGTAGCAGCCATCTTTGTGCGGTATTATATACGTCACAACGCATTGAAAAGACAGCTAAGAGAACAGAAACAGAAGATGACAGAGGCTGAGCTAGCCTGGTTGAAGAACCAACTTAACCCTCATTTCCTCTTTAATACACTAAACAATATAGCGTCACTAACGCAGACTAGCCCTGCAAATGCACAACGGGCGATAGGTCAACTATCAGAGTTATTACGCTACACATTGTATGCTACGCAACCAAAAGAGGTGAGTTTAACAGGCGAAATAGCCTTTATCAAGAACTACATCAACCTCATGCGCCTTCGTTCGGGGGCTAATGTAGAGATAACCAGCCAGTTCACAATTCAGAACTCACAGCTAGTAATAGCCCCACTGTTATTCCTTACGCCTGTTGAGAACGCTTTTAAACATGGTATCAGTGCAAGTAAACCATCGTTTATACACATCTCTATCATTGAAGAAAATGGTGACATCATCTTCTTATCAGAGAATAGTAACTATCCAAAGAACGCCACTGACAAGAGTGGGAAAGGCATTGGACTAGAGAATATGTGCCGTCGGTTAGAGTTAATATACCCCGAACACTATACGATACAACAGGTAATTGACCGCAATACCTACCGCACCAAGATTACAATCACACCTTATAAATAATAAAAGAAGGCTATATCTTGAGTGCAAATAACCAATATGAACAATAAAAACAAAGTATGAAAGCTATCATATTAGGAGCTACTGGAGCCGTAGGAAAAGACCTTGTTCAGCAGCTCATCAGCGATGACACGTTTGAAGAGATTGACCTCTTCGTAAGAAGAGATGCAGGGATTCAGCATAAGAAAGTAAAGACGCACATCGTTGACTTTGACCAACCGGATAATTGGAGACTACAGATTCATGGCGACATCGTATTCTCTTGCATGGGAACATCACGCAAGACTGCTGGCTCAAAGGACGCTCAATACAAGGTAGACTACACTTATCAATATCAATTCGCACGCACTGCTGCAGAACAGGGAGTAAAGGCTTACATCCTCGTATCGGCTGCTATGGCAAATCCAAAGGCTCATTTCTTTTATCCAAGGATGAAAGGTGAACTAGAGGAAGCTGTTAATCAATTACCTTACCAGCAGATTTCCATCCTCAGACCACCCTCGTTAATACGCAAGAACACCACTAAGACGAGTGAGAAAATAGCTGTTTCTGTTTTTAAATATCTCAATCGCTTCGGGCTCTTCATGAGCCAACGTCCCATGAAAACAGAGCTTGTAGCACATTGTATGATTGAATTGGCAAAGAGCAAACAATCAGGTGTCTTTGAGGCAAAAGATATGTTTTCCATGGATAAATAGCGATTCTTTCCACACAACACAAGACTATTCCAAAGAAAAACAGGGCATGAGATTATACAATAGGGAGTCTGCCATAGAGTGCATGAACAGACTAGCAAAAGAGAATAAAGACTTTGTCTTCATCATTAACTATGAAGCCAATGGAGCATACATAGCCGAAACTTGTGATATAGATCCTACGGAGTTATTATGTTCCTTTCCCTCTTTTAACAACGTTCCAACAAACGAATCCTACGATCAAGAGGCTGTTGAATGGCATATCGAGGCCCTCACAAGGGAAGAGTATGAGCCACGTATCAACCTTATCAAGCATTACGAACGGAAAGGAGATAGCTATCTTGCCAACCTAACATGCAGGATTCCCATCCAAACGAACCTCTCTTTGCATGACATCTTCCTACGTTCAAAGGCGTTATATCGCTGTTGGATGAAGGGAAAGTTCGTCTGTTTCTCCCCCGAGATATTTGTTCGTATCAATGAGAAGGGCGTTATCTCTTCTTATCCAATGAAGGGAACGATTGATGCCAACATCCCCGACGCAAGGAGAAAACTGATGAATAACAAGAAAGAAGCGGCAGAACACGCCACTATTGTCGACCTTATCCGCAACGATTTGGGTATGATTGCCAATCAGATAAGCGTCTCTCGCTATCGATACATCGACCATTTGGCGACAAATAAAGGACAAATATTGCAGACGAGTTCGGAGATTACAGGACAACTCGCTGCTAATTACAGAGAAGAAATTGGTAGTTTGCTTTTCCGTCTACTGCCCGCTGGATCAATAACAGGTGCTCCTAAACGGCGAACCATGGAGATTATTCATGAGGCGGAAGGCTATGAACGAGACTTCTATACGGGTGTTATGGGTTGTTACAGTAATGGTGCTCTGGATAGCGCAGTGATGATTCGCTTCATAGATGAGGATGAACAAGGACATTACTACTATAAGGCTGGGGGCGGTATAACGGCTCAGAGCAATAATAATGACGAATACAACGAGGTAATAGAAAAGGTTTATGTGCCAATATATTGAGTCTTTAAGGGTCGTGGATGGGCACATCTGCAACCTTACATACCATCAACAGCGAATGAACAGAACACGATTAGAAGTGTTCGGACAGTCTACTCCCCTACTCCTTAACGATATTCTAAAGAACGTAAAGGCTCCTTCTGGGCTTGCTAAGCTGCGTTTCGTATATGATGAGGCAGGTATTCATGACATTAGCTGTACGCCTTACAAACGCAAAGAAATACACTCCTTACGTCTTGTTACAGCCAACAACATTGATTACAGATACAAGAGTGTGGATCGGTCTGCCCTTAATCAACTCAAAGAAAAGCAAGGCGAGTGTGACGAAATATTGATTATTTGCAATAACCACATCACTGATACTTCTTATACAAACGTGGCTCTCTATGATGGCAAACAATGGTTTACACCCTCTACCCCACTCCTTCGAGGTACAATGAGGCAGAGTTTGCTGGATAAAGGACTACTACAAGAGCGTGAACTCCTCGTCTCCGACCTCCCTAACTACAAGCAGATTAGCCTCTTCAATGCTATGATGGAACTTGGCGAAGTGGTCTTACCAGTGAACAAGATTATAGGTTAGGACGTTAGGGATATAGGCTCTTCTCCATATAAGAAGAGTCTCCCCTATCCTACAGCACACCAACTATTAAATCATTAGAAACACCTGTCTATTCACAAAGAAGCTCTGTTTTAAACAAATTATTAGATTAAAAATTAATTATTATTAATCTATTTATAATGTATTATTAATCTATTCTTTAATTATCAAAGAGCTTATTGATGATATAAATAAGCCTTGATGCTATCATTAAAAGGCTTTTCCTTTTCTATACAAGTCCATTAGCTGCTATGCTATATGGCATTTTTAAGAGAAGAGACAGAGCCTGTATTGCAGAAAGAAAGAGGATTACAGCAGACTTAAAAACATACAAATAGAACAGAGCAACAAGTTAAGAAGGAAAGAGAAAACCATGAGCTAGAAAGTAGTAAAAGCCCCAGAATACAAAAATCTTATGTCTTTTTGGTATTGCAATACAAATATCTTATAATAATTTTGTACTCCACTACAAAATTCTTATATTTGTCCTTGTATGCTATAAGAGCAGCTTTACGAATCAAGCAGATAGTTTCGTACAATCATAACATCTTATAATATAGATAGTTTCATCCTATGAGAATACCGCAAAAGAAGATACATTACCACTTTATTGATTATCTTTATTATGTCGGAGAACAGAAGTACACAGGGCGAATAGATGGTCCTATGATGATTTGCCTGCCTCTTTTATACCCTTGATGATTTTATTCTTCAAGCTAAATATACCTATAATAAACTCAGGATGGGGCTTTTTTATAGGCATTTTGATTATCGTTGTAACTGCATGCTACTTCATTGATAAACTATACGAACGTAACAACAGGGCAGAACGAGTACTCAAACACTTTAAGAAAACAGTATGGGGAAGTGAGCCTGTGATGGCTGCCTTTCTATTAATATGGTTTCTTACAAATATAAGCCTAACCCTTTTTCTTCTCAAACAATGAGACACAAAAAAGCCAATACACGTGAGTTTGTACAAAACCAGCATGTATTGGCACATATTATAAAGGCTTATCACGAACCTAGCCGTTCAGTATCTTCTTAATGTCGTTGAGCTTATTAAGGGCTTCAACAGGCGTCAAGTTATTGACATCAAGCCCAAGAATCTCATCACGAATCTGCGTAAGTACAGGGTCATCAAACTGGAAGAAAGAGAGTTGAACGCCCTCCCTACTCTTCTCCAAATGCTCAACAGCAGCCTTACCAACGCTTCCCACTTGTGAATTATCAGCCTCTAACTCCTTTAGAATAACGTTTGCCCGCTTTACTATTGAGCGTGGCATACCAGCGATTTCAGCCACATGAATACCGAAAGAGTGCTCACTTCCGCCTCGTGTTAACTTACGAAGAAAGATGATCTTACCATCTACCTCTTTCACAGAAACATTATAGTTTTTGATGCGAGAGAAGTTCTTCTCCATCTCATTCAATTCATGGTAATGGGTCGCAAAGAGCGTTCGCGCCTGTGCTTTAGGATGCTCATGTAGATACTCAACTATCGCCCATGCAATGCTTATACCATCGTATGTACTGGTGCCACGACCCAACTCGTCAAAGAGAACTAACGAACGTGTCGTAACATTGTTGAGGATATTTGCAGCCTCAGTCATCTCTACCATAAAGGTTGACTCACCTAGTGAGATGTTGTCGGAAGCCCCCACACGTGTGAAGATCTTATCTACTATACCAATACGCGCACACTCCGCAGGAACAAAACAACCTATTTGCGCCAAGAGAACTATCAGTGCCGTTTGACGCAAAAGGGCTGATTTACCAGCCATGTTAGGACCTGTTATCATCATAATCTGCTGATGTTCGGTATCTAACTTAACGTCATTAGGAACGTACTGTTCGCCTATTGGCAACTGAGTCTCTATAACAGGATGACGTCCTTGGTGTATATCCAATACATCAGACTCATCCACTGTCGGGCGCACATAATGCTGTTGTAAGGCTATCTTCATAAATGATAACAAGCAGTCGAGATGTGCCACAAGGTTAGCATTAACCTGTATCTGTGGGATAAAGACTGCATGTCTTGAATCAACTCCATGAAGAGTTGCCCCTCGCGAGCCAATATCTTCTCATCAGCACCCAGTATCTTCTCTTCATACTCCTTAAGTTCTGGTGTGATATAACGCTCTGCTTGTGCCAGTGTTTGCTTACGAATCCAATCTTCAGGAACCTTATTTTTAAAGGTATTACGCACCTCTAAGTAATAACCAAACACATTATTGAATCCCACCTTAAGCGAGCTTATGCCCGTCTGTGCAATCTCTTTCTCTTGTATCTCAAGTAGATACTGTTTTCCATTATCACGAATTGAACGTAAATCATCCAATTCCTTATCATATCCAGACGCTATCACGTCCCCTTTAGCAACTAGTTGTGGTGGGTCAACATTGATCTCTTTCTCTATACGATCACGTAAGCTCGCACAGAGATTCAACTGTTCTCCTATCCTATTCAGCGACTTATTACTCGTAGAAAGGCATTCTGCTTTCACTAGTTCGATAGCCTTTAAAGCATTCTTCAGCTGTACCACCTCACGTGGAGATACCCTTCCAACAGCTACCCTAGATATGATTCTTTCTAAGTCACCCATCTGGTGGAACTGTTCATCAATGTTGTTACGGAAATCGGAGGCTCGGAAGAAATGATCAACGATGTCTAATCGTTCGTTGATAACCGCTACATCTTTCAAAGGAAAGACCACCCAGCGTCGCAGCATACGCCCACCCATAGGGGTGATGGTATTGTCGATGACATTAAGAAGAGACGATCCACCCTCATTCATAGGCGCTACCAGCTCTAGAGAACGAACCGTAAAGCGATCCATTCGCACGTATTTATCCTCTTCAATACGCGTTAATGAGGTGATATGATTTATCTGTGTATGTTGTGTAAGGTCAAGGTATTGCAGGATAGCACCAGCTGCTATCACACCATTAGACAAGTGTTCAACACCGAAACCCTTAAGGTTTTTAGTGCCAAAGTGCTTTAATAACTTTTGACGAGCAGTCTGATCGGTGAAGACCCAATCGTCCATCTCAAACGTACACAAGCGTGTTCCAAAGTAACGTTCGAAGTCTCTTCGCTTCGAACGATCGAATAATACCTCCTTAGGTTGGAAACTTCCAAACAGCTTCTCGACGTAGTCAAAGGTTCCTTCACCCGTTAGGAACTCACCAGTTGATATATCCAAGAAACTGACACCACATGCACTTTTACCAAAGTGAATGGCTGCCAAGAAGTTATTCTCCTTATAGTTCAACACGTTATCACTAAGGGCTACACCTGGAGTAACCAACTCTGTGATACCACGTTTCACCATCTTATCCATTGCGGATAAGCCTTTTTTACCCTTAATAGCCTCTCGCTTCTTCTTAGGGTCTTCTAATTGGTCGCAAATAGCAACTCTTTTACCAGCTCGGATGAGCTTAGGTAGATAGGTGTCAAGGGCATGATGAGGGAAACCAGCCATCTCTATAGAACCACTAAGTCCCCCATTATTACGACGAGTAAGGGTTATACCAAGTACACGAGCTGACTCCACAGCATCTTCACCATAGGTTTCATAGAAGTCACCACACCTAAAGAGTAACATTGCATCAGGGTGTTGTGCCTTCATCGAGAAGAACTGCTTCATCATTGGGGTTAGTCCCTTGTCATCTTTTACCATAACTATTTGCGTCTTTTTTACTCTTTTCTTATATCCTTTTTAAGGTTTACAAAAGTACAAAAAAGACTATGAAAGCCCAAATAAATGAACCATTAACAAACTTTATTAATACAAATAAGCTGTTAAAGGTAGACCTTATATAATTATAAGATATAAATATCTAACCTTGTTTGAAGGGACTTTTTAAAATAAAGACAGCTCTATAATCTATTTAAAAAACTTATAACAATAATAAAAAAGAACTATCTTCGGAAATGAGAGTGGGGCAGGGTGGTTTATAAACAGAAAACCTTTCCTATGTTAAAGGAAAGGTTTTCAATATATCATTACTTCTTTTTATAAAGAATCGGATTCGTTGAAGGATCGTTGTACATCTTCATCTGCCTGTAAACCTTCATGTATTTACGTCCATGCTGAATATCATCAAGCAACTGATCAATAGCCAAACTAAGGTCCTTCTGTTGCTCACAAAGGATATTCAACTTCGACTTACACTTTTTTATATGCTCCTCTGATGCATCTTTACGCTCGGTCTGCTCCTTCATGTGATATATCTTTAATGCAAGGATAGAGAGGCGATCTACCGCCCACGCAGGACTCTCTGTATTAATAGTAGCATCGGGTAAAGGCGTTATATCAGAGTAGAGTTGACGGAAATAAGAATCTATCTGTTCAACAAGATCAGTACGATCTTGATTTGAACGGTCTATTCTGTGCTTGAGACTCATACCATCTTCTGGACTGATATGTGGGTCACGGATAAGATCTTCGAAATGCCATTGAACAGTATCAATCCAGCATTTCAAATAGAGTCGATTCTCTATCGACTCTCTGTCATAAGGATTATTAATCGGGGTATCAACATTATCTGTGACATGATAATCACGAATAGCTTGATTAAAGATCTCGTTACAATGTTCTGTAAATGACATTCGGTTATTACTTTTTTGTTTATTGTGCAAATATAAAGCAAAATACTTAAAGCACAAAATAAAACGGACGTTTTTAACGTTACTAGACTTGAAAGAAAGAGGAGTTGGATACAAAAACAATAACAAGAGCATATTTTATATAAGGTAGATAACAATTCTCTCATGCTTATAAGAGGATAGTTATCAATAAGCTAGCAAACTATTAAAAATATTAGAGAGCATTGCTTACTAATTACCAAAGGCTCTTCTTTGTACAAGAAAAGCATCTCTAGATATTGAAAAGAGCATATCTACATCTTACATATAGCATGTTCACATTTCATATATATGATAGATGTAAATGGTATTGATACCAGAAAAGAACATAACAATAAGTCTAAAAAGCAACACATAAGAACTATATCAATAAAAAAAATTGATTTAATTTTTCCTATCATCACCATCACACGCTTATCTACTGTAAACATCTAATAAATAGGAGATTACTACAAATATTAAATATGACAGCAAATAAAAATTAAAAAAATAAACTCAAGTTCCTATAGAATTTAAACGAAATTGGCTCTATATGTAAAGGTCATAAAAAAATAAACTAACTTTGAAACCTACTTGAGTCCATAACACAAGTTTTTTTGAATAGAGAATAAACTTATCTTTATAAGTTATTATCGCATGATTCATGTAGAGAATTTAAGCAAAAGAAAGGTTGAAAGTAATTTACCTTATAATATAAGTAATATTTGAATGATATGAGATAATTATTTGAAGAGACGCAAGATAAAGTGATAAATCATAGAAAAACATGCACAAACCATAGGGTGTTGTGCATAATTAAGTGCCTTTTTACATCAAAAACTTGCATACATGGAAAATTTATATTTCCTTTGCAGGCGCATTTTAGAATTTAGAAATCAATATTAAACAATTTAAAACTTACAGTTATGTCAGAAATTGAATCAAAAGTAAAGGCTATTATCGTAGATAAACTTGGTGTTGACGAGGCAGAGGTTAAGCCAGAGGCAAGCTTCACAAACGATCTTGGTGCAGACTCTTTGGATACTGTAGAGCTCATCATGGAATTTGAGAAAGAGTTTGGTATCTCTATTCCAGACGATAAGGCTGAGAAGATTGCTACTGTTGGCGACGCAATCTCTTACATTGAGGAGAACGCTAAGTAAGTTTAGCCTATATGTAAAAAGCACCAGGCAAGCACTTTGTTTTGCTTGGCTTTTTTTTAGGTTACTTGTTTTAACTTATATTTCAACGCATGGAATTAAAGAGAGTAGTTGTAACAGGTCTTGGTGCCGTCACTCCTATAGGTAATACTCCTGAGGAGACTTGGCAGAATATGCTGGCAGGTAAAAGTGGTGCTGCACCTATTACACATTTCGATACAACGCAGTTCAAGACCCAATTTGCATGTGAGGTTAAGAACCTAAACATCAACGAATACATTGATCGCAAGGAGGCTCGCAAACTTGATCGGTACACTCAATTAGCAATGATTAGTGCTATACAAGGTGTTAAGGATGCAGCCATTGACTTGGAGAAAATCGATAAAAATAGGGTTGGCGTTATCTATGGTGTAGGTATTGGTGGTATCAAAACCTTTGAAGACGAAGTTAGCTATTATGCACAACACCCTGAGAATGGTCCTAAATTCAATCCATTCTTTATCCCAAAGATGATTGCTGATATCGCAGCAGGACAGATTTCAATCCACTTTGGATTCCATGGTCCTAACTATACAACGACATCTGCATGTGCTTCATCTACTAATGCATTAGCATCAGCATTTAATCAGATTCGTTTAGGAAAGGCTGACATCATTGTTAGTGGTGGTGCAGAAGCAGCTATTTGTGCTTGTGGTGTAGGTGGTTTCAATGCTATGCATGCACTTTCAACACGCAATGATGATCCAGAACACGCATCTCGTCCATTCTCAGCAAGCCGTGATGGTTTCGTAATGGGAGAGGGTGCTGGTTGCTTGATACTCGAAGAATTAGAGCATGCAAAGGCTCGTGGTGCTAAGATCTATGCAGAGATGGTTGGTGAAGGTGAATCAGCTGATGCTCATCATATCACTGCTTCTCATCCAGAGGGACTTGGTGCTAAACTTGTAATGCAGTCTGCTTTGAATGATGCAAACTTAAAGCCAGAGGATATTGACTATATCAATGTTCATGGAACTTCAACTCCTGTAGGTGATATATCAGAGGCTAAGGCTATCAAGCTTTATTTGGTGAAGCTGCTTATAAGCTCAACATATCTTCTACAAAGAGTATGACAGGTCACTTACTCGGTGCCGCTGGTGCTGTAGAAGCCATGGCTTGCGTATTATCAGTGCAGAATGATATAGTTCCTCCAACTATCAATCACGAAGAAAATGATAATGATCCAGAGCTGGATTACAACTTAAATTTCACGTTCAACAAAGCTCAGAAACGTGAAGTTCGTGCTGCACTCAGCAACACCTTCGGCTTTGGTGGTCACAATGCTTGTGTCATATTCAAGAAATATGCTGAATAATATCGTTGATAGAATAAAGCTCCCTTTCCGCAAGGAGAAGGAGCTTTATTTGTCTTTGTACCATATCATTGGCTTTATTCCCCACAATATCGATTATTACAAGACTGCTCTTTTGCATAAGAGTATAGCACGTCGTAATGCAAAGGGAAAGCCTGTAAACAACGAACGACTCGAGTTTCTCGGCGATGCAATACTTGATGCTATTGTTGGCGACATTGTTTACGAGCATTTCCCATATAAGCGTGAAGGTTTTCTTACCAATACACGCTCCAAGATAGTACAACGTGATACACTCAACAGATTGGCTAAAGAGATGGGAATCAATCAGTTGATTCTCTCTAATGGACATTCTTCTTCTCACAATAGTTATATGGGAGGAAATGCGTTTGAAGCTCTTGTTGGGGCACTTTATCTCGATCATGGCTACAATGCTTGCATGGAGTTTATGAGAAAACAGATTCTTGGTGAACTCATTAATATAGATAAGGTGGCGTATAAAGAAGTAAACTTTAAGTCAAAGCTTATCGAATGGAGCCAGAAGAATAAGGTCAATATGGAGTTCCGACTCATCGAACATGAGAAGGACAAACAAGGTAGTCCTACTTTCCATTTCCAAGTATTTATGGAAGAGATTGCTTGTGGTGAGGGTCGTGGATACTCAAAGAAAGAAGGACAGCAAGAGGCTGCTAAACTCACTCTTCAGCGTCTTCGTCGTGAACCACAGTTCATTGAAGAGATCTTTTCAGCTAAGGCTAACCGCACAAAGATGGAAGAAGAACCCGTATTAAATGTACCTGAAACATCGCAAGACATGAGTTTCATCGTAAGTTCAGATACAGAAAAAGAAAAGCAGGAAACACCTTTCCACACAGAAGTATTTGATGAAAAGGTATCCGCCGCAGACAATAAAAAGCTTGAAGAGAATACTACTTTACAGGAAGAAGTAATAGAAGCTAAAGATGAAGAATTCGATCTTTCGGGTATCTCTCATTCACAAAAAATAGACAAAGAGAGTATTATTGCTGCTGCAGAATCACAAGCCTTCGAAGAGTAAAAATCATACTTTAATAAAAGAAAAGACGATGATAGCCAATTATCATCGTCTTTTCATTTATCTTAAAATACCAGCTCTAACACCATTACGAACCTATCATTACTACCTATTTGCTAGTCTCGAATTAATTATGTACTTTTGCATCAAAGATATAAACGTTTATTAGAACATGGCATTAAAATGTGGTATAGTAGGACTACCAAACGTTGGTAAGTCTACTCTTTTCAACTGTCTAAGCAGTGCCAAAGCACAGGCAGCTAACTTCCCGTTCTGTACTATCGAACCGAATCTCGGTGTAATTAGCGTTCCAGACGAACGCCTCAATAAGTTAGCAGAGATTGTTCACCCAGGAAGAATCGTTCCTGCTACCTGCGAGATTGTTGATATTGCAGGGCTTGTAAAGGGTGCTTCTAAGGGCGAAGGACTCGGTAATAAGTTCCTTGGTAACATCCGCGAATGTGACGCCATCATACATGTTATCCGTTGTTTTGAGGATGATAACGTTGTAAGAGAAGGTGGTATGGCTGTTAATCCAATAGAAGATAAAGAAATTATTGATACTGAATTGCAGTTAAAAGACCTTGAAACGATAGAGTCACAACTAGCAAAACAACAGAAGATAGCATCTACTGGCAATAAAGATGCTAAGATCCTTGTATCTGTACTAGAAGCTTATAAAGAAGTACTAGAGCAGGGTAAGAATGCACGTAGTGTTGAGTTCGAAAGCAAAGAAGAGCAACAAGCAGCACACGATCTCTTCCTTTTAACCACTAAGCCAGTCCTTTATGTTTGCAATGTAGACGAGTCTAGCGCAAAGACAGGCAATGAATACAGCAAACAGATTGAGAAGATTGCTGCTGAAGAGGGGGCTGAAGCAATGGTTATAGCTGCTAAGACAGAGGAAGACATCGCTTCTCTCGATAGTTATGAGGATAAGCAAATGTTCCTCGAAGAGCTTGGTTTGGAAGAGAGTGGTGTGAATCGTCTTATCAATAAGGCTTATCATCTCCTCAACTTACAGACTTTCATCACTGCAGGAGAGATGGAGGTGAAGGCATGGACATTCCATAAAGGATGGAAAGCACCACAATGTGCAGGTGTTATTCACACCGACTTTGAAAAGGGATTCATACGTGCTGAGGTCATCAAATACGAAGATTACCTTAAATATGGCTCTGAGGCAGCTATCAGAGAAGCAGGTAAACTAGGCATAGAAGGTAAGGAGTATGTTGTACAAGATGGTGATATCATGCACTTCCGATTCAATGTATAAGCAATAACTCACATCACAATGAATATGTTACTTTATATTGCTTGGAGACCAGACGAGTATCTCATACATATTGGTTCAGCAGGTATTCGATGGTATGGAATGTGTTGGTTGGTGGGTTTAGCACTCGGCTTCTTCATGATGAAGTGGCTTTATAAACGCCATAATTACCCTGATGAGAAGTTTGAACCACTCTTCCTTTACATGTTCATAAGCATTCTTGCAGGTGCAAGATTGGGTCATTGTCTCTTTTATGAGCCCGAATACTTCCTTACTTCATGGGATCATGTCATCGAAATGATCGTCCCCATCAAGCATTTAGCTAATGGTTCATGGACTTTCTCAGGCTATCAAGGACTCGCATCACATGGTGGTGTCATTGGAATGCTCATTGGTTTATCCCTTTACATACACCGTATGAAGATGCCAACATGGGTTGTTCTCGACTTCTTTGGGATTGTTTCTGGGCTCACGGCAACGTTTATTCGTCTTGGAAACCTTATGAATTCAGAGATAATCGGTAAGGTTACTGATGTGTCATGGGCGTTTATCTTCTATAAAGTTGATACTTATCCACGTCATCCAGGGCAACTCTATGAGGCGATAGCATACATTTGTTTCTTCGCAATCATATACTTTATATATAGACGCCACCCTGAGAAAGTGGGTACAGGACTCTTCTTTGGTCTCTGCCTAACGCTTATCTTCACCTTTAGATTCTTCATTGAATACACCAAAGAGGTACAAGAAACATTCGAAGCAGGTCTCCCTATTGATATGGGACAGATACTTAGTATTCCGTTCATTATAATAGGTTTAGGAGCTATCAGGCACTCCTTTAAAGCAAACCCAACTAAAGTATAATACTCTAAAGGCTGTTCTAAATATCAATCTATCGGTTAAATACACCATAGTTGATATTTGGAACAGTCTTTTTTATGCCTTTTTCTATTATAACAAACACTATTCTATGAAACAAGAAATAATCTTCTTTACAATTAAAAATATTCGAATAGGGTAGAGGAGAACCTTTCTTAATCTATAAATTAGTCTATTATTATATTTCTTCTTGCCTATTTTTCTTTCTTCTTTTTAGTCTATTTATTAGCGTAAGAAGAAGTATTATCCAATTTAGGTAAGTTCTATCTCGATTATACACAGGCATTAATAGAAAGAAAAAGAAGCTCATTATTCAAAGGAAACAAATAATTACATCCTTAATAAGCAACAATATAAAGGATAAAAAAACAAGCTATAGATTGGCTTTTAAAAAAACAACTTTTTAAGTATCGAGAAACACATAAAATAGATAACTATTAAAACTCTATAAGACTTGAAAATTATACATTATAGACAACTCGCTATCGTTTTTTTTTGGTAACTTTGCCTATATCAAAATGGCAAATTAATTATAACTATTTGATAAATAATTGTTTATTAAGAACATACTCATTGTTCATTCGATTAATAGTAGATTAAAATAGAAAACTTATAAATAGATTCAATGGATATAATAAAGCGTAATGGCGAATCGGAAAGATATAATAACAACAAGATAGCGATAGCCATTAAGAAGAGTTTTATCAGCACTGGTAAGACCATAAAGGACGAAGAGATAGCTGCAATGGTGGCTGAGGTTGAGCAGATTATCATTGATAATCCAGACCAAAGAACCGTTGAAGAGATTCAAAACCAAGTGGAGAAGCATCTCATGATGCATGGTCATTATGACGAAGCAAAGAACTTCATCCTCTTTAGATACCAACGCAACGAGCAGAGAAAGGCTATCAACGACATCGCTCGAATGGCTGATGATACGGAATTAACCACTGTTCTGCAAGACGTGGCACGTGAGTATCGAGAGCGTGTATATAGTATGGTGACTCTTCAAGAGAAGTTTGCTAACCTTTGCAAACCGGGTATGTCGCATAAAGAAGCTATAGACACTCTTATCAAAGCTGCCGTAGAATTGACCACTCCTGAAGCTCCTGCATGGGAGATGATATCGGCTCGCATCTTATCATATAGGGCTGAACAGAAGATAAAGAAACAGGAAGATGAAATTGGAATAGATGGTTTCTACAATAAGTTGAAATACATGACTTCCCGAAGGTCTATATGGTGAATATATCCTACAGAACTATACTGAAGAGGAAATCAATGAAGCGGCTACCTTTATCAAAGAAGAGCGTAATAAACTATTGAACTATTCGGGTTTGGATCTTCTTCTGAAGCGTTATGTCATTAAGAACTATGCGGGTAAAGCCATAGAGAGAGTACAGGAGATGTATCTCGGTATAGCCCTTCATCTTGCCATGCCAGAGCAGAAAGAGAACCGCCTCATGTGGGTTCATCGCATCTATGACATGCTTAGTAAATTAGAAGTTACTATGGCAACTCCAACGCTTTCGAACGCTCGCAAGCCTAATCATCAGCTATCAAGTTGCTTCATCGACACCGTTCCTGACAGCCTTGATGGTATTTATCGCAGTTTGGATAACTTCTCACAAGTAAGCAAATTCGGCGGTGGTATGGGTATGTACTTTGGTAAGGTGCGTGCCACGGGAGGTAATATCAGAGGATTCAAAGGCGTTGCTGGTGGTGTAATTCGTTGGATGAGACTTGTTAACGATACGGCAGTTGCGGTAGATCAGTTGGGTATGCGTCAAGGTGCAGTAGCGGTTTACTTGGATGTATGGCATAAGGACTTACCAGAGTTCTTACAACTTCGCACGAATAACGGAGACGATCGCATGAAAGCACATGACATCTTCCCAGCTGTTTGTTATCCTGACCTTTTCTGGAAGATGGCGGATGAGAACTTGGATCAGAATTGGTATCTTTTCTGTCCAAATGAGATCATGCGCATCAAAGGATATTGTCTTGAAGATTGTTACGGAGAGGAGTGGGAACGTAAGTATCTCGATTGTGTCAACGACCAAAGACTCACGCGTCGTGTGATAAGTATCAAGGACATCATCCGATTGGTTCTACGTTCTGCGGTCGAGACGGGTACTCCATTCACATTCAATCGAGATACAGTTAACCGTGCAAACCCTAATCACCACAAGGGCATGATATACTGTTCTAACCTCTGCACGGAGATTGCGCAGAACATGGCACCTATAGAGACTGTATCGAAGACTATCGAAACGAAGGACGGAGAAACGATTGTTGTCACAACTACCAACCGGGTGAGTTCGTCGTTTGTAATCTAGCCAGTCTTTCTCTAGGTCGCCTTCCTTTGGAGGATGAAGAACAGATGAGAGAGAAGGTAGCAACGATAGTTCGTGCCTTAGACAATGTGATAAGTCTTAACTTCTATCCCGTTCCTTATGCAGAAATAACTAATCAAAAATATCGCTCAATAGGGCTCGGCATTAGTGGTTATCACCATGCTTTGGCTAAGAGAAGAATAAAGTGGGAGAGTGAAGAACACCTACAATTTATGGATAAAGTGTTCGAAACTATCAATCGTTCGGCGATACTTGCTAGCTCTAATCTAGCCAAAGAGAAGGGCAGTTATCAGTACTTTGAGGGTAGCGATTGGCAAACGGGTCTATACTTTGACAAGCGTGGTTACGATAGTGATGAGTGGAAAGAAGTGCGCAAAACAGTGGCTTTACAGGGTATGCGCAATGCTTATCTATTGGCTGTTGCACCAACCAGTAGCACCAGTATCATTGCAGGAACTACGGCTGGACTAGACCCTATTATGAAGCGATTCTTCTTAGAGGAAAAGAAAGGAAGTATGCTCCCCCGCGTTGCTCCAGAACTATCTGACGAAACTTACTGGATGTATAAGAGTGCATATCTAATCAACCAGAAGTGGAGCATAAAGGCTTCTGGTGTTCGCCAGCGTCATATTGACCAAGCGCAGAGTATGAACCTATATATCACCAATGACTTCACCATGCGACAGGTGCTCGACCTGTACTTATTGGCTTGGAAGAGCGGAGTAAAGACGATTTATTACGTTCGAAGTAAGTCATTAGAGGTGGAGGAATGTGAGAGTTGTGCATCTTAACTTTCCGAAAATAACTTACATTTTATTTGTATCTAACGGATGATTCTCATCATAAAAACAAGCATTTATGTCATAAACAACCATCAGCTGTAACTATCTAACAGTTAACGTGTTATGAAAGTATAATCGATTGAGAAAAAACGTATATTCGTTTTTAATAAAACGTATATCCATTTTTAGTAAAACGTACCTCCGTTTTTGGTAAAATGTACCTCCGTTTTTAATGAAAAGTACGTTCGTTTCATCTGAAAGGTATAATCAATCAATGAAAAAGTATTACATATTTTAGGAGTAAGTAGGGTTGAAAAGGAATGAAAGAGAGTGAAGACAAATGTATTTATTAATGATAGATAAAGAAAAAAGAAGTATTCATAACTTCTCAAAGCAATGGAAGATAAACTAAAACGAAACACCCTGTTTAACCCTTCAGGGGATGTGGATTTGCGTTTAAGACGCATGATCGGCGGTAATACAACCAATCTGAATGACTTCAACAACATGAAGTATTCGTGGGTTAGCGATTGGTATCGTCAGGCAATGAATAACTTTTGGATTCCCGAAGAGATTAATCTTTCGCAAGACTTCAAGGATTATCCTCGATTGGATAAAGCCGAACGAACAGCATACGATAAGATTCTTAGTTTCTTGGTATTCCTCGATTCTTTGCAAAGTAATAACTTACCAACAGTTAGTGAGTATATTACCGCCAACGAGGTGAATCTATGCCTTCATATACAGGCATTTCAGGAGTGCATACACAGTCAGAGTTATAGTTATATGCTTGATACTATCTGCTCTCCAGAGGAAAGAAACGACATTCTCTATCAGTGGAAAACGGACGAACACTTGCTGAATCGCAATAAATTCATCGGTGATTGTTACAATGAATTCCATGAGAAGCGCGATAAATTCAGCTTGATGAAGACCTTAATTGCTAACTTCATCCTCGAAGGTATCTACTTCTATAGCGGCTTTATGTTCTTCTATAATCTCAGTAGAAATGGTAAGATGTCGGGGTCTGCTCAAGAGATTCGATACATCAATAGGGACGAAACACGCATCTCTGGCTCTTCAGAAGCATAATCCTTGAATTAAAGAAAGAGGAACCTGATATGTTCACCGAAGAAAAGGTAAAGATTTACGAGGATATGATGCGCGAGGGGAGTACGCCAAGAGATAGCATGGGGACAATACGTTATTGGAAATGAAGTGCAGGGTCTAAACTCGCAGATGGTATCAGATTACATTCGTTATCTCGGTAACCTTCGTTGGTCAGGATTGGGCTTTGGTTTCCTCTATCCAGACAATCAGAAAGAACCAGAAAACATGAAGTGGGTGGGGCAATACTCGAACGCTAATATGGTGAAAACCGACTTCTTTGAAGCAAGAAGTACGGCTTATGCAAAGAGTACAGCCCTTATCGACGACCTTTAAAAAGCTATTTTATTTATCCATTACACCTATCATTCGGGCAAGTCAGCTATTCTGATTTGCCCGAATGATTGTATATAAAAGCAATCACTCGTATCTCATCTTTCTAAAAACACAATCCGCATAAGTAGGAAAAGTTATCCACAAAACTGTTGAAAACTATGTTGAAAACACATTTCATAACCCTTTTATAACCCTGTGGATATCCACATCCCTCAGTAGAGATCCCCTTCTTAGTGGATATCCACATAGTTATTAACGGCATTTTAGATAAGTTTTACACAAGTTATCAGTGTAAAAAGATATAAACTTATTATCTTTGCACCACTTGTGGAAAGTGTGGATAACTCATAATAAAGGTTGAGTATCAATCAAAAGAAGTACGAATAACTTTTTAATAAGTATCTTTCTCAAGTTGATAAGCAATCTAACAAGAAAAGAGAAGATAAGTTCTGCACCAATCCACAGCCCATCATACTAAATCATTCTTTATCTTTCAATAAAAGAAATAAAGAATATATATAATATGAATTGAACTTTTAAACCGGTTAAGATGAAACACTTTAAGATTTATATAGTTTGTCTCTTGGCTGTTCTTAGCCTGCGCGTCTCGGCTCAATGCACGTTTCGTAACACAGCATTCAGCAGTGGAGAATATCTAACTTACAATCTCTATTATAATTGGAAGTTTATTTGGGTAAAGGCAGGAACGGCTTCCTGGTACACAGTCTCGTCTAATTATAAAGGTACACCGGCTTATCGTGCATCGTTGACAACGCGTGGCAATGGTAAGCTCGATAATTACTTTGTATTACGTGATACGCTCCTTGCTTATAACTCAAAGCAGATGGCACCATTGTACTATCGCAAGGGAGCAAGAGAAGGAAAGCGTTATACGGTGGATGAAATATTCTATTCTTATCCTAATGGTAAGTGTCATCTTCGCCAGCATCGTATCAATAGTGAAGGGAAACATAAGTGGATAGAACGCACTTATGATGATTGTTGCTTTGATATGATGAGTATCTTCCTTCGTGCTAGGAGTTTTAATCCTGAGAGTTGGAAGAAAGGTGAGGTTGTAAACTTCCCTATCGTAGATGGAAACAGCCGTGATCCTGCACGTATTATATATAATGGTAAGGAAGATGTAAAGGCGGATAATGGTCATAAGTATCGTTGTTTGAAACTTACTTATTGGGAATATGATGATGGAAAGTGGCGTGACATAGCAAGTTTCTACGTTACAGACGATAAGAATCACATCCCTGTTCGTCTCGATATGCGCTTAAAGTTTGGTTCAGCCAAGGCTTTCCTTACCTCCATGAAGGGAATCAATAGTCCTGTAACAGCTGAAGTGAAATAAAGAAAGGAATCTTTTCCTTACGATATATAAAGAACTTATCTTGTTATTATTGATTTAGGCGAGAGTATCTCAAAAGGATTTTACCTTTGATAGGAGATATTCTCGCTTTTTATATACTATCATCCTTTCTCTGATGTTCGAAACACTTATGTTGATTGTAAGAGAGCCTCTCTTCTAATGCAAGAAGTGCTCTCTTATAATGAAGGAGAGCCTCTCTTGTTATAGAAGAAAGCGTTATGTGGAATGGAGAAGAGCGTTATGTGGATAATAAAACCTAAAGTGAGGGAAAACAAAAAGGAGCTTGTCTCCCGACAAACTCCATTTTGCTTAATTAAAAAAAGTGATGTGAGTTTAATTAAAATTTCATTATTTAAAATTACCCAAATAACAAATACATATATACCAAATATCACAACGAAGTGTTTCAAATAACACAAAACCTAACTTTTACTTACAATTCTTTCGACCTATTCTTACGATAAACTTAAACCTATGAAATTATGAAAACCTTATTTATGAGTAAATTAGTCTAATCGTTTCTGTAGGCAAAATTACAATAAAAAAAGCGTAAGCTCAAAGCCTATATAAGGCTGTGCTTCTATAAATATAAAGGTTATAAGGTATTTAAAAGGAGGTTATTTTATTAAGTAACTGATAATCAGTATATTTAAAATACATTATAAGAAAGTAAATTATAAGCCTTGTTATTGGTATAAAGCCTTGTTATAAGATAATTTATTGAGCGTTTTTGAAACAAATAAATCATTTGTACTCAAGAGAGTGATAATGGTATGTAAATGGTTGATAATGAGTTGTTATTATTATTATTAAGGCTTATAATCTTTGTAATTGAAGTTTTTTTAGCATTTACACCTATTATTATAAGGAAGGAGAGGAGTGAAGAATTAGATTAGAAAAAGGCGTCAATAATTTTGTTACTGTCTAATAAAATCTTTATATTTGTGGGCTATAAAAAGACATGTCTTTTATTGGTTTACTAATAAAGAATACCTAAGATGAATACATCAATAAGACTATATCTATTATGTGTGCTGTTTTCTTTACCGCTGATAAGTTCAGCCTCTAATGGAAAATGGTCTGAAGAATTAAATAAGTTGGATGAGAGTTTATCTCAAAAGAGCGTCTATGAGCAAAGAAAACTTGATGAGATAAAGGCTTTGAAACGCAATTTGAGAACAGCATCACAGGTTGATAAGTTTAAAATCAATCGTATGTTGTTTGATCAATATTCATCTTATCAGTACGATTCAGCTTATGTTTATGCGAATCATTTACTCTCACAAGCTCTTAAAGAACGGAATTGTGATTATGAATTAGAGGCTCGCTGTGATATTGTCTTCTGTCTTCTTTCGGCTGGATTATATACTGAAGCGTTCAATGAGTTGGCTACAATTCGTCTTGAAGGAACCAATCAGCAATCTAGAAAGCTTTATTTTAAGATGGCATCACGCTGTATTATGATGTCTCAGACTATACTAAGACCGAACCTTACCAAAGTCAATACATCAAACAAGGTAGTGTTTATACTGATTCGTTGCTTCATTATATTCAAAAAGACTCTCCAGAGTGGTATTATGCGGTAGGAATAAAAGAAATGAAGGAGCATAATTTTGCCACTTCCCTTGATTACTTTAATCAATATATGGAGCAGAAAGGGGGCGATGTGCATAGTAAAGCTATTGTTACCTCATGTCTTGGATGGCTTTATCTGTACCAAAAGGATCTAAACAAAGCGATTAAATATCTTGCACAAGCAGCCATTTATGATAATAAAGGAGTTGTAAGAGAGACTACAGCATTGTGTACTTTGGCAAGACTTCTTTATAAAGAAGGTGATATACAACATGCAACTGAATACGTCAGACAGTCACTTTCGAATGCAAATTTCTATGGGGCACGACAGAGAGTGATAGAGGTAAGTAGTATTCTGCCCATCATTGAACGGGATAGATATAATATTATGCAGGGGCAAAGGAATGCAATAGCAGTGGCAGCTGTGGTATTTATCCTTTTTGTTATTGGTCTTTTCGTGGCGTGGTGGTACATTCGTAAGCAGATGATGGAGCTAAAGAAAGCTCAAGTAATTATCGCTCGGCGTAACAAACAACTTGAGACTAAGAACAACCAATTGGAAGAAGTAAACAAAATAAAGGATGAGTATATTGGGAGATCATTCTACATTAACTCAGAATATATTAATAAGGTAGAGAAACTCTATCGTACCATTGATAGAAAACTCATGACTCGCCGAATTGAAGACTTGCGTTCGTCACTCAAAGAGAGTGAATTGATAGCAGAAAGAAAGTCGATGTTCGTTGATTTTGATGAGACTTTTTTGAAGCTTTTCCCACATTTCATCGAGAAATACAATGAGCTTTTTGATGATCCGGATAGTAAGTGTCTTGATCCGAAACAGCTCACAACAGAGATGCGAATCTTCGCTCTTATTCGTTTAGGAATTACTGACTCTGAACGTATAGCAACATTCCTTAATTACTCAGTTCATACCATTAATACTTATAAAACACGTGTCAAGAATCGTTCTCACATAGACAATGATAAGTTTGAAGGCTATATCATGAAGATATAGTAGGCTTTTTCTTTTATTGTAATGGTGCTTTTCACAATACTTCTAAAGAGCATAATCTTATGCTTAAAGAGGTTTAGTGTAAGTGCTATTAGTTCCTATTTGAATGTTTTTAAAAAGCTTATTTTGTGGTTGAAAAATAGTTACTTTTTTATTATAAAGGCATTATAAGCCTAATATTTTGATTATATTTACCAACGAAAAAGATAATTGATAATACTTGATAATCAGCTTGTTGATAATTGATAAAAATCATTTTCTGTTTATATAATAAGCAGTTTTATTTATTAAATGTGAAATCATCACTATCTTTGCGAATAAAGAATAAGAACAAAAGAATATATTTTAAATAACTAAAAACATGGTTCACTATGAGGAAAATCACAAGTAATTTGCTTGGTGCAGTGTTACTACTTTCTTCAACGATGACGTTCCTAGGATGCTCAACAGTTGATGATGGCAGTTATACAGCACCCATCACACTGACCGAGAAGATTGGTGGTAAGTGGGTTGTGAACTCAGTTACGCAGACTGATGAAACTAACGCACGGACAAAGACACTAACAAATCTACTCGACTTTGACACGTTTGTTATTAATCTTAACCAAGATGAATCGGGTAATGCAACCACTTTCTCTGTTGAAGGTAATGCACCTGCACTACTGCCAACCAGCGGTACGTGGAAGATGGATTATAACTTCACAAAGAGTGACAATACAGCTAGTAATCTGATTCTTAACGATGGTAAAGCAGAAACATCTCTCACGGTAACAGCTGTACCGGGTAATACTAAGACTCTTGAATATCGTTTGACACGTAAGACAAACGGACAGTCTTTTGTTTCATATACGTATAATTTAACGCAAGCTGTAAAGTGATTTGGCTATGAAAAAGATATTTTTAGCATTGATGTGCTTGTTCCCTTTGGTTTTATTTGGTCAAGGTACGGAATTAAGTACGGCTCCTAAGTGTTGGACAGTACCAGCAGTCTTCACTGCAGATGAGGAAGTTACGTTCTATTATGATATGACAGATGTGGGCTTTCAAGAAGGGGTTGATCTCTATTTATGGGCATGGCAACCAACAGAGCCAGATGCTGGTCATGGTGGTAACTCTTCGGATTTTGCCAAATTGGAGTACGTTGGTAACAACATTTATAAGAAGACTATGATACCAACACAATACTTCCATTGTGATGTATCAAAGTTCGAAGACGCTGAATGGCCAGGCTTTTGGCAACGCTTGAAGACGAAAGATGGAAGTCTATGGTCAGGTGTTTTTGCTGCTCCCGACAGCCGTTTAGAGTTTGCAAACTTCAAGAAGTCAGGTGCAGGTATAACCTTCTTTAGTGGTAAGAAGTCTACTGGTTTGACAGAAAAGTTCACTTTGGATGAGCCATTGACAGTCCTTTTCAACCCTGATGTGTATAAGTTAGGTGATAAGACATTGACAGAGTTGGCTAAAGATGCTGATTTCGTTCAATTTGGTGTACACTCAGCTTTAAATGATTGGACCGTGCAACAAACACTTGATGTATGGCGTCCTGCTGTATTAAAGAAGGCTGGTTTGAAGAAACTCTCTAATGGTCTCTATGCTTGGAACGTTGGAATACCTAGTGAGTATTATGCTTATAACCCTCAAGATGCAGGTCAAGCTGATAAGCCAACAATCCTTGCTGATCCTGATCAGAAGGCTAGTTTCCAACTTGAAAACATGAATTATATTATTATTAAGGTGATTAAAGATGCTAATGGAGCTAATCAGTGGGGTGTAAATAGTGGTGATCAAAAGCAAAAGGCAGGTTCTGCTGCACCTTATCCAGACCCTATGTTCTCTTATTTCCCTACACGAGTAAGTGCAAAGGATATCCTTACTTTGACCCGTGAATACAATGAACGAACATCTGGAGATCTAAAGTATACAATCGTAGCAGGCTCTAAGACTCTTACAGGAACTATGTCTGGTGTTCGTGACAAGCGTGAGGTAACACTTGATCTTAATAAGGAGTTAGAAGGCGTTAAAGCATCTGAATTGAAATTAACTATCAAGGAACAGCATGATAGAGTGGTTGTTGAATCAACTATACCACTTGTTGTAGCTGATTAAATAAGGTGATGGGAGAGGGGATTCTCTCCTATCTTTATCAATCCATAAAAGCATTAAATTCTATGAAACTAACATTTCAAAATAAACTATCGGGGCTCATCCTCTTTATGATGATGTTGTTCTGTAGCAATGTATCGGCACAAAATATCACAGTTAGTGGTAGTGTTGTCGATTCAGAGAAAGAGCCACTTATCGGTGCTTCTGTAAGTGTTGTGGGTGGTAAAGTAGGTGCTATAACTGACCTTGATGGTAAGTTTAGTATTGAATGTAAGCAAGGTGACATGCTCGAAGTATCCTATATTGGGTATACAACACGTAAGGTTCAAGCCGCAAAAGACTTGAAGGTTGTATTGGAAGAGGATGCTAAGAAACTTGATGAGGTGACTGTTGTTGGCGTTGGTTATGGTAAGATGCGTAAGAGCGACCTAACTGGTGCTATAGCATCTGTTAGTTCTAAGGACATGAAACAAGGTGTTATTACCTCTACAGAACAATTATTACAAGGTAAAGTAGCAGGTCTTTCTATCGTACAAAGTTCTGGTGCTGTAGAATCAGGAGCATCAATTCGCTTACGTGGCGGTACATCTTTGTCTGCAAGCAATGGTCCTTTGGTTGTAGTTGATGGTATTCCTGGTGTTGATATCAACTCTGTTCAATCGTCAGAGATTGTTAGTATGGACATTCTCAAGGATGCATCAGCGGCAGCAATATATGGTTCTCGTGGTGCAAATGGTGTTATCATCATTACAACTAATCGTCAGGGAACAGATACAGAAGTAAATACTATCCAATATAATGGCTATGTTGCCTTGCTTCAGCAGCTCGCAAACTAGATGTATTATCGGCTAATCAATGGCGAAGCTATGTACGTTCTACTGGTAATATGAGTGCTTTGGACTTTGGAGCTAGCACTGATTGGCAGGATGAATTAATGCGTACAGCTGTCTCACATAGTCATAATATCAACTTCTCATCATCGAAGAAGAATCATGGATATCGTGCTAGTTTCACCTATAATAATAATGAAGGTGTAATCAAAACTAACACTATGAACAGGCTTGCAGGTTCATTGTCTGCATATCAAACAGGGCTTAATGGACATCTAAGACTAGATGAAGGTATCAATACAAACTTTGATAGTTGGCATCCAATCGATAGTCGAATATTCGAGCGAATGATTAATCTTCAACCTACGTTCCCTGTATATAATTCAGATGGAACCTACGCCCAATTGAATGGTACAAACACGGAGAATCCAGTTGAATTAAATAATCATCGTACAGAGGACCGAAAGCGTCATCGCTTCCTTGGATATATGAAAGCTGAATTGCAGATTATCGATGGTCTCTCTGCGACAATGAATACTTCCTTATGAGTTCAATTCCGTTAAGTCAGGTCTTTATAAACCAACTTATGCGCGCATGGAAGGGCAGAGTGAGAAAGGTTGGGGTCAACGTCTTTATGATGATTATACCAATAAGCAGCTTGAACTTTACCTAACTTATGATAAGAAGTTTGCTGATATTCACCACTTAAATCTGATGGGTGGTTACTCTTATCTTGATAATATCTATGAGGGTTTCAGTGCTACTCGTTCTGGTTATGACTCTGATGCTTTCGGTTATAATAACCTAGGTGCTGGTAGTGATTATAGGCAAGGTGACGCTGGTTCTTATAAAGGAGGTTCTAAGCTAATATCGTTCTTTGGACGTGTTAACTATAGTCTTCTTGATCGTTACATGCTTACAGCAACCTTACGTCGTGATGGTTCTTCACGTTTCGGTGAGAACCATAAATGGGGCGTATTCCCCTCTGTTTCGTTTGCATGGCGTATCTCTGAAGAGCCTTTTATGGCATCAACTCGTGATTGGTTAGACAATTTGAAACTTCGTGCAGGCTTGGTGTAACTGGTAACCAGAATGGTATTGGTGAATACAAATCGCTCTCTATTCTTTCGGCAGCAGGTTCTGCTTATTACGATGGAGCAACTAATACATGGAAGAACTCCTATACACAGATTCAAAACCCTAATCCTGATCTTAAGTGGGAGTCTACTGCTCAATGGAACCTAGGTGTTGACTTCTCTGTATTCAATAAGTTGAATGGTACTTTAGAATTGTACTATAAGAAGACATCAGACCTTCTTTGGACCTACCCAGTGCCACAACCTCCATATCTCGTTGGTACTATGTTAGCTAATGTTGGTGACTTAGTGAACAAAGGATTTGAGTTAACTCTAGGTTACAAAGCTGTTCGTACAAAGGATTGGACACTTGATGCAAACATGTCTATGTCGTATAATAAGCAAGAGATAACCAAGTTGTCAAATAATCAATATCAAGCTGTTGGTTTGCAGGCAGGACCTTTACATAGTGTACGTGGTATGTCTAACATCTATTCACAAGTAATTAAAGAAGGTTATCCAGCTGGTGCTTTCTGGGGACCACATTGCCAAGGTATCTCTGAAGATGGCAAATATATGCTTGAAAAAGATGCTGATGGTAAAGTGAAAGAAGGTTATCTTGGTTCAGCAATGCCTAAGTGGAATATAGGTTTAAGTCTAAATGCTACATGGAAGAACTTCGATGCTAGCATTGCAGCCTATGGTATGTTCGGACAGAAAGTATTGAATGTTAGTCGTATGGTATTATATGATCCAACGCGTTTCCCATCACAGAATACACTTGACGACTTCATGACTAGTGGTATAACTGATAATCCTACTTTCTCTGATTACTTCATAGAGAAGGGTGATTTCTTCCGTCTTCAAGCTATAACATTGGGCTATTCTCTACCATTAAACAGCCTCAAGAAGCTAGGTCTCACTCGTCTACGTTTCTATGTAACAGGCGAGAATCTCTTCTGTATAACAGGTTATAAGGGTATTGATCCAGAGGTAAGTGTACCAGACAACGTACTTAACTCACCAGGTATAGACTTCTTCAATAGTTATCCACGACCACGTACTTTCTCTATCGGATTGAACGTTGGCTTCTAAGTTCATCGTAAATTCTAACTTTAAAAGATTCTATCTATTATGAAACGATTGAATTTCAATATATCAAATATGCTCCCTAAGAAGGCATGCTTAGGCTTAGGTCTTCTCTTGGCACTATCTTCTTGCACCGATCTAAACGAACATCTTTATGATAAAGTATCGCAAGACAACTATGGAAAGACATCATCAGAAGTGGCTACTATAGTCGGTGGTGCGTATGCCACATTACGTGGTTATGGAGCTAACACACCCGAAGGTGCAGGTGTTATTTGTTATCCAACTTGTGAGTACGTGTTCTTTACTCAGGAGTGTTCAAGCGATGAGGCTTGTATTCCAACACGTGGTACTGACTGGTTCGATGGCGGTCGTTACCAGCAGTTCCAGCGTCATAATTGGGATGTAAAGAACACGGGTATCCTTTCTGTATGGCGTTATAACTTCACCGGAGTATCGAAGATTAACGCTATTATTCATCAAGTAGAACAAAGTGGATTAAGCGCTGAAGACAAGCAAAAAGTTGAGGCTGAGCTACGCGGACTACGTGCTTATTACTACTACAACTTGCTTGATTGTTTGGAAATGTGCCTATCGTGACCGACTTCACACAGAAGGAGTTGCCTGCAAACTCGCCTCGTAAGGATGTCTTTGCATTTATAGAGAAGGAGCTTAAGGATATACTTCCTATACTTCCATCAGGTACTACTTATGCTAAGTTTACGCAGAATGTGGCTAACACCTTGTTGGCTCGTCTCTATCTAAATGCTGAAGTTTATACAGGAACTCCGCGTTGGCAAGACTGCTTGGATGCATGTAGTAAGGTTCAAGGATATAGCTTAACTCCTAACTACAAAGCCAGTTTCGCTATCCAAAATGAGAAGTCTCCTGAAATCATCTTCTCTATTCCTTACGACCATAAACAAGGTACTGTTGGTAACTACTTAGCTAGTATGACCTATCATTACAATCAGAAGTTAGCCTTCGATCCAGCTGGTGTTTACCAGTGGTGTGGTAATGGTATTTGTGCACAGCCAGGGCTTTATTCTTCATTTGATGAGAAGGATGTTCGTCGCCAATGTCTGTTAATTGGTCAGCAGTATAGTGCTAAAGATGGTTCAGAAGTATTGATGGACGATGGTTCACCATTGAACTATACTGAAGAAATAGACAATTTCACGGATGCAGCGAAGAATGCTGGTGCACGTTTAAATAAGTATGAGTGGAGTGCAACTGACTCTTGGGAGCGTGATAATGATTGGGTTCTTATGCGTTATGCAGAAATCTTAATGATGCAAGCAGAGTGTAATTTCCGCCTCGGCTATACCCCAACAGCCCTCACATATATCAATCAGATTCGTAAACGTGCAGGTCTCAACGATCTTACAACATTGACACTTGAGGACTTAGATACCGAGTGGAAGCATGAGTTTGTATTTGAGAATCTTCGTCGAACAACCAACATTCGCTTTGGTACTTACTATCAGGCATGGTGGGAGAAACCAGCTGATCCAGCCGATCATCACACTGGTATCTATCCTATCCCACAAGAGGAACTGAACAAGAATCCTAATTTGAAGCAGAATCCAGGTTATAGTTCACAACAGTAAAAAGCGTTGAAAGCTCCATTATAAGTATATAATAAGGATGAAAAGCAAGATGGTTTTCTATCGTAATATATACTTATAAATGGAGCTTTTTCATGCTCTTAATTATCTTATAAAGGCTCTTCTTTGTGAGTAATGAGGCTTATTAATGAATCTAAACTTATTGCCTTATCATGGAAAAGAGTTTCTTTGTAATTGAAAAAAATAGATTAAAAAAATAGAAATAAATTAAACTAAAAAGGATACAAAAAAATAGATTATTTTTCTTAGTGAGAACAATCTCTTTAATCTTTTAATCAGTTGTTTCTAGCGATAGAATCAAGTGTTTTTAACCATGATAAGAGTGTGTTTTAAGCATTTAAGAGAATGATATTATGAGATAGTTAAAAGTTATTTTTTTAGATAAGAGAAAACGATTTTTTTGTTTAATTTTGTTCCTCTTTTTAACGATACATGTTGAGGGGCAGGATAACTTTTAACGTATCTATGTATTACTTATTACATAATGGATAATGAATAAAAAGATATGGATTTAAAGTCAATACTTACTTTAGCAGCTACTGCTGGACTCTTATTTACATCTTGTGCAGATAGTTATGAGGGTGCACCCAAGAAGGTGGATGGAAGGCAAGAGGCGCATCAAGTGATGCCATTAGCCGTCCAGAAGACTAATAGTATGCAGGTTTATGCTCATTACATGCCGTGGTTTGAGACAACAACGTCCAATCCGCAGAATGCAGGTAAGTGGGGTTATCACTGGACAATGAAGAATTGTGACCCTAACAAGATGGTTGGTAATGATAAAAGAGATTGCTTCGCACTATTATCCACAGATTGGTCCGTATGCAAGTGGCGATGAGGCAGTGCTAGACTATCAATGTTTGTTGATGAAATATGCAGGTCTTGATGGTGTAATGGTCGATTGGTATGGTGTAAATAGCGATAATTCTATTGCTCAACACAAGTCGAATACAGAGGCATTGTTCCGTGCTTTGAAGCGAGCAGGGCTCAAGATGAGTGTCGTCTATGAGGATCGTACATTGGACGGAGCATCTGATAGGGTAGGAACAGCTCGTCAGGATATACGTTATCTGGCAGAGACATTCTTCAAGGATGATAGTTATGTGAAGGTAGATGGGCGTCCACTTCTACTCAATTTTGGTCCAATTACGATGGAATCACCGAAGGATTGGTATCGTGTCTTTTTCTATCTTGACCACAAAACCGATGTTCCTTGTATTAGATGGAAAGCTCAGCAGCGTTAATAATACAAGCTATTCTGACAATGCGCAAGGCGTTTATACATGGGTAAATGCCAATCCGAACTATGCTATAGCTAAGAACTATAAGTGCTTTGTGGGTGGTGCTATGCCTGGATTCCATGACTATTATAAAGAAGGTGAGGGCAGTAATGGTTATACAACATACGATGCTGAGGGTGGAAAGTTGTTCCAACGCCAGCTAGATGCAGCCAAGAACGCTGGGTTAAAGTACCTTCAGATTAGTACATGGAACGATTATGGAGAGGGTACCACGATAGAGCCTACACTGGAATATGGCTACAAGTACCTCGAAATGTTGCAGAAGTTTACAGGCGTGAAGTATACAGTTTCCGACCTCGAAGTTATCTATCAATGGTATAAGGCACGTGTTGCCGAACCTAACAATCCTAAGGTTAAGGAAGCATATAATGCCCTTGTACAACTGAAAATGGATGAAGCAAAGGCTATCATCGGCACTTTGAATAGAAAAAGATAAGGTAATTAATATCTCAATAAATGAAAACTAAGATTTTAAAACACTTCATTTTAGCAGTCTGCTTATCGCTTTTGCCAATGGCAATGGTGGCTAAGCAGGAAGCAATGGTGAGTTCACCATCAGGTAACATTACGCTGACGACTGGTGTAGATAATGCGGGGCGTCCTTATTACTCATTGAATCGTGGGAAAGAGGAGATACTCCTTCGTTCGGCACTTGGGTTGAAGTTGAAGGATGGCGACTTGTCTAATGACTTCCGACTCATAGGTTTCTCACGTGCAACTAAGGATGAAACGTGGCATCAACCATGGGGAGAAGAAGATGATGTACGCAATCATTATAACGAATTGACGATGAAGTTAGCACAGAAGAAAGGACTTCAACGCCAGCTGACCATTGTCTTCCGTGTCTTTGATGATGGTATGGGCTTCCGTTATGTATTCCCACAACAGAAAAACCTAAGCGACTTCATTATCACAGATGAGCTTACAGAGTTCTGTTTCAAAGGTGACCCTGAGGCATGGACATTGCCTTTCGATGCCGATTACTATGAGGGACTTTGGACGAAAGCACCATTGAGTAAGAAGCAGAAGGTGTGTACACCTGTTACAATAGAGGCTAAGCCAGACCTTTATATGATGTTACATGAAGCGAATCTGACCGATTACTCTTCATTAAATGTCAAGCCGATAGAGGCAAAAGAGGGTTATGTGCGATTGAAGGCAGAGTTAGTACCATGGTCAAATGGCGACTTGGTGCGTGCAAAAGCACCTTTCGTCTCTCCTTGGCGTATGTTATCAGTAGAAGACCATGTGGGTGGTTTGATTACAAACCGCGTCATGTTAAACCTTAATGACCCTTGTAAGATTAAGGATACATCGTGGATTACAACAGGAAAGTACGTTGGTGTGTGGTGGACTTACCATATGCAACATGCCACATGGGGTATTGGTCCAAAGCATGGAGCCACAACTGAGAATACAAAACGCTATATCGACTTTGCTGCCGAGCATGGTTTTAAGGGCGTACTAGTCGAAGGTTGGAACTATGGATGGGAGAACGACTGGGGCAAGGAAGGTGATAAATTCAACTTCACAAAGCCTTATCCAGACTATGACTTCGATGGTTTGCAGAAGTACGCATTGTCGAAAGGAGTCTCACTGATTGCTCATAACGAGACAGGTGGTGCTGCAAAGAACTATGAGGAACAGCTTGAAGCAGCCTTCTCACTCTATGAGAAGATGGGAATTAAGGCTATTAAGACAGGCTATGTGAATAAGGTTATGGACAACAAGGAGCTTCAACACTCGCAATATGGTGTGCGTCATTATCGCAAAGTGATTGAGGCTGCAGCCCGACACCACATCATGGTGGTCAATCATGAGCCTGCTATGCCAACTGGTCTACAGCGTACTTACCCCAACCTCATCGCTAGTGAGGGTGTGAGAGGACAAGAGTGGAATGCTTGGGATGGCGCTGGTGGCAACCCACCTTACCATCTTTGTGTGCTCCCATTCACACGTCAATTAGCTGGACCAATCGACTTCACGCCTGGTATCTTCAAGCTCGAAGGACAGGTTTATGCGCATACTCATCCACACACGACGCTTGCTAAACAGCTTGCCGAGTATGTTGTCATCTACACTCCATGGCAGATGGCTGCTGACGAGATTGAGAATTACAAGGATCAACCAGCCTTCACCTTCATTGAAGCAATGCCTTCTAACTGGCAGAAGACGGTTATCCCGATGGCAGAGATTGGTAAGTACATCGTTACTGCACGTCAGAACCGTGATAACCAGGACTGGTTTGTGGGTGGAATGACCGATGAGAACGCTAGAGACATCAGTCTTAAACTCGATTTCTAGCACCAGGTACAACTTATAAGGCTATTATCTATAAGGATGGACCTGATGCCGAGTATGATAAGAATCCTTATCCAATGACCATCGAACAGCTTGTTGTGAACCATGATAGTGTATTGAAACTACACATGGCAAAGAGTGGTGGCTTTGCAATTCAGCTCATTAAGCAAGCGTAAGGAGCAATAGCTTATAGCTTATTAAACTTATATTCATCCCTGCCTTATCATCTTGAAGGGCAGGGATTTTGGTTAATATTATAGTAAGGAATACTTGCCTTATATGTGATTTATTGTTACCTTTGCACTGTTTAGTACGTAATAATATGAGAAAATACAAGTTATTTGTAACATTTGGACTATTGACTATGTCTGTAGCGGTACATGGTCAGACCTCAACGATATCGGGAGTTCTACTTGACTCATTGACCCATGAGGGAGAACCCTACGCTACCGTCCGTGTTTATAAAGGTAAGAAAAGCGACAAGCCGGTGGCTATGTCGGTTACAGCTATTGATGGTAAGTTCTCTCAGCAGGTAACAGGACAAGGCAACTTCTTGGTTTCTTTCACTGCTATGGGGCGTAAGGAGGTTCTCAGAAAGGTGCAACTTACAGCCACAGGAGGCGTTATCGACTTGGGTCAGCTGTTGGTTCAAGACGATACGAAGCAGTTGAAAGGTGTGGAGGTAGTGGCTCAGAAGCCACTTGTTAAGATGGAAACGGATAAGATGTCGTATGATGTTCAGGCTGATAACGACGCTAAGACGAACACAGTACTCGACATGCTACGTAAGGTTCCGATGGTAACTGTGGATGGACAAGACAATATCTCGGTCAATGGACAGTCCTCCTTCAAGGTTTATGTGGATGGTAAACCGAACGTAATGTTCTCTTCCAATCCCTCACAAATATTCAAGTCAATGCCCGCCTCGGCGGTTAAATCAATAGAGGTAGTGACCAATCCAGGTGCTAAATATGATGCCGAAGGAACAGGCGGAGTGCTGAATATCATCATGAACCGCGTTAATGGCAAGAGTGCCGTTAATATGAATGGATATAACGGAAACCTTGCTATCTCTGCAGGAAACAAGGGGTGGCGGTCGTCTGGGTTCCTTAGTGGACAGCAGGGAAAGCTGACGTATAGTGCTAACATCATGTATAACGCAGCAAAGTCGAAAGGTACTGTGACCGAGATGAGCCGTACTGCGAGTGATGGGTCACGTATGGACTATCGTCAAAAGGGCAATACTCACATCCCATTCACCATGGGTAACCTTAGTCTGGGCTATGAGCTTGACTCTATGAGCAATATTGGTGCATCCATTGGGCTCACTTCCTTTGCTATGAAGAACGATGGTCACCCCATGACAACCTTCTCCGGTGGTCCTTACGGAACAGGTTTCTCGTATGGTAACGAGATGACCATGAAGAATAAGAACACCTCCTTTAACGGTAGCATAGACTATCAGCGATTCTTTAATAAGGCTCGCACAAGTAGTTTGACACTGAGTTATCTCTTCTCAACAACACCTGCCGAGAACACAAATCTTCGTGTTTATGACCCCTTGCCAGCAGGTGTTACGATTCCATTAAAGGATCTTATTCAGAGGCGAAGACGCGTGGAACGGAGCATACTGTGCAAGTCGATTATACCACACCGATAGGGAAAGGACAGACCTTAAGCACTGGTTTGAAGTTTATCGCACGTCGCAACTCTTCTGACTCGAAGTTTTATGACATCGTAAGTGGTACTAATGTCTACAATGCCAACAACAGTGTGAATTATAGGAACACGCAGAGTATTCTTGCCGAATACGCTGAATATGCAGCAACAATGGGTAAGTTAGGTGCTAAGGTGGGACTTCGTTACGAGCATACATGGGAGAACGTGAAGTTCATAGTAGGTCCTGGTGCCAACTTCAAGAAGCACTATGGCAACTTAGTACCATCTGCCAGCCTTACTTACAACCTATCAGCTGGTATGAATATAGGCGTTAACTATTCTATGCGAATCAGTCGCCCAGGTATCAGTTATCTGAATCCTTACCACGACATAAGCAACCCGACCGCCGATAGCTATGGTAATCCTGACTTGCAAGTAGAGAAGAGTCACAACATAAAAGTAGTCTTCAACTCCTTCACACCGAAGTTTATGATCAACGTAACACTCGGTGAGAACTTTGCCAATAATCAGATAGAACAGTACTCATTCATGCATGGTTCGATACTGAATACCACGTATGGCAACATCGTTAAAAGCCGTTGGACGAACTTCAGTTCGTTTATGAATTACGCCGTTACTAATAAGACTCGTCTGATGCTAACTGCCAATGTTGACTATGGAGATATTCGATCAGAACAACTCAATGCACATAACTATGGATGGCAAGCCACTACATTCCTCGGTGTGCAGCAAACCTTCCCTTGGGATTTGAAATGGAGTATGTTCGTGGGTGGAATGACGAAGAAGTATTCTCTACAAGGCTATAACGGCGGCTTTAATATGTTTAATACAACGCTATCAAAGAGCCTTATTAAGGATAAACTCGACTTGAGTTTGATGTATTTCGTGCCATTCACTGGTAAGATAAAGATAAATCAGTATAGTCATGGAGCCGACTTTGAGAATCGTATGAACATCTCAATTCCTGCCCAGATGGTATCCTTCACACTTACATGGAACTTCGGTAACACCAAGAAGCAATACCAGAGTCATGAAACAAAGATAACTAACGACTTCCAAGAAAAGAAGAACGACCAGCAGATGAACGGCATGGGAATGGGTGTCGGGATGTAATCTTCCGTGCTTGTTTATCGTTATTAATGTTCCTAATGGGCATTAATTAAAATCATAAAGGGTTGTAACACGAATGATGTTACAGCCCTTTTATTGCCTTAGTAGTCTCTCTTTGAATCACTCGATAGTATCTCTTTTATTCGCTTGATAGTATATCTCTCATCCAGAAGATACTTTGTTAACGGGATTATACACGTCTGTATAACTAATTATACACGTCTGTATAACTGATTATACACGTTTGTATAATTAATTCTACAGCCTTGTATAAAGTCTTCTAAGCCTTTCTAACGGATTGGATGCATAATAGAAAGTCTCTTGAAGAGCTTCTTAAAGGAGAGAATAAGTCTATGGTAGTTAATTAAAGAATACTCTTTGCCATTTGAAGAGGGCGTTTCCTTGATGTGAGAAGAGCCTTTCTTCATATCAACGAAAGGCTTTCTTCAAATTGAAGAAAGCCTCTCATAGTTTGCTCCCGTTAAGCACTCCTCCCCTTGGGGGAGGCTGGGAGGGGGTTTAAGTCAAGCGTCTTTACTCCTTTGTAATCATATTACGTGAAAGCCTCATGAGGATGGCGAAGATGATACAAGCAGTGATGAAGCCAGCGATGGCATCGATGAGATAGTGTGCTTGAATATATACTGTTGCACAACAAAGGAGGATGTAGAATGGTGCAAGAACAGCCAAGAGACGATAGTTGCGGTCGTGCCATAAGAGCAACATACAGACTGTGCTCACGCCAACATGCGAACTCGGGAACGCAGCCGTTGGTCTTTCGCCTGCTGCCTTAGCGTCTTCAACGAGGTGATAGAATATGCCGTCAGTATAACCAGGGCTTGGTAAGCACTCTTGATGATGGTTGAAATAATCGTGTAAGTTGGGGAATACGCCCGCAGCAGCTTGCTGTAAGCCTATCGCCTTATAGTAGAATGTAGGACCAGCGACTGGTAGGAAGATGAAGACAACATAATAGATAAAGAATGAAGAGAGGATGACGAAGGCAGCACGATTGAACTCCTTGTAACGCCAACCGAAGTAGTAAACGGCGGTTGCAGCTATCATTGGATAATAAGCAGCGTATCCCATGTCGAATAACTCACTGAAGATGTGCCCCGGAAGAGCCTTTGCAAAGAGCAAAGCAGGCTGACATCCGAAGAGAGATTGCTCCCATGTAGCTGCTAAATGGTCAAGGTTTGGGAGGTGGCGGTTGATCTCGTAAGTATCAGGATACCACCATGCGAGTAATGCCATTTGCACTCCTACACGTGTGAAGCGTGTTAGTCGACAGGGTGCAATGCGATAAACAAGCCACATAACAGCCGTGAGAGCAACGATGCGGATGCGCCCGTAGATCATAGCTTGTGGGTTATTGATGCTCGTGTACATGAAGAATGTGATGATAAGTGTCAGTATCAAGTAAGCCATTACCACCCATTCGTATGCCATAAGACCCTTAACAGGTTTCTTCTCTAGCTTAAATAAGTTTGTTATGAATCGTTTCATTGTTTGTTGTTATTGGATTTATTAGCCCCATAAGCCCTATTAGACTTATTCGCCCAATTAGCCTAATAATAATTAGCTAATCTATAGCCAACCCTCTTTCTTATACCAATCAATCGTCTCCTTCACCCCTCTCTTGAGGTCATACTTCGGTTGATAGCCCAGTTCGTCGATAGCTGGTTGGATGTTACAACGCCAGTTTCGCTGTTTAAGAATCTGATACTTATCATTGTTAAGAGCCGATATTTTACCCGTGATATGCCCTATTAAGTCGCCAAAGAAGGTGACAATGCGCAGCAACCAGATAGGTGCAGTAATGCGAATCCACCATGGTTTGCCCAGTTCCTCATGTATCAAGTCGCTGAAAGTGGTGCTTTGATAAACCTTACCATCGCTTAGGAAGTATGCACTTCCAGCCTTCCCGTGCTCAAGCGATAGGAAGACAGCCTGCACAACATCCCTTACATAGACGAAGGTGATGTCCTGCTGCTTGTAACCAACAGCAAAGTCAGAGTGTCCCTTGATACTCTTTGCCATCAAGAAGTAATCTTTCTCTCTCGGACCATATACTCCTGTTGGGCGCAGGATAATATAAGGAAAGTCGTCGGGGAGCATTGCTTCGGCCTTTAACTTACTTTGTCCGTATGCCGTATTAGGCTTTGGAGTGTCCGTAGGTTCAATCTCCTTGTAAGGTTGTTGCTCTCTGATAGCTCCAAAGATACTAAGACTTGAAATGAAGACAAAGCGTTTCAGTGCTGGTTGAGTAGCTTGAAGTGCCTTTACGAGATTGTTAGTTCCATCCGTATTGATGCGGAAGAAGTCTGCTTTATGCAAACACTTCGTCACACCAGCAGCGTGAACAACATAGTCGAAGGCGTGCCCTGCAAGCTGTTCTGTCAATTTATCGACAGAAGAAAAGTCCAGTTCTATGAAATGAATGCGCTCATCTCTTAAATACTCTCTCGATGACGAGCGACGCACGGCAGCCCAAGTTTCATATCCTTGACGTATTGCCTCTTCCACTATAAATGACCCAATGAAGCCCGAAGCACCTGTTATTAATATCTTATTCATCGAAAATATCTTAGCAAACGTTTGCAAAGATACAAACTTTTTCGTTACTTTGTCGAATATATAAACATACTAATTCCATTATTTATGACGAAAGATAAGAAAGGTGGAAAGCGATTAACTAAGAAGCAACTATCCGAACAGTTGACTTCTTTCTTTCAGTCGCAACCTAACGAAACATATAGTTTTAAAGAGATATTCCGTGCTTTGAAGTTAAAGACACATCCGGCTAAGATGTTAGCAATTGATGTGATGGAAGAGATGGCATGGGACGACTTTCTTGCAAAGGTAGGCGACAGTGCCTATACTCTCAATACAAAGGGACAGGTGCAAGAAGGTACTTTCATTCGCAAAGCTAATGGAAAGAATACCTTTCAACCAGACGATGGTGGCACTCCTGTATTCGTCTCCGAACGTAATTCAATGGCTGCTTTAAATGGCGATCATGTCAAAGTGCAGTACATGGCAAGACGCCAGAATCATATTAAGGAGGCAATGGTCATTGAGATATTGCAGCGCAAGAAAGACACCTTCGTAGGCAAGTTAAGAGTGGAGAAGGACATTGCCTTCCTTGTAACTCAGGAGAATCTCTTTATCCATGACATACTAATTCCTAAGAAGAAGTTGCGTGGTGGAACCACAGGTGACCGTGCTTTGGTGAAGATAACACAATGGCCTGACGCAAACCACAAGAACCTTATGGGCGAGGTAGTCGATGTCTTGGGCGCAGCTGGTGATAATGACGTTGAGATGAACACCATTCTTGCACAATACGGATTGCCTTATAAGTATCCTAAACGTGTCGAGGATGCTGCCGAAAAGATAAGTGCTGAGATCACAGAGCAGGACTTTAAGGAGCGAGAAGACTTCCGTAACGTATGGACTTGTACGATAGATCCAAAGGATGCAAAGGACTTTGACGATGCTCTCTCTCTATACGAAGACTAGAGAAGGAAGGGCTTTGGGAAGTTGGTGTACATATAGCAGATGTATCGCATTATGTCAAAGAAGGCGACATAATTGACCGTGAGGCACAGCAGAGAGCGACCTCAGTTTACCTTGTGGATCGCACTATTCCAATGCTTCCAGAGCGTCTTTGCAATTTCATTTGTTCGTTGCGTCCTAATGAGGAGAAGCTCGCTTTCAGTTGTATCTTCAATCTTGATGATGACGCAAATGTAAAGGCTTACCGCATTGTACACACTGTTATCAAGTCGAATAGGCGTTACGCTTATGAAGAGGCACAGCAGTTATTGGAAGATAATGGTGTTGTTGATGGTACAGGAGAGCCTGCTCCAAAGCCAGGAAAGGATGGTTATAAGGGCGAATATGCCGAAGAGATCATTACATTAGACCGCTTGGCAAAACTTCTTCGAGCACGTCGTTTCAAGGGAGGAAGCGTTAAGTTCGATTCAGAAGAGCTCCATTTCGATGTAGATAACACTGGTAAGCCGCTCCGTTGTTACTTCAAACGATCGAAAGATGCCAACAAGTTGATAGAAGAATTTATGCTCCTTGCTAATAAAACAGTAGCGGAAAGCATTGGAAAGACCGTTAAAGGCAAGAAAGCAAAGACTCTCCCTTATCGAGTTCACGATAATCCAGACCCTCAGAAGTTTGAGAATCTACGTGAATTCAGTGCTAAGTTCGGTTATAAACTTAAGTCTTCGAGTACGAAGGGGGCTACAGCTCGTGCGTTGAACAAGCTCATGGATGAGGTACAAGGTACTCGCGAAGAGAAGGTGATACAAACGATTGCTCTGCGATCGATGATGAAAGCGAAGTATACAACGCATAACATAGGGCACTTCGGATTAGCTTTTGATTACTACACACACTTTACTTCGCCTATTCGCCGCTATCCCGACACCATGGTGCATCGCTTGATAACACGTTACCAGAATGGTGGTCGCTCTGCAAACAAGGAGCATTATGAGGAGTTGTGTGAGCATTGTTCGGATATGGAATTGGTTGCGCAGAATGCAGAACGCGACTCCATCAAGTATAAGATGGTTGAGTTTATGGGCGAACACATCGGTGAGTGTTACGATGCACATATATCAGGTATCCAGAGCTTCGGCATCTATGCAGAGATAGATGAGAACCATTGCGAAGGCATGATACCAATGCGTGACCTTGATGATGACTATTACGACTTCGACGAAAAGAACTATTGTCTAGTGGGGCGACGCCGTCATCACGTGTATCAACTGGGTGATCCTATCCGCATAAAGGTGGCTAAAGCGAACCTAGAACGCAAACAGCTCGACTTCACACTAGATGATGGTCGACCCGTGAAGGCGCCCCAACAACCTGTAAAAGAGCAGCCAAAAGATAAGAAGAAGAAGGAAAGAAGGAGGAGAAGATAAGGCTTTCTCTAATTCAAAATTATGATTAGGTAGAGTTGACGAGTACACGAGTTGACGGGTAGACAAGTTGTTAGATAGAGTTGACGAGTATGCGAGTTAACGGGTAGACAAGTTGTTAGATAGAGTTGACAAGGGGACAGGTTGACGAGTAGACAAGTTGTTAGTTCTGTTGGATGTAGCACCACAAAGTAGGGACAGACGCCCTCGTCTGTCCGCCAAACGGATGGTTTCTTGTTAATAAATTAGGGTATAACGGCGGACAGACGAGGGCGTCTGTCCCTACTTTTGAGGCATCATCTTGATAAGAAAAGATCAATCTAAACTGGCTCCCATTAGGCACTCCTCCCCTTAGGGGAGGCTGGGTTGGGTTTCCAGACGAGGGCGTCTGTCCCTACATTGTGGGGTCACTTTCAATTTAATGAGGGCTTAACAATGGTAAGCATAATGATGGATTTTGAATGATGAATTATGAATTAAGACTGAAAAATGATTCTATTTTATGTGTAACAAACGACTATTTCTACTCTTACTCGGCGCTTTCTTTGTTCTAATGGGGCATGCGCAAGAGCAGAGATACACCCGTTTAAAGGGTTATTATCGTGTTTATCAGGCGACAAATAGCATGCTCTCTTATTTTGTAGATGGTATGATGGAGTTTTATATACCTGCATCTGACTCCATAGCAGGCAACTCTGACAATAAAAAGAAGTCGCCCTTTATTGATCGGAAGTTCCTTGGTGAACGTCGTCGAAAGGCTCCGAAAGCCAATGGCGATGATACTTTCGTGCGGATGTCACTGCCAAATTTAGAGCGACAAACGCTTATTGAGAGTATAAATAGCGAAGAGTATTCAACGAGGAACAATGGAGATGTGTATCGATGGGCGGATAAGTGCGGTAAAATAACGCATGACAAACAGAAGATAAAAGGGCAGACTGAATTGCTGACAACTATCGAGATGGATGAGTTAGTGGGGCAACCTAACCATGAAATAGACATGAGTCAATTGCGTATGTATGGTATCGTGGCTCGTATGACACAATTTGATGAGAGCGAAACTTACCTCTCTAATTATGCTCTTAACGCCTTCCAAAAGCATCAAACCTTCTTTGCTCGTTATCGAGGAGAGGATGTTGACGATCGTATTGATATATGGAGTGAGTTCTATGTATCGGATAGAATGACGATAACAGAGGCTGAACTCAAACAGATAAAGAAGGAGAAAAACCATGTATGGACGTTCTCTATTCCCGCTTCTGTCCCTCCTTTAGATAAGGAAGTAGTTGCTGCTTGGGAAAAGATGATAGAATACTAAGGCACCAGACTACCAATAATTGAAATGTAAAATGAGGAAAATTCTTTATTTATTCATGCTTCCCTTGCTTATTATCAGTTGTTCGCAAGGGGCAAAAAAACGTAGTTTTCCAAAGGAGAAGTTCACTATTGACCTCTTACTTCCTACTTCCCCCGTGAAGAATCAAGGCTCCAGTTCACTTTGTTGGGTCTATGCTATGCTTGCAACGATTGAGTCAGAGCATATCATACAAGGTGATTCTGTCAACTTAAGTGCCGATTATGTGGCTCGAATGTATCTATATGAGCAGGCTAGAAGACGCCAATTTCTACCGAAGAGAGTGGCTCGTTTAGAGCGACCCATCACCACTCGCGGTATGAGTACAATGACACTTGACCTCATCAAAACCTATGGTTTACAGCATTATGATGCCTATCATAGTGAGCCAGATATGGACTATAATGTCCTTTGTAGGCGTCTTGATCGTTCGAAGAAGGTTGACGAACTCTTGGATAAGAGTATCGGAACTTTACCTAAACAGGTCTTTATGTTTGGTGTGCGATACACTCCTTACGAGTTTGCACGCAGTGTTTGTATGCCAGATGAGTACACAGCGGTCACGAGTTTCCTACATCATCCATTGCATGAGAGCTTTCCTTTAGAAGTTCCAGATAATTATTTCCACGATACCTTCCTAAATATTCCAGCAAAAGACATCATCCCCTGCATTGTAAATAGCCTGAAGAAAGGGCATCCCGTGTGCTGGGAAGGTGACGTTTCAGAGCCTCTCTTCTCCTTTGAACATGGATATGCAATGTTGGATGATGAGGCTAGGAGATGGACAGAAAAGGACAGGCAGGAAGCGTTTGAGCACTTTCAAACAACTGACGACCATTGTATGGAGATCGTTGGAATAGCCCATGACCAGCATGGTAAACGCTTCTTTCTTTGTAAAAATAGCTGGGGCACGGACAATCCTTACCATGGTTTCATGTTCTTGAGTGAGCCTTATGTCTATATGAAGACCATTGCCTTGGTGGGAACTAACCTATAGTTATCTACTGCGAAAAGCCTCTTTATCATGGAGAAAACTTTTCCTTGAAATTAAAAATAGATTAAAAATCAGAGAAAAATAATCTAATAATATAATAAAAATAGATTAAAAATAACAACAAACGACGCTTATCAGTATTATTGATGAGCGTCGTTTGTTAGATAGATGAGGCTTATTACTTAGTAAAGAGTTGCTTTGCAAACTCCCAGATAACGATTCCTGCGGTCACACTAACATTCAGAGAGTGCTTCGTCCCGAACTGTGGTATCTCCAAGCAAGCATCACTCATGTCAACAACAGATTGTTTTACGCCCTTCACCTCATTGCCCATGATGATGGCATAATGGCTGTTGTTTGTAGTCGATTCAGCATTGAGATTGAGCGTATGGAGTTTTGTTGAATGTTCAACCTGCTCTACGCTATAAACGAAAACACCCTTCTTATGCAAATCTTCAACGGCATCTTCTGTCCGTTCAAAGTATTTCCAATCAACCGAATCTTCACCTCCTAAAGCCGTCTTATGTATCTCGGCATTAGGAGGAGTAGCCGTTATACCACATAGATAGATGGCTTCTATACGAAAAGCATCGGCTGAACGGAATACACTTCCTACATTATATAATGACCGCACATCGTCCAGAACGACGATGAGAGGCAACTTCTCGGCTTCTTTAAACTCCTCAATGGAGAGCCGACTCATCTCTATTGTACGTAACTTGCGCATTTATTTCATACTAAAAGCAACCGCATAGGCTTTGATCTTAGTAACCATTGACAGCAAACCATTGCTTCTTGTAGGTGAAAGATGCTGTCTCAAGCCTATCTTATCAATGAAGTATAGGTCGGAATCTATAATCTCTTGTGCGGTATGATGACTTAGAACGCGAATCAAAAGAGCGATAATACCTTTCGTGATAAGCGCATCTGAATCAGCTGTAAACACCAGTTTGCCATCGACATTATCGCATTGGAGCCATACACGACTTTGACATCCGTCTATGAGATTCTGCTCGTTTTTATACTGTTCAGCCAATGGTTCAAGCTCATTACCTAGGTCGATCAACATCTGATACTTGTCCATCCAATCGGAGAAGTCGCTGAACTCTTCTATTACTGCATCTTGCGCTTCGTTTATTGTCATAGTTTCTTTTATTTAAAGGAGTGGTAGGAGTGAAGGAGAAAAGGGAGTTAAGACAAGTGTAAAGTGGCTTGATGTGTTTCATTCTACTATAAAAAGGATTGGTATTGTTGCCTTGTATATCCTTAACCTACCATCCAGAACATTTGTCTTCACGCCCTTTCATTCCTTAATTCTTGGCACTCTTGATTAGTTTAAACAGCTTATCATTCGGTCTTACCTTATCTGGTACGGGGATAGACACACGCCATCCTTGCTCTGCAACATCCACTGGTTTGAGGTCATAACGTATCTCTTCAGCATTGAGGAACATAGCTCCAGTGGTGTTACCAGTGATGAGTAGCTTGTCACCCTTTGCGAAGGTGTTGGCTTCAACGGCTATTTCTGCAACGCCAAGACGCGAGAAGTACTTCATCACCTTACCGATGAGAACCTTCTTTTCAGTAGCCTTGTTACCATATTCCTTGGTCCATTCTCCCATCTTCTGACCCTGATAGTAGCCATCCCAGAAACCGCGATTGAAGACTGTAGATAAGCGTTCGTCCCACTTGTCTTTCTTCTCTTCTGTGAAGGTTCCATCCAATACACTCTGCATTGCTTCCTTATAACATGACACCACAGTGTGTACATATTCGGGTCCACGAGCACGACCTTCTATCTTGAAGACACGTACTCCAGCATCCATCATCTTATCAATGAATCGAACGCTCTTAAGGTCTTTTGGACTCATTATATACTTATTGTCTATCTCCAACTGATTGCCTGTCTCGTTATCAGTCACAGTATAACTACGACGGCAAATCTGCACACATTCACCACGATTAGCCGATCTGTTGGCATCGTGAAGACTCATATAACACTTGCCAGAGATAGCCATACAGAAGGCTCCATGACAGAACATCTCTATGCGAATAGGCTGTCCTTTAGGTCCACAAATGTTCTGTTTTATAATCTGTTCGTGTATCTCCTTTACCTGATCCATGTTCAGTTCGCGTGCTAAAACGGCTACATCTGCAAATTGCGCATAGAACTTTAAGGCATCAATATTTGATATATTCAATTGGGTGGAGAGGTGGACTTCAACGCCAACTTGCCTACAGTACATCATTACAGCTACATCGCTTGCTATGACAGCAGTGATATTTGCATCCTTAGCAGCGTCTATAATCTCGTGCATCGTTGTAATGTCTTCACCATAGATAACCGTGTTTACCGTTAGATAAGTCTTGATGTTCTGTGCGTTGCAAGTCTCTGCTATCTCCTTAAGGTCGTCTATTGTGAAGTGATTAGCAGAGTGGGAACGCATGTTCAACTTACCTATTCCGAAGTAAACAGAGTTTGCTCCAGCATGTATAGCAGCCGCCAATGACTCACGAGAGCCAACGGGTGCCATTATTTCAAAGTCGTTTATATTCTTATCCATTTATGTTTATTATCTTGAACTGGGTGCTATCAGTTAGTAAGGTGTTTGTTTCCTTTTATGTAATACCTCGCTAAGGTGTTATGTAGATACTGATGAGCAACTCCTTATAAAGTAATCTCTTTTACTGAGAATAATCACTTTGCAAAGGTACAGAAAATATCCGATAAAGGGCGTAAAGGACTTTGTAACTTTTGTAAAAAGCCTATTCTCGTCGGTTCTAAAGGTCAAATAGTCAGGCTGTTCTTCGACTATCTACAATCTTTTTAGTATCTTTGCAAGCTGATTTTTATCGGTTAGAAAGGTATGAAAAAACTATATATTGAGACGTACGGATGCCAGATGAACGTGGCAGACTCTGAAGTGGTTGCCTCTGTAATGAAGATGGCTGGGTACGATGTATGCGATAATGAAGATGAAGCAGACGCTATCTTCTTGAACACATGCTCGGTTCGTGAGAATGCAGAAAACAAGATTTACCATCGCTTGGATACCTTACATGCAGAGCAGAAGAAGGGTCGCAAGCTCATTCTGGGTGTATTGGGATGTATGGCAGAACGCGTTAGGACGATCTTATTCAGAACCATTTTGCTAACTTAGTATGTGGTCCTGACTCTTATCTAAACCTCCCTGACATGATTGCGCAATGCGAGAATGGTAACAATGCATTAGATATTGAACTATCAACAACAGAGACTTATCGAGACGTAATACCGCAACGCTTCGGTGGAAACCGTGTATCGGGATTTGTCAGCATCATGCGTGGTTGCAATAATTTCTGTCACTATTGTATCGTTCCATTCACGCGTGGTAGAGAGCGTTCTCGTGATGTGGATAGTATCTTGAAGGAGGTTAAGGACTTGCATGATAAGGGCTTTAAGGAGGTAACGCTATTGGGTCAGAACGTTAATTCCTATGGTCTTTTGTCAAATGGGAAACGCCCTGAAAATGGTACATCATTCGCTGAACTCTTGCGTAAAGTGGCTCAAAGTGTGCCAGATATGCGCGTTCGCTTCACTACTTCTAACCCAGAAGATATGACCGTAGATATTATCGAGGCAGTAGCGTCGGAACCGAATCTCTGCAATCATATACACTTCCCCGCACAGAGTGGAAGCAATAAGGTCTTGAGGTTAATGAACCGTAAGTACACTCGTGAAGACTACTTAAGTAAGATAGAGGCAATACGTCGTCTCATTCCTGATTGTGGGTTAACAACAGACATATTCATCGGTTATCACGATGAAACAGAGGCTGATTATCAAGAGACCTTGTCGTTAATGCGTGAGGTTGGATTCGACTCCGCCTTTATGTTCAAATACTCAGAACGCCCAGGAACATACGCTGCTAAGCACCTTCCTGACAATGTTTCAGAAGATGAGAAGATTCGTCGTTTGAATGAATTGATACGCCTTCAGACCGAAATCTCTGCTGAACAGAACAAGAAGGATGAGGGGAAAGAGTTTGAAATCCTCATCGAACGCTTTGGAAAAACGAAGTCGCGAGCAACTTATGGGACGCACTCCTCAAAACAAAGCAGTCGTTATTGCACGTGGTAATCATCACATCGGTGAGTTCGTTCGAGTACGTATAACAGGCTCAACTAGTGCCACTTTATTTGGTGAAGAAGTGTAAAATTAGAAAATGGGATAAGCTGACAAAACACTTATGAGAGAGTTTCTACACGTATTACGGAGGTTCGTTCCACCTTATAAGAAGTATCTTTTCTTGTCGATAATATTCAACATCTTATCGGCAATACTCAATATCTTTTCCTTTGCAACACTGATTCCTTTGCTCCAAATATTGTTTAAGGTGGATGCAGGAACAGGTGCAACGCACTACATGTCATGGGATGCTGGGTCATTAAAGGAGGTTCTGTCCAATAATGCTGATTACTATACACAGATCTTTATAACCAGTGTTGGACCAACTACCACATTATTAATTATAGGTCTGATACTTGCTTTCATGACCTTCTTAAAGACGGGTGCTTACTTCTTATCATCGGCTTCTATCATTCCAATTCGTACAGGAGTTGTACGTGACATACGTAATCAACTCTATCAGAAGATAACCTCTCTTTCACTTGGCTTCTTTAGTGAGGAACGTAAGGGAGACATAATCGCAAGGATGAGTGGAGACGTGCAGGAGATAGACAACTCCATCATGTCTTCTATCGACATGTTATTTAAGAACCCTGTACTTATCGTCATTTACTTTACCACCTTATTAATAATATCCTGGCAGTTAACGCTCTTCACTCTTCTTTTTGTCCCTATCTTTGGATGGTTCATGGGCTATGTTGGACGTAAACTAAAGCAGAATAGCATTACAGCACAGGGTCTTTGGAGTGATACCATGAGCCAGGTTGAAGAGACACTGGGCGGTTTAAGGGTCATCAAAGCCTTTTGTGCCGAAGGACTTATGAATGAACGCTTCAACAAAGTGAATACTTCTTACCGCAACGACATCATGCGTGTGAATATTCGTCAGCAACTGGCGCACCCGATGAGTGAGTTCTTAGGAACAGTGATGATTGTTGTTGTACTCTGGTTTGGTGGTACTTTGGTACTCGGGCAGTACCCAATTATCAGCGGACCAACCTTTATTTACTATCTTGTCATCCTTTATAGCATCCTTAATCCACTAAAGGAATTCTCTCGTGCAGGCTATAATATCCCTAAAGGACTTGCTTCCATGGAACGTGTGGATAAGATTCTTAAAGCGGAGGTAGACATCAAGGACTGTGAAAAACCAGTCCATCTCAAATCATTCGAGCATGAGATTGAGTTCCGACATGTTAGCTTTGCTTATGCAGATGAGAAGGATAAAGACGGCAATCCAGTCTTGCATTGGGTATTGAAGGACATCAACTTGGTGATTCCAAAGGGTAAGACCATAGCTTTGGTGGGGCAGAGTGGTAGCGGAAAGTCCACTCTCTTAGACCTTATACCACGTTATTACGATGTTCAGAAAGGTGAGATTCTCATTGACGGAATCAACGTGAAGGATTTAGGAGTGCATGACTTACGCCAGTTGATAGGTAATGTAAACCAAGAGGCAATCCTCTTCAACGATAGTTTTAAGAACAACATCTCCTTCGGAGTGACTGCTTCTGATGAGGCAATAGAGGATGCTGCGAAGATAGCTAACGCCCATGACTTCATCACGCATAGTGAGAAAGGTTACGACACAAACATCGGTGATCGTGGAGGAAGGCTTTCGGGGGGGCAGCGCCAACGTGTGAGTATAGCGCGTGCCATCCTCAAGAATCCTCCAATTCTTATCCTCGATGAGGCTACATCGGCGTTGGATACAGAGAGCGAACGCCTTGTTCAAGATGCTCTCTATAAGTTGATGCGAACGAGAACGACCATTGCTGTGGCGCACCGACTATCTACGATCAAGAATTCTGATGAGATATGTGTGATGCACGAGGGCGAGATTGTAGAGCGAGGAACGCATGACGAACTGATGGAGATGAATGGTTATTATAAGAAGTTGCACGATATGCAGGAGATATAAAAAGCCCCCTCTCCAAGGCTTATTGTCGAATGGATGGGGGAGTGAATAGTATTATTTACAAATGAAGGGGGCGTTTCTTTGATGTGAGAAGGGCGTCTCCTTGCTATGAAGAGAGGCTTTCCTTCAATGGAGGAAAGCCTCTCTTTCTTTTTAGCCTCGTGATTGCTATTAATAAAGACATGTGTTTTAAAGAAATACCTAACATGAGTTGCAAGTAAAAGAAATAATATCTATATTTGCAAACAATACTAATATCTAAAATAGATAACTAATCTTTATATACATTTAAACAGCTTGGCTTATGAAAAAGACAATCCTTTTAATGCTTGTACTATTGGCTACTTGCGTAAGTGTTAATCGTGCTCAAACGAGTAAGTTTAACGTGACTTTCGCAACAGATTTGGGCTTAGGTGGTAAGTCATATAAGATTGTAACCCCTCATATCTCTGCCACTTATGATGTTACGAAGAGGCTTTCTGCGGGCTTGAGAGTCGAAGAAGCCGTTACTTTAATGAAGTATCAAGGGATTAAGACACACGATTTACTCACTACCTTTGGTGGGCAGGTTGGATATGATATAGGTAAGATTTCTATTGCATCTGGTGACGTCTTTAGTCTGCTAGTACAGCCTCGAGTAAGCGTAGGACACACCATTGGTGGTGGACATAACCGCGGCTATATGTATTATCAAGGTGGAATTTACGTTAGGAAAAGTAGCGGTAGCATTCGTTCAGAGCTTGGTTTAGGCGTTAGATACAATGACTATCGTAGCGACTAAACAAAGATAAGGCAGTGTTCTACGTCTCTTACGGATTCGTTCTGAAGTAAGCTCTATTTAAAGTAAGTAAATCTTAGGGTTGACATGACTTCCTGTAAGGGAAATTGTCAGCCCTATGTGCTATGGAAACTCAATCTAGTAGCGATGTTCGTAAATAATGTGTTTTTCTTTGAAAAACATTTTGTTTTCTCGATAATATTTCGCACTTTTGCCCTTAGATATACTAACGTAAACAGAAAGAGCAACTAAAAACCATGTTAGATAAGGAGAACAAGCGCCGCACGGTGGTCTTACTTCTAATGGTATTATCCGTGTTGAACGTCTTTGCGCAGCTGTCAAGTCGAGGAAAGGATACGCCTACTTCGACAACTGGCCGCTTATCCCCTTGGCTCGGAATATAAGCTTATCTTTAATGATGAATTTAATCAGCCAGATGGCACGTTGCCTGATATTCAATACAAGAAAGAGCCAGATAATCCAGAACAATGGCCTTTTGACAAGTCCGATTTCTATCTGATACTTAACCAATCAGTGGGTGATGGTTCTTGGGCAAAGCCCGTTGATACTACTCATACATACCAAATGGAGATAGATTGGATACGTGTTTACCAAAGAGATAAAACTAACATAAACAAAAGGAAATAATCTATGGAAGAACAAATCGAAGTTAAAGAGCTTGATAATGTGGTCGTTCACTTCTCCGGGGATTCGGGGGATGGAATGCAGTTAGCCGGTAACATCTTCACAACAATATCCGCAACTGTGGGTAATGGAGTGTCTACGTTCCCTGATTATCCAGCTGATATCCGTGCCCCGCAAGGCTCGTTAACGGGTGTGAGTGGCTTTCAGGTGCATGTTGGTGCAGGCAAGGTATATACGCCGGGAGACCGTTGTGATGTACTCGTAGCCATGAATGCAGCAGCACTGAAGATGCAGTACAGGCATTGTAAACCGAATGGAACCATCATTATTGACACCGATTCCTTTGGTGCGAAAGACCTCCAAAAGGCAGAGTTCCGCAGTGATGACTATCTAGGTGAGATGGGTATCGACCCCGATAGAGTGGTTGCTTGCCCTATAACAAAGATGGTGAAGGAGTGTCTGGCTGATACTGGCATGGATAATAAGTCCATGTTAAAGTGCCGCAATATGTTTGCTTTGGGACTTGTCTGCTGGCTTTTCAATCGTGATTTGAGCTTAGTAGATAGTTTCCTAGAGGCTAAGTTCAAGAAGAAACCAGCTGTTGCTGAAGCCAATAAACGTGTTGTAAGAGCTGGATATGACTATGGTCACAACGTACATGCGTCTGTTCCGAACACTTACCGCATAGAGTCTAAGGTGAAGGAAGCAGGTCGCTATATGGATATCACGGGTAACAAGGCGACTGCCTACGGCTTGATGGCAGCAGCAGAGAAGGCTGGCTTGCGTTTGTTCTTGGGTTCTTATCCTATCACTCCAGCAACAGATATCCTCCACGAATTGGCTAAACACAAGTCAATGGGCGTCACAACAGTGCAATGCGAAGACGAGATTGCAGGTTGCGCATCGGCTATCGGTGCTGCTTTTGCTGGTGCTTTAGCTGCTACATCAACCTCTGGTCCGGGTATCTGTCTAAAGAGTGAGGCAATAAATCTAGCCCTTATTGATGAGCTTCCATTGGTGATTATCGACGTACAGCGTGGTGGTCCGTCTACCGGCTTACCAACTAAGAGTGAGCAGACCGACCTCTTGCAGGTGCTTTATGGGCGTAACGGTGAAAGCCCAATGCCTGTTATTGCAGCCACAAGTCCCACTGATTGCTTCGATGCAGCGTATCACGCATGTAAGATAGCATTGGAACATATGACGCCAGTAGTGCTCTTGACCGATGCATTCATTGCTAACGGCTCTTCTGCGTGGAAGTTACCTGACATCGAAGAGTTGCCCGAGATTCATCCACATTATGCTACAGAGGAACAGAAGTATAAGTACACTCCTTACAAGCGTGACCCAGAGACGCTCGCACGTTACTGGGCGATACCAGGCACAGAGGGCTATACACACATCCTAGGAGGATTGGAGAAGGATGGAGAAACGGGTAGTATCTCAACCGATCCTGAGAATCATGACAAGATGGATAGGCTTCGTTGGGATAAAGTGGCACGTATTCCTGTGCCCGATTTACAGGTGCTTGGTGATGAGAAAGACGCCGATTTGCTCATAGTAGGCTTTGGTAGTAGCTACGGTCACTTGTATTCTGCAATGGAAGAGTTGCGTCGTAAGGGTAATAAGGTGGCCTTGGCACAATTCAAGTACATCAATCCTTTGCCAAAGAATACTGCAGAAGTACTGGGAAGATACAAGAAGGTGGTGGTTGCCGAACAGAACCTTGGTCAGTTAGCAGCCCTTCTACGTATTCGTATCAACCATTTCGCTCCTTATCAATACAACCAAGTAAAGGGACAGCCTTTCGTTGTTACGGAATTAGTTGCAACGTTTGAGAAACTCCTTAAGGCTCCATTACCAAAGGAAGAGAGTGGTACGTTCTATACAAAGATATTGCAGTAAGACCCCTAAACATAACTTCTTTAAATTCTAAACAGATTATGAACCAATATACAGCACAAGACTTTAAGAAGGGACAACCACGCTGGTGCCCCGGATGTGGCGACCACTTCTTCCTTGCCAGCTTGCAGAAAGCAATGGCAGAACTAGGTGTTCCACCTTATGAAACTGCTGTTATCAGTGGTATCGGGTGCTCAAGTCGATTACCCTATTACGCTAATACCTACGCCATGCAGACCATTCACGGTCGTGCCGCAGCCATCTCTACGGGTGCAAAGGTAACCAATCCGAACCTTACCATTTGGCAGGTATCGGGCGATGGTGACGCTCTTGCCATCGGTGGTAACCACTTCATCCATGCCATGCGACGCAATATCGACTTGAATATGATTCTGTTGAACAACCGCATCTATGGTCTAACGAAGGGACAATACTCCCCAACTAGTCCTCGCGGGTTCGTCTCTAAGTCGAGTCCCTTTGGTACAACGGAAGATCCGTTCCGCCCCGCTGAACTCTGTTTCGGTGCTCGTGGCAACTTCTTCGCACGTAGCGTTGCCAGCGACAACAATGAGACAATGGCCATTCTCAAGGCTGCTTACCAGCATAAGGGGGCTTCCGTGTGTGAGATTTTGCAGAATTGTGTGATCTTCAACGATGGTTGTCACAACTCAGTCTATACCTCTCAAGGTCGTAAAGAGAATGCAATCTACGTTAAGCATGGCGAACCTTTGATCTTTGGAGCTAATAAGGAGTATGGACTCATGCAAGAGGGATTCGGCTTGAAGGTCGTTAAGATTGGCGAGAACGGCGTTACACAAGATGATATCCTCGTGCATGATGCCCACTGCCAAGACAATACTCTACAGCTGAAGTTGGCTATGATGAGTAATGAAGATGGTTTCCCAATAGCCCTCGGAGTGATTCGTGATGTTGAAGCACCTACCTATGACGCTGCAGTGAACCAACAGATAGAAGAGGTGAAGGCGCAGAAGCATTATCACACGTTCATGGAAATGTTGGAAACCAACGATATATGGGAAGTAAAGTGATGTGAATCTCATTTATAGCACTTGTGTTTGTAATAGAAAATGTGTATCTTTGCCCTTAGGTTAATAATACGTTGAGCCATGCACAGATTCACAGAATTCCTACATAGCAAGTGCCCCTTGCAAGCTAATGTCAGTTCTTTACGCTCATTGTTAGCGTTAGGGACTGGCATTTTTATACTCCTTTATCTCTTCCAACCATTTGGTATTAGCAACTATTCTGGCAGTATCTTTCTGATGTGTTTGGGCGTAGGCATACTCTCGTCATGCGTTCAAGGACTCTGTTCGTTGCTTTTCTTGGGCATACCAAGGCGTAAAAAAGGATTCGTTACCAATGGTGATGTGCTGATATATTCGGTTGCAATCGAACTAGCCATGGCGGTTTCCATGACCATTTATGCCTCATTCTGCTTTAAGGTACCGCTCTCGTGGCAACTCTTCTTAGTCTTTTTCTACTGGACTTTCCTAATTTGGTTACTCGTGACAGGTATCTCCACGCTGATAGGTTACAACCGAATGTTGCATAGTAGACTTGAGGAAGTGAAGGTTAAGACCAATGAGGAGCAGGTAGGAATTATGATTACATTACATGACCAGAATCTGCGTGGCGAGGACCTATCGTTGCCTATAAACAATCTCTTGTATATCGAAGCACAGAAGAACAATGCATTAGTGTGCTACGTGGCAGACGGCAAGATAGAACGTAGGGAACTCCGCACCACATTGACCGCCTTGAAAGCCGATCTGCCGTATGATAATATCTTTCAATGCCACCGTTCCTTCCTCGTAAACATCAATAATATTGAGTCGGCAAAGGGTAATTCCAATGGTTATCTCTTGCGCTTTAAGGTGTGTCGCGATACGATTCCTGTGTCCCGCACCTTTGTTCCCAGTTTACGAAAATACCTTAGTTAAAACCGCACCCAACCTTATTTAAAGCCCTTTTTGATAACCTTTCCAAGCCCTTCTCATAGTAGGAATGTCCCTAACAGAAGTGAGTTTGGATAGGAAAATCATTGTATTTTTGTCAGTGCCTTACGCCATTTCTTCCTGTCGTTAGGCTATGCTTGAGGCACTCTTACCTATGTAATGATGCTCAGAATAGCGTGCTTGCGAATGCTAATTTCTATGAGTTGCGTTACAAACTAAGGGGAGTTTCATCTGTTAGACCTATGCCTTCTGTTAGTTTCACCATGGTGAAACTTGTGTTTCATCGTGATGAGACACTCGTTTCATCATGATGAAATCTGTGTCTCTTCATGATGAAACTGAAAAAAGGTAGCTACAAAAGAGATGGAAGGGAGGTTGGAAAGGGATGTAATGTATATACAAAAGAGACGAAACAGAGGTTGGAAAGAGAGCTTTAGGATGGGTAAAAGTATTGCAGAAAAGCTGTATTGTGCTTGTAAATCATAGTATTGGGTGTTGAGAATAACCATTTTATGGGGTGGAGGTGCGCATTGATAGGTATATAATATAAGGTGCATAAAAACCTTTTACGGCTTTATGCACCTTTGTTTGTGTATTATTGACGTATTCTTTGAGGCTTATACGTTCAATGTTTCATTCTTTTTTAGTACGCGTGATATCGTCGCAAAGAAGTCGTTTAACTCTTCTTGCTGATCCTCTTGGAAGGTATTTCTTTTCCTGATTTTCAGTTTAATTGATTCTCCTTTAATAACGAGAAAGAAGTGGTTCTGCTTTTATAACAGCAATATCAAGTGAGCGGCAACGTCCGAGCAATTCCTCTATCGTATCGCATAATTCTTGTCGATCAGTGATACCCCATCCTTGTTCGAGAAGTACTTTTGCACGTGAACCAATCTTAGATGAAAGTGTAAAATGGTCTCCTCCCTGCTGCCCTTGGTATTGTGCACTTAGGGAGATGCGACGTAATTGTTCGTCGGATAGTTTACTTGAATAGTTGAATAGCCCCATAGCTTTGGTTTTTAAGTTGCTGTCAAAGATACGAAAAATTCGGTTGTATAGGTAAAGGTATAGTTTTCTTTAACATTTTTACCTTTATCGTTCTTCCTGTTATACATCACTTCACACAGATTGAAAAGCGATTAGTCATTAGTCCCAAAAACTAGTATTTCAGCTGAGCACATAGTTATACAGCCCATAACTTGGTCGTCTGTCCCCAATATTTGGAGCTTGCTAAAAGGCTTACTACATTTGCAGCAGACAATATGTTTCACCTTTTAAAATTAGGACTTATGAGAACTTTAATTTCAAAACTCGTCGTTATCGTTGCCCTTATGTGTGCAACTAGTGTTTACGCAGCTGATGTTCAGCCTATGGAAAAGGCTTTGAGCAATACGCTAAGTAAAGTAAATGCAGAAAATGCAGAGTCTATTGTCGTTGGTATGGATGCTTTGGATCGACTGACGAAACAGTATCCTAACGAATGGTTACCGCTTTATTACAAGACTCTCTTTGCTCTTCAGTATGCTGTCCACTTCCCACAAGACAGTCATTCGGGGTTATTCCTTGAGTCAGCAAAGCCTGATTTGGAGGCGTTACAAGCACTCTGTCCGACTGATCGTATAGCCCGTTCGGAGGCATTAGTGCTTAAAGGACTCTATTACACGGCACTCATTGTACAGAATCCTATGGTGAATGGCAAATCATATTATATGGATGCAATCATCAATTACAAGTCGGCTATTGGTGTAAATCCTGATAATCCACGTGCACATTTGCTCCTCTACATCTTCTTTGATAACATGAGTAAGATTACTGGGCAACCTAGTATGAACGAACCAAAGGAATTGACAACCATCAAGCAACTCTATGCTAGTGAGCAACCACAGGGCTTGTTGCCTTCATGGGGAAAGGAATTGATGAACCTTTGTGGAATAAAGTAGCGCACACATACATCTATCACTGCTGGGGAGTAATCCCTGGTAGTGATAGAAGTCATTAATAAGCATGCTTCCATTGAAATATAAGGTAAGTATGTTTGCTCATTTACTAGAAAACCATTACCTTTGAGACCTAAATAAATCATTTCTATAAGAAACAACTAATACTTAGCTTATGGCAAATTTACTAGATGAAGTGACGGGACCTGTTAATGAGTCAGGTCGTGACGTACATGTAATTGACAAGCAACTGGCAGTGACTGTTGGTACAGGATCAACCCTATTTCAGATTGCTCTGTGGGTGGTAATACCCGTATTGGTGCTCCTGTTTGTAGCGATAATGGGTAGTACGATGGAGAATCCGTTGTTAGTAGCAGTTGTCGGTTGCCTTGTTGGAATCCTTCCTGGTGTAATCTTTATCTTTATGAAGATATCGGCTCGCAACTATTTCCAGCAATTAGAGCAGCGTATTCAGGCTGAGGCATCAAACATCGACAACTATCTAGAACAACGTGTGCAGATTCTTCAGAACGTTGTAGGACTTGTTGAGCGTGCTATCGACTTAGATAAAGATGTGATGAAAGCCGTTGCTGCTCTACGTGGTGGTAGTGTCAATGAGACAAATCGTAACGAGGTGAGTGCGCAAGTAGGTTCTGCCTTAGGTCGCTTGTTCCCACAGGTTGAGGCTTATCCAGAGTTGAAAGCACATAGTGCCATCGCTGATGCTATGCAGCAGAACAATTATCTTCAGCGTGAAATCACAGCTGCCCGCACCGTATATAATAGTAGGGTGACCCAATGGAACACTGATATATTCTCATGGCCAACGAAGATGATTGTTGCAGCTCAGCAGGGCTACACTACTCGTATACCATTCACCGCATCGGCTGAAATACGTGAAGCTGCAAGAAGTAAGTTCTTCTAAGGATAAAAGATGGTTGAGGATATTTACGATCCACTCGATGAGTATATCAATGTCTTTCGTGACAAGTTCAAGAAGGTTAGTGAAGAAACCTTTGAGGAGTTGGCTCGTGAGGCTGCTATTGATGTAGAAGCTAATCGAGAGACGTGCCGGAAGGTCTATGATAATGAGGCAGTCTTGTCAGAAGTAAAGAATCGGATTACATGGTGGACGGTTCTTTGTGTTGTGCTATGGTTGCTCGTGATTGGTGGAGCATTAGTCATCTTGGCACAACATGAGAACTGGCCAATAGAGAATCTTTTAATAGCTGGTGCCGTGTCAGTACTCTCGCTTGTCTTTTTGTTGATGAAGGTACATCCGAGGTTGTCTGATCTAAAGCGTGAACGGAATAATATTTCGGCGATACTTTCCCGTTTGAAGGAAGAGGCGTGGAGCCAGATGGCACCGCTGAATAGGCTCTATGACTGGGATGTTCTGACGAGAATGATGTCGAAGACTGTGCCTAGACTGGAGTTCGATCCTTATTTTACGACCCAACGTCTAGCCGATTTACGCAAGAGTTATGGTTGGGATGATTCCTTCAATGCAGAGCGTTCTGTTGTTTATTCCCATTCTGGACTAATCAATGGAAACCCCTTTGTTATCTGTCGAACACGTAAGATGGAGATGGGAACAAAGACTTACTATGGCTCAAAGACTATTTATTGGACAGAGACGGTGACGGATGGAAATGGTAATAGGCGGACGGTGCAACGTTCGGAAACCTTACATGCTAGTGTGACGGCACCTTATCCAGAGTATTTCGAACGAACAAGGCTCATTTATGGTAATACTGCTGCGCCTGACTTAGTGTTCTATCGCAAACCAAATGGCTTGGCAGGAAAAGAAGGATCGCTACGTTTTAAATGGGATAAGTATCGCTTACATCGTAAAGCACGTAACTTGAAAGATGGCGACTTTGCAATGCTAACGAATGAGGAGTTTGAAGTTGCCTTCAATACAAGTAATCGAAATAATAATCAGCAATATGCTTTACTCTTCACACCATTGGCTCAACAGAGTATGATGAAGCTATTGCAGGATGAGGAAACAGCCTTCGGTGATGATTTCGACTTTAACAAAGCTAAGATGATTAACGTCATTATGGCGCATCACATGCAGGACTTAAACCTCGATTTGAACCCTAGGCAGTATCAAGGATTCGATTATGATAAGGCACAAGAGGATTTTCACAGAATCAATGCAATCTATTTCCGTGCTATATACTTTGCTTTCGCTCCCTTACTTTGTGTGCCTATGTATCAACAGATACGTCCGCAGTCAGCAATTTATGGTCAAGACATGCAACAGAAGAGTTCGTTCTGGGAGCATGAGGCATTAGCTAATTTCTGGGGGCAAGATCATTTCAAACATCCCGATTGTGTTACGAATTGCATCTTAAAGACAGAAGAGAAACAGCAAGGGGATGGCAGTACGCTATTGACAGTGACGGCTTATGGTTACCGAAGTGTGCGTCGCCTTACTTATATTAGTAAATATGGTGGCGATGGTAGGTATCATAATGTACCCGTGGAATGGGATGAATACCTACCTGTAACAGGTAATGGGCGTATTCTCATGCGCGAAGATAATACACAAGAAGAAGCAAATATTTCTCAGAAGCAACGTTTAAATCATATTGGAGAAATACTTCAGAAAAGTCATCTAGACCTCTATCGACGGCATATTGCTTCGAAGGTATAAAAGAGAAGTTATATAATTGTTCGCGAAGAATCTTGATTTTGTTCGCGAACAATTTTGATTTTCTTCGCGAAGAATTTAGAGTGCCTCTTATTGCAATGTAATAAAGGTAAAATAAAAGAACGATAGAAGTTATGGTTTCTATCGTTCTTTGTTTATGTAAGGAGAGGTTTTGATTAGAACTAAAGAGTGCGTGTTAAGTTCGATAATAAGTTCGAAAACAAGTAAACACATAAACTTTCAGGTGCTGACAGCTATTCTTTAAATAATTGAAGGGCATAATCAAGTTGGGTATCTTTCCCTGATAAGAAGTCGTTGACCTTCATTGGTACTAAATAGTTCGGGCTTATTCCTTTCCCTTCTAATGGGAAACCCTTGGGAGAGGTACCTGACGAATGTCCTACAGGAAGTCGATAGAATATTCCGTGTGATGTCTTAAAAAGACAAATAATACCGCCTGTATCACCAGCTGAAGATGTACCAACCAACACGGCATCACCACTTTCTTTCATTGTAATGAGAAAAGTCTCAGCGGAAGAACAGGAGTAATGACCCATCAAGATGATTACTTTTCCCTTATAGCTGTTAGTAGAAGGAGATATTGTAGACCCATTCCAAATACGTCGTTTACCTTTTATTAAGTTCTGCGCAATATTATCTCCTATCCAACTGTTACCTCCACCATTCTGACGTACATCAACTATCAAGTATGGGAGTTTGCTTAGATGCTTCAAAGCTTTGGTGAATTCAGTGTCAGCATTATCTTGCATGCTTTTCACATTTATATATCCAACCTTTGAAGAAACCTTTCTCCAAGTTACATTTTGTTCCTCTTCCTTTGTGGGAACAGACTTCGATTGTAGATGAATGGTGATAGTTATGGGTCTTCCATGGCGAATAATTCCAAGTGTCTTTATAGGACTTGTATAACTACAGAGTATGGTCAAAGCTGATAGTAGATAGCGAGTGGCATCTGTTGAAGCTGAGACATATTTGCTATTATGCATCACCCATTTATTTGTAGGTACACCATCAACAGTTATAATCTCGTCTTTATCTTGCAATCCTGCCTTTATAGCAAAGACCGAAGGGGGATTAACAAACACACGATTCTCAATGACTGTGATATTATCCCCTTGTATGAACCAAGGATATAGTATGCTTTCATTATTTGCATGAGTGCATTTCAAGTTGGCAAAGAATTCCATTATAAGTAATGAATAAGCCACTTTCGATTGCATGGTGTCAATTCGTTGAAGGCATGTGGTGTGAATCGAATCAAGCTTGATGTGTTTCTTTGTAGTATATGGATACTTCTTTTTGACCTGTTCGAATATCTCTTCGAAATCACTTCGGAAGTCTTTGTGGTCGATAGGAATCTTGTCTGCAGTGTATTGTTGAACCTCATCCCAGTCTGCATGCCCATGCGTTGGATACCATCTATTCAGGGCAAACACTGCAAATATAGATACTGTTAATCCAAAGGTAATAATCATCAACACAACAGACTTCTTCATAATGCACTTATGTAAAAGTAATGTAATACTAAATCGGTTCATAAGAGAGAAAGCTTTGATTGGTCATAGACTTCCTTTTGAAGCTAAAATATGAGTTGTAAGTGCTTCATACGTTAGACGAAAGGATTTATGAAATCAGCTTCTATATTTCTCTAATGAACCGATTTGAGGATTTATAGAGTATCTTTATAACTTCTCACCATAGCACAAGTCACCAGCATCACCGAAGCCAGGAACAATGTACTTGTGTTCGTTCAATCCCTCATCAATAGCAGCGCACCAAATTGTCGTAGAATCTTCAGGGAAAGTTTTCTTGATGTGTGCGATACCTTCTGGTGTAGCCAAAAGACAAGCAACATGTACATGACGAGGAGTTCCCTTTGAAAGGATAGCCTTATAACCTAACTCCATAGAACCACCAGTAGCCAACATTGGGTCAGCGATGATAAGTGTCTTACCATTGATGTCAGGTGTGGCAAGATATTCAACATGAATACCAACCTCGTGATGTGCAGCGTCTTTATACTCACGATAAGCACTAACGAAGCATTACCAGCATGGTCAAATATGTTTAAGAAACCATTATGGAAAGGCAATCCAGCACGGAAAATAGTTGCAAGGACAATCTTGTCCGTTGGGATATTGACCTGCGCAGTACCTAATGGAGTAACAATATCCTTTGGTTCGTAGTTTAGTGTCTTAGAGATTTCAAATGCTTCAAACTCTCCAATACGCATCACATTGTTGCGGAAGAGTAAGCGATTCTTTTGGTAGTCTTTGTCACGAATCTCAGCCAGATATTGGTTGATGATGGAGTTCTGTTCTGAAAAATTAATGATTTCCATTTTCTATCTTAGGTGTTATAAGCAAGCAAACTTGCAACTTGCTGTACAAAATTTCGGCAAAAGTAAGAAATAATCTGTAGGTTTGCAAAGTCTAATTTGCAAATGTACACGTGCCTAGAATAATTTTAGTAACTTTAACCATAAGGCAGAATACTTTGATACTTTTTCTATTTGTTTATTTGTTCGTACTTAATATTTATATTACCTTTGCGCTGTCTTTCAATGAGACATCGTGGTAAGGTAAACATTAATTTTCAACTAAATACATTTATAACGAAATGGCAAAGTTTGATAAGAGCGTACTTGAGAAGTACGGTATTACAGGTACAACAGAAGTACTTTACAATCCTTCTTATGAGGTATTGTTCAATGAGGAAACAAAGGAAGGTCTTGAGGGCTATGAGAAGGGTCACGAGACTGAGCTTGGTGCAATCAATGTAATGACTGGTATCTACACTGGTCGTTCTCCTAAGGATAAGTTCATCGTTGATGATGAGAACTCTCACGATACAGTATGGTGGGATTCAGAAGAATATCACAATGACAACCACCGTGCTTCTAAAGAAGCTTGGACAGCTGTTAAGGATATCGCTAAGAAGGAGCTTTCTAACAAGCGTCTTTCGTAGTTGATGGTTTCTGCGGTACTCACAAGGATACACGTATGAAGATTCGTTTCATCGTTGAGGTTGCTTGGCAGGCTCACTTTGTAACAAACATGTTCATTCGTCCAAAGTCAGAGGCAGACTTCGATCAGGAGCCAGACTTCATTGTTTACAATGCTTCTAAGGCTAAGGTTGAGAACTGGAAGGAGCTAGGTCTTCATTCAGAGACTTGTGTTATGTTCAACGTAACATCTAAGGAGCAGGTAATCGTTAACACATGGTATGGCGGTGAGATGAAGAAGGGTATGTTCTCTATGATGAACTACTTCTTGCCATTGAAGGGTATGGCTTCTATGCACTGCTCTGCTAACACTGACATGAACGGTGAGAACACAGCTATCTTCTTCGGTCTTTCTGGTACTGGTAAGACTACTCTTTCTACCGATCCAAAGCGTAAGCTCATCGGTGATGACGAGCACGGATGGGATGACAAGGGTATCTTCAACTATGAGGGTGGTTGCTATGCTAAGGTTATCAACCTTGACAAGGAGTCTGAGCCAGACATCTACGGCGCTATCACACGTGACGCTCTCCTCGAGAACGTAACAGTTGACGAGAATGGTAAGATTGATTTCGCTGATAAGAGCGTAACTGAGAACACTCGTGTTTCTTACCCAATCTACCACATTAAGAACATCCAGCGTCCTGAGTCTCAGGGTCCAGCTGCTAAGCAGGTTATTTTCCTTTCAGCTGACGCATTCGGTGTATTGCCTCCAGTATCTATCTTGACTCCAGAGCAGACTAAGTACTACTTCCTCTCTGGTTTCACAGCTAAGTTGGCTGGTACAGAGCGTGGTATCACTGAGCCTACTCCAACATTCTCTGCTTGTTTCGGTCAGGCATTCTTGGAGCTCCACCCAACAAAGTATGCTGAGGAGTTGGTTAAGAAGATGCAGCAGAGTGGTGCTAAGGCTTACTTGGTTAACACTGGTTGGAATGGTACAGGTAAGCGTATCTCTATCCGCGATACTCGTGGTATCATCGACGCTATCTTGAACCACTCAATCGACGCTGCTCCAACAAAGCAGATTCCTTACTTCGACTTCACTGTTCCTACAAAGCTCGAAGGTGTTGCAACTGAGATTCTCGATCCACGTGACACTTACGCTGATGCAGCTCAGTGGGATGAGAAGGCTAAGGACCTCGCAGCTCGTTTCATCAAGAACTTCAAGAAGTACGAGAACAACGAGGCTGGTAAGGCTCTCGTAGCAGCTGGTCCACAGCTCTAAATCTTGTAGTTACTGGATTGTAACTAATACGATAAATATAAGCCCTATCCGCAGTTACTGCGGATAGGGTTTCTCGTTTAATATATGTACTGTTTATTTGCTTTGGATAGATAATCCTTAATCAAAGAATAAAAATAACTAATAATTCCTTTGTAAATCTACTTTTTTATTTAAATTTGTCACGATATGAATTAAAAGAAGCCTATTGATGGATAAAGTATAATGTTTAATTAACGTAAGGAGATAATTTTATGAAGAAGATTTATTTTGTATTAATAGCTTTGCTAGCATGTTTATTTACCGCTTGTCACGATAAAGAGGAAGAGTATATGATAGATGAAATTCTTAACTTTTGATAAGGAGGATGTTACTGTTTCAAATGCTTCAAACTCGTTTATACTTTATGCAAAATTTGGTGTTTGGCGTGGCATAGATAACATAACGTTTATACAGGATGGCGTAAAGAATATGGTTGTGCCTGATTTCGTTGGTGACAAAGACCAAGATCCTTCAGAGAAATATCACAAAGGCGTTCTGAATAACTGGTCGGCTGACTGGATAGTAGTGCAACAGACGAATAATAGCAAAGAGATGAAAGTGTATGTAAAGACGAATCGTAGTCACAAGGAGCGTACTGCTATACTTTCTGTAGACGGATGGAATAGTAAACGTTCAGTAAAAATAACGCAGTTAGCTACTCCTAATTAAAACTTCCTGTGTTCTTTTTATATTTATACCAAAGAGAGGATGTGTCAAATAGGCACATCCTCTTTTCGTTACGGCTAATATGGATTGATGTAACCTAATACTTACACCTTGCTTTTGCCCCCTCTCTTCGTCTTGATATTAGCTTTTAGCTTTAACAGGAGCTAATATCGTTATACTCATATACGCATTCTGTGTTGAGTTTATACGTATCTTGTTTTATTTTTATACGTATTGCGCATTTGCGGAATACGTATGTTTTTGTATTATCTAAGCGTGATAAAGTATTATCAGACTTAGATAAAGTTTTATCACGCTTAGATAATTAATTATCACGCTTAGATAATAACGCTGGATGCGTACAAAAGCAATGCGGAACCTATGAAAAAACAATCGGAAAGCAGGGAAAAAGAATGGTAATACGTATATCTTTCGTTATTACTACTTATTCTTTAAGATGGCTATAGGGGTTTCCGCTGATCGTGTACGTGCGTTGCTGTCGTTCCCACGTTGGTACTTGGGTGCGTTCCCTTTCGATATTGACGATTCTAATAGCCTAGAAATACGAATCTTCTATATAATACTAAACAAACTTAAAAATCTGACGTCTAAATCTATATTTTACATAATTAACCCCGTAAAAGATGTTTAGTCTGAAGATTTCTGATTAAATTTGCAGCTAAATTCAATTATTAGTATCTGATGCGTAATAAGATATATACTCTTGTAGGCCTTGTATTGGCAACTTTGATGATGACATCTTGTCTGAAGGATGATGACAATGATGATAATGGCTCAAGTTTTAGAGATACAGCTATAACAGGGTTTACTCTGGGGCAGCTGAAAGTAAAACGTGATACGCTTACGAAGTCTGGGAAGGATAGTACTTTCTATGCTAAAGTATGATGCAAAGAAAGTTAGGTTCTATATAGATCAAGCGCAGGGGCTGGTTTACAATGTGGACTCTCTGCCTTATGGAACTGATGTGGCGCACGTTTTGGCTACAATAACAACCAAGAACTCTGGTACAGTTACAATCCTTCTCAACAAGGAGATAAGCAGACTTACTTCTCTCCGAATGATTCAATTGATTTCACTTCTCCCCGCTCGTTCCGTATCTACTCTAATGCACGGGATACTTATCGTGATTATAAGATATCGGTGAATGTGCATAAGCAGAAGGGCAATGTGTTCTCTTGGGTAAGTATGCAGGGTAATAGTAATTTCGGTGCTTTCACGGCGATGAAGGCTGTAAGTACTAAGGATAAGATATTTGTGTTTGGAATGGATGGAACACAGACGAAGGGGTATGTGACGGCGCAGAATGATGGTAATCATTGGGCTTTGTTGTCTCAGTCTTTCTCTGCACAGGCTTATCAGAGCGTATTGGTCAAAGAGAATAAGTTATTTATCTTAGATAGTGGACGAATCCTTAGTTCTACTGATGGTAACGCTTGGACTCAAGTGGGTGCGAATACGGACTTGAAGCTGTTGGTGGCTGCATCTTCTTCGGAGCTATTTGCTTTGACAACAGCTGGAAGTTTAGTTCGTTCGCAAGATAATGGGGCTACATGGAATGTTGAGACTCTCGATGATAACGCTTCTCTTCTCCCTGTGAGCAATATCAATTATGCCTTATTGAGCAACAATGGCGCTGATGATATGAGTCGTGTCTTGCTAGTAGGAACAACTGCTAGTGGGAATAAGACAGTTACTTGGACAAGGCTTTCCTATAAGAATCGTCCAACGGCAGACGATACTTGGAATTATGTAGAGAATGCAGCAACTAAGTTCCTATTGCCTGCTTATCGCCATCTTACAGTTGTCAATTATGATGATGCTGCACTAGCTATGGGCGTGGATAATAGTGGCAAATTCGGTTCAATGTTATTGTCTCGTGATGCAGGAATTGTATGGAATAGCGATAAAGATTTTAGCTATCCACTGAATGTGCAACCCGCTAATACATTTACAGCAACGGTCGACGCAGATGCTTACATTTGGATGATTAGCGGTAGTAAGGTTTGGCGTGGAAGGCTCAATAGAGTGGGTTGGAAGTTGAATCAAGAGCGTGCTGCAGAGTAAGTTCTAAGGCTGAGTAAGATGAAAAAGACCATCATTAGCGTTCTTCTCCTTTTAGTAACAACATCTTTGTGGGCACAGAGTGACCCTGAATATAAGATGGAGTTAGGAGCGGGTGTTGGCTTGATGGGCTATCTTGGCGACTTCAATGAGTCTTTAACAAAAGACTTGCAACCAATGGGGACGGTGCTTGCCAGATATAATTTCAATCCTTATATGGGTTTGAAGATGAATGTATCTTTTGGCAAGATGAAAGGTTCTTCAGCTGATGCAAAGACTTATTATCCTCGATTTGCCACGACACCTTATCTATTCAATAACTCTTTGGTAGATGTAGGCGTGGCTTACGAATATAACTTCTTGCCATACGGAACGGGTAAAGATTATCGTGGCGCACAACGTTTGTCACCTTATGTAACAATAGGACTGGGTGCCACGTATGTTAAGATAGAGAATGGTAATCGTAGTTCCGCATTCTCGGCTAACCTTCCTATTGGCGTTGGCGTTAAGTATAAGGTTGGTGATCGAACGAATATCGGAATAGAGTGGGCGATGCATTTCACACTCTCTGACGAATTAGATGGGCAAAGAGATCCCTACGGAATAAAGAGTAGTGGACTCTTTCAAGAATACAGATAGCTATTCAACACTTCAATTGACGTTCAGCTATAGCTTTATGACCAAGTGCCGAACATGTCACAATGAAGATGAATAAGATGGCTAGATAAGGAATAGTAAGAAAGGTTATTTTCTTCATATATAATCATGGTGGAAGAATTAGACATGACACGGATTCCAGAACACATTGCTATCATTATGGATGGTAATGGGCGCTGGGCAACGGAGCGTAATAAGCCCCGTTCTTATGGACATCAGGCAGGAGTGGAGACGGTTCGCCGTATTACTTCTGAGTGTGTACGTCTGGGTGTGAAGTATCTAACGCTTTACACCTTCTCTACAGAGAATTGGAGTCGGCCTTCTGATGAGATTGCTGCATTGATGGGGCTGGTCTTGACTTCTTTAGAAGATGAAATCTTTATGAAGAATAATGTTCGATTCCGTGTGATAGGTGATATTGGTCGATTGCCTATAGAGGTGCAACAGAAACTCAGAGAGACGGAAGAACATACGGAGAAGAACTCTGCTATGACAATGGTTGTCGCTCTTAGTTATAGTTCACGATGGGAGATAACTAAGGCGGTGCAGGATATCATTACTGAAAATCAGGGCAATGAAAAAGTATCGCTACGTCCCGAAATGATAACAGAAGAGTTACTCAGTAAGCACATGCAAACCAACTTTATGCCTGATCCAGACCTTCTAATAAGGACAGGTGGTGAGCTTCGTATTTCTAATTACCTTCTTTGGCAGATAGCCTATTCAGAGCTTTACTTCTGTGATACCTATTGGCCAGACTTTGGAGAATGCGATTTACAACGTGCTATATATAGTTTCCAAAAGAGACAACGTCGTTTTGGAAAGACAGAGAGACAGATAGAAGAAAACGAAAACAAATAAGTTACGCAATATAGATGACGAAGATAAATAAGGTGTTGATGCTTCTTGCTCTCACTTCTGGAATGACTCTAACGGTGAGCGGACAAGAGAAGATCGTTAATCCAGATATAACTTATTCTGGTAATCCGCATACTTATAAGCTTGCAGGACTGGCAGTCAGCGGTATTGATGGTTATGAGGATTATGTACTTACGGGTATTTCTGGGCTCAGCATTGGGCAGGAGTTGGAGGTACCAGGAACGGCTATCACTGATGCGGTGAAACGTTATTGGAAGCATGGACTCTTCTCTGATGTATCCATCAGTGCAGATTCTATCGTCGGTGATAATATTTACTTGCGAATTAATCTCTTGCCACGACCACGTATCTCGACCATCAATTACAATGGTTTGAAGAAGAGTGAACGGGATGATATGGAGAAGAAGTTGGGCTTACTGAAAGGTGGTCAGATTACTCCTAATATGATTAGTCGTGCCAAGATACTTGCTAAGAAGTACTTTGATGATAAGGGATATAAGAATGCCGAGATAAATATTCTCCAGCGTGATGATGTTGCGAATAAGAATCAGGTCATACTTGATATTGATGTAGATAAGAAGGAGAAACTAAAGGTTCGCAATATTATCATTGAAGGGAATGAGCAACTTCCAATAAAGAAGATCAAGGGTTCTTTCTTCTCAAAGGGTGCTTTCGCTAAGACACATGAAGCAGGAAAGCTCGGCAATTTACTGAAGTCAAAGAAGTTCACACCCGAGCGTTGGGCTGAAGATAAGAAGAATCTCATTACCAAATATAATGAGTTTGGTTTCCGTGATGCCACTATCTTGAAGGATAGTGTGTGGAATGTTGATCCAAAGCATGTGGATATCTATGTAAAGGTAAACGAGGGTAAGAAGTATTATATTCGTAATATCTCTTGGGTCGGAAACACAGTTTATTCAACTGATTATCTATCTCGTTTGCTTGGAATGAAGAAAGGTGACGTTTATAACCAGACTTATCTAAGTAAGCGACTTTCACAAGATGAGGATGCTGTTGGTAATGAGTATTGGAATAATGGTTATCTCTTCTATAGACTTGAGCCAACTGAGGTGAACATTGTCGGCGACTCCATCGACCTAGAGATGCGTATCACGGAAGGACAGCAGGCACATATTAATCGTGTGAAGATTAATGGTAACGACCGACTCTATGAGAATGTTGTTCGTCGTGAGTTGCGTACAAAGCCTGGTGACCTATTCTCTAAAGAAGCTCTTCAGCGTTCCGCCCGCGAGTTAGCATCAATGGGTTATTTTGATCCAGAAGCTATCAACCCTGTTCCTGAACCTAATTACGAAGATGGAACAGTGGATATCAATTATAATTTGAAACAGAAGTCTAACGACCAAGTTGAGCTTTCTCTGGGTTGGGGACAGACGGGTGTTATCGGGCGAGTAGGCTTGAAATTAACTAACTTCTCAATGGCTAATCTCCTCCGTAGAAACCGTGAACATCGTGGTATTATGCCTATCGGTGATGGTGAGACATTGTCTTTGGGAGCACAGACGAATGGTACTTATTACCAATCTTACAATGTTCAGTATTCAACCAACTGGCTTGGTGGTAAGCGTCCTATCCAATTCAATGTGGGTGTCTCTTATTCAAAGCAGACCGATGTATCAAGTAATTACTACAACCAGTCGCTGTTGAACAACTATAACAATTATCGTTACGGTTACGGAAATTATAATTACAATAGTTATGAAAACTATTATGATCCAGACAAGTACATTAAGTTGTTGAGTGTTTATGCTGGTTGGGGAAAACGTTTGAGTTGGCCAGATGATTACTTCACATTGTCTTTACAGTTACAATATCAGCGTTATATGTTACGTAACTGGCGATACTTCCTCATGCCAACAGGTACATCTAACAACTTGAATTTGACAGTAGCACTGAATAGAACCTCTACTGATAACCAACTCTTCCCACGTCGTGGTTCAGAGTTCTCAGCATCTTTGACGATTACTCCGCCATGGTCTAAGTGGGATGGAAAGGACTATGCTCACTTGGCAACGAATCCTAATTCGCCTAATTACTCAAAGGAGCAACAAGAGAAGTATCACTGGATAGAGTATCACAAGTGGAAGTTTAAGGCACGAACCTTTACAGCTCTCAGTAGTGGTCAGAAGTGTTTCGTCTTGGTTACTCGTGTTGAGTTAGGTTTATTGGGCAGCTATAACAGGAATAAGAAGAGCCCATTTGAAACCTTCTATATGGGTGGTGATGGTATGAGTGGATACTCTAGTGGCTATGCAGAAGAGACTATTGGATTGCGTGGTTATGAGAATGGAGCACTCACACCTTCATACGAAGTACAAGGTTACGCATACGACCGCTTCTCTTTAGAGTTGCGTTATCCGTTCCTCTTGGGCAATACAACTATCTATGGTTTGGGATTTGTTGAGGCTGGTAATGCATGGTCAGAAACAAGTAAGTTCAATCCATTTGATATGAAACGTTCTGCTGGTCTTGGTGTCCGTATATTCCTTCCAATGGTTGGTATGATGGGTATCGACTGGGCATACGGATTTGATACAGTCTTTGGAAAGAAGGGTGGAAGCCAGTTCCACTTCATCCTTGGACAGGAGTTCTAGGGTTTGATTCTTTGACTATTGAACCTTGACCATTGACCTTGTAATGTTGGTCTTTGAGCGTTGAGAGATTGTTTTCATAAAACAGAAACGTTATATTTGATTTTAATAATAAGAAGAATGATGAATAAAAAGAAGATATTAAACAGCGTATTGAGGTATGTTTACCTCTTTACCTTTTCACTCTTTTACCTTTATCAGCCTCTGCACAGAAGTTTGCACTCATTGATATGGAATATATCCTGAAGAATGTGCCAGCTTACGAACGTGCGAATGAGCAGTTGAATCAGGTTAGTAAGAAGTGGCAAGCAGAGGTTGAGGCTTTGAATACAGAAGCTGCAACCATGTACAAGAACTATCAGAACGAAGTAGTATTCCTTTCTCAAGACCAGAAGAAGAAGCAACAAGATGCTATCTTGGCGAAAGAGAAGCAGCATCCGACCTCAAACGTAAGTACTTCGGACCAGAGGGTGAGCTCTTCAAGAAGCGTACTAGTTTGATAACTCCTATACAAGATGAGATTTATAATGCCGTCAAGGACATCTCCGATCAGCGGGGATATAGTCTTGTTATCGACCGTTCTAGCAATGCTTCTGGCATTATATATGGGTCACCTAAGGTTGATATCAGCAATGAAGTATTACAGAAGTTAGGTTATGCTTACCAATAATATAAGGTGAGACAACCGATACTCATAGAATCACAAGAACGTTTATAAGAAAACAAAAACATAAACTATTAAAACAATAAAAGCAATGAAAAAGTTATTTTTGATGTTGATGCTCTGTGCACCAATGACCTTGTTTGCACAGAAGTTTGGTCACCTTGATTCACAAGCTCTACTCCAGTCTCTCCCAGAGGCAACAGCAGTTCAGAGCAAGTTAGAGGCTAAAGGTAAGGAATACCAGAAGCAGTTGGAAGACATGCAAGCAGAGTTGCAGCGTCAGGCTGAGGCTTATGACAAAGCAAAGAGCACAATGAATGCAACAAAGCAGGCAGAAACAGAGAAGAATCTGCAGGATATGTATACAAAGATTCAGCAGACTGCTCAGGACAACCAAAAGGCTTTCAATGAGGAACAGCAGAAGCAACTCGGTCCTGTACTTGAGAAAGTTCGCAATGCGATTGCAGCTGTTGCAAAGGCAGGAAACTATGTTTACATCATGGAGAAAGCTAATGGTCAGCCATTGTATATCAATGAGGCACTCAGCAAGGATGTAACAGCTGAGGTTAAGGCTCAATTGGCTAAGATGAAGTAAAAGCATGTACGGGAGTCTTTGCCCGTGTTAATATGCCTCTAGAGAGTCGACTCTCAAGAGGAGATAAGGGTGAGGTCACCGCACGAATTAGTATTCTTGCGTTGACCTCATTATTTGTATTTACATATAGAAGAGATAATAATTAGTAGGATGAAAAAGCTATTCTTTTCCTTTGCTTTGATGTTGTTACCACTCTTAGCAGTCGCACAACAAACTACTCCAAGCCTAAAGTTCGGTTACTTTAGTTATGAGAAGGTATTGCACGCAATGGCAGACTATGCCACAGCAACACGTAGTTTGAATGACTTAAAGGCGAAATATGATGCAGAAACAAAGCGTTCGGCTGATGACTTCAACAATCGTTATGAGGATTTCCTTGATGTTCAGCACAAGTTAGAACCCTCTATTCTCCGTAAGCGGCAAGCAGAGTTAGAGGAGTTGATGGACCGCAACATCGCCTTTCGTAAGGAGACTGATCGTCTCTTAAAGAAGGCTGAAGCAGATATCTATGCGCCTGTTCGTAAGAAACTAGACAATACTGTTCGTGAGATGGGTAAGGAGAGTGGGTACGCCTTCATTCTTAACTCAGACAATAACAACCTTCCGTTTGTGAATACAGCCATAGGAGAAGACATCACAGATGCACTTATCTCTGTGCTTAAGTAGATTGTATTCAAGTGTCTGAAACCATTAATAAGCAAAACGATAGAGCCTTAAAGCCCTATTTAATAACGATTTGATAAAGAGGATAATGTCACAATATTCGCAACAGCCAGGCCCTATTGGCGTGTTTGACTCTGGTTATGGCGGGTTAACCATTCTGCATGGTATCCGCCAGTTATTGCCTGATTACGATTATATCTACCTTGGAGATAATGCCCGTGCACCTTATGGTTCACGTTCATTTGATGTTGTTTACCAATTTACACGGCAGGCTGTAATGAAACTCTTTGAGTCTGGTTGTCAGTTAGTGATACTTGGTTGTAACACAGCATCAGCCAAGGCACTACGCAGCATACAGCAGAATGACTACCCAAACTCGATCCCCAGCGCCGCGTGTTAGGTGTGATTCGCCCTACAGCAGAGGTGATTGGCAAACTTACCCACTCACGTCATGTTGGCGTGTTGGCTACAGAAGGGACAATAAAGAGTCATAGCTATAAGCTTGAAATACAAAAGCTATGGAACGACGTGACGGTGACGGGTATTCCTTGTCCGCTTTGGGTGCCTATCATTGAGAACAATGAAGCAGATACCCCAGGTGCTGATTACTTCGTGAAGAAGCGTATAGACCTTATCTTAGAACGTGATCCACAAATTGACACGCTCATCCTTGGCTGTACGCATTATCCCATCCTCATGCCTAAAATACGGAAGCATGTTCCAGAGAATGTGCAGATTGTTGCACAAGGCGAGTATGTTGCTAAGAGCTTACAAGACTATTTGCGACGCCATCCAGATATGGAGCAGCGATGCACGAAACATGGAACTGTGAGGTATCTAACGACAGAGAACCCAGAGAAGTTCAAAGAGAACGCCCAAATCTTCATCCATGAGGAAGTCAATGTGGAGCATGTGGATTTGGAGTAAAGCAATAAAAGCAAGGGGAGTATCGTTAGATAAGAACCAAAAAGATAGATAATGAAGAAATTAACCATACTATGCCTCTTGGCGATAGTAGCCCTGATAACAGCCTGTTCGGACGATGATACGTTTACAACATCACGTTCGAACTTGTTGTCTTTCTCATCGGATACATTGAAGTTAGATACCACTTTCTCTAATGTCCCTACATCCACAAAGACCTTCTGGGTGTATAATCGCTCGGGAGCTGGGCTTCGATTGACGAATGTCCGACTATCACAAGGCAATCAAACGGGGTTCCGTGTGAATGTTAGTGGAGACGAGTTGAATGCTGCTAATGGCTATCAAGTGAAAGACTTAGAGGTGAGAAACAAGGATAGTATTCGTGTCTTTGTGGAAATGACATCGCCTCTAAACAATGGAACTAGTCCACAGGAGATAGCAGATAACCTTATATTTACGCTAGAGAGTGGTGTTCAGCAACGTGTAGTCCTTAGTGCTTACAGCTGGGATGCACAACTTCTAAAGGGTTTGAAGGTCACCAGTAATATGACATTAACAGGCTCTAAGCCCATTGTCTTACAAGATACTCTGAAGGTGGAAGCGGGTGCAACGCTTACAATACCAGCTGGGACGACGCTTTACTTCTCGCAGAAAGCATCGCTGGAAGTGTATGGCTCGTTGCGATGTGAGGGTACGGCTGATCATCCCTGTGGTGTTGCGTGGTGACCGATTAGACCGCCTCTTCCCTTATCTTCCCTATGATCATGTGAGCGGACAATGGCAAGGAATACACTTCCATGCCGATAGTTACGATAATGTCATTAGTCATACCGACCTCCATTCAGCTTATAATGGTATCGTGGTGACGCTGCCAACACCTCACAAAACAAACTTACACTGGCTAACTCGACCATACATAATTGTCAAGGATATGGTTTGAAGGCTGTAAACTAGTAAGGTGGAAGCCTATAATACACAATTCTCTAACACATTGATGGACTGCGCCTCCTTCCTTGGTGGGCACATTACGCTGACTCATTGCACCTTTGCTCAGTTCTATCCTTTCGATAGTAACCGCGGTGCAGCATTAAGTCTTGGCAATCACGAAGGCGATAAGGACTATCCTTTACAGGCTTTCAATATGGTTAATTCGTTGGTAACAGGCTATGCAGAAGACGTACTCATGGTTTATAACAAGGACGGAGTAACAGCCAATTATCAGTTCGATCATTGTCTGTTACGCACGCCAAAGCCAAAAGATACAGCTTTGCTCGCACGTTTTACGGACGTTATTTGGGAGAACACAAAGGACTATCCGGGTGGTGGAGATAAGCAATTTATCAAGGTCAATGCCGATAAGCAAGACTACGACTTGCACCTTAAAAAGCCAGAGAATAACGTTCTCTCACCTGCTATTGATGCAGGGCGAGTATTAACAGATACACGTTTCGCAACCGATCATGATGGCAAGCAGCGTGATAATAAACCAGATATTGGCTGTTATGAGCTGATTGCTAATTAATCTAATTAGCCTCATTAGCTCTATTAGCCCTATTTGCCTAATAAGGCTAATAAGCCCAATAACCAATAATAAATATCAACAATGAATACAATAGATTTAAGTATTAAGATAGGATTCTGCCAACCCGATGAGCTGTCAGAAGACGAGCAACACCTCATCCAAACAGCAATCTCGGCTACAGGTAACAGCTATTCGCCTTACAGCAAGTTCCGTGTTGGTGCAGCATTGTTGCTTGCGAATGGCGTAGAAGTGATGGGGGCGAACCAAGAGAATGCGGCTTTTCCTTCTGGATTATGCGCTGAACGCTCTGCAATCTTTGCTGCCCAGTCCACTTATCCAGACCAACCTATCACCCTCTTAGCGATAGCTGCGGCTAATGAGTATGGTTTGATGCGTGACCCAATCGTACCTTGTGGCGCTTGCCGACAGGTTATCTTAGAGATAGAAAGTCGTTATAACCAGCCCATTCGTATCCTTCTTTATGGTACATCAGGCGTTTATGTTATTGATACAGTTAAGGACTTGCTCCCTCTCCAATTCGTTGGTGAGTCAATGAAGTAGGTCTCTATTCATTTAAAATATTATTAAAGTCATGGATTATCTACCAAAAGATCCAGCAATACTGGTAAGCAGTGCAAACATGCTACTGCGTGATGAAGAGTTCGATTCACTAGAGTCTCTTTGCAACAACTTCAATGAGGACGTTGACAAACTCAAGGCTTCTCTGCTCAAGGCAGGCTATGTATATAGCGAAGAGCAGCATCAGTTCCGCCCCATTGGCTTTGATAAGTAAGCGTGAATAACACTACTTTTCATTCAAATGAAGTATCAGCAAGCCCCGCCGAAAGGTGGGGCTTGTCTTTTAAACCTAGTCTAATAATAAGGTGTATGCCCTCTTCTGTTGGCTAGAAACGTGTTGCTAGCCAGAAGAAACATGATGTGTTCCTATGTACAAAACCTTAATGTATGTGGGGCTATCATATTAAATACGGACGACTTTCAGCCGATGTAATGTTGTCTCAGCGTATGAGACGTAGTGTTTCAAGCCTTGATACACAGCGTTTCAGAGCCTTGATACTCAGTGTTTCAGAGCCTATGATACACAGCGTATCAGACCTATGATACACAGCGTTTCAAGCCTATGATACACAGCGTTTCAATACATGGAACGCAGGGTTTCAGTATATGGAACGCAGGGTTTCAGTATATGGAACGCAGGGTTTCAGTACATGGAACGCACAGTCTCAAGCCATGAAAACGCTGTTATAGGTAGTTTGTTTAAGGCATTTGTTAGGTTCTTTAAGGAGAAAGCAGACGTGTTTCTCGGTATTCGTAATAGGCTTGGTATAAAATAAGAGAGTGTATCAAAGGTTAAACTCTTTGGTATAGATAATCTCACCTGTCTAGTATTTGCAATCGTACTGACGGACGAGAACCTTTGTTTCTATACTCTTAACCTACTTGATACACTCTCTTGTTGTTGGCAGTATATGCCCTTTATGCTTCTTGCTGGCGCACACCCATGCGTGCTTCTACCACGTTGACAACGTAGTCACCGAGCTTCTCACACTCCTGAATGATGTCTATATACATCGTACCAATAGCGTAAGTGTATTTATGTTCGTTGACGTCATTGATGTTCTGTGAGCGTAGTTGATTGCGGTAATTATTGATTTCATTCTCTATGTTGAATGAACGATTCACATCGTTGTCTTGTCTATGTCCCACCAAGATACGATTCATCTGCGTGAGAGCATCGTCCGTTAACTCGAACATCTGATGTATATGATCATATTGTTCCTCTGTAAAGTCCTCCTTGCCGCGTATGCGTCTTCCCACTGTACGAGCGATATTGTAACAAGCATCACCAATACTCTCTAGTTCTGAAATCTCACGCAACATAGAGCGTACCTTATCCTTTGTCTCATCGCTCAAATGGGCATTTGACACTTGATCAAGGTATTTGGCAATCTCAATCTCCATGTTATCTGATATTCCTTCATACTTCTCTATGCGTGTATAAAGCTTATTGAACTTCTCCGTGTCACGCTCTCCAAGTAGCTCACGTACCATTCCGAACATTCTTTGGATACGTTCTGCAAACGACTTAATCTCCTTAGATGCTTCCAAGACAGAGAGCTCTGGCGTCTTCATGATGCCTGCCTGAATGAAATGAAGACGGAACTCATCCTCGTCTTTGTTGGCCTTTGGCTTGATAATCAAGCATACTAACTTTTCTAAGTACTTGATGGGACCAACAAGGATAAGCGTGTTGGTAACATTGAACGTGGTGTGGAAGGCGGCCAATACAAAGCTTAGTTTGGCTGCATTAGCCACGAAACCAGCTGAACCCTTAGGCATCGTCACGTCATAACCAACCCAGCTGCAGACCATGTTAATGAATGGATGGAAGACACATAAGACCCAAATAACACCAAAGATATTAAACACCATGTGTGCCATGGCAGCCCTTCGTGCCTGCGTGTTTGCCGTCAATGCGGCAAGGTTAGAGGTAACTGTTGTACCGATATTCTCGCCCATTACGAGTGCTATTCCTTGGTAGATTGGAAGCACACCAGTCGAACAGAGAATCATCGTAATAGCCATGATTGCAGCGGAACTTTGCACACACACATCGTTAGCACACTACCGATGAGTAAGAACACAATCGTGGTGAAGAAGCTCTGTGGATCGAACTGACTAAAGAAATCAAGTACTGCTTGGTTGTGTGCCAAATCCATGTCTATACCCGTCTGGCGCAGTGTTCCCAAGCCCAGAAACATGAATGATATGCCGAAGAGGAAATCGCCAATTAGCTTGCGCTTCTTAGAGTAAATCAGTACAATACCTATGAAGAAAGCAGGCCAAACGAAGTCGGTGATGTTAAACGAGAAGCCCGCTGACATGATCCATGCCGTTAGGGTTGTTCCGATGTTAGCACCCATGATGACGGAGATAGCCTGCACAAGGGTGAGTAATCCTGCGTTCACGAAACTAACCGTCATGACCGTTGTTGCCGTTGATGATTGGACGGCTGCGGTAATAAATGTACCTGTTAAAATACCAGTGAAGCGATTAGTTGTCATTGCACCAAGGACATGACGCAATTGAGGTCCTGCCATCTTTTGCAGGCTTCACTCATTGCCTTCATACCAAACATTAGTAACGCTAAGGCTCCAATGAGCTTAAAAAAAATCCAAATCGACATATAATAACTTAATTTGTGACGACTAACTCTTGTGTATATGCAGAACAATCTTTACCTTTACCATTCGTATTTTATAGACGAACGATTTAGTCCACCGACTTACATTTAACACGTAAATGCTTATGACACAATTACTGCATATCCGCTGCAAAAATAATAAAAAAAGTCTGAAAGTCCCAATGGGAAGTACACTTTCTGATGTTTTCAAGGAAATAAATCTTCAAATGCCTTATGGCCCTGTAAGTGCTAAAGTGAATAATAAAGTTGAAGGGTTGCATTACAGGCTCTATCATAATAAGGATGTGGAGTACCTTGATTTGCACACGCAATCGGGTATTCGCACTTACACTCGGTCGCTCTTCCTTGTGCTTTGTAAGGCTGTCCACGATCTTTATCCCAGCAGTGAAGTCATCATAGATATTCCTGTTTCAAATGGTTACTATTGTAATTTGAAACTCGGTCATGCTATCACTGCAGAGGATGTAAACCGCATTCGCACACGAATGCAGGAGATTGTCAATGCTCATCTACCTATCCAACGTTTTGAAACAACAACTGAAGAGGCTATTGATATGTTCTCTAAACTTGGTGACGAACAAAAGGCAAAGTTGCTCAAGAGTAGTGGAACGCTTTATACTGTTTATTACGTTCTGGATGACTATAAGGATTATTACTACGGTTCAATGCTCACGAACACGTCACAACTATATCTCTTCGGACTTGAACCTTATTTTGATGGTGTGTTATTGCGCATCCCTTCCGTGCAAGATCCATCCCAATTAGGTGCTTTGATACGACAGGATAAGATGTTTGAAGTGTTTAAAGAGCATCATCGTTGGCAGAGTCTGTTAGGTATAAAGACGGTCGGTGACTTTAATGAGGCGGTCGGCAATGGTGAAGCCACCAATCTTATTAATGTCAGCGAAGCCTTGCAAGAGAAGAAGATATCACAGATTGCAGATAAGATTGCAGCAAAGAAAGATATTAAGGTGGTATTGATTGCAGGACCATCATCAAGTGGTAAGACCACATTCTGCAAACGCCTTTCTGTGCAACTACTTGCTAGTGGTGTGAAGCCCGTACAGATTTCTTTGGATGACTACTTCGTTAATCGGGAAGAAACACCGAAGGATGAGCAGGGAGAATATGATTACGAAAGTATCTATGCACTGAATATTCCACTCATCAACGAGCAGTTTAATGCTTTATTCAATGGTCAGGAGGTGGAATTACCCAAGTATAATTTCCAAACAGGAAGTAGTGAGAAGAGTGGGAATAAGTTGCATTTGGAGGAGAATAACGTGTTGGTTGTAGAAGGCATTCACGCCCTTAACCCAACACTTACAGCTCAGATTCCCGACGATAGGAAGTTTAAGATCTATGCTTCTGCGCTTACTACCATCCTATTGGATAATCACAACTATATCCCAACGACTGACAATCGATTGCTCCGACGCATTGTTCGTGATTATAAGTATCGTGGTTGTTCAGCACAAGAAACGATCCGCCGATGGCCTAGTGTGCGTGCTGGTGAGAACAAATGGATATTCCCTTATCAGGAGCAAGCCGATGTGATGTTTAATACAGCTATGCTCTTCGAACTTGCAGTCATAAAGCCACAAGCGGAGGAGGTGCTCGAGCAAGTACCAGAGAATTGTGAAGAATACGCCGAGGCCTATCGTCTGCGCAAGTTCCTCAAGTACTTCTCTCCCCTGCCTTTCCGTGATCTCCCTCCAACCTCATTGCTTCGTGAGTTCCTTGGTGGTAGTTCGTTTAATTATTAGATACGCTCCTAACATATAAAAGGTGCGCTTTTGAGAGTCAAAAGCGCACCTTTTATTTTATTAGCTATCATCAGTTTCTCATTGTTCATTGACCTTAGCACACAAAGAGACAAAGCTATTACTTTATTTTACGTTCCAACACTTTCAGCAAATCAAGAGGGTGTCTCTTCATATCTTTCAGTGAGAATCCATCACTCTGCAAGTACTCATCCATCTTTGGGAAACGATCAAAACACATACGAAGTGTTTTCTTAGCAGCCATACGTATGCCCGTTTCAGGAACGTAATAAGTCACAACAACTTCGTCACCTTTAAGACAATAAGTATAAGCCAATGACTCTTCAGTATAAAATGTTGTCCATGAACTACTATACCATACTGTTGGAGATAAAAAACCAAGTACTTCTTTTCCCTCATAAACCAGTTCCCAAAAGTACCGATGATTTGTTGGCTTCAAATTTTTAGGTAACGTTAATACCTTGCATGCATATAAAGACAAGTATTTACGTTGCTTCCCATCTACTGTTAACTCCAATTCTTTTGCATCATCAGCTACATACTTTGTTCCCTTACCCGTTGATGTAGGTGAGATAAACAATGTCTGCATATTAATAATGGACTGACCATAAACACTTGCCATAACCTTTGCATTCTTTACATCAACCAAATAACCTGACACTTTGCTACCATCTTTGAGCGTAAGGACGCATGGTAAAGGTTTGAATTCCTTTTTCTTAGCACTTACTGAGACGATGCCAATCAACAACATTAGCATCATCAACATGATTACATTAATCTTTTTCATAACTCATTTTATTGTTTTAGTTAGAGTTCTTTCGTTAACAATACAAAGATATACAACAAATGTGAAACAGAGAAAGAAACTTCTAAAGTTTTGCAAATCTTTTTTTATAATATTGCTATCCAATAAAAGTGAAAAAGAATAGCTCTATTACTGCATCTTTGTAGTTACCTCTATGGTATTACCTTTGATAAAACAAACCTCCTCTAACCAAATAATGTTAGTTACTTTTACGTAATACAACTCTTTTCTGACATTAAATTAATTCCACATTAATAGCCTATTGCGAGGTATTTAGCCATCCGCACCATTCGTGCGAACCATCAACACCATTCGTGCGAACCATCAACACGACACGTGCGGTATAACAACAGTACCTCTAAAGATGACAAAAAAGGAGACATTATGTTCATTATAACGAATATAATAGACTGCAAAACAAGGTAACTTTAAATTATCCAACGACCATCTTGGGTCCCTATTGTCTTCAAGTGGGAACAAAGGTAAATAGTTGGTTCCACCGCAATAACGCAGCTTATCTATCAATGTCTGCGTGAGAAATCTACGCTCATCATGGATAGAAATATCCTGACCATTTGCTCTTTAAGATAGAGACGATAATAATCTCTGATGACATTTATGTCTTTTGTCGTGTCATTTACAACAGCTTTCGGCTGTACGAAAACAACTGAATCCGAGTCTTCTTCAATCGTTACTGGCTTAGCGGTCTGCTTAGAAGGAAGCAACCAAAAGAATAAGCCAAGCCCTACAAGCACGGTTATCAAGCAAGAAAGGAGAAGAGTCTTTGTTCGTTTCATATTGCTTAGGCGGTTATTATCACCCTAATAATTGAATAAAAAATAAGGATAGATATTCCTAATACACTGCACATTACCGCTAACACATACTAAGAATATCTATCCTTATAGGAATGAATACGAGCGACACACCGTTTAGGGCTCACTCATTATCCTTTTATTTACCGCTTACTCCACTGACAAACGGCATTTACACTCATCAATGAAATAGTCTGAAGTTTTCAATTCATCTGTCAAGTTTCCAAGTAACACCATCCTTAGTGTCTTTCACTTGGAAACCAGCATCAGCCAAAGCGTCACGGATCTGATCGCTGACCGCCCAGTTCTTCTCAGCCTTAGCCTTTGCACGAAGATCGAGTACCATGTCTACTACCTTTCCGTATGCCTCTTCGCGTGCATCGTTATTAGCACTGCGCTCGTTCTTGAGCCCCAAGATGTCGAAAGCAAAGAGTTGCATAGCCTCCGTGAGTTCCTTTAGGTCATCGGCAGAAATCTGTGCCTTGTGACCGATAAGAACGTTTACCAAGTGGCAAGCCTCAAACAGATTAGAGATGACAGCAGGTGTCATTAAGTCGTCATTCATCGCATCGTAACACTTTTGGCGGAAGCTAGCAACAAACTTCTTCGTATTCTCGTCTGATGCATCCGATGGCTGAATGCGTGCCGAATCCTCAATACCATTCATCAAACGTTCGTATCCCTTCTCTGCAGCTTGCAATGCCTCGTTAGAGAAGTCGACAGTCCCACGATAGTGAGCAGATAGGATGAAGAAACGAATTGTCATTGGCGAGTAAGCCTGCGTGAGCGTGTCATGCTTGCCAGTAAAGAACTGTTCGAGCGTAATAAAGTTGCCCAACGACTTACCCATCTTCTGTCCATTGATTGTAATCATGTTATTGTGCATCCAATACTTCACCATTTCATCGCCCTGTGAAGCTACAGCTTGCGCAATCTCACACTCATGATGCGGGAAATCAAGTCCATACCGCCACCATGAATATCAAAGTGATCGCCCAAATACTTGCGCCCCATAGCTGTACACTCACAATGCCAACCAGGGAAACCATTACTCCAAGGCGATGGCCAACGCATGATATGTTCGGGCATAGCACGTTTCCACAATGCAAAGTCAACCTGATTATGCTTCTCTCCAACACCTGCTAACTCACGAGAGTTATTAATCATATCGGTGAGATTACGCCCTGACAATACGCCATAATGATGATCCTTGTCATACTTAGCCACGTCGAAATAAATACTACCATTGCTTTCGTAAGCATAACCATTGTCCATAATCTGCTTCACCAGCTCCTCTTGTTCAATGATATGACCCGTTGCATGTGGCTCAATACTTGGCGGCAAAACATTCAATGCACGCATAGCATCGTGATAACGATTGGTGTAATATTGTGCAATCTCCATTGGTTCGAGTTGCTCAAGCCGTGCCTTCTTCTCAATCTTATCATCGCCCTCATCGGCATCATGCTCCAAGTGCCCCACGTCAGTGATGTTACGAACATAACGAACTTTATACCCGATATGCTTCAGATAGCGGAATAAGAGGTCGAAAGTGATGGCAGGACGCGCATGCCCAAGGTGTGGATCGCCATAAACAGTAGGACCACAGACATACATACCCACGTTAGGTGCAGCGATGGGTTGGAACAACTCCTTCTTACGATGCAGTGTATTGTAAATTACTAAGTCTTGCATAATCTGGTTATTTATTACTTAATGTGATGCAAAATTACAAAATTATTATCACCCGTAACACGTCTGTCTACACTTTTTATAATCTTTGTTTCGCATTGGTGAAAGATATGGAAGTGGATACGCAGGTCGTGTGTCTTCGTTTGATTATGTGCCTGTCTCTGCTTGGCCCGACTTATGTTCCCGATTCGTTAGATGTATGTATTCTATTCCTTAGATGTGTATCTTTGGTTCGTTAGATATGTGTCTTCCATTCATTAGATGTATGTATTCTATTCGTTAGATGTGCGTCTTTGATTCGTTAGACGTATGTCTCATGTTATTCTCATCATGATGAAATCTGTGTCTCTTCATGATGAAACGAGTGTCTCATCACGATGAAACACAATCTTTACCATGGTGAAAATACTATGAGGCGTATGTGTAAAGGATGGCAGATGTATGTGTAAACAATGCCGAGCATAGCTGTAAGCAATATCGAGCATACTTGTAATCGACATTGAGCATAGCTGCAAACGAAATCAACCATACTTGTAAGCGGTATTGAGTATGGTTGAAAGGGGGGCGGTAGACGTATGATGAAGGTGGGGAAAGGGCTATCTTTGGTGTTCCCAAAGCGTGGGAGTGTTCGTTAGCCCACTTATTTGAAGTATTTGCTAACGAAGTTCTTCACTTTGGATTCATATAGTTTTGGATAGTCGTGATAGCTATATGCGTGCTCAGAACCTTGTGTTATCCATAGTTGCTTGGGCTGGGGTTTTACCTTGTAGAGGGGATATACCATCCATGAAGGGACATAGGTGTCGTGGTCGCCATGAATGAAGAGCATGGGGCGGTGGCATTTCTTGACTTGTTCCAATGGGCTCGCCTCATGGAAATTCCAACCATGCTTGACTTGGCAGAGGGCTGAGGCTAGGGGGGACGAGGGGGAATTGTGGGAGGTTGAACTGCGCCTTTAGCTGGTCGGTACATTCGTCCCATACGCTGGTGTAACCGCAATCCTCCACGTATGCTTTCACGTATGTTGGGATATTCTCATCGCCTGATACGTTCATAATGGTGGCTGCTCCCATGGAGACGCCATGTAGCACCATCTGACTAGGGTGGCGTTTATCACGGAACATCCGTTCGGCAACGGGTATCCATTGCTCTATGTCTTTGCGGTCGTTCCAGCCCATTTGTATGAAGTTGCCTTCGCTTTGCCCGTGCCCGTGAAGGTCGGGTAGTAGTACGTTCATGCGCATCACCTTATTATATATATGAGCGATGTATAGGAGTCCCAGCCCGTTGTCTTTATATCCGTGGACGCATATTGCCGTGCGCCCGCAGGCTGAATCACCACGAAGATAGAAGGCGTGCGCCCGCAAGTGGTTATTGAGTAGGATGGTTGTGTCACGCAGTTGGTGGGTGGTCTTGAGGCTGTCTAACCATGGAGTAAGGCTTGGATAGCGTTGATGTAATTTTGCCCAACGATAGTCGTAGGTGTGGGTTGGCTCCTCAAGCATGTACTTTAGGAGGTAAGAGGTGGTAGCTGCCAGCGTGCCAGTGACCACGAGCAATACGATGATAAGATATAGAGAGAGAGAGCTTCTTCTTCATTGTTATTTGTGATTAGGCTAAGGGATGAGTTCTGTTGACTTTCACGCTTCTATCATCCTGCACGTTCTTCAGTTTTGCTTGACTTCTGTCACCGCTCTCTAACTTCTCAGCACTTTCATGACCGTAAGTGATGTGTCGAGCCATTCCTCCATACGCTTGTAGTCTTTCCGCTCCCATATATCCTTGAAGTCCATAAACTCATGGGCGAGACGGCTCTCGTATGCGTTTCGTTGGTAGCTGGTGAGCTTGCCTTGTTCCATAATCTCCACTTTTCCGAACTCATTGGCTGTAGTTGGGATACGCACCCATCCTTTTTCGCCTTGAATTAAGATGAAGGAAGGGCTACTGGAGTCCTTGGCAGCAACGCAGGAGACTGTGAGATTGGGGTAGGTGAGCACCATAATGCCCGAGGTATCAACGCCATTGTGCCCATGATTAGCGAAATATTGGTTGGAGATAGGCTCCCCGAATAGTCCTACGATGATGTTGATGTTGTACACATTGAGGTCGTTCAAGGCTCCGCCACCTAGTTCAGGATTGAATGCGGGGGGCTATATCTCCCTGTAGGTAACGCTCGTATCTACTGGAGTATTGCGAGAAATTACATTGTGCGAAATGTATGGGAGCAATGCGCTTGAGACTCTGCTTTACGAGTTGGAAGTTGGGGGTGTGAAGGGGTGTGACTGCCTCGAAGAGATAAAGTCCACGTTCGCGTGCCATCTGTGCGAGTAGCTTCGCTTCCTCAAGCGTACTCGTAAAGGGCTTCTCTACAATAACATTGCGTTGAGCCTCTAATGCCTGTCGCACGTAAGTGTAGTGTGCGTTATTGACCAAAGCTATATAGACAAAGTCGGCATCGTCTTCTTTTAATAGTTGGGCATAGTCGGTATATACGTGGTCAATATCATTCTCCTTTGCAAGCGTCAGTGCTTTCTCCTTGTTGCTGTGTGAAAAGATACTTGTTATCTTAATCCCTTTCGCTTCATTCCTTAGCATCTTAATAACCTCGGTGGCTATCATTCCTGTGCCTATAATACTTATCTTCATGCTGTTCTATTGATGTTTATGATGTGTTCTGAGCGTAACAAAAGTAGGAATTGTTTTGCAGATAATATAGGAAAAGACTATATTTGTGGTCTGTTAACAAGCTTTATAACTATTATGAACAAAAGATTTCTATTATTATTGACGTGCCTTATAGCAGTGGGTATATTGGCTGGCTGTGATGGGCGTAAGACACCTGTGGATAATAATCCAGTAGGGCAAGTGTCGGATTCTAGTACTCATTCAGAGGTGGATAGCGCCGTAGCTGATCAGGAAGTAGCTTTGGTTACAGACTTTATGAGAAAGAAGATTAGCAATGAAGTAGGGAGTGTAGAGATGTCTTATTCCTTTCCTGTATCAGGGCCACAACCTTTGGTCAATGCTCTTCGTGCTTATCTCTCTTCGGAAATGAGAGGATGTACGGTGATATCTGGTACCGATAATAAGGAGGCTAAGTCTTTTAGTAACCTTGCTGATGGTAGGAGGATGTTGAAATATTATGCAGAAAAGGCGTTCCATAGCTTAACTGAGCTTAGTGGAGATACTGTAGAATGGTTTTCTCCGTGTGAGTTGTCGATGTCTGTCAAGAAATACAGTGAAACGAAGCAGTTTGTAACTTATTATTCCTTCTATTATCTGTATGAGGGTGGAGCACATGGTATGGCGGCTCATTATGGAGCAACCTTTGACAAACGGACGGGTAAGAAGTTGGGGAATCCTGTGAACTTTAAGAATATCAAAGCACTTCAGCCGTTGCTTCGAAAGGGGTTGAAGGAATATTACTATGGGTTTTTAAAAGATAACGGAGAGACTCCTTCGCCTGCTGCAATACAAGAATACATGAATGATTTATTCATTGGAAATGGGGTAATCCCTAAACCTTCTATTACTCCTTGTCTAGTAGAAAAAGGTGTAGAGATTATTTATGGACAATATGAAATTGCTCCTTATATGCATGGTATGCCTACTTTCACGATTCCTTATAGTAAGATTGGGAAGTATCTTACACCCGAGGCTCGCCGACTTGCAGGGCTTGGTGATTGATTGCGGATGAGGTCGCTTGCTAGGTTATAAGCACCTTCCCCATGATAAAGCAGAATATAAAAGCGTCTTCCTTTGTGATTAAATCTTATGAGGGAGACGCTTCCTTTATTTTATCTCTAGTTATGTGTGGATGTTATTAGTCTAGGTTCTGCATAAGCCATACAAATCCTTTTGCCATCCTGATACCATTGTCTTGGAAATGGTTACCTTCGTTCCATTCCATCTTGCAGTTTACTCCCTTCGTTTTATATATGTGTTCTTGGCTGAGCATATCCTTGCGAATGGTTGACATGAGTTTTGTCTTTGTCTTTTCTTCCTTATCTCCTAGACTGAGGTAGGCGTTCTTTACTTGTGGGGTGTGACTCTCTGCATAGTCAAGCCAACCTGTATACCATGCGGATGGGGATGCTGCAGCAATACCATTGAAGGGTATCTCCGCTTGATAAGAAGTCCATAAAGCAAATAGCCCTGCAAGGGAATAGCCACCAAGAAATGTATTCTCTCCGCAAATGGATGAGTTGTATAGATGTTGTAATTCGGGGATTAGTTGTTGTAATATATATAATAAGGTGTGATTCGCACCATCTCCAAAGGGAATCTTTCCGAATACAGGTGGAGCTGACCATGGTGTTAATTCTGCATTCCACTTCTCTATACGTATGGCAATGTGGGTGAATGTTGCTGATGAATGTTCTTCTATATAGCTAATCTGGTGCTCTAATTCTTCCGTATCATGACTATCTACGGGCTGAATTAGAAAATACTTTGCATTATCTTCGCTGTGAATTATGCATGTATGACCATTTATCTCTATTATTTGTCTTTGATGTCTCATATTATATTTTATCGATGTTTGTATGCAAAAGTAACCCTTTTTAGGTTAAAACCATTGATGTATGTCAATTTTATAAAGAAATATCACCTTTTCTTAAAAATAATCTTTAAAACATTTGGAGTGTATTGGTTTTCTATATACCTTTGCACTCGCTTTTACGAAATAAGCTAACTGCTTATGAGTACTTAAAGCGATAAAGAAAGAGTTCTTTGAAAAGATTTACATAAACAGAGAAGTAGTACAAGAAGCGTCTGTTTGGTTAAGAATCAAATAGATGGGTAAAAGAAACGAACCGATCAATTCAATTGAATTCCTATATAGGGATAGGTGCTTTTAAAACTTGATACTAAAGGATAAGCATTCTGAAACAGAGATTACTCGGTGAAGAGTTGTTTTTATGTGGTATTTTTTATCACTATTATCAATTCTTATCACCCAAACATATTTTACAATGGAGAGTTTGATCCTGGCTCAGGATGAACGCTAGCTACAGGCTTAACACATGCAAGTCGAGGGGAAACGGCATTTAGTGCTTGCACAGAATGGACGTCGACCGGCGCACGGGTGAGTAACGCGTATCCAACCTTCCCATTACTGTGGGATAACCTGCCGAAAGGCAGACTAATACCTCATAGTCTTCGATGACGGCATCAGATTTGAAGTAAAGATTTATCGGTAATGGATGGGGATGCGTCTGATTAGCTTGTTGGCGGGGTAACGGCCCACCAAGGCAACGATCAGTAGGGGTTCTGAGAGGAAGGTCCCCCACATTGGAACTGAGACACGGTCCAAACTCCTACGGGAGGCAGCAGTGAGGAATATTGGTCAATGGACGTAAGTCTGAACCAGCCAAGTAGCGTGCAGGATGACGGCCCTATGGGTTGTAAACTGCTTTTTGTATGGGGATAAAGTCAATCACGTGTGATTGTTTGCAGGTACCATACGAATAAGGACCGGCTAATTCCGTGCCAGCAGCCGCGGTAATACGGAAGGTTCGGGCGTTATCCGGATTTATTGGGTTTAAAGGGAGCGTAGGCCGGAGATTAAGTGTGTTGTGAAATGTAGACGCTCAACGTCTGACTTGCAGCGCATACTGGTTTCCTTGAGTACGCACAACGTTGGCGGAATTCGTCGTGTAGCGGTGAAATGCTTAGATATGACGAAGAACTCCGATTGCGAAGGCAGCTGACGGGAGCGCAACTGACGCTTAAGCTCGAAGGTGCGGGTATCGAACAGGATTAGATACCCTGGTAGTCCGCACAGTAAACGATGGATGCCCGCTGTTGGTACCTAGTATCAGCGGCTAAGCGAAAGCATTAAGCATCCCACCTGGGGAGTACGCCGGCAACGGTGAAACTCAAAGGAATTGACGGGGGCCCGCACAAGCGGAGGAACATGTGGTTTAATTCGATGATACGCGAGGAACCTTACCCGGGCTTGAATTGCAGAGGAAGGATTTAGAGATAATGACGCCCTTCGGGGTCTCTGTGAAGGTGCTGCATGGTTGTCGTCAGCTCGTGCCGTGAGGTGTCGGCTTAAGTGCCATAACGAGCGCAACCCCTCTCTTCAGTTGCCATCAGGTAGTGCTGGGCACTCTGGAGACACTGCCACCGTAAGGTGTGAGGAAGGTGGGGATGACGTCAAATCAGCACGGCCCTTACGTCCGGGGCTACACACGTGTTACAATGGCCGGTACAGAGGGATGGTGTAATGCAAATTGCATCTAATCTTGAAAGCCGGTCCCAGTTCGGACTGGGGTCTGAAACCCGACCCCACGAAGCTGGATTCGCTAGTAATCGCGCATCAGCCATGGCGCGGTGAATACGTTCCCGGGCCTTGTACACACCGCCCGTCAAGCCATGAAAGCCGGGGGTGCCTGAAGTCCGTGACCGCAAGGATCGGCCTAGGGCAAAACTGGTAATTGGGGCTAAGTCGTAACAAGGTAGCCGTACCGGAAGGTGCGGCTGGAACACCTCCTTTCTGGAGAGGATGTTTATCGGTTATCGAGTTGATAAGTATCTAAGTATACGAGACAACAAGTTAATGGTAATCAAGATAAGAAAAGAACCTTAGGTTTGTTTTTCTTCTTGTACTGCAATGACTCTGTATTATATAATGTAGGAGTTAGAGTTAAAGGCTCATATTAAGGTTCAATTCCTTATTCTCCACTTTGCTGTTTGAAACAGCATCGATCTTTGACATATTGACACAAGCAAGACTGTAAAGTAGAACTAGATCATTTATAAATAGATTTAGTATTCTAATAGAGGTTAAACTTCAAAATTAGAATCACACAACAGCTGAAAGTATGAGCTACATTCTTTGTAAGCAATAACAAAGAAGGCGAAGAAAGTAAGAAAGGGCGCATGGCGGATGCCTTGGCTCACGGAGGCGATGAAGGACGTGATAAGCTGCGATAAGCCTTGGGTAGGTGCAAATAACCTTTGATCCAAGGATTTCCGAATGGGACAACCCATCAGGTTGAAGACCTGATATCACTACAGACGTAGTGAGGCAAACGGAGGGAACTGAAACATCTTAGTACCTCTAGGAAGAGAAAATAAACTAATGATTCCCCTAGTAGTGGCGAGCGAACGGGGAATAGCCCAAACCAGTGACGTAGCAATGCGCTGCTGGGGTTGTAGGACCACGCTGTCGTACTTAGATTGTGAGAAGAATGTTCTGGAAAGAACAATCATAGAGGGTGATAATCCCGTATTCGAAGCATGACGAGACGTAGTGGTATCCTGAGTAACGCGGAACACGTGAAATTCTGCGCGAATCTGCCGGGACCATCCGGTAAGGCTAAATACTCCCGTGAGACCGATAGTGCACTAGTACCGTGAGGGAAAGGTGAAAAGCACTCCGATGAGGAGAGTGAAATAGTTCCTGAAACCATGCGCCTACAAGCGGTCGGAGCTGTTAATTCAGTGACGGCGTGCCTTTTGCATAATGAACCTACGAGTTACCATGTCTGGCAAGGATAAGTAACAAGAGTTACGTATCCGTAGTGAAAGCGAGCCTGAATAGGGCGTCAAGTCAGATGGGGTAGACGCGAAACCAAGTGATCTACACTTGCCCAGGTTGAAGTTCGGGTAACACCGAATGGAGGACCGCACGGATAAGCGTTGAAAAGCTTCCCGATGAGGTGAGTGTAGGAGTGAAAGGCCAATCAAACTTGGAGATAGCTCGTACTCCCCGAAAGGCATTTAGGTGCCGCGTGCATCGATCTCCATAAGAGGTAGAGCGACCGATAGGTCAAGAGGGCTTCACCGCCTATCGAGACCTGACGAACTCCGAATGCTTATGGACAGCAGATGTGCAGTAAGGGGGCGGGTGCTAAGGTCCGTCCCCGAGAGGAGAAGAATCCAGACCGCCGTCTAAGGTCCCGAAATTCTGTCTAAGTTAGTCTAACGAAGTCTGGTCCCCGTGACAGCTAGGATGTTGGCTTGGAAGCAGCCATTCATTCAAAGAGTGCGTAACAGCTCACTAGTCGAGGGTCCGGGCATGGATAATAATCGGGTATAAGTCAGATACCGAAGGCGCGGGATAGTAATGTATATTAAAAGTATCGGTAGGGGAGCATTCCATCGACGTCGAATGGTGAAGGTAACTGATCCTGGAGTTTATGGAAAAGCAAATGTAGGTATAAGTAACGATAAAAAGGGTGAGATTCCCTTTCGCCGAAAGACCGAGGTTTCCCGGGCGATGCCAATCAGCTCGGGGTTAGTCGGGTCCTAAGTCTCAGCCGAACGGCGAAGGCGATGGCAGATGCGGTTAATATTCCGCAACTCGTATGTTCAGTGATGTGGAGACGGAGCAGTGACACTGCCGCGCCCTGACGGAATAGGGCGTTTAAGTGCGTAGGTTATGAGAGTGGCAGGCAAATCCACCACTTGAGCTGAAACACGAAAGTACGGCACTTCCTTCGGGAAGAGTTGAGTGCAGGTAATCATACTTCCGAGAAAATCCGCTAAACTTAATGATATTGCGACCCGTACCGCAAACGGACACACGTGGTCGGGTAGAATATACTAAGGCGTTGAGAGATTCATGGTTAAGGAACTAGGCAAATTGACCCCGTAACTTCGGGATAAGGGGTCCTCATAGCAATATGAGGCGCAGAGAATAGGTCCAGGCAACTGTTTAACAAAAAAACACAGGGCTGTGCAAACTCGAAAGATGACGTATACAGCCTGACACCCTGCCCGGTGCTGGAAGGTTAAGAGGAGATGTCACTAGCAATAGGAAGCATTGAATTGAAGCCCCAGTAAACGGCGGCCGTAACTATAACGGTCCTAAGGTAGCGAAATTCCTTGTCGGGTAAGTTCCGACCTGCACGAATGGTGTAATGATCCGGACGCTGTCTCAACCATGATCTCAGTGAAATTGTAGTATCGGTGAAGATGCCGATTACCCGCGATGGGACGAAAAGACCCCGTGAACCTTTACTACAGCTTAGCATTGACCTTGGTCATCCGATGTGTAGGATAGGCCGGAGGCTTCGAAGCGGGTGCGCCAGCATTCGTGGAGCCATCCTTGAAATACGGCCCTTTGGCTGTCTGAGGTCTAACACGCAGATTGCGTGGACACTGCTTGGTGGGTAGTTTGACTGGGGTGGTCGCCTCCAAAAGCGTAACGGAGGCTTCCAAAGGTGCCCTCGGGCCGATTGGTAACCGGCCTTATAGAGTGCAATGGCATAAGGGCGCTTGACTGGGAGGCAGACATGCCGAGCAGGCAGGAAACTGGGGCATAGTGATCCGGCGGATGTGTATGGAAACTCCGTCGCTCAAAGGATAAAAGGTACTCCGGGGATAACAGGCTGATCCCCCCCAAGAGCTCATATCGACGGGGTGGTTTGGCACCTCGATGTCGGCTCGTCACATCCTCGGGCTGGAGAAGGTCCCAAGGGTTGGGCTGTTCGCCCATTAAAGTGGCACGCGAGCTGGGTTCAGAACGTCGTGAGACAGTTCGGTCTCTATCTATCGTGGGCGTTGGAGTTTTGCGTGGTGCTGACACTAGTACGAGAGGACCGTGTTGGACAGACCTCCGGTTTACCAGTTGTGCCGCCAGGTGCACCGCTGGGTATCTGAGTCTGGTATGGATAAGCGCTGAAAGCATCTAAGTGCGAAGCCTTCCACAAGATGAGAACTCCTCATAAGGGTCGTCATAGACGATGACGTCGATAGGGTGTAGGTGTAAAGACGGTGACGTCAAAGCCGAGCACTACTAATTGCCCAAAACTTTCTTCGGGTCTGGCACTATCCAAGTCGATAGTGCAGACCAGTGACTCAGACTTTGAGCTGTGTAATCTTTAAAATGAATTAATCAGTTCTAACATACGAGTCTTTGCTTGTGAAAATACGTCACCTTATACGGCTGACAAGTTAGTAGATTAGTTTACGATAAGACAAGTTAACAAGACAACAAGTTAAAAGTTTACAAGTAAACGAGTTATTAGTCCGAGAGACTAATATAAGACAATGAAGAATCTACTGATTAGAAAAGAAGAAATGACAAACGACAGAAGTAATAACTAGTCAGCTTGTCAACTTCATAACTAGTCAACCGAACAAAATATTAGGTGGTTATTGCGTCGGGGTTCCACCTCTTCCCATTCCGAACAGAGAAGTTAAGCCCGTCTGCGCCGATGGTACTGCAATGCAATGCGGGAGAGTAGGTGGCCGCCTTCTTTAATATGAGAGAGCTTTGAAGAGAAATCTTTGAAGCTCTCTTTTTTTGTTCCTTTTTTTGTGGCTCCTCTCTCAATTCTATTACCTTATTACTCCTCAACCTCCTCTCTCCAATCCTCTCTCCCGCCCTCTCCAAACGAATCTCCACCATCCGCAGGAAAGTAATACTGATAGAGAGTAATTGCAGAAATACCACAAATGAGCCTTAATATTGTTTTAGTGATTTCTACCAATCTTACCTCCATGTTTTGTAAAACGTACCTCTGTTTTAGTTAAATCGTACCTCCGTTTTTAGTAAAACGTACCTTGATTTTTAGTAAATTGTACCTCCGTTTTTGATAAAACGATAGTACTTTTTAAAAGAAACGATAGTACCTTTTTCGGGATGTTATATTTCTTTTTATCATTCTACTTTATCAAACACCTCGGTATAGGACATAGATAGTCTTGTCCCCATATAGAGTTTAGTTTTGTTCAATACTTAGATACCTTCATGACATAACTTGTTTTGTTGAATTGTTCGTAATGATCAAAGGGCATTACATGTTTGGGTGTTTCGTAGAGAAGGATAATATAAATATGTTATGGGCAAATTTTTTAGTATATAAAATCTTCGAAGTAATAGAGTCTATTTTTTTCTATTTGTCTTTTTGTTTGTGAATAACATTTCATTTTATTCTTTTATTTCTTCTTATTATACTACCTTTACACCACTTTTTATCCAGATTCTTACAATAGAGTAAACAGTCTAAGAGCCTAAAATATAATTTAACTTAACTCTAATATGTCTAAGAAAGTTTGTACGCTTATTTTAATGTTATTCTTTGCTCTTGTGTGTCAAGTACAGGGGCAGGAAGAAAGTCTCGATTTTGATTTTGAATATATATCTGATAGTTTAGATAATAAAGCTGTCCCTGACCTGCGTTATAAAGATATTTATCTGTATTTTGAACGTGGTAAAGTTGCAAAGAAAAGAGCTCCTACTTTATATAGGAAAAGTAAGAATAGCTCTTACTTGATGGTCTATGAAGGAAACTCTTTGACTTTTAGTTGTATTAATGCGACAATTACGCGAATTAGCTTTGAATACCTCGGTACTCCAAAGTCTGATCTTTTTACAGAAAAGTTGGACAAAGATAAAATATGGAGAGGAGAGAGCCAAAAGATAACTCTTGTATCAAAGAGTAGTTCTCTGTTCAAGATTGTTAAGATAAGGGTCACTTACAAGCCTTCTTCGGTAAGCGTGAAAGTCTCGGATGCAGGTTATTGTAGTTTGTATTATGGTGACAGAGCTTTAGTAATTCCTGATGGTGTTGTTGCTAGAACTTATAAGTTTGTAGGTGATAGACTGCAAAGGAGTAAAGAGTATGTGGCAGGTATGATTCTTCCTAGAGGAACGGCAGTGATATTGAATGCAGTCCCTAATACTTATAACTTTGTTGTTACAAACAAAGAAGGTGTAAGGGATGATAATAATGTATTGAGAGGGGCTGATCATCCTGTTAAAACAACTAATGGAGATGTTTATTATGCTTTTACGGACGGCGATAAAGGATATGGGTTCTATTGGATGAATCCTACAGGAGCAGCTTTTAGGAATGGTGCACATAAGGTATATCTTCCTTATAAGAACTCAGTAGGTGCTAAAAGCTATATTGGTTTTGAAACGGTAACAAATTTAAATGATGAGATGTATCTCAATACGACGATAGATGAAAGTCCAATCTATAATCTATCAGGGCAGCGAGTTGATAAAGATTATAAGGGAATCGTTATCATCAATGGCAAGAAATATTTAAGGAAATAAACCACTAATATACTCTGATAACATGAATAAAATGAAAAACTATATCCGACCAGCTATCAAATGCTTTCACGACTTTGATAAGTTTTATCTTCTTTCGGGCTCGCTATCTGAAGCACAACGTCATAGTCAGGAAGGCTCTGGACAGCAACTCGCAAAGGAATTACCCTTTGACGAGTTTTGTGATGAGGAAGAAGGTGGTAAAAACCTTTGGAGTGATTAAGCCTCTAATAAGTTCCCTTTGATGTCTTATATACGAAATTGAAGGTGAGTTCCTTTGGAATCTTTACCCATTTATTGTCAACAACAATCTTCATCATGCTTCCTTCTAAGCGTGTAAGCGTGTAAGTTCCGTCTGTATTACGTTTCAATTCAGCTTTTAAGTCTTCGCTTCCGTAATCGTTGATGATGGTAAGTATCGCTTTCTTGCCTTTAATGGTTGCATCAGAGATAATCCATTTACGGGTATCACGCTTTGCACCGAAGTAACCGGGAACTTTGCCGAATATCTCCTGGCGCGGTACAATAATGTTGTTATCGTAGAAGTTGATATCTAACCAAACCTGATATTCATTGTTTACCAGATGAGCTTTGAAGATACTATCTTGTCCCTCTTTCTTTTGACTCTCAATCTTCTTCGTCTCTCCTGTTACGTTTTGAGCATTCATGTTGAGTCCCATAGATAACAGAACTAATACGACAATAACTATTCTATGTTTCATAATTCTAATTGTTTGATATATGCAAAGTTAATCAATTTAGTGGTTATTTTACTCGTAGTGTTTAAAAATGTAAGTGGTAAAGTTGTGTTTTCTATGTTTTTGTATTACCTTTGTATGCGATATATATCAAATTTTTTAAGAGGAAAGATGTTGTTTCCGGATTATATTTTCGAAACTAGTTGGGAGGTATGTAATAAGGTCGGAGGTATCTATACCGTACTTTCCACTCGCGCAAAGACATTACAGGACAGGATGAAGGATCATGTTATATTCCTTGGTCCAGATTGTTGGTATGAATCTCAATCTCCTTATTTCAAGCAAGATGATAATCTTTTTGCTGATTGGCAACAAAAGGCATTGTCTGATGGTCTAAAGGTCAAGGTTGGTCGTTGGGATATTCCAGGAGAGCCCATAGCCATGCTTGTTGACTTTAGGGAGGCTTATGCTCATAAAGATGAATTGTATGGTAATCTATGGGAATATTATCATGTTGATAGTCTTCATGCCTATGGAGATTATGACGAATCAGCAATGTTTGCCTATGCTACGGCTCTTGTTGTAGAGAGTTTCTATAAGTTCTATCTTTGTGAGAACGATAAGGTAATCCTCCATGCTAACGAGTGGCAAACAGGTTTTGCTGCGCTTGTTCTTCAACATCGTATGCCTCAGATTGCATCCATCTTTACAACCCATGCCACTTGTATTGGTCGCAGTATAGCGGGCAATAACAAGCCATTGTACGAATATCTCTGGGCATATAATGGTGACCAGATGGCTTCGGAGTTGAATATGGAGAGCAAGCATTCTATCGAGAAGCAGACTGCACATTATGTTGATTGTTTCACGACAGTGAGTGATATTACTGCAACAGAGTGCAAAGAGTTGCTTGATAAGCCAGTAGATTTAGTTCTTCCAAATGGTTTTGAAAACGACTTTGTACCCAAGGGTGCAACCTTCACAAAGAAGCGCAAGGCAGCGCGTAAGCGTTTGCTTGATGTTGCCAATGCGTTGACAGGTGACGATATACAAGATGATGCGTTAATCGTATCAACCAGCGGACGATATGAGTTCCGCAATAAAGGTATTGATGTGTTCATAGAATCAATGAACCGCTTGCGTTATGATGAGAACTTGAAGAAGCTGGTTGTAGCCTTCATTGAGGTTCCAGGCTGGGTAGCGGGTCCACGTCAGGACCTTGTGGAGCGTCTCAACAGCGGTAAACAGTTTGACACACCATTGGATAAACCTGTACTCACGCACTGGCTCCACAATATGGACCATGACAATGTACTGAATATGCTCAGTTCTCTCGGTATAAACAATGCAAAGGGAGATAAGGTGAAGGTCATCCTCTTGCCTTGCTATCTGACAGGAGATGATGGCATTATGAATATGAGCTATTATGACCTCGTATTGGGTAACGACCTCTGTGTCTATCCTTCATACTATGAGCCATGGGGCTATACACCATTAGAGGCAATAGCCTTAAGGTACCTTGTATTACAACCGACCTTGCTGGTTTCGGTTTGTGGGCAAATACAGAGAAGGGAAAATATAGCGAGATAGAAGATGGTGTGAAAGTATTACATCGTACAGATTATAATTATTCAGAGGTAGCTGATGGTATTAAGGATACCATTGCCCGTTACTCTTGCTTTACGAAGACGGAGGTGAACAAGTGTCGTTCAAATGCCGAGAAGCTCTCTCGTAAGGCTCTTTGGAGTGAGTTTATCATCTATTATGAGCAGGCTTACGACATAGCATTAAAGAAAGCAGCTGCAAGAAACAAGTGATAACTGCTTAGTAACAAAATAACGAAATAACAGTCAAAACTATAATAAGTTATGAAAATTAAATCAGATTATTCCAACGAACCTCAGTGGAAAGAGGTAACTGTAAAGTCAACTCTGCCAAAGGAACTGGCATGTCTTGATGAACTTGCTCACAATATGTGGTGGGCATGGAATTACGAAGCACGCAACATGTTCAAAGCTCTTGATGAGGAACTCTATGAAGAGGTTGGACATAATCCAGTCCAGCTCCTTGAGCGTCTTAGCTATGACCGTAAGGAAGCTATCGTAAAGGACAAAAAGCTGATGAAGCAGGTGAGTGATGTCTATAAGAAGTTCCGTACTTATATGGACGTTAAGCCTAACAAGAAGCGTGCTTCTGTTGCTTACTTCTGTATGGAGTTTGGTTTGAATCAGGCTTTAAAGATTTATTCTGGTGGTCTTGGTATCTTGGCAGGCGACTACATTAAGGAGGCTTCTGACTCTAACGTAGACTTCTGTGCTGTAGGTTTCCTCTATCGCTTTGGTTACTTCACACAGAGTCTTTCTATGGACGGTCAGCAGATTGCTAAGTACGATGCACAGAACTTCAACTCTCTTCCTATTGAGCGTGAGCTCGATGAGAACGGCAACCAGATTGTTGTTGATGTACCTTATCGTAACTATCAGGTACATGCACTTGTTTGGCGCGTGAACGTTGGTCGTATTAAGCTTACTTGCTCGATACAGACAACGATATGAACTCAGAGTTCGACCGCCCTATCACTCACTCTCTCTATGGTGGTGACTGGGAGAATCGTTTGAAGCAGGAGATATTGCTCGGTATTGGTGGTATCCTTACTTTGAAGAAATTGGGAATCAAGAAAGATATTTACCACTGCAATGAAGGTCATGCGGCACTTTGCAACCTCCAGCGTCTTTGCGACTACATTGAGAGTGGCTTGACATTCAATCAGGCTATGGAGCTTGTACGTGCTTCATCACTCTATACCGTTCACACTCCAGTGCCAGCAGGTCACGACTACTTCGACGAGGAGCTATTCGGCAAGTATATGGGTGATTATCCTGCTAAGCTCGGTATTTCTTGGGATGAGTTCATTGGTATGGGTCGTACCAATCCTGATGATCACAGCGAGCGTTTCTGTATGAGTACTTTCGCTTGTAACACCTGTCAGGAAATTAATGGTGTGTCAAAGCTTCATGGTTGGGTAAGTCAGAAGATGTTTGCTCCATTGTGGAAGGGGGTACTTCCCTGAGGAGAATGCTGTAGGTTATGTAACCAATGGTGTACACCTCCCAACATGGACAGCAACAGAGTGGCGTAAGGTTTACGATAAGTACTTTGACAAGAGCTTCATGGGCGACCAGAGTAACGAGTCTATCTGGCACGCTATCTACGATGTTCCAGATGCTGAAATCTGGGAGACACGTATGGCCTTGAAGCAGAAACTCATCAAGTATATCCGTGATAAGTTCACCAAGCAGTGGCTCCGTAATCAGGGCGATCCAGCTAAGGTAGTTTCTATCCTTGAGCGTATCAACCCTAACGCATTGATGATTGGTTTCTGCCGTCGCTTTGCTACTTACAAGCGTGCACACTTGCTCTTCACTGACCTTGAGCGTTTGGAGAAGATTGTAAACAACCCAGAGCGTCCAGTTCTGTTCTTCTTCTCTGGTAAGGCTCACCCAGCTGATGGTGCAGGACAGGGACTTATCAAGCGTATCTTTGAAATCTCTCGTATGCCACAGTTCTTGGGTAAGATTATCTTCCTTGAAGACTATGATATGCAGTTGGCTCGTCGTCTTGTATCTGGCGTTGATATCTGGATGAATACACCAACTCGTCCACTCGAGGCAAGTGGTACATCTGGTGAGAAAGCAGAGATGAACGGTGTTGTAAACCTCTCAGTACTTGATGGCTGGTGGGTTGAAGGCTACCGCGAGGGAGCTGGCTGGGCATTGCCAGAGAAGCGTACCTATCAGAATCAGGGCTATCAGGACCAGCTTGATGCAGCTACTATCTATGGTCTTCTCGAAAATGAGATTGCTCCTCTCTACTTCAATAAGAATCAAGATGGCTACTCAGAGGATTGGGTAAAGGTTGTAAAGAACTCTATTGCAACTATCGCTCCTCACTATACAATGAAGCGTCAGCTTGACGACTACTATGACAAGTTCTATGAGAGTCAGGCTAAGCGTTCTCATAAGCTCGAGGCTAATGACAATAAACTTGCTAAAGAGATTGCTCTTTGGAAGGAGTCTGTAGCAGAGCGTTGGGACAGCATCTATGTTGTATCTAAGGACGAGGATGCTTTGCAGGATATTTCTACAGGTCATAAGATTAAGGTTACTTACGTTATCGACGAGCAGGGCTTGAACAATGCTGTAGGTCTTGAGCTTGTATTCTTGAAGAATGCACCAGTTGATGACGTTAACATCCACAAGGTAATCCCATTCAAGATGGTGAAGACAGAGGGTAATCACTATACTTTCGAGGCTACTTTCGATGCAACAGAAGCAGGTGCTTATAAGTGCGCTGTCCGTATGTATCCTAAGAACGATCTCCTGCCACACCGTCAGGACTTCGCTTATGTGAAGTGGATTGGATAAAAATAGTCTGAGGACTAATCAATAATAAAAAGCCATTCCTATACTCTGAAAAGGGTTGGGAATGGCTTTTTTGTGTTTCTATGTCATGGAATTATCACTGGGCTTAATATAATTTACAATGGTAATGTGCCAGGTAGATTTGAGATTTTGTATGTAAAAGGGTAAAAGAATGGCTCTCAAACCGATGTGGTGTGAGAGCTGTAGCTTATTTGCTTATATTAGATGCTGTTCTATGATAGTTATAAGTCCTCTCCATGGGAATCATTTTTTTCATTATCATAATATATGACAATTTGATAATTACCATATCGTTCTACAATAGTAAACCAAACTATTCGATTCTGTGCTCCCTCACGTGGTAATTGTAAGTAAACTGCTTGATATTGTTTTTGATGTGTACTTATTTCGTATGAGATATCTTCGTTATCAGATAGCTTCTGTATTTTTTCTAACGGAAAGTACTTTGGATTATCTTCAAATTGCTGACATAGAAGATTATATCTTATTTTTATTTGACCTTCATCACGAGTTATTTGATCTATTACAGCAATTCTCCATACTTTATTTTTGTTTGTTAGTATAGAAATATGCACTTTTTCTCCATTAAATATTCCTTCAAGGTTTCCACTAATAGCATCGTATGTGAATCCCTTTGCTTTGAGTTTTTGAATCATGGCAGCTTTGGATCCATCAACAGGAATGCCTAAGAACTTTGTAACATTTTGTTGTGCATATATTGATATAGACAACAAGAGTAACATTAATACTGATAAAATCTTTTTCATACGTTATTATGTTTTGGTTTGTAATTATACTTTTGGGGTAAATAGATATACTTTTTACTGTTATCTTTGTTCTTTATGTTTACGACAAAGTTAAGAATTATTTTTTGATATACTCCTATCTGTTTGCTAAAAGTTTCATAAGTTATTATTGGAAAGTGGGTTAATTGGCTTGATTGATAAGGTTTACCACCACTTTTACCATTATATCTTTCTCTTCCGTCTTGCTCTCTGCTATCATCAGCGTGAGGGCAACGAGCGTATTGTCAGCAATGCGTTTGGAGCCATCGGGACGATAGAGAATATTGTTGTTATTCATGAACCAGAGGAAGAGGGTAGCTGCAATGCGCTTGTTACCATCACTGAAAGAATGGTTTTTGGTGACAAGATAGAGCAACATGGCAGCCTTTTCTTCTACGCTTGGATAGAGTTCTACGCCACCAAAAGTCTGATAGATTTGTCCAATGGAACTCTTGAATGATTCGTCTTTCTCGTTGCCGAAGAGTACTGAACCGCCGAACTTCTGCCGAAGGAGGTCGATCTCGTGCATTGCATTCTCGTATGTGGCATGGAAGGGTTCTTCCTTAGTTATTCGTGCGATATGCAGTCGTTGATAATCGTAATCATCGAGAGTATCGAGCGCATAGGTGTAATCTACAACCACGTCAAAGAGGGCATTGCTTTCGTCAGTAGACTTCTCTGGTTGTTGCTGAATGGTTCTACCAACGACTTGCACCAGCTGCCTTAATTCGGCAATCTGCTGCTTGCGAATGTTCTCATTAATGGCATAACCTTTCACAAGATATTGCTTGAGAACGTTGTTAGCCCATTGGCGGAAACGGATACCACGCTTTGTGTTGACGCGATAACCAACTGATATTATCATGTCGAGATTGTAGTATTTTACCCTGCGATGGATGGTTCTTGCCCCTTCCGATTGAACTGTCAAGTAATCCTTGACAGTTGCCTCTTTCCCTAGCTCACCTTCTTTGTAGATGTTGTTGATGTGTAGGCTTACATTCTGCTTACTTGTTTGAAAGAGTTCCACCATTTGTGCCTGTGTAAGCCACACAGTCTCTCCTTCCAACTTCACATCAAGTTGGGTCTTACCATCTTCACTTTGGTAGATAATGATCTTGTCATTTAGGTTCTCAGTCATATTGTTTAGATGTTTAGTTATTCGTAAGTGTGATGATTCACTATTCGTGTTTTATGGTAGAAGTGCAGAACTTGTGTGCTGGTATTAGATCGTTTTCTCTATCTCATTCTTTCGTCAGTTTACGGCTCATATAACGCACGGGATACCATACAGAAAGCCAGCCAACGAGGATAACTGTGAGGAAGATAAGGAGAATGTCTTCGGGATGTACGCTGATAGGATAAGCGTTGACAACGAAGTTACCGGCTTGGTCGCCAAGCTGAACAAGCCCATAAGTTTGTTGCAACCAGCATAGGATGAGACCGAGTACGATGCCAATCACTGCTCCTGCTGCCGATATCATACGTCCTTCAAAGAGAAAGATGCGGCGTATCTGCCCATCAGTAGCACCGAGGTTGCGCAGGGTGATAACGTCATTCTTCTTGTCGATAATGAGCATGGAGAGCGAACCTATGATATTAAAGCAGGCAACCATAAGGATAAACGTGAGGAAGACATAAGCAAAGAGCTTCTCTATACGCATGATATTAAACGTGTCAGCTTGTTGCTCATAGCGGTCGAGTACCTTATATTTATCGCCTAACATTGCTTGTATCTCTTCCTTCGCATTGTCAATATCCACGCCCGGTTTCATGCGTAACTCTAGTGATGTAATCTCTCCTTGGCGGTTAAATATGCGACGAGCAAAGTCTATTGACGTAATGATGTAACCTTGATCATACTTGCTTTGCTTTACTTGGAATAATGCTCCCGGAGATACTAGTGAGTCCTTCACAAAGGCATCTGTCGGGTTAGAAGCATCATATTGTCCCTCCCTTTGAGGTGCATATATCTGTAAATAATCCTGCCATGTCACCCCAGTACCAAGGTCTTGTGCCAGTCTTATACCAATTACACCATATTGTAGATTGGCTACATGCAGTGTGAAATCGCCGTCGCCATAGAGGATATTACTTATGTGTGTGAGCGAATCAAAGTTGTCTTCCACGCCTTTCACTGTTACCATAGCCTGTTTGTCGTGATAGACAGCCAGTGCTTGATCCTGTACACATTCGGTAGCGACCTCAACGCCTGGGAGGTGTTTAACCTTTACAAGTAATGGATCATCGGCAGGCATTGCTTTCCCTTTCGTTGCTTCTATCTTCAGTTGCGGATCAAAGTTAGTAAAGAACGAAGCTACTAAGTCGGAGAATCCATTGAACCCACTTAACACAACCACTAAAGCCATTGTTGCCACAGCCACACCGAGTACGGAGATAAGACTGATGACGTTTATTGCATGTGTACTCTTCTTTGAAAAGAGGTAACGGCGGGCTATGTAAAAGGGAAAATTCATGTCTTCGAATGTTGTGTACAGAATGTTATATGCTAGTGATTGAGAGGGCTTACTTCTTAAGTAATTCGTCAATGCGTTCTAGATAGTCGAGTGAGTCATCGATGAAGAAGCGTAACTCTGGTATAATGCGCAGTTGATTATGTACGCGCTGACCTAATTCGTAACGGATTGTCTTCTCATTAGCATTGATGTTCTTTAGTAGTTCGTCTCCCTTTTCTGATGGGAAGATACTGAGGTAAGCAGTACAGATACTAAGGTCTGGACTTACTTTCACACGTGTAACACTCACCAATACACCATGCATCATGCGTGTCTGTGTCTGGAATATACTTGCCAATTCCTTCTGAAGGAGGCGTGATATACGGTTTTGTCTTGTTTCCTGCATATTCTTGTTTATAATGATTTCTACGTCATGCAAGATACTGAAAGTTTGAAGAATCAACAAACTTATTTCTTCCTAATCAGTGTTAGTCCGTCTCGCAAGGGCAGAATAACCTTCTCTACACGCTCATCTTTGGCGATAAGATCATTGAATTGTCGAATACCAATGGTTTGGTGGTCGTGGTCATAAGCTGGATCAATGACGTGCCAGTCCCATAGCGTGTTATCGGCAAGGATGTATCCCCCAGGGCGGATAATAGGTAGTAGTTTCTCATACACCTCTGCGTATGTACGCTTGTCGCCATCCACAAATGCCATGTCAAACGTTATCCCGAGTTTAGGAGCTTCTTTTGCAGCATCTCCGATACGAAAGTCAATTTTGTTAGCAACGTGTGATTGTTCTATCCATGGGCGTGTGAAGTCCTCCATCTCGTCGTTTATCTCGAACGTATATACTTTGCCACCTTCTTCCAATCCTTCTGCCATACAGATAGCAGAGTAGCCACTGAATGTTCCCACCTCAAGGATGTTTTTAGGGCGAATCATTTGTACAAGCATCTTCAATAAGCGTCCTTGCAGGTGCCCACTAGCCATTCGACCATGAATGGTGTGGATGTTTGTCGCACGATAAAGCCGATAGAGATAATCTCCCTCGGGGTCAATATGCGCTGAGAGATAATTGTCGTATGCTTTCTCTCGTTCTTCATCTAAATGGAGAGAAGTGTTACTTGTTATCATGAAGTTCAAATATTCAAAGTCTGTATCACGATACTTAAAGGAGGAATGCTTCTATTGCCAGCCGATAGCTATTCATGCTGAATCCTTGAATAGTACCTTTACAAGCAGGGGCTATCATTGAATGGCGACGGAACTCCTCACGGTCATTGACGTTGCTGATATGTACTTCGATGACGGGAGTTTGTATTGAGCGAATGCAATCCAATAAGGCTATGCTTGTATGCGTATAAGCTCCAGCATTGAGGATAATACCATCATAAGCGAACCCTACTTCCTGTAACTTATTGATTAGTTCGCCTTCTATATTGCTTTGATAATACTCAATTTCGACGTTCGGATAATCCTTACGGAGCTGTTGGAAACATGTCTCCATTGACTCCTTGCCATAAATCCCAGGTTCACGAACGCCGAGTAAGTTCAGATTCGGTCCATTGATAATGATTACTTTCATCTCTCTCTTTCCTGCTTAAATATCGTTTTTCTACATTATCTTTGCATAAGATAAGCTGTATGCAAAAATAAGAAATTAAATGGAAACAGACAAGCTTTCAAATGATATTGTCAGTCGTTATCGTCGTTATCTGAAGTTAGAAAAGGGGCATTCTGCCAACACTTTGGATGCTTATATGCGTGATTTGGATAAGCTCTTACGTTATCTTGCGGCAGAGAAGATAGATGTGTTGAAGGTAAAACTTGAAGACTTAGAGTTCTTCGCAGCCTCAATATCCGACCTCGGTATCGGGCCTCGCTCTTTAGCGCGTATCCTTAGCGGTGTGCGCCAGTTCTATCGTTTCCTTGTATTGGATGGTTACTTGGAGGTAGATCCTACCGAGCTATTAGAATCTCCGAAACAACCTAACCACTTACCCGAAGTTCTCTCCACTGCAGAAGTCGATCTCCTCGAACAAGCCATAGACCTTTCTAAGTGGGAAGGGCATCGTAATCGTGCTATTATTGAGGTACTCTTCTCGTGTGGCTTACGTGTTTCCGAGCTTACCCACCTTACTTTGTCTAATCTATACATCGAAGAGCAATATATCAGAGTATTAGGAAAAGGGTCAAAGGAACGCCTTGTCCCCATCTCTCCTAGAGCCTTAGAGGAATTGAGTTATTGGTTTGATGACCGTAACAAGATGGATATAAAACCGGGTGAAGAGGATTATGTATTCCTGAATAGGCGTGGGCATCATCTTACTCGCACCATGATTCTTATCATGATAAAACGTTATGCGGTAGAAGCGGGCATAAAGAAGACTATCTCTCCGCACACCCTTCGTCACTCTTTTGCCACCTCTTTGCTTGAAGGTGGAGCTGATTTGCGTGCTATCCAAGCCATGTTAGGACATGAGAGCATCGGTACGACGGAGATATACACGCACATTGACACTACCACTTTACGGCAAGAAATCCTCGAGCACCACCCCCGTAATATTAAATACTACGAAGAATCCTAACAATCAATCTGATAGAATAGTCCTCTCTTGTTGCCTACGTTAACTATAAAAAAACGATAAAAGGCAATAGAGATACAATATTTTATGTACCTTTGCGAGGTAATATCTGATATTAAATAATTAAACAACGTTTAAGATGAAACTCAAACATTTATTCTTAATCGCCTTACTTTTCATCACTGGTATGGTCTCTGCACAGCAGATGGGACCTATTCCTGTGAATAAGAATGTAAGGCAAGGTAAGCTTAGCAATGGCTTGACTTACTACATCCTCCACAATGATTGGCCTGAGCATGTAGCCAATTTCTACATTGCACAGCGTGTTGGTTCTATTCAAGAGAACGAGAATCAGCGTGGTTTGGCTCACTTCCTGGAGCACATGGCGTTTAATGGTTCTGAGCATTTCCCTGACTCTACTCTGCTGGAGTTCACCCGTTCTTTGGGCGTAGAGTTTGGTAGTAACTTAAACGCTTACACGAGCATTGACCAGACTGTCTATCGTGTTTGCGATGTGCCAACAACACGCCAGACAGCTCTCGACTCTTGTTTACTCATCCTCAAAGACTGGTCAAATGGATTGACATTAGCTGATAAGGAAATTGACAAGGAGCGTGGCGTTATCCATCAAGAGTGGCAATTAGGTCAGTCTGCCCAAATGCGTATTCTTGACAAGGTGTTACCAGAGTTCTATCCTAACTCTAAGTATGGTAAGCGTCTGCCAATCGGTTTGATGGAGATTGTAGATAAGTTCCCTTATCAAGCACTGCGCGATTATTACAAGAAGTGGTATCGCCCAGATAACCAGTGTATCATCGTTGTGGGCGATGTTGATGTAGACCACATCGAGAATCAGATCAAGCAACTCTGGAATGGAGTAGTCGTTCCTGCTAATGCCGCTCAGGTTGTAGCAGAGCCTGTTCCTGATAATGCCCAAGCTCTTTACATCTTTGGCAAAGACAAGGAATTGCCATTCAGTGACGTGGCTCTTTATATGAAGCATGACGCTTTCCCAGACGAGGCAAAGACCGATCAGAGCTATTTCATAGATTCTTATGCTAAGCGTATTATCAGTATGATGCTGAACCAGCGTTTGGCAGAACTAGCCCAGAAGCCAGACTGTCCATTTACTGGAGCCTATGCAGGCGATGGTACCTACATGCTTTCAAGAACGAAAGACGCCTTCGGCATGGAGGCTAATGCGAAGGATGGTAAGGATCTTGAGACGCTTGCCGCATTGTATAGAGAGGCACAGCGCGTACACCAGCACGGCTTCACAGCAACTGAATTTATGCGTGCAAAGGACGAGTTCTTGTCTCAATTAGAGTCGGCTTATGTCAATCGCAATAAGATAAAGAACGATCAGTATGGCGATGAGTTGCGCGACCATTACCTATCAAACGAACCTATCCCAAGCAAAGAAGACGAGTATCAGATTATGAAACAACTCGTCGAGATGCCTGCTTTGAACGTCAATGTCATTAATGAGTTTGCAAAAGATCTCATCACAGATAAGGATAGCAACTTAGTCATTCAGATATTCGCACAAGAGAAGGCTAACAAGGTTTACCCAACGAAGGCACAGATGGCGCAGACCATCGCTAACGTGCGTGGAGAGCAGATCAAGGCTTATGTTGACAATGTGAAACAAGAGCCTTTACTCGATGAGAAGGCATTGCCAAAGGCTGGTAAGATTGTCAGCGAGAAGGAGAACAAGACACTCGGATACAAGGAGTTGACATTGAGCAATGGTGCACGTGTCATCTTGAAGAAGACGAACTTTAAGGATAACGAGATTCAGTTCCAGGCTGTCGCAAAGGGTGGTAAGGGACTCTATGGTAAGCCTGACTACAGCAACTTGCAGCTATTTAATAACGTCATAGCTTACAGCGGACTCGGTAACTTCTCTAACCAGGAGTTGCAAAAGGCACTCGCTGGTAAGCAGGCATCTGTTGCTTGTGGTTTAGGAAACTATTATCAGACACTCTCTGGCTCATGTGTCCCTAAGGATGTTGAGACCATGCTCCAGTTGCTTTACCTCAACTTCACGAAGGTTGCTAAGGACGAGGCGTCTTATAAGGCGATGATGTCGCAGTTGGAACTAGCACTGAAGAATAAGGATCTCTCACCTGAGAGCGTATATTCTGACTCGGTTACAACTACCATTTATGGTCATGAGGCACGTTTCGCACCATTGTCATTGAATACGCTGAAGGGCGTTAGCTACGACCGTATTCTTCAGATTTGGAAGGAGCGTTTTGCTAATCCTGGGCAGTTTGTCTACTACTTCGTTGGTAACTTCGATGAGGCTTCTTTACGCCCATTAATCGAGAAGTATATCGCATGTCTGCCTAAGGGCAAGGCGGAGAATTGGCGAGAAGTACCAGGACTTGTGAAGGGTAATGTCGTTAATAAGTTCACTCGCAAGTCGGAAACACCAAAGGCTATCGCCCTCGAGTTGTGGCACGCACCTGCTACTTACAACGTTGAGAACAAAGTGTTGACCGATGCTGCAGCACAGGTATTGTCTATGGTCTATCTAAAGAACATTCGTGAGGATGCTAGTGCGGCTTACTCTGTTGGAGCAGGTGGCGAATTGCAGCGTCGTGGCGATAAAGCCGTTGCTCTCATCCAGGCATATTGCCCAATGGATCCTAACAAGTCCGACCTTGCCTTGAAGCTCTTAGCTGAGGGCATGAAGGATAACACGATGAAGATGGACGCAGATAAGGTTCAGAAAGTAAAGGACTTCATGTTGAAGCAAGCAGAGTTATCAGCGAAGAACAACAGCTACTGGATGGACGTTATTGACGAGTATATCTCAACTGGCGTAGACCTCCACTCTGGCTATAAGGCAGCAGTCGAGTCGCTCACACCAGCTAAGATTGCAGCTTACTTGAAGAGCCTCGTTGCAGCTGGTAACCACGCCGAAGTGGTGATGACACCAGCGAAGTAATCGCACAGAAACACGTATTAATCGTAACCTTGCGGGCGAAGGAAACGGGTCGACTTGACCCTTCCTTTGCCCGCTTTTCGTATCCTATCCCATGATAAAACATAGGCTCTTCTCCCTTACGCAAGCTTATGCTGAAGCGATATAAACTTCATGCGCTAGCGTAAGTAGGCGTATTAGCGCCATTCCTCATAGGTGCTAACATTCATTTTATTAGGCTCTTGATTTGCAAATACCCGTATATTGTATTATCTTTGCACTAGTTCTAAAACGTTTTCACCATGGTGAAGATAATTCGTCACCACGGTGAAATTAAAACTTCACCATGGTGAAAAATATTCGCCACCATGGTGACGACAATGTAGAATAGGTGCTAAACCAATCGCAAGACCTATGTGCAGTAATCGCATAACACGTCATAAACGTTTACAGATAGGGTATATCCCTGCTTTACAATAGCTTACTAACATAAAACAAATAAGATGGCAATAGTTTACAAACTCATGAAAACGGGTGGCAATTTACCCAAGAATGCGGAGCTTAGAATAGTTCCGATACAGTATCAAACCGCTGGATTAAGGCGCATGAGTGAGAGTATTGTGCAAGCCACATCGCTCACTTCGGGGGGACATACACGCCACAATCCTCTCGTTGAAAGAGGAGATTGCAAGGGAGTTGAAGAATGGTAATAGTGTGCATTTACCCGGTATTGGCTACTTCACAGTGGCTTTGAAGGGCGAAATCTATGAAGACCCACGCTCGCACAAACCGCGATTGCGCAAGGCAGAAGTGCGCACGATAAAGTTCAGACCAGACCGAGAATTGCTCCAGGAAATGGCTAACATCGAGGTAAAGAACATCACCGACTTGCATGACTTATCCTCTTCACCAACGGCGGAGGAGATAGGCGAGGCGATAAGCGAGCTGTTAGCTCATCAAGAAGTATTTACCGTTAGAGACTTCCGAAGCGCACTCAACATCTCACAGTCCACTGCCTATCGCATCCTCTCGAAGTTAGAAGCCGAGGGAAAGATAGTAGATATCGGTTCACATCATTGCAAGATATTCCGAAAGTCACATCCCTCCTCCCCCTGAATAATCCCCCTTTCCCCATCAAATTCTATTATATCGTAGAGAAAAGAAGAGTATGAGCAATGTTGTGACATCGTGTTTGTTCATGATGCAAACCATCCTATTGACTTTAGTGGATAAGGCTATTTCAGCGGGTCGGTTGAGGCTACCGAATGGCGAAAAGAGGATTAATCATTTGTGGATGTCAGGGTATTTAAGTATATTTGCGGGTTGTAAATAATACAGGAACCATTATATAGTCAACACGGATGAAGGCAATAGAAATACTCTTTCCAGTATTTTTCATGATGTTACTAGGGTGGCTTAGTAGACGGAGGAGATGGATAACAACAGCGCAAAATGAAGGTGCTAAATCGATAGTCTTTAGTATCCTTCTACCCTTGTTGGTCTTTCAAATACTGATGGAAGCGAAGCTCACGACTAGTTTCATTTATGAGATACTTTTCTTAGATGTGGCTTGGATTGTGATTTATGTGCTTGGTAAACGCATAGCTAAGCCCGTTAGTGGTCGTTACGCTCAGTTAGCTCCATTCTTATTGATGACCTGTGAGGGGGGGAAGTGTGGCCTTGCCGCTTTATATCACGCTTGTTGGAAGGGAGCATGCAATGAATATTGTCACCTTTGATGTGGCAGGAATCCTTATCAATTTTGGGTTAGTTCCTGCACTTGTCATGCGCCAGACGACGAAAGATGTGGCTTTACTTCCACTTGCTAAACGTATTATTACCGCTCCGTTTATCATTGCTGTGATTCTAGGAGTTGTCATGAATCTGTCGGGGATAGGGCATTGGCTGCTGGAGAGTGAGCTACATGGAGTCTTTACGAGTACGATGTCGATAGCTACCGCACCCATTGCTAGTATCATTCTCTTTACACTTGGTTATGATTTCCAGCCCCATCTATCGCAGATACGCCCACTTATTCAGCTAAGCCTAGTGCGCATGATAGGTTGTGGAGCTATCGTTGGCGGTTTCTTTCTATTGTTCCTGGACTGATGGAAGGGAAGTTCTTCCTTATAGGAGTTCTACTTTATTTCTCTTGCCCACCAGGTTTCCCCGTACCATTGCAGGTTCGCAGTCTGTGTAAAAGTGGTGATGACGAGGGATTCATGTCGGCTTTTATCTCCCTTTTCATCGTTTTGGCAATGATAGCCTATACATTAATAACGTTCGTAGGAATAGATCATGGGGTGTGATGAGATTGTTAATAAGGCGTGATATGAGCGTTTCGTAGGGCGTAATTATCGAGTTTAAGCAATAGTACAATCGCCTTAACTCCCTTTTCACTCCTTCACTCCTTTCACTTCTCGAAATAGTAACTTCAAAAGAAAAATATGGATAACAACATTAAGAGTCCGTGGCCCAGGACCTGCAGGAATGATACCTGTTACAAGTGGTCGTGCTGATGACGCAAATGTTTACAATCGCTCTTATCTGGATTCCATCCATGTAGAGATGCGTGTAATTGATGCTGTTGAGCCTTCGTTGAAGACAATTATCTTCGGTGAGGAGTTTGATAGTCCGATTATGATGCCAGCTTTCTCGCATCTCAATAAGGTGTTGAAGAATGGTAAGAAGCCCATGTTGGAATATGCCAAGGCAGCTCGAGACCTGCGTACTGTGAACTGGGTTGGTATGGAGCCAGACGAAGAGTATGCAGAAATAGCAGCTGAGGGGGCTAGGACAGTACGCATTATAAAGCCCTTCGCAGACCATGGGATGATTCTAGAACAGATTCGCTTTGCTATCGAACATGGTGCAATAGCTGTGGGAGTAGATATTGATCACGTTCCAGGAACGAATGGGCGATACGATATAGTGGATGGTTTACCCCTCGGACCAGTGCTTCTTTCCGATTTAAAGGAGTATGTGAAGGCTGCTGGTAATACTCCTTTTATCGCTAAGGGAGTTCTTTCTGTGCAAGATGCATTAAAGTGCAAGGACGCAGGATGTACTGGTATTGTTATCTCCCATCATCATGGTCGTATCCCCCTTTGGTGTCGCTCCGCTGATGGTTCTGCCTAAGATTAAGGTAGCACTAGCAGGTTCTGGGATCTCATTGTTTGTGGATTGCGGTATAGATACAGGTTATGACGCTTATAAAGCATTGGCTTTAGGAGCCGACGCAGTATCAGTGGGACGTGGAATCTTAAAGCCCTTACTTCAAGAAGGAGCAGAGGGCGTGAGAGAGACTGTCGGTAAAATGAATGAGCAATTGTCAGAGTTAATGATGTACACATGCGTGAAAGATACTCGTTCGTTTGATGCTTCGGTGCTCTACCTATAGTTTATAAGCGCCACGATTGTGCGTTAGTCGGATGACAGAATAGGCTTTTCTTCCACTATAATAATGTATAAATATTAAGCCCTTATTTTGTTATCCGGCTAATTTGCAGTAACTTTGCAACCTTAAAATAACAATGGATAATTAACAAAGTAATAATATATAAGGTAAATATATGGCATATTTATTTCATCGGAATCAGTATCTGAGGGACATCCAGATAAGGTTGCCGATCAGATAAGTGACGCTTTACTAGATCAATTCTTGGCTTATGACGAGCATGCTCGTTGTGCTATTGAGACATTCAATACCACTGGTCAGGTTGTGATCATGGGTGAGGTGCGTTCAAAGGAATATGTTGATCTTCAGGCAATCGCCCGTAAGACAATTAATAATATTGGTTACACAAAGGCTGAATACCAGTTTGATGGTAATAGTTGTGGTATTCTCTCCGCCATTCATGAGCAGAGTGATGATATCAATCGTGGCGTAGATAATGGTGATGATGATAATCAAGGCGCAGGAGACCAGGGTATGATGTTCGGTTACGCATGCAATGAAACCGACAATTATATGCCTGTTACACTTGATTTGGCACACCTTATTATGAGTACGTTGGCAGATATACGCAAGGAAGGAAAGCAAATGCTCTATCTTAGACCAGACTCTAAAAGCCAGGTAACAGTGGAATATAGCGATGATAACATCCCTCAGCGTATTGATACGATAGTAGTTTCTACACAGCACGATGACTTTATTCAACCTACTGATGATAGCAAGGAAGCGCAGTTGAAGGCTGATAAAGCAATGGTAGAACAGATTCACAAGGACGTGCTAGAGGTTCTTATGCCACGTGTAAAGGCTCAAGTCAAATCAGAAAAGGTGTTGGCTCTGTTCAATGATGATATTAAGTATTTGGTGAACCCAACTGGTAAGTTCGTTATTGGTGGTCCTCATGGAGACACTGGGTTGACTGGTCGTAAGATTATCGTTGATACCTATGGTGGTAAAGGAGCCCATGGTGGAGGTGCATTCTCGGGTAAGGACTCTAGTAAAGTAGACCGTTCTGCCGCTTATGCCGCCCGTTATATAGCCAAGAACATGGTTGCTGCAGGTGTTAGCGATGAGATGCTCGTGCAGTTGGCATACGCCATTGGTGTCGCAGAACCTGTTAGTGTGTACGTAAATACCTATGGTCGTTCACACGTAAAGGCTTCTGATGCCGAGATAGCAGAGCAGATTAAGCACCTATTTGATCTTCGTCCAAAGGCTATCGAACGCCAATTAAAGCTCCGTCAACCTATGTATTTGGAGACAGCAGCTTATGGACACATGGGAAGACAGAATGAGGTTGTAAAGAAAGTATTCAATAGCCGTTATCATGAAACGAAGTCTATTGAGGTGGAACTCTTTACTTGGGAGAAGTTAGATCGTATAGAAGAAATCAAGAAAACGTTCGGACTTTAAAGTGACAGATGCCGACAACTGATTCTATAACTCGTCCTTCTTTGCTGTTGAAGTCGACTTTGGCTGCAACGAAGAAAGCGAAGACTGATACTGTGGCTAAGGCGAGTCAAGAGGTTGACTCGCTGGGTTTATTGTGCCCAAAGAAGCAGAAAACGTTTCAGCTGACGGATATTCATTTTGCAGAAGAAGGTTATTTTAAAGGTAATAAATACTTTAAACTAGGGCGTGGAAACGCACATGCAGATGGTGTGCAGGGCGTTCCATCGCCCTATGCTGTTAGTAATGACAATACAGTGACAGCCTTACTTCTAGGTTGTTTTGTGATGGCGATGATTGCATTCTCGGTCTCTCGCAATTTCATAGAGAAGCAGATAAAGAGTTTCTTTCATGTTGCTAGAAGTAAAGATGTGGTCACTGAAACAGCGTATGAAGTTCGGTTTCAGCTCTTTTTAATAGCGCAGACATCGCTACTTTTTAGTATTCTCTATTATTTCTTTGCGCATGGGAGCGGTTATGGGGGGCTTCAGACAGATTCACAATTGAGTGTTATTGGATGCTTCTTTGGCATCTTTATGGGGTATTTCTTTATAAAGAATCTGCTTTATAAACTCGTAAACTGGGTGTTCTTTGATAGTAAAAGTAATGGACAATGGGGACGTACTTGGCTCTTTCTATCATCTCTTGAGGGGGTGCTGCTATTCCCTTTAGTCCTGTTGCAGATATATTTCTCCTTGTCGTTACAAGCAGCATTTGTTTATGCGCTAATTGTTGTTTTATTCGTTAAAATGCTTACTCTTTATAAGAGTTATACCATCTTTTTCAAGAGAATAGCTGTCAGTCTGCAAATAATTTTGTACTTTTGTGCACTCGAAATGATACCGATGATGGTATTATGGGGAATGTTAGTAATTACAGATAACTATTTGATTATAAACTTTTAGGACACAATGATAAATAAGATCTTGGTCTCACAACCGAAGCCGTCAAGCGATAAGTCGCCTTATTACGATATAGCAACGGACTTGGGAGTGGAGCTTGTTTTCAGACCTTTCTTTAAGGTTGAAGGACTCACAGCGAAGGAGTTCCGTCAGCAGAAGATTAATCTGTTAGATTATACTGCAGTAGTCTTTACATCGAGACATGCTGTTGATAACTTCTTTAATCTAGCCAAGGAAATGCGCATAACCATACCAGAAGACATGAAGTACTTCTGTGTTATTGAGACAATCGCACTCTATATCCAGAAGTATGTGCAGTATCGTAAGCGTAAGGTGTTCTTTGGAACTACTGGAAAGATTGATAGTTTGATTCCAACAATGCTGAAGCATAAAGGCGAGAAGTACCTTGTTCCGCAAAGTTCTGTACATACAGATTCTATTTCGGAGTTGTTAGATGCCAACAAGCTAAAGCATAAGGAGTGTGTAATGTATCGTACGGTCAGTAACGGACTGACGGACGAAGAGGTGAAGAACTTCGACTATGACATGCTTATCTTCTTTAGTCCTACGGGTGTAAAGGCGTTGAAAGAGAATATACCAGACTTTAAGCAAGGTGATATAAAGGTAGCTGCTTTTGGTCCTGCAACGGCTAAGGAGGTTGAAGCGCAGGGCTTGAGATTGGACTTACAGGCTCCTTCAAAGCAGTACACCTCTATGACTGGAGCTTTGAGGGACTTCTTGGAAAAGCAAAAGATGAGTAAGTAATAGATGGTTCTTTTCTCATGTTTTGAATGGGAATAGAGCTAGAATCCGTAACAGAGTAGTATGGAGAAGCAGGGAGAAAGACTGAGGAAAGAAGAGCGATTGTGTAGTAAGAAGCTCATAGATACGCTCTTTGGTACAGGTGGTAGCCATGCTATGACGTCTTTCCCATTGAAAGCTGTATACCGACTGACTGATGGAACGGAGGCAAGGAATGTTGGTACGCATATAGAGAATGTGTCCTCTATGGTGGATGTGCAGGTTTTAATCAGTGTTCCTAAGAAGCATTTCAAACGTGCCGTGAAGCGTAATCGAGTGAAGAGGCAGGTGCGTGAGGCTTATCGGAAGCATAAGCAGTTACTCTCTTCACGTATGGGAGAGTTGACCAATAAGCGATTACTCATAGCCTTTATTTGGCTTTCTAATGAGTTGACAAGCTCTGTTACTGTTGAAGAAAAGGTGGAGAACTTACTTCATCGTATAGGAGAACGTATCTAATGAAAGAACTTGAAGACGATAGAATACAGCAGGATAGGCAATACAAGAATCCTTTTAAGAAGGTTCTAAGCTTTCTGTCACGTGGCTTGTCGTGGTTATTAATACTCCCGATATTGTTCTATCGCCAGTTTATATCACCTTTCACACCTCCTTCTTGTCGCTTTACACCTACCTGTTCAGAGTATGCCAGACAAGCAATAATGAAGCATGGACCTTTCAAAGGACTTGCTCTTGCAATTTGGAGAATACTGAGATGTAATCCTTGGGGTGGCAGTGGATATGACCCTGTACCGTAAGAAAGAGAACTACTCAGGTGCAATAATAAGGCTGCCGATACGTAATAATTATAGAAAATCAATATAGGATAAGGGATCTGAAGCATTGGCTGGTTTCTAATCACCCTATGTCTTTTACCCTTTTCATAAATAAAGAATATAGATGAAGAACTTTGTTGAAGAACTCCGTTGGCGTGGTATGCTGGCTCAAATAATGCCAGGTACAGAGGAATTACTCCAGAAAGAGATGGTCTCAGCATACTTAGGTACAGACCCAACTGCAGACTCATTGCATATTGGGCACTTGTGTGGTATTATGATGCTACGCCATTTGCAGCGTTGTGGACACAAGCCTTATCTACTTGTAGGAGGTGCTACGGGCATGATTGGTGATCCGTCAGGTAAGAGCCAGGAGCGTAATCTCCTCGATGCTGAAACACTATATCATAACCAAGAGGCTATCAAGAAGCAGGTTAGTAAGTTCCTAGACTTTGATGGAAACGAAGCCAATAAGGCAGAGATGGTGAATAACTATGATTGGATGAAGGACTTCACCTTCTTGGACTTTGCTCGTGTAGTGGGTAAGCACATCACGGTCAACTATATGATGGCTAAAGACAGTGTTCAGAAGCGTCTCAATGGTGAGGCTCGTGATGGACTAAGCTTTACAGAGTTTACTTATCAGCTCTTGCAGGGGTACGATTTCTTATATCAATATGAGAAATTCGGTGTTAAGTTGCAACTTGGTGGTAATGACCAATGGGGTAATATGACCACTGGTACCGAGCTTATTCGTCGTACTCTTGGTAGTGAGGCTGAGGCTTACTGCCTTACTTGTCCTCTAATTACTAAGGCTGACGGAAAGAAGTTTGGTAAGACAGAGAGTGGTAACATCTGGCTCGATCGCAACCGCACAACACCATACGCATTCTATCAGTTCTGGTTGAATGTGAGCGATGATGATGCTGAGAAGTATATTAAGATCTTCACATCACTTGAGAAAGATGTTATAGATGGGCTTATCGAAGAGCATCGTCAAGACCCTAGTCGCCGTACATTGCAGCGTCGCTTAGCTGAAGAAGTTACTCGTATGGTTCACTCGCAAGAGGATCTAGATATGGCTATCGCCGCTTCTAATATCTTATTCGGTAAGAGTACGAAAGAGAATCTATTGCAGTTAGATGAGCAGACCTTCGCTGATGTCTTTAAGGATGTACCACACTATGAGGTGTCAAAGGACGTTATGGGGCAGCCAGCAGTTGATATCTTCAACCAGGAAGGTATGCAGATCTTTCCTAGTAAGAGTGAGATGCGCAAGCTCGTGAAGGGCGGTGGTGTATCCTTGAATAAGGAGAAGCTCGCAGCTTTCGACCAGCCAGTAACAGCTGAAGACCTCATCGATGGGAAATATCTTCTCGTCCAGAAAGGTAAGAAGAATTACTCTTTGATTATTGTAAAGTAAATCATTCGACTTACTCCCAATACTACTATGGAAAGCCTTACCACATCTCTTGTGATGTTGCAAGGCTTTCCCTTTATAAAAGGAAAGGGATAATAACGTTGTAGATAACGTTTCCTCTTATAAGTAAAGATTACTATTTTGATGTATCCAATCGAGTTTTAATATGCATAGAATGAAGAAGTTTCTCTTTTTCCTACAGCTGATTACAGTCATTGCATTGTCTTCTTGTACTGATGATCCATTACCAGATCCAAATACGAATGGTAATGCAAATGAAGTAGATAATACCATCATTGTTTATATGCCATGGTCGGGTGATCCTCGAAGTCTGTATAACTTCTTCCAAGGCAACCTGCAGGACATGAAGCAAGCCATAGTGAACGAGGGCGGATTAGGCAATAAACGATTGGTTGTATTTATATCTGAAGCCCCAGAGAAGGGCGCATTGATCAATGTAAAGTATCAAAGTGGTCAATGCGTAGATGATACATTGGCGAAGTTTGATAACACGCAGCCCAACCAACAACTGAACACGTCTCGATGGATTACTAACCTTCTTACCCGTGTAAAGGCCTACGCTCCAGCACGCAATTACTCCATGATTGTGGGTTGCCATGGTATGGGATGGATTCCTTCTTATGCAGGTACACGTACTAGTGTCTCGAATACTTTACAGAAAAGATGGCGTGATGTAGAATCAAAACCTTTAACCCGTTGGTTTGGTGGTGATACCTACAAGACAGATATTTCTATCTTAGATCGAGGTATTGCACAATCGGGCATAGGTAAAATGCAGTATATCCTCTTTGATGATTGTTATATGTCAACGATTGAGGTCGCCTACGAGTTGCGACATAGTGCGCATTATCTTATTGGTTGCCCAACGGAGATTATGGCGCATGGCATGCCTTATGAGCAGCTATGGAATGAGCTTTCTAAGAGTAATCCAAACTATCAGAATGTAGTAGATGAGTTCTACAACTTCTATAGCAGCTACTCAAGTCCATACGGAACAATCAGTGTTATCGACTGTTCCCAAGCTGAAGGCATGGTGAATATCATGCGACAAATAAACCATTCAACAAACCTTGTCTTGGTGCCACCCACTAGTATTCAGCAGATGGATGGATACAATCCCTCTATCTTCTTCGATATGGGAGATTATGTTGAGAAGAGGGCTGTTAACGAGCCAATCCTTCTATCTCAATTCCGCAATCAGCTCAATCTGCTTGTCCCTTACAAACGACATACACCGTCCTATTTCTCAGCTGTTACCAGTGCTAGTGGTATAGTTTATCCCATCAACACCTATTCTGGTATCACCATTTCCGACCCATCTGTAAACACGAAAGTGACAAGTGCTTTCGCCGCTTCACCCTATTATCGGGCAACGCATTAATGCTTAAGGCATACTCATTAAACGCTCCTTCTCCGTTCGTAGAGGGAGCTATTCTTATTTAAATCCTTTTGAATCCTGTTCGCACTCTTTGTCTAATACATTTCCGCATTCTTTCTCCCTTGTTTCCTTTCTCATGCGTCTTATGTCTTTTTATGTATCTATTCAAATTGGATTCAAAGCATGACACTTATTGTTTCAGGTTTTGAGACACACAGTCTCAGGCTCTGAGACACACAGTCTCAAATATCTGAAATACACAGTCTCAAATATCTGAAACACATAGTCTCAAGGCTTGAAACACACAGTCTCAGGCTCTGAAACACAGTCGCAAGGCTTGAATTAGTTAGCTTACTCCCATAAAGTGGAATGTCTTGATGGATATTACACGTATGTAATAGCAACAAAAAGAGCCGTATTGTCAACCAGACAATACGACTCTTACTATATAAATGATCAGAGAGTTATAGCTTCACACTGAGACCGACATACCATGTTGCACCATAGACAGGGGCGTACATAAAGGCAGCGTCATCCGTGTGTTTCTCATCTTGGATATAGCTAAAGATGTTCTTAGCACCAGCATAGATGGTGCACATTCCTAAGCGTTTTGAAGCGCGACAGTTGAATAGCATGAACGTAGAAGTCTTCTTGATCTTAGAGTTCTGACCTGCATCTTCGGAGTTATAGTCGATGTACATGCTACCTTGTAATGATCCTGTGAGAGAGAAAGTCCATGTGCCAGGAGTGTAGTCGATATCGAAGTCGCCTGTCATACCAGGGAAACGAGAGATGTAACGACTCTCTTTTGCGTATTTCAATCGTTGTGGGAACTCCTTTACTGACTCGTCATTTGGGTCAGACCATTCAGCACGTTCGTGCTTAAACTTACCTTGATTGAATGTCCAGTTGACGCCTGCTGTGAGGTTACGAGCGATACTTGCCTTTGCACCAAGCTCTACTCCCTGTACGTAAGCATCATCTACATTCTCCCATTGATACGAGTATCCAAACTTCTTAACCTCATCGTCGGCAGGAGAGAATTGTATCTTATCCTTTAGGTTGGTGCGGAATAGATTTATACTGAACTGATACTGCTTGCTATAATAGTCTGCCGAAAGATTATAACTGATGGCACGTTCGCCTTTCAAGTTAGATGACTTCCATACACGTGGCGAACCACTGCATAGGTGGAGATCCTCTGAGAAACCATAAGGAGCACGGAATCCTGTTCCAATATTCGCACGAAGGATAAGCGATGGGGTAACTTCATACTTCACAGCAATGCGTGGATTGATGGTTGTCTTGCTGAACTTCGTTGATGGGAAAGCGCTATCTGATACCTTCACACTGGTAGTATACTCTTCACCAGAGCTGTGAGAGTCGAGGCGAATACCAGGAACAACGGTCAACTTAGGTGTTACGTTCCATTCATCCTGTATAAAGAAACCAACCTCGTTAGCGTGCTTTTTGCCGATAGAAGTGTATGGTACGCCATAATAAGGACTTGTCTTTTCGTCTTCAGCAGAGATTACATACAAACCAGTCTCACGTAAGCGAGTGAAGTAAGCCTGCACTCCTGCAAGTAATGTATGCTTGTCTAAGATAGAAGTGAAGGTGAGCGAAGGAGTTACCGTGTGCTCCTTAGCAATGTAAGGGCGCATCATCTCTACAGGAGGAGTAGCTCCGTCCTCATCTGGATGTGCTGGATCTTTGTGCGAATCCATGTAGTCATGGAGGAAAGTATCATTCGTTGCATTGCGCTTGTGGTATACGTATGCGGTTGAAAGATTCAACTCTGAATGCGCACCCAGTGGTAGGTTATAAGTCAAATCAACAGAGAGTCGATTCGTGCGGATGTCCTCTGTCTGATCAGTATAGGGGTTTAAATATTGATTATTGGTCATAACTCCACCGAATCGATGCTCGTCTATAGCCTTACCACGCAACACAAGCTTATCATTCTTTGCAAATGGCTGATAGAAGTAGAGGTTGAAACCAAGGTTATTCATCGTTTCGTTTACACGATCAGATACCCCATCCTTATGCTTCACCTCCTTACGAGTAAGTCCGTCTTGCGTCTCGTCGATAGCATCCATCTCCGCTCTCTGTGCAAAGACGCTGATACCAATGTTGTTGTAACGCATAGAGCCAGAGCCTTTATAGCCCTTAAAGCCATAGTTACCGAATTGTATATCACCATTGATGGTAGGCTCGAAGGTTGGTTCCTTAGAGATGATATTGATGGCACCAGCTACTGCACTACTTCCATACAAGGCAGAGCCTGCGCCCTTTACAACCTCAAGTCGGTCAATATCATTCGTTCCCATCTGCTGAAGACCATATACTCCTGCAAGTCCAGAGTATATTGGTTCACCATCAATAAGTACCTGTGTATGCTCTGCACCAAGCCCTTGCATACGTACCTCAGAGAAGTTACAGAACTGACACTGCTGTTCTACGCGGATTCCTGGTACACCTTCTAGAGCTTCATAGAGGTTTTGTGCGTTCTTCTTAGTGAGAGCTTGAGATGTAAGAACTTCTGTTCTGATAGGCACATCCTTAATAAAATGACTTGTGCGAGTACCTGTTACCACCACTTGACTAAGTTCCAATGGGTCTTTCTCAAGCTCGAAATAAACATCAGTACCTTTGTTCTCGGTCATTACTACCTCCTTCTCCTGGGATTGATAACCATCCAGTGTGGCGATGATAGTTTGTTTTCCGAGTGGTAAGTTACTTAGTTTGAAGTGCCCTGTACCATCACATTGAGTCTTAAGGTTTGTACCTTTCACTCTGATTGTGGCATGTGGAAGATGTTGTCCACCCTCTTTTGCCTTTACGTCACCGAATAACATGGCATCGGTTCCTTGTGCCATTGATGCGAGCGAACACATCAAAGCAATCAAAAACATTAAGATTTTATTCATTATAGTATATGAGTTTGTAAGTCTGCGACAAATTTAGTTGTTTATTGTTAACGACGCAATACCTGTTTGTAGGTATTCTTCTCTATTGTTATCAACCATTACCTCCCTAATAGTTCCTAGATTCTTTTAGTCTCATTCGGTAGTGTGCTATAATAATAAGAGGTATGAGTAACAAAAGAGGTCATAACTTTAGTTTTTCTTGTCAATATAGGAACAAGTCTTGCAGGAATGGATATTTTCTCTTTACTTTGTAGTCAAAATATAATTAAAAGACCATTGAAGACAATACTCACAATAACTGGTTCGGATAGTACGGGAGGCTCTGGTGTGCAAGCTGACATCAGAACGATAGCCGCATTGGGTGGTTATGCAGTGTCTGCAGTCACGTCAATTACGGTGCAGAATACCGTGGGTATTCAGGCTTTCTATGATCTTCCTGCTGATATTGTAAGGGTCAGATTGAAGCAATCATCAATGATATGCAACCCGATACGGTGAAGATTGGTATGATAAGAACGACCGAGACGCTTGCTGTTATTGTAGAAGCTCTATCGAAATATAGACCTCATCACATTATTTATGACCCCATTGTGACGGCAAGCAATGGTGACCGACTGATGACAGATGACGTTATTATGCAGATTCGTCACCGCTTATTGCCCCTTTGTTCTATGGTCATACTGCGTGAAAGCGATGCCGAACGCATTTTTAATTGTACCTCATTACAGGATTCAGAAACGACAGCTTCGATAAGTGCTAATAAGCAAGGAGTACGCTCATTAGTGCTGGATGAAGTGTTACAGCATGGTCTTTCAAATAGTTTCTCATCGGCTCTTGCGGTTTATCTAAGCCAAGATGAAACGATGGAAGACGCTATAAGCATGCAAAGGAATACATCCGAACACTCGTTGCACGCACGAGCGACCTAAGTGGACGCAGTAGTCAGTTGTACAACGAGTTCTTAGAAGCAGTACAGAAGCACTATCGAACGAATCGTGATGTAGCCTTTTATGCAGACTGCCTGAACGTTTCGCCACGTTATCTCTCACAAGTGGCTCATCGCATATCAGGCAAGTCGCCGAAGAGTATCATCGATCACACGCTGGCAGAGGCATTGTCCTGTCAGTTGCGTACAACGCAATCAACTATCCAAGAAATAGCCTATGACTTTGGCTTTAGTTCGCAAGCTCAGTTCTCAAAGTTCTTTAAGAAGCAGATGGGACAGGCTCCGACGGAATGGAGAAAACATTAATATCAAATCAATATGACTAATAGACAAGAATTAAATCGTAATCTCGCTCAGATGTTAAAGGGCGGTGTTATCATGGATGTAACTACACCTGAACAGGCGCGAATAGCCGAAGCTGCGGGTGCTTGTGCAGTAATGGCTTTAGAGCGAATACCCGCTGACATTCGTGCAGCAGGTGGTGTTTCACGTATGAGTGACCCTAAGATGATCAAGGGTATTCAGCAAGCAGTTACTATCCCTGTGATGGCTAAGTGCCGCATTGGACACATTGCTGAAGCTCAGATCCTGCAAGCAATTGAGATTGATTATATCGATGAGAGTGAGGTGTTGTCACCTGCTGATAACATCTATCATATCGATAAGAACCAGTTTGATGTACCGTTTGTCTGCGGTGCTCGTAACCTAGGAGAAGCATTGCGCCGAATCGCTGAAGGCGCTACAATGATTCGAACGAAAGGGGAGCCTGGAACGGGTGATGTGGTGCAAGCTGTAAGTCACATGAGACTGATGCAGAGCCAGATTCGTGAACTGGTAAGCAAGCGTGAGGATGAGTTATATGAGGCTGCTAAGCAGTTGCAGGTGCCTTATGACTTGGTGGAATACGTGCATGAGCATGGCAAACTACCAGTGGTTAACTTCGCAGCTGGTGGTGTGGCAACACCTGCCGATGCCGCTTTGATGATGCAACTGGGCGCTGAAGGTGTATTCGTAGGATCGGGTATCTTTAAGAGTGGAGACCCTGCTAAGCGTGCCGCAGCCATAGTGAAAGCGGTTACAAACTATAATGATCCGAAGGCTTTGGCAGCGTTATCTGAAGACTTAGGTGAGGCTATGGTGGGTATCAACGAGCATGAGATAGAGGTGCTCATGGCTGAACGTGGACAATGAAAATAGCTGTTCTCGCTCTGCAAGGGGCGTTCCTTGAACATGAGATGATACTCCGCAGGCTAGGAGTAGACTGCTTTGAAGTGCGTCAAAAGCAGGATTGGTTACAGGAGAAAGATGCTTTGATTATCCCAGGAGGCGAGAGTACGACGCAAGGAAAGCTCTTGGATGAATTAGGTTTATTGTTGCCTATTCGTGAAGAAATAGAGAATGGCTTACCAGTCTTTGGTACTTGTGCGGGCTTGATACTCCTTTCTCGTGACGTGGAGGGCAATAGTGAAACTGCTCCTGCACCTCCTCGATTGGGTACAATGCAAATAACTACAGCACGCAATGCCTATGGAAGGCAGCTAGGTAGCTTTAGAGTGGAGTCTACATTTGTGGGGATTGAAGGTCAGATACCGATGACCTTTATTCGAGCTCCTTATATAAAAGATGCTACAGAGGCTGTGGAAGTATTGGCAAAGGTGGATGATAGGATTGTAGCTGCACGACAAGGTAACCAGCTGGTGACAGCTTTTCACCCTGAATTAGATGCAGATACACACGTGCATGAATACTTCTTGAACATGATTCGTAATAGATAAATAGCGTTTCTTAAGATGATTAATTATGATGCTTCGAACCCACATATAAAGTGGGGTTCGAAGCATTTTTGTTTTGTATAAGCTGTTGTTTCTGATTCATGTATTGTTGGTCTATTGATAAAGAGAGGCTTTCTTTCATAAGAAGAGAGCCTCTTCTCACGTCAAGAAAACGCTCTTTTTGAATGGAGAAGGGCGTTCCCTCTAATTTAAAAAGTAATAATATCTGTCTTAGATACTCGTTTGTATGATTGAGATATGCTTCTTACAAGACAAGATAAAGACTCAATCAGTATGGGTAAAAGTCCTTGTTTATGTGCCGCAACACTCCTAATTATAAGCGTATTAGTCTCTATTTCTTGGCTAGATGAGACTTAAGGACATAAAAAAAGGACTACCGCTGTAGTCCAACCTTTGTTAACCTTAAATCTAATACTATGAAAAACACGATGCAAAGATAGGTAGTATTCTTTATACATGCAAGTTTTTTATTGTCTTTTTTACGTCTTGTTTGATTTATTGATATATATCAAGCGAAATTTATTATATATCTTCAAATTGTAATAAAGACTCCTCTTTTGTACCTACAAATGTATTAGATTAATAGTAATCATTGGTTGGCAGCAATATAGAGATTTGTTTTTAAAAGTATTTTTAACCTCTAAAACTTTGCTATCTCATATTTAAGAGTTATCTTTGCAGCAGAATATAAAGATTAAGACATTTGAGGATATGGGATTCCGACATTGGTAAGTTATGTTGGAATTCTATGTTTTTTATGTCTATTGAAAAACGTATTAATTATTTAAAAAGAGATATTATGGCTTATATGTCACAGGAAGGTTACGATAAACTCGTAGCCGATTTGCAGTATTTAGAGTCTGTTGAACGCCCTAAGGCATCGGCTGCTATTGCTGAAGCTGCTGATAAGGGTGACTTGAGTGAGAACTCTGAATACGATGCAGCAAAGGAGGCTCAGCGCCACTTAGAGGCTCGTATTGCAGAGATGAAGATGACTGTTGCGCAAGCAAAGATAGTCGATGTGTCACGTTTAAGCACTGAGGCTGTACAGATTATGTCCACAGTTGAGATGACAAACGTTAAGACTAAGGCTAAGATGAAGTACACTATCGTAAGTGAAACGGAGGCTAACTTAAAGCAAAACAAGATATCAATAAAGACACCTATTGCGCAGGGGGTGTTGAATAAGAAGGTAGGGGATGAGGTTGAGATAACAATTCCTCGCGGAACAATCAAGTTGCGTATAGATAAGATTTCAATTGATGTTTAATCAGTAAGGAGGCTTTTTATGACAATATTTAGTAAGATTGCAGCAGGTGAGATTCCTAGTTACAAATGTGCAGAGAATGATCAGTTCTATGCTTTCTTGGATATTGATCCTGTAACGAAGGGGCACACCTTGGTGGTTCCTCGTAAGGAGATTGATTATATCTTCGATATGAGTGATGAGGATTTGGCAGCCTTTGAAGTCTTTGCAAAAAAGGTTGCCCGTGCTATAAAGGAGGTCTTTCCTTGTAAGAAGGTGGCACAAGTTGTGTTGGGGTTAGAAGTTAATCACGCTCATATCCACCTATTGCCAATGAATAGTGAGGCTGATGTTGATTTCAAACATCATGTAAAGTTGAGGCTGAAGAGCAACAGGAAATAGCTGCAAAGATATTTAAAGCATTCCAGGAGTTAGATAAATAGAGTCTTGTTTGTTCGTAGATAACAAAAACGAGGACATATATAATAAGGTGTATGTCCTCGTTCTTGTTTTATAATTGGTGTTACGTATTGTCAGACGGAATATGAGATGTATAGGAGAGAGAGGTTAGATAAATTTGTCTCCTTTAATCATCTGTACTTCATTGACATATTTCCTCACAAGTGCAGAGGAGTCTTCTTTCTTGCAGATAAATAATACGTTGTCCTTTTCTGCTACTATATAACCATCGAGTCCATTGATGACAGCTAATTTGTCTTTCGGTAATTTGATAACGTTATTGGCTGAGTTTTCTAAGATGACATCGGAGTCTATAATGACGTTATCGCCTTCCTTCTTGCTCATTGTCTCATAGATTCCGTGCCAAGTACCTATATCAGCCCACCCGAAATGACACTTCTTTACATAGGTGTTATTCGATTTCTCAAGTAGACCATAGTCCAGTGATATATTCGGATAAAGCGAGAAGTTCTCTTGCATAAAGGCATCTTCTTCCTCAATACTCATTATCTCTCTTGTTTGTTCCTCACTGCGTATGACGGATGGAAGAAAGTTCGTAAAGCATTGCCAAAGGTAGTGTATGTTGGCAAGAAATAAGCCTGTATTCCAATACCACTCCTTAGTTGTCATGAACATTTTAGCAAACTCTCTGTCAGGTTTCTCAGTAAAGGCTTGCACCTTATAGATATCGTTCTGACCAGTATAAACGCCTTTCTGAATATATCCATAACCAGGTTCTGGGCGCGTTGGACTTACTCCCATCGTGAGTAAGGCATCGTTCTTCTCTATGAATAATAAGCCCTCGGTGATATCACGATGGAATGCTTCTTCATTGATGATACTCTGATCGGAAGGAGATACGATGAGGTTTGCACGTGGATCAAACATTGATATGCGGTGCACTGCCCATGCTACACTTGGTGCCGTATTACGGTGTATAGGTTCTGCCATGATGTGGTCAAGGGCTACTTCTGGGAGTTGTTCACGTACGATGTCAAGGTAATCTCGGCTAGTATTGATGTATATATTCTCTTTTGGAAGAATCTGAGAGAAGCGATCGAAGGTCTGTTGAAGCTGTGTGCGACCCACACCGAAGAAATCAATAAACTGTTTTGGATAATTGTTCCGACTGCTTGGCCATAGGCGACGACCCCTCCCTCCAGCTAGTATTACACAATAGTTGTTTTGTGTCGTAGTCATAATTTGTTTAAGCTAACCTGTTTATGTCTTTTCTCCAAAGTTACCTTTTATATCTTATTCTACCAAATCTTTCAATGTTAAATACCCTAAACTCTAATTAATCATGCCCCTGTCTTGAAATAATCACTCAAAAATTTGTCACATTCAGAAAATCTATCTACCTTTGCACTCGTTGTTCTTAAACAGCAAGCCAAGCCCAGATGGCGGAATAGGTAGACGCGCTGGTCTCAAACACCAGTGGGGCAACCCATCCCGGTTCGAGCCCGGGTCTGGGTACTACAAATCCCTTGTAAATCGCTGATTTACAAGGGATTTTCCTTTTTCAGTATGTACTAAAAGTGTACTTTGTAACAAAACAATGAGAAAGGTGTACTTTTATAGCTTTTCGCCTCTTAGTTTTATATTTAATTAACGACAACTCTTCCCTTTTATTCTGTTTATTTCCCTTTCTTGGCTTTTTCTCCAACGAATGCCCTATCTTTGTAAACAATACCTATCTTAGAAAATTGAAAAAATGGAAAATGACAATCTAAAGATACAGCTTGACAGTATTCAACGAATATTAAGCTATTGCATTACTCAGACCTACAATGTGCTCATTGGAAATATTCTGAGGAAGAAAGGTTGCATCAACAATATACAGTTCAAAGAGATTTTGCAGAAAGAATATATCCGAATAACCGATGAACTTTCTTCCATCTATCTCAATCATTCTGCTCTCGCATGTGTAGAGGAGTACTACAATGCTGGCGACTTCTTGTGGGAAAGTACCTTTTTTGAATCACTGACCAAAGAACAAAAACAGAAATATACCTCTTTCCCCGTATCTTCATTTGAATATGCAAAGTACATTGAGGCACATATCTACTATAATGATGCCCTGCCGATGTTCTCTTATCTTGTCGATGCTATTTTGTATGAACGCTACACAGAATATCTCATGGGAGAAATAGACCGCATAGAATTGACAGAGGTACAAACCGTTCAGCCTCGCTCTTCAATTTTGGTAAACGATGAACCATGTGAGCAGAAAAAGAAACCTGTCATTGTTGGTAAAGAAATAAATCCATTTCAATCTGATTTTACGGAAGAGCAAATAGAGATTCTTACCACTTGCATCAACGAAATTCAATTATTCACGACCAACATATCCTCCAATATTCTCAAAGACTTCTTTGCTTGTAAACTAAAAGGTGTCTTGAAATCAAACAACAACCGCCAACTGGCATATCTCATGCAGAGTCTTAATCTGAAAGGATTCATTACAGATGAATGGCAATCTGCGATTGCTCGTAATGAACTTGTATTAGGGAAGACAAAAGATACATCACTGACACGCACCGATCTTTCCACTGCAACAGACCAAATCAATATGAAGCAGCCGAAAGGATGGGAAACTATTGATAAATACATCAAACAACTGAAAAAAGGTTGAGCATAGGTTGATACCTCAAACATTGCTCAATGCCAATTACTTTTATCGTTTCTAATTTTGCCCTCGTTAACGAATAATTAGCGAAGGTGCACCTTCATATTGTTTAATTCAAAATGTTTGCAATATGGACAAAACATTAGAAACGCGAGTTGAAGAACTCGAACAACTGGTTTTCATGAACAAGAACGTGCTTAGTTTCGAGGAAGCAAGCAAGTTCTTAAATCTATCCAAGAGTTATCTCTACAAACTTACTTCTGGGAACTTGATACCGCATTACAAGCCACAAGGAAAGATGCTTTACTTTGAGAAAGCAGAACTTGAAGCATGGCTACGGCAGAACCCTATTAAAACTTCTGCACAGAAAAATCAAGAAGCCCAAAGGTATATCATGGGCAGCAAACCTTTAATGCAGAAGTAACTTATGGCACACGAAGATTTTATCCGTGTTGGCACAACCTTATACAAGATTGTGAACCAACCACGCATCAATGGCGGTTTCGCCAAAAAGCGTATTGTGTGGAACAATGAGACATTGCGGCAGGACTATGGAAAGGATTTCATAGCCACAGTCCCAAAGTATGACGGCTTTTGCACAGTTCCCAACCATGTGAACTATCAACCTGTGATCGATAAGTTTCTTAATCTCTATGAACCAATAGGGCACCAGCCAAAAGAAGGAGAGTTTCCACACATCGAATCCCTGGTACATCACATTTTCGGGGAGCAATATGAGTTGGGCATAGACTACTTGCAGTTACTCTATCTCCAACCCGTGCAGAAACTTCCCATCCTTTTGATGGTTCAGAAGAAAGGAATACAGGCAAGAGTACATTCCTTAATTTCCTTAAAGCTGTCTTCCAGAATAATGTAACTTTCAACACGAATGAGGACTTTCGCAGCCAGTTCAATGCTGATTGGGCAGGGAAACTGCTTATCGTTGTGGACGAAGTTTTGCTCAACCGCAGGGAAGATAGCGAGCGGCTCAAAAACCTCAGTACGACACTTTCTTATAAGGTGGAAGCAAAAGGCAAAGACAGAGACGAAATCTCCTTCTTTGCTAAGTTCGTGCTCTGCTCCAATAACGAGTTACTCCCTGTCATCATTGATGTGGGAGAAAACCGATATTGGGTAAGAAAAATAAACAGGCTTGATAGTGACGACACCGACTTTCTGCAAAAGCTGAAAGCCGAGATACCTGCCTTTCTTTATTTCCTGCAGCATCGCACGCTATCTACCCAAAAGGAAAGTCGTATGTGGTTTGCACCCAAGCTGACTTTTACACCCGCTCTACAGCGTATAATACGCAGCAATAGAAATAAGATAGAGTTGGAAATGTCTGAACTCTGCTTAGAGGTAATGGAGCAGATGGTGGTTACCGAGTATTCTTTCTGTATCAATGATATGGTGTGCCTACTAAACAACACAGGCTGCAAGGCTGACAAAAGCCAAGTCCGTAGGATTGTGCAGGATATTTGGAAGCTCTCGCCTGCTCCCAACAGTCTTACCTATCTCACCTATCAGATTGACTACAATAGCTTCAGGAACTATTCGCCCATCAAGAGGACAGGTAGGTACTACACCGCGACCAAAGAACTACTCACAAACATTTAATCATTTATTTTGATGAAATGATGAAAGGAGTATATAAGATTCTGATTGGCAACATCTTGCTCATTCATCCTTTTGCTCATCAGTATAAAGGAATGATGAAAGAGGTATTCTGTACTATCCAAAAGAGAAATATATCAAGTTTCTCTTTTGGTTGGCTCCTTTATGTGAGTTGCGACCCCATTTCCCGATTTCGCGAAATCGGTAACACTTTTGTCCGCACAAAAGTACAACTTGCTAAACAAGGTCAGATGTGTTATAACGGAGAAATCTCTGTATTTCGGGAAAATGTTAGAGAGCGAGATCGGGAAATAACGAAGTCATGAAATCGAGATTTTGGCACTTCTATGAAGCATAAAAGTATATTCTACTTTGGTAGGCATTGTGATGAAGCTACGATGAGTACATAAGTCTTTTATAATGAGCAGATTATGTCTCATTTCATCAAATCATCAATTTTTCAAACCATTCAACTTCACTGTAATAATGAACATTCAAAAAATTAAAACAATAAAGCTGCAAGATTTTCTTGCAAGTCTGGGGCATACACCTATAAAACAACAAGGTAACAAGTTGTGGTATCTCTCTCCCTTTCGTACTGAACGCCAAGCTTCATTCAAGGTAAATACAGAAATCAACCAATGGTATGACTTCGGGGTAGGAAAAGGTGGAAACATCATTGCTCTGGCAGAGGAACTATATAAGTCCTCCGATATTTCCTATCTTATTAGACAGATAGAACGCAATGTTCCAAGCTGTGTACATTCCTTGCCTATTCCTTACACTAAGAAGGAATCGCAACAACATGCACAATCTTTTGAGAACTTAAAAATTCTACCTTTGACACATCCTGCCCTTATCAGATATTTACATGAAAGATGTATTGACATGGAGGTAGCCACAGCTGTGTGTAACGAACTCCATTACGACTCTAATGGTAAGCACTATTTCGGGATAGGTTTTCCCAATAGTGCAGGTGGGTATGAAATACGCAACCCATTATTCAAAGGCTGCATTGCTCCAAAGGATATTAGTGTTTTCTATGCCAATGAGCCGAAGAAGATTTGCTTTCTTTCGAGGGTTTTATGGACTTTTTGTCTTTTATTACACTAAGAAAATTGAAGAATCCGCAGCGGACAGGGCTAAGCCAACAAGATTACATAGTCCTCAATTCTGTATCAAATATTCATAAGGTTACAGAGAAGTTGTCGCATTACGACAGCATCCAATGCTACTTGGATAATGACGATGCAGGCAGGAATGCTTATCAACAATTAGCCAAAGAATTAGGCGGCTCTGTTTCTAATTACTCCACGCTATACAATGGCTTTAAGGACTTCAACGAGTATCTATGTGCAGAAATTAAGCAACCAGAGAAAGCAGAAGTAAAAAGAAACAAGGGGGTTAGATTATAAATGTGGTAGATGCCTTACATCTTCTATTTTTCGGGGAGCAAGTTTATGTTTTGGGCATACCCAAACCACTTGCTCCACCTCCCAAGATAGGTGTAGAGGATTATCCCGCTGGTCTCCATCAAATCAAATTAAAGAAACAAGTATGATAAAAACAGAATATAAAAAAGGTGGTCGCCCAACCAAGGGCGTAGCCGAAAAGAAGAAATACCGTATCACGGTGAAACTGAATACGCAGGATTACTATACGCTCAAAGGCAAAGCCAAAAGCGCAGGAGTAACCATGAGTGAATTTGTAAGAAAAGTTCTTGATAAAGGAAATGTCATTGAACGACTGACCGTAGAGCAAGCAGACTTCATCCGCAAGCTGTGTGGAATGGCAAACAATCTCAATCAATTGGCACATCGTGCCAATGCGGAGGGCTTCCATACCATTGCGCCCTTCCATAAACTTATCCTTGCCAAGATTGATGAAATCCTAAATTTGATACGAAGATGATAGCTAAGATAATGAAAGGTTCGGGCTTCAAGGGTGTCATCAATTACATCCTCGATCCGAAGAAAGGAACTGAACTTATAGACAGTTCTGGAGTGCGAACAGATAGTATTAGCCATATTGTCCAAAGTTTCATTGACCAGACAGAATTGAATCCACGAGTAAGTAAGGTTGTAGGACATATCTCGCTTAGCTTCTCCGCACAGGATTCTTCCAAGCTCAGTAATGAATGGATGGCGCAGGTCGCTCGTGAATACATGGAGAAGATGGGAATAAAAGATACGCAGTACATTATCGGTCGCCATTTCGATAAGGAGCACCCTCATATACATATCGCTTTCAATCGGATAGATAACAGCGGCAAGACTATCTCTGACCATAATGATAGGTTCAAAAGTGAGAAGATTTGTAAGGAACTGACCACTAAATATGATTTATACTTTGCCAGTGGCAAGGAAAAAATCAAGGAACACCGCTTGAAAGAACCAGACAAGACCAAGTATGAAATCTATCAGGTTTTAAGGGAAAAGATTCCTAAAAGAAGGAATTGGAAATCATTACTCGCTCACCTGAGAAATGAAGGGATTGATGTGCGCTTCAAATACAAAGGCAATACACAAGAAGTACAAGGCATTATCTTTGAGAAGAACGGCTATCATTTCAACGGCTCAAAGGTAGATAGGAGTTGCAGCTATTCCAAGATTGATTTTGCCTTGCAGCAGAATAACAAAGAAAACTGTCAACAGGCACAAGGAACCATCAATTTTATATCAGATGTTACAGATGCTACGAGCACACTTGTCAATGATTTCATTGAGGGAGGATTAGACCTGTTTCAGTCTCACGGCACAGTCCCTGCGGAAGTTTATAATACACTTGATAAAAAGAAGAAAAAGAAAAAACGTAAAATACATTTATAACTATGGCAGATAATAATACATTTGTCCTCTTTGAGGAAATCAAGAACAAGTTGGAAATAATTTACAAGGAAGTAAGGGAACTTAAAGAAAAGGACATCAGTTCTGTTTCTCTTCCTACACCTACTATTCCAGCGCAAAGTAATGAACAGCATGATCAAGAACTGCTCAAACAATATGAGCAGAAAACGAAGGAGATACTCAATAAGTATATAGCCATACAAATGCGTATCAAGGATGAGGAAGCCAAATTCATTGATAAGTTGGTGGCAAGCGTATTGACTATGTTACATGAGTGGAAGGAGCAGAAAGAGCAGCCACAACCGCAAGAACATGTCCACAAGCATAGATTTGATATCAAATCGTCTAAAGTCTTTTACCTATGTGGTTATAACAGCAGTTGTGTGTCTCGTTTCTTTGGTTGGCAACTTCTGGTTGTGGCAAAGCAAACAGCAATATAATGACGATGCTTTAAAGTTCCGAATTATCAGAGTATGGCGAGGTTGCAGCCCGAAGGAAATACTATGGCTCAACGATGTGTTTGATATTCATCGAAACGAAACTGCAATCAAAAATATCAAGAAGAAAGCTGATAGCTACGATTTGGAATTAAAGCAGAAAGCAGATAGTCTGATGCAAAGGAAACTGAAGTAGCCTCATATGGAACAAGCCCAACCAAACAGAATACTTGGTTGGGCTGGTTATATCACTTTTTCCATCGTCTTTGACACTGTGATCTTCATAACTACTTCTACTTGTCAAGAAATTAGGCATAAAAAGCTATTATGGTAGATATAGTAAAAGAAGACATCCGGAAAGTCTATTCTTTAATATTCCATGACATACAATTAAAGGCTCCTCCATATTTACTAATTAGATATGGAGCAGGTATTTGTATTATCTTTTGGCTATGAAATAAAGACTGTAAATACTCTAAGGCTATACTATCAGTTTTTAGATTGAGTCCGAGCACCAAAATTACCTTAGATGTTTGCAGAAAAATTAATATAAGCCCACGAATCATTGATAGTATAAGGTAATGGAAGTTCATGCACAATATAGCCATTCTCCTCTAATATTTTTTTCTTATTCGCTTTCCATTTCTTGGAGCAAAATTGGTATAGTCTGCCATTAATAATTCTTTTGTCTTTTACAAATCTTACCATACCATCTGTATGGCCACACTTATCTTGCGACCTGTTACACCAAGGAAGTATTATTATCTCTGTTTGGAAAGCTTTTTCTAAGCGATAGATTAATTTTAATTTATTTTTGATATTGTGGGTTCTCTATAAATATCTTTTTCTGTCATTAGAACATGATACGGAGTCTTAACGACATTACCACCATCAATAGTAATATCTGAGAGATTAATAAACTTGTTATCATTGAGATTGAGAAAAGATAAAGGTTCGTCTACATTCGTAATAAACTCACGTTTTCCCCTCTTATTCAAATAGTCTGGCTTGTACTTATACTTTACAAAAGTATTATCCGTAACCTGTATTGGCATATAGTCACGACACCAATAATCTGCAGTCTTACACAAAACATCTACATGTATCTGATAGTCTTGTAAGACAGACTTCACCGCTTCGTACAATTGCCTATAGTCATTGGCCAAATGAGCCGAGAAGTATACACTGTTGGTTTGACTTGATAATATCATACCCTTCTTGCTTTTAGTAAGTTTGTTAGCAGATGATAAGGTTCTTTTCGATAGTATCGCCATGGTCGGATATCTTTCTCTGGTGACTTTATAGAGGTTTGATTTCCATTGTTATCAATGACGAATTTATTAATATTAATGCGTGGGGCTGCTACAGAACAAAATGATGGCAGTATTTGTAATTCTGGTAACCATTCCATTTGGATAGCCGACTTTAATGTATCATTGTCTGGCTCCATAAACTGGAGATAGTCATAAATATACGAGCTTGCCATCCTCTTATCTCTATTTAAATTTGCTTTATTACTTTGCTCATTTCTATCAACGACATTAAAGGTTTTGATGAGAATGGATGCGCGATATTCGCCTTCTTTCTCAAAAGTAATATCCAGACCAAATTTATGCAAATAGAAACTTCCTATCTTCAAATATGGTGTATTCACAGTCCTATAATCTGCATCATCTAATTTATTTCGATGAAACATAACAGGATCATGAACAAACTCTTGATTAGCCGACTTCTCTACATGAAAATAAAATTCTATAGAATGGGCATAAATCTCAAATCTCCTGTTTATTAACAGAAACCCACCAAATAATAAGGTGTCTGCTACCATGGAAAATTGTTCTTCTAATAGTTTCTCTCCTATTAAATTTCTTAAACAATCGGGATTTACTTCAACATTATGCTGAAACTGTTTTAATGCAAGCAATAAATTCGTTTCCATATTTCTATTCTATAATTTCCCAGAAGCCACTTTTATCCGAGCCGACTCTACGAAGATACTTGCCACGCATAAATTCAATATTACGCATGATTGTACTACCACTCAATCCTATAATAGAAGCCATTTCTTCCTTTGTAATATAAGGGTTTTCTACCATCAGTCGTAAAATAGAGATACGATTCGCTGTAAGTTTATCCCCCTGTTTGGCTGCTTTTGCTATTAATCTATCTATAGTATCATTGGAATTTATAGTTGCATTTTCGGCATTTACAGTCGCGTTTTGAGCATTTACAGTATCTTTTGGACTATTTGCAGTTGCATTTACAGTTGCATTTTTGGTATTTACAGTCGCATAGCCATTGGTTATAGACCGATGTATAACTTTTGGAACTGTAATTTTAAGGATAAAATCATCCAAATGATATGTAGGGATTGGCGACCTATTAGCTTCCAACTCTCTACACACACGATCCACACCCTCACCAAATTCTTTCACAAAGTCGTACGCTTTGAGGAATTGGGCAATTTTTGGATTGCGAGAGAAATGTGTATGACGGATGTTAGAGGGCTTGACCATTCCAGGTAATCTGCCCGGAGACTCGAACACAAGCCGATCATCAAGCATTTTGATTTGAATTTCCGTACCCTTAATATTGTAGGCACGGTGACAACAAGCGTTAACTACCATTTCTTGTATCACAAACTTTGGGTAATCTCTATGGGTTACGAACTGTCCATGCTGCCCAAGGAACGTATGCTCCTCCACTTGTGTTTCAAGATAAGCTATCGTGGCTTTCACTTGATCAAGTATCGTTCCTTCAAAGGTTACATCCTTAATCACATTCATATCTGCACCCACTTGTTCCTCTGTACCTTTATAGCGAATAAAGCGAGTGCGTCCACGAGGGAAGAACTTCTGGGGATATTTGCCAAATAGCAGAATACAAGCCACACTAACTTGCTCTTCTCCCTTTGCGTTTATAGTCAAGAATCCATTGTTCTCTTGTAGATATTGCTTTGCAGACTTGGTATAACCTATCAATTCCGTATATCTTTCGACAGTAGCCATATCAATATCATCTACCGTAGCACCATACACAGCCGTATCCTCATAATAACGCTCGCCCTTGTCGTACATCAACTGTATACGCTCTTCAAAAGACAACTTTCTACTCTTATCACCAACACGCATATAGGCTTCGTCTGCCTGATTAGCGTGTAGCTCCGAACTTGCAGGGATATACATCAACAAGATATGGTTGTCGTTCCCATCCTTATCAGTACAGGGCAGTAGGTTGCTGGTAATAGGCACAGAAGGATTACAGAAATCTAAAGGAACACGCAGCAACTCATTCAGCTTCTCTGTATGTTGATCCACGCCTTCTATCTTCCTCGTCTTATCAGACACACCAATAGCAATCGTTCCGCCATCAGCATTTGCAAATGCCACGATGGTGATAGCCAATGCCTTCGGATCTATTTGAATACTTTTGCAGTCAAATGTCTGATCTTCTTTACGGAGTATTATTTCTTGTATAATCATCTTATTCATTATTCTCTGTGTCTCCACTTTCAAAAACAACACCGATTGCCTCTGCAAATTGTCTCAATGTAATATCTTTTGTATTATCAACAATATTATGTAGTGTTTGCTTAAAGTCATTCGCAGCATTACCTGCATGATTTATCAAGGATATATAGAATTCTTTCTGTTCTAATATAATATTCCGGCAATCTTCACTACTTATAATTGGCTTCAAAATTTTATCAACAGAATCTCCAGCCCTATCCTCTAGTTTTCCTTGTGTCCTAAACCATTGTTCAAAGAATTTAAATTTTTCCCTATCGATAGAAACCCTCCCATTACAATAAGAATTTCGTATATCTGATATTATTGAATATGTAGTGCATTTATCAATGCTATTGATTATCTTGGAGTAGTCTTCTGGCAAAGGGAGAGTCTGTACATTATTACCAATATCTTGTAATATTTTCTTACCGAAGTCGGAAATATTAGTAGGCAAAGGATGCATGAACTCTGTTCCGACGAACTCGCGTATAGCTATAAACCAATAATATGTCGTACGACTGTTTCGTTGAGCATATAATTCTTCTGTAGAAACTGTATTAATTGCTTCAATGACTATTTTATTTAATTTCTCTGTCAGTTCATTCTTGTATTGAATAGACAACTTATAAAACGATGCATTTGGAATAATTTTCTGAATATTATCATTAGTTATATTCCCATCTACATTATTGCTCCAATCAGACAGTTGATCTAACATTTCTTTGTCTGAAACACCAATCCTATCCTTTATTTGAAAGTACAGAGGAAGAATATCTTCTATCAAAAGATGTTCTCCTTTTCTGTTTTGAGTCATATATTTTAACACATCATTCAGTAGGCTATTATCCCAATTGAGACTCTTTTGTAGAAGTTCTCCATAATCTGCATAGTAATCAATAACTCCTGCTATTTCAGGAATGCATGATGTATTTACTGATGATACCGGTTGACCTTGTGCTAATCTCATGGCAACAATATCAATATAACCTTTTTGTGTTGGTTCTATTTGTTGCATTATAGAACTAACTGTCTGTGAGGTCAAGCTTTTTTGTAATGGTTTTTTATCTGATAGCTTTTTATAAGTTAAAAATATCTCCCCAATAGAAGAAGCTTCAACTTTATCTTCTTCAATATACAATTCTATGGCATTTATTAATTTAGGGAATTTATAATTCGTATCACCGTCCAATAAAGCTATTACATCAGAATAAGAATAATCACCAGTGTTCAATTTCTCAGATAAATATGCATCAAAAGAGGTCGCGACAGTATGAACACGATATTTTTTATATTCATCCTTTGCCTCTCGTAAGTAATCAATGAAGATTTCTGGATTTACATTTTTATCCTTTACCTGTGTTAATTGGCATGAAATGTTTTCTTCTATAAGATATTTTTCCAATTCTTTCAATGAAGCAAAATATGCATTGCCCTTAAATTCAGAAAAATCGTAAATCTTTAGGTAGAAAGCTTCTACAATCCTTTTAAGGGTTAGCTGATCTTTAACTTTTGAGAGTATGACTTTGTATTCATTTGTTAACATCTGCTTTTCTATTGGCAATTGCACCTTTCTTAGAGCAATGGAATTCCATATTTTCTGTATATTCGCATTATTTTTATTTAGTTTGCCAATACAATTGATTAAATTATCAACAGGAATATCATCCCTATTGATAGCAACATCTTCTAAAACTGCGTCAAAAGAAATATTTGACTCAGCATACTCATTAATATCATATCCTTCTGTTTCTGAAATACATTTTTCAATATATTTTGTCAATGGGATCTGCCTTGCAAGTTCAACATCTACCCCATATACTAAAGCTGCTATTTCTTTTTGCATTTGCATGTCATTATTGACAATAGAGCTTACATTTTTCAAATATTCACCAGACAAAATTTGCGTATTAGGATGTTCTAATATATCATCTTGAAATAGTAAAAAAACAGCCATGTTAATAAGAGAAATATCATTTGCCCGCTCTTGCTTTAACGCTACAATTGCATTTATATACATAATAATATCCCTAACATTTGCGTCAGGCCTTACCATACGACATAATCTATTTATCGTTTCACGAGAGTCCTCTTCCGCATTTCCAAATGCCTCTATAAAAAGTTTTTCAAATAGATTACGATAATCCGTAATAACAGGCGGTGCAACTCTATATATTACTGGAAATGTTTTACTAATAAAAAGTTGGGTAAGTTCCTTTGCCTCATCAGCCTTTTCATTTCCAAAAGCGCAGGCCAAATGTTTTTTATCAAAAGGGATAATCGCCCAAATATTCTCAAATCCGTCATCAGCAAAAAAAGTATGAATAGAAGACCATAGCTCCTTAACTTTCTCAGCAGGTAGACGATCCATATTATCAAATACAAGTATTAACTTCGGTTTGTTGTTATTCTTAATATAGTTTGATATGTCCATCATCCATGCCTTAAATTCTATGACCGTTGGCTCATCTTCACTTAAAGTTTCATAGCAAACATCATTTTCAATCTTATCATTATATATGGCTAATAAATAACTAAGACCATACCTGTGATTTCTTAGATACGCACATAACCATACGATTAATCCTATGATAACAGGAAGAGCTGAAATAATAATAGAAACTATTGTCTGCAACCAATTGGTAGAAGTTGGCTTGATAACATATGAAATATAGGTAAAAATAGGGGTCAAGATTGCAACTAATGCAGTTGCAGCCATGCCATTACTAATTTGGGGATACTTCTCTGTAACTTTTTCTGTTTTCCTAGCTAATAAGTACTTTAGTTTCTCCGCCCAAGAAACCGTTTTTTCTCCTCCACCTTTTATTCTAATTGTAGAATTGCCAGACAAAAATCTATCATCTATTAATTTAGCTGTCAATAGTTCTAAAATGGAACGTCTTTGTAAGTCTTCTTGATGCCCCCATGCGTCGTATTCAAAGAAATAATATTTATCAGACAATTCTTTCTCTAATAGTCTTACCAAGTTTGTTTTACCAGCCCCCCATTCTCCTTGAATACCAATAATTTTGGGCAAGGCATCTTCTTTTGGTAGAACATCATTCTTAATAATCTGCCGTGCAATTGCTTTTGCAAGTTTTGTCTGAGATGCGCCATCAAACTTATCGAACCCTTTAGGCCGATTCTGAATGAATTTTGGGAAAAGGTTATTCATATTATACTCCTTTTTACTATATTTCTAATTTATAACTCATTCAAATACTGCAACAACTGCTGGACAGTAATTGCACCTTCTATCTCTTTTGTTTGGAATACCATAAAATATTTATAGTCGCTTCCAGCAAGGTCGGCCCATTTATTACCAAGCCAAATCTTGTTCTTCGAATCATCATTGACTAAATGGTCGCCTTTTGCCTCTACAAGAATAGTGTTTCCAGACTTCATACGAATGATAAAGTCGGGGTAATGATTGATATACCCATTAATGCAGAAATCCTTCTTTTCTCGATTACGATGCCAGAACAAGACATTGGGATTATCAGCTATGGCAGAAATGACATCGTATTCAAAGTCATTGACCGTTTCTTCGGCAACATACAACCCTTTATCAATGCCGACCATTTCTTCTTTTGGCATTGCAATAGCATCAATAAAGGTATAATGCCCTTTAAGTTGAATCTTTCCCACATTTAACCATTGCAGGAAAACCTGTTTTTGGTAATCCTTTAAGAGAATCTCTATTTTTTCTTTGATGGCATCTCGTGTCAAGTAGAGGTTGTCCACCAAACTAGCAATAGCGTCGGTATCGAGTCCAGAAATCACCCTATCTATGTATTTCTTAATATCTGGCTCCACAACATTGTCAAACTTAACCATACTTGCAATTTGCTTGCTTAACATCTCTTTCTGAGTGGTTGCGGACTTATCCATATATTGCTGTCGAATAAAGTCTATGGCTTGCTGATTATTGCGGCGCACTGGCACATAATCATCGCCAGATTCCGCAACATCGATAGTAATACCCTGTGGGCGGACAATGGTGAAATCCACAGTAGCATCCTTTGAAGGCAAATCAAAACCTTTCGTCAACATCGATTTCCAAAGGAATCCATTCCTCATCGGAGAATATTGATGCAACAGTCTTTGTGTAGAAGACAGGGAGGTTTATTTCTGCTACTACCTCTTTATAACTTTCATTGATAGGATAATACATTTCTGTTGGTATAATAGCCGCAAGTGGATCGATGTTTCCACTTTGTGACTGTTCATTTATTTTCTGATTATACTCATTGCCCATCTGCTCCGCCTGCTTTTGTAAGTCTTGGATATATTTACTTGGAGCATCGTTCTGTATCGTTTCTTTGATTGTAGCTACCTCTTCTATTGATAATTCGATAGCATCCTCTACCTCATTCTTTTTCTCCTGATTTTGTGGCTTATCAAACAAATTGGGAATACTTTTCTTTTCTTCTGCAACACTATCCATATTTACTTCACGGAAGTCTTTTTTGCTGAATCCCGCCTTTTGTAACGAAAGAATGATTCTCTCGACTGTATCACGGAAGTCATTACTGCTTGTGAAAACATAGGAAAGATTGAGCAAAGGATTCTGATGCTGGGTGGTATATGGCTGACGGAGTATGCGCCCCAAAATTTGTTCTACATCAACACGACTTGTTTTGTTCGCCAATGTTGCCAAAATGTAGGCAAAGGGACAATCCCAACCTTCTTTCAGCGCATTTACGGTTATAATGTATCTTACTTCACAAGCACGACTCATCAAGTCAATGCTCTTTAATTCGTCTTTATTAGCCGTCTTGATTTTGATTTGCTCCTCAGGAATACCAAAACCAATAAGGTTGTTTTTTATCTTATCAAAAGTAATGTTGTCGTTATCAATCTTTGGTTGAGCTTGAAATAATACAATTGGACGGATGTATCTACCACCATGCTTTTCCATCTCAACGGCATGTTGTTCCAGACTATTACGCATTCGGATGGCACTAACAAGCACATCTTTAGGCGAGTTGCGATTTTCCACGATAACGGGAAGTTTCACCATGTTTTCACGCTTCAGTTGCATGGCATCTACAAAACTGATGATATTGCTATTGTCGCGTGGAGTTGCTGTCAATTCCAATATGAATCGGGGAGATAGATTGTTGAGCAGTTCTACTCTTAGATCGGCCTTGAAGTTATGACTTTCATCTACTATCACCAACGGGTTCTGCTGGGCTATCACCTGTATGAGTGCCGTTGGGTCTGCATTGTCAATCAACTGGTCTGGGTGAACATAATATTGCGTATGTTCAAGGAAGTTTCCATTCTCTCGAAAAGCACGAGGTTTCAATTGCTCTACACTTTTGTCTTTCTTCACACGGATGGTTTCCACAAACGACTGGGCACTTAACACGAAGATGGTCAGATTATCGTGCATCTGTACAGGGCTAATGCCTTGCCCCATCAGCGCAGCCTCCTTGTCCACCACTGTTACACGGTGGGAAAATAATGCATCTATTGTTTGACGATAGGGATGAGTGGCATCCTGTAATTTCTCCAAAGTTTGCTTGAGAATGGTATCGCTGGGAACAAACCATGCCACAACCCGATTAGGAGTACCTGTTTGCAGGTTATCCATAATCCTTTTAATAGCATTGCAGGCAATGAATGTCTTGCCACCCGCTGTAGGAACTTTCAGCGTTACACGCGGCGCACCGTTCACGGTATTGACATAGGGATGCAGATAGCTGTTACTGAATCCGTTCACCGAAACTCCTCTGTTTCCCCAATATTGAGAATAGGCTACAGAGAGACTTTTGCTACCATTCAAAGTCTCAATATATTGCTCCAAATCTCGGAGCACTTGGTGTTGATATTCTTTCAGTTGCATACTTTAAAATCTATTGATGTCACGAGGAATCTTCTTGAATGTAATATTCAATTGCGCCAGCTGCTCTTTACTAATCGTGCAGATATCAGCATAAATCACATAATGGTCTGCAGTCTTGGGTACTATGTTTAATGTGTCATACGACAAAGTTGTGATCTCATTGGGCTCGTAATAAAAAAAATAGCCCGTACCATCCTTGTAGTCTAACAGATAGGGATAATCCACTGTTTGCTGATTTGTCAGGTAATCGTGAGTCTCTGTATAATAAATGTATTCACGCATCTTTCCTATACCGACCTGCTCGTTTAGGTTACCATCTTCATTGAACAGAGGAGAACCTAATTCGTAGTAATCGAAAGAGCCCCCCAAGCCTTCAACAGCTTTCTTCCCTTCTCCGTAGCCTTTGATTACCCGGCGTATTCGTTCTGCAGTAATACTTTCTGCATAAGCTTCCATTTCTATTAAGATAAACTTTCTGTTGCCCTTCGTATTAAAATTAACATCTAACACAGAATGAGCTGTCGTTCCTGAGCCTGCAAAAGAATCGAGGATAATACTATCATCATCAGTTGCAATTTGAATCAGGTGTTCTATCAATTGGAATGGTTTAGGTGTCGTAAAAGGAATTTGTTCAGAGAAGATATTTTTTAAATTGTTCTTGGCGATTTCATTTGTAGCCACATCAGCAGCAAAGAGAATGGTTTCAGGGGTTAATCCTCTATCTTTATCATTTAGATATGTCTTCTTTCGCGGAACATTATTACCACTTTCTCCAAACCAAATTCGTCTATCGGCAATAGCTTGCCGCATTACCTCTTCTGTATATAACCAACAGCGTCCATTTGGTAAAGTATGTTTTTTTCCGTTTGGAGCTATCAATGTGTAAAATTGGCTTTCAGTGGCATGTCCTGCTTGTGCTGTTGCTGGATCAGACTTCCATAAGCCACGTGGGTCATTATCAGGGTTTTGATATCTACTCAATGCTTCTTTCGACATGGGTAAGAGATGCAGGCATCTATCTGTCTTCATTATATCTTTACAATAGCAAAGGATATAATCGTGACGACATGAAACAACCTTTCTATTCTCTCTATTTTTTCTTTTTTCCCAAATAAAAGTGGCTACAAAATTTGTGCTGCCGAAAATTTCATCACAAATACACTTTAGATTCGCATATTCATTATCATCAATACTTATAAAAATAATTCCTGTACTGGATAATAGCAACTGGAGTAGCCTTAGCCTTGGATACATCATGCAAAGCCATTTATCATGCCTGCTAAGATCTTCGCCCTCGACACCTACCACTTCTCCGAGCCATTTGCGTATGTGTGGGTCATTCACATTATCGTTATACACCCAGCCCTCTTCGCCTGTATTATAGGGAGGATCTATATAGACGCAATCTACTCGTCCCTCATATTCTGGTAATAATGCCTTTAACGCTTCGAGATTATCTCCATGAATAATCTTATTTCCACTATGAGTTTCAGAGGTATCAGAAGGCTTGTCTCCTCGATACCCATATTTGTGTTCCAACACACGGAAGGGTACCTCCGCATGATGGTTAACAACCTTATCTTTTCCTATCCAATGTAGTGTAGGCATATCTCAATTTTATATATAAAACTTAAAAGGTAATACACCTGTGTCTAAATCTTTTCCTGCTGTCAATATTTCTCCTATTGAGTCTGCAAATTTTAATGTTACAGGTAATCCATCTCCATAAATACATGCATTATAATTGAGTTTTGTCAAACTCATAATATCTTTGCAAACAATATCAATATTTGCATTTCCACGGGTGATTTGAATATCAATAGGATTCGGAGTTTCCAATCCAATTTGAGTTTTAAACCTTGGAATATAACCTTTGGTCCACAAAAGGGCTTTATATTCATCATATTGGAGCATTAGTCCTCGCGGCACACAATAAGAAAATTGCCGATACAATTTGAAGGTGTTGTTACTTCTGATTCTTACACCAATTATTTTTGATTTGTTACATGAGGCTTCTTCAAAACCTGCCCACTCTGCATCATCAAAGTATGTTCTTGCATGAATAAACACTTCTGATGGATAGGATCCAAATTTACTAAAATATGATTCTAATGATTGGCTTATTATATTATATGCATCCTCTTTTGACAAATGAAACTCTTTGGTCTGTGGGTTCCACCAAGGTCCGACATTGCCTTTAAATACCATACCATCTCCAGAATCAAGGAACATTTGTGCCGCACAACAGGCATTCCTGTTTTTTTCATCAGTTTTTTTATAAACTAATCCTAAATAACAGACTCCTTCTCGAACCTCCCCCATTTTCCATGGCAGTCCTCCAAGCTTATAATATATGGCAGATGCTAAGTTCCAAGCTTTTGCAGTTCTAACTTGTTCTTCTTTCTCTATTTGTTTTTCAGACAATCCAATATTTGATATTTTTGAATCTCTGATAATTTGCGTCGCTATATTACTCCCTAACAGTCTTGCTTTTAACTGGTTGTGAAAATTTATTTCATATTCATAAGCTTCCCTTATTTTATCATCTTCTTTCTGAAACTCGGGAAAGAGATTCTGATTATTTGGATTTAAAATCTCTTTTGAAAACTTAGTGTGTATATTATCCTCAGCTTTCTTAATTTTTGATTGTGGTCGGCCATAAGTAAAAATAACTTCTGGAATAACTACTAACCAAAGGTTCACGGGAATTTCTTCCTCTTTCATGTAAGCCATCAAAGGATCTACATATAAATTCACAAGTTCATGAATGCGAATATGTGCATTTGTATGTCTTAAAGCCGATTTAATATTTTCTTCTTTTACATCTATTTGCGGTATATTTCCAAAATTCACAGCTATCCCCATTGTAGATTCAATTCCAGGAAAAATAGGATACTTTTTAGAATCTTTAATTGGCAGTATTTGTTCATGCAGTTTTCTAAGATAATCTGTCATAGATAATCGTGCCGCTGCGGGTCCAATAATACCCAGTGTTATTGAACCTTTTAACTTCGTCTTGTCAAAAGGGCCAAATAACATCAGGCCATCTCTCGGGTCTATTGCCTTTTGGTTACAGCCAAATGTTAGAAATGGTTCTTCTATGTATTTAATAATTGGCTCTATCATTCTGTTTTATCTTCATCTATCAAGTCTACAATGTCATCTTCACTCATGGTGCTACATGGGTCATAATAGCCATATTCACTCCAAAAGGTTTCTGTCCAATTTTTCATTTCAAGCATATCATTAGACTGGCTTACTGAAAGCTTTATCTCTTCATTATTATCTTGTAAAGAAAATAAAAGTGCTATCAGCATATCCCTCCATTGTTCATTGAAAAAGGTTTTCCCTTTATTTCTTCGGTAAGAGTGTTGAGTTGAATCATTATCTATAATATTCACCCCATCTTGAGTAAATATCAAATGCGACTTAATAGAAGCCCCAATAAAAGGATGAACGATTGGTTGTATGGATATTCCGTAATGCCAAAAGCCTTTATCTTTATATCTGCCACCTAATGATTTTCTTTTGTTTTTTGAGGAGTATTTATATTTAAAATGAATGGGGATTGGCTTTTTCTTATATATAGGTCGATAAAAAACATATTTTTTATTAGATAGCTCCGTTTTGCGATAACCTTTATTCCTAATAATTTCCGAGATTAAATATCTCAAGAAATCTTTAAAATGATTTACTACATCCTTGTGTGTAGGGAAGCTATCAGAATTGAAGCCATATAAAATTTGTTCGAGAGAGAAAGAATATACCGACTGTGGATGAACATCAAAACTTTGTCCCTCTTTATCTATTAGATATGACAATCTATCATCAAAAGAAGATAATGTATTTGCCAATTGAGCTATAGGAATATTTATGTTCGCTTGTCGAATATAGGTAGCCTGTTCTTTATTGAGGAATTGATACATGTAAAATTTCTGGGGAATTGATTTTACACTCCACCAAGAAGTATAGTATAATTCTTTCTTCAAGACAATTGATGAATCGGTCGAATATGAAGTTTCGTACCAATTTGATAGTGAAGATTCTATATCTGTACTATATGTTACTCCATCTTTATCTAACTTCTTAAATAGCTGTACCAATCCTTTGCCCAGTTCCCAACAAATGGGATATGATTGATATTGGGTAATCCAATTACAAGATTATATGCAGAATCATCAATATGTAACGGAATAACAAACTCTGTGTCATTCTTTATTCCTACAAGACTTTTGGCATATTCTAATTCATCTTCGATACCTTTTTTGAATATACCATCACGTACGATATTTTTAGAATAAACTAGCAAAACTTTTCGAGAGGAGTAAATTGCTGTCTGTATGGTTTGCCAGAAACGTTCTCCTCCAAGAAGTCCATTTTTGTCAATCCATACTTGATAGCCCCGCATTTCTAAACGAGAAGCGAGCCATATGGTAAAGTCATTATCTTCTGGTGTCGCATGACTTATGAATATTTGATCTTTCATCTTAATATCACGATACTCGTTTATATATGAGGATTAAATATCCTCTGTCCACAACAAATCATCAACTCTCACTCCCAATATCTTTGCCAACTGAATGAACATTTCAACATTGGGTTGGGCAACATTCGTTACCCACTTTGATATAACAGCAGGGTCTTTATCCAAAATCTCTGCCAGCTGTTTATTGGTCATTCCTTTTTCGGCGAGAACCACCTTTAGACGGTTTATTTTCTTGCGTTCCATGCTTATGTAACTTGATTACGCCATAAAATTACTCATTATTTTTCAGAATGTATCTCTTTTGAGTAAAAAGATGGTTGTTTCTAATCAAAAAAATGTTTTTTAATTCATTTTTCTTGTTACAACTTCAATTCTGGCAAACTATTGATTGCTTCCGACTTTAATTTATCCACCGCACGAGTATATTTCTCTGTGTGTTTCAATCCGCTATGCCCCAATAGGCTGGCAACAGTCTTGATGTTGGCACCATTATTGAGGATATTTACCGCAAAGCTGTGGCGAGCACAATGCCAACTAATATATTTGTTGATGCCTGCACGCTTTACCCATCGTTTTACCGATTTGCTGCAACTCTCATAAGATGGAAGATTGAATATGGAGGTATTCAAATCGTCAGGTGCTTCCCCAATCAATGACAATAATCCATCGTTCAGAGGAATGACAACACCACTATGCGCAGAATGTCCTTTGGTCTTGTTCTGTTCAAATTTTAGGAGGTGATTGGTATAGTCGATGTTTTTATAAGTTAGGTCTTTCACATCGCAGAAGCGCAAACCGCAATACAGACAGAGGATAAATGCTCGTCTGACATTGGGATTTTCATTATCATAATGGCATTGAATTAGTGATTGGATTTCGTCCATTGACAACACATCTTTGCGTAAAATCTGTTCATCCACCTTGCACACAACACCTTTGCAGGGATCTTTCAACATCACTTCATGATCTATGGCATAGCGTACAACTTTCTTGAAACGTTGGTAGATACTTTTTGCTCCTTCACCAACACTTCGTGATTGCAAATATTCAACAAAGTGTTCCATCATATCTTTGGTTATTAGTTCAGGCTTAATGCTAAACTCATAGAGTGGGTATTGCTCTTTCAGAAAATCCTTAAAACGATTCAAGGCTATCTTTATCATTCGCAGGTCTTTCTTCGTATAACTGTCTATGTACGCCTGATAATAGTCTAAGAAGTTGACATTTCTGTCTTTCTTCAGGCGATAACCAAGCATACTCTCCTTAAACTGCTGTTCACGTTCCGCACGAATTTTGGTAGCCAGTTCAAGCGTTTCTTTGTTTTGTTGTCGTTCTATAGGAGTACGGGGCTTAGCTATCAAGTACAACTGCAAGTTTTCTTTTCGCCTGTTGTGTTTGATGTGAACTTTGGGCTTACCCACCATTTTACCTGTTTCATACAAAACAGGATTACCATTATCATCCAAAACAGGCGTTTCTTCTCTACCAAGATAATACTCCAGATACAGACTTATCCGACCATCAGAAAGCACATTTTGCTCCAATTTCGGGTTTTCCTTTGCTTTATTTTCTAATTTTGCCATAATTGATAGTTATGTACCTAAATGTGTATCAAACCGAGTAAAATCATTAACTCGTTTATTTTCAGATGTTTTCTTATTTTGCAAAGATACTAAAAAGTTTGGAATATCAAAGTGTACTAAAAGTGTACTATCTAACGAAAAATAGGCAAAAATGGGCAAAATTTCCAAATATAAGAAAATTATAAATTGCAGATTATCAATATAATATATTCTTTTGCATTCTCTTGTTATACCCATTTTGTACCGGGTCTGGGTACAAAAGATAGCTTGATAGTCTCTTGATTATCAAGCTTTTTTTATATACCTTTGTGTCCATTAGGTGTGTGTTAACCATGGTTTCCTTCAGTTCAAAGGGTTAAGAGATGGTGAAAGAGATACTTTTAAGAGTGATTAAGTTGGTAGGAATGCTTATTGTAATGGTGTTCTTGCTGTGGAAAGTGATGGCATGGCTGGGTGTAGAAGACTGGGGACAATTGATACAAATGGTGTTGATAGCTCTTATTATATTGTTCTCGTCGTTGACAAATGCTGAGCGGGAGTTTACAAAGATTGTGCAATCATTGGATAAGGAGGTGACAGATAAGAGGCTAGTCTACCATAGTTTCTTGCGGAATCGGGTACATTATGTTTGCTCATTAGTTGATTTTATGACTACTTGGCAATTTAGTCCAGTGATGGTTTGGAGTGTTTGTTTGTCATTGCCTGAAGCCACGGCAAGGGATTTGTGTGCGACAATCATTGAGCGATTAGAAGATTATCTTCACCATGAGTTGGGATCTAGAGACTCTAAGCTGACTTTTAATCCACATGTAAAGTATTTTTATTTACACATTAGTTTGATAATGTCCACAGGTAATGCAAGGTCTTATCTCCCTAAGGTGCAGGCTTTCATGGAACACATGGTAGATGAATATGAACTATCGAAAGTCCGGCAATTTATCCATGGAGAGAGTAATGGTGTAAACTATTACTTGCGTTATGAGGCGGGAGATGTCACCGATTCATTTTGTATAGATAAGGGGGTTGTCTGTGATTTGGAGGACTATGATTTCCTCTTATTGCTCTCTGATAATGAAGAAGATAACAAGCAACAAGAAGCAACAGAAGTGCTGATTAGCGAGCAAGAATATGAAGAAAAGAAGCTAACTGGCATATAGTTCCTCGATACCTTTTGCTTACCTAATTAATAAGGTATGTGAATGTCTTCAGCAAGAGAGCCTTAGCACCAGTGGAGCGGAGGCTTTGCTTATAGGGAGGAAAGCCTTTCTTGGAGGTAAAGGGAGGCTTAGCTCTTATTCAATCGTTTTGAGTTTTGTGGTCACACTGTCATTTTCTTTGTCATTCTAAATGCTCTTCCCTCACAATATTGGCTATATTTTAAGATTGACAGCAACCTTTTCCTAACGTTTATAGTATAGATATACAGCAGAAAATAGTATCTTTGTCGCAGATAATTCATATCGTTTTATGGAAAAAAGTATCGTTGACAAAAACCTTCCTCTATGGCTAAGAGTCCTATCTTGGGCATTCCTTTCGCCCGTTCTGTTGGCTCCGTTAGTATTCTATGGGTCTATCTTCTTATTTGACAATCCGCCAAGTGAATTGGAAGCTCTCGGTATCTTCTTCCTCATTAATTCCTATTCTTTGTGGCTCATAGGCGTTGTTAAGTTGAGTGGTGCTCTGTATCGACGTTATCATAAAGCGTATATCTCGATTCTTCCTCACGTCCTTTTCACATTGATTATCAGCTTATTAATAATCTGGATAAGTCTTCGTCCTGTTGATCCTTCTACATTGGACGAGTATGATTATAGGATATTCCGCAATACACCTGTTGCCGAACTTGCCACTGCGGTGCAGGCTAATGATACGATGGAGATCAATCGTATCTTATCCACTCAACCAACACTTGTGAATTATCAGGACACTATCTATGGTCAAAGTCTGTTGATGTTTGCTTGCATGGATGGTCATTTAGCTACTGTAAGAACCTTATTGTGCCATGGTGCCAACCCTAACCTCTATGAATGGTTAGAAGGTAAAACGGCATTGATAAGCCTTTGCAATAAGGAGAATCCCACTGAAGAGCAACTCAAGATAGCAGAGGAATTACTGCGTCATGGGGCTATGGTGAAGCCAATGCGTGTTCAGTTGAAAGAGTATCAACGGATATTTTCTCCCGATGCAGGCGACACGACCAGTGTAGAACCATTGAGTGAGGCTGCTTCATGGAGCACACTTCCTATGGTAAAGCTATTGTTGAATTATGGTGCAGATGTAAACTTTCAGAGCCAATACACGATAGATAATATCACTTATAACAATGCTCCAGCTGTTGCACTAGCGATGGAAAAAGAGCATTATCCCATCGTTGTCTGTCTTTTGGAACATGGTGCTAACCCGCATTTAACGTTCTATCAAAATAAAGAAACACTGCTATCTCTGGTAGAGAAGAAGCTGAAAGAAGCCGATCTTCCCCCTTACGATAAAGCCCAGATAGAGCAGATTAAGCGTGTGATTACAGCATACGACCGAGAACATAAACACCATTATTAATGTTATGTAACCACTTGATTTGTCTTATCTATATAATACGAATGACGTTATTTATCTATAAACTCTTGGCAAATCGACCTTTTCTTCTTACCTTTACACCAAATTTGAACAACGAAGAATATGAGTTACAACTTATTAAAAGGTAAACGAGGTATTATTTTTGGAGCCCTCAATGACAAGTCAATTGCATGGAAAGTAGCTGAAAGAGCAGTAGAAGAAGGTGCAATAATAACCCTTTCTAACACTCCTGTCGCTGTGAGAATGGGTACGGTGAGTGCCCTTTCTGAGAAGTTAAATTGCGAGGTTATTCCTGCAGATGCTACTAATGTAGAAGACTTGGAGAACGTGTTTAAGCGCTCAATGGAGATACTTGGTGGTAAGATAGACTTCGTACTCCATTCAATCGGTATGTCCCCTAACGTTCGTAAGCACCGCACTTATGATGATTTGGATTATAAGTTGCTTGATACAACACTTGACATTTCAGCTGTATCATTCCATAAGATGATTCAAAGTGCTAAGAAGCTTGATGCTATCAGTGAGTATGGTTCAATCGTTGCATTGAGTTATGTTGCTGCTCAGCGCACGTTCTATGGTTACAACGACATGGCTGACGCAAAGGCTTTACTTGAGAGTATAGCTCGTAGCTTTGGCTATATTTATGGTCGTGAGCACCATGTTCGTATCAATACCATATCACAGTCACCAACCATGACAACCGCTGGTTCTGGTGTAAAGGGTATGGATAAACTCTTCGACTTTGCCGATCGCATGTCTCCATTGGGCAATGCTAGTGCGGATGAGTGTGCCGACTATTGTATCGTAATGTTCTCTGACCTCACTCGTAAGGTGACGATGCAGAACCTCTATCACGATGGTGGTTTCTCTAATGTTGGTATGAGTCTTCGTGCCATGGCAACCTATGAGAAGGGGCTTGATGAGTACAAGGACGAGAACGGAAATATTATCTACGGATAAAAGCCTCCCCCAACCCCTCCGAAAGGAGGGGAGTGCCTAACGGAAGCTAGTTAGGAGTAAGTTGATGAAATTTGAGGATATTTGAAGTAACCCCATACAGAGAAGACCATTTCAATACTCATTTTCGAGTAAAGAAATGGTCTTTTTGTGTAGCCTCCCCAAGCCCCTCCAAAGGAGGGAATGTTGCCTCACAGAAGCTAGTTTGGAGGTTCTTTCTATCCAAATAGATGCCTCAAAGTAGGGACAGACGCCCTCGTCCGTCCGCCAGAACGCAAGTAATAGGAAGCCTCCCCAGGCTCCGCCAAGGAGGGGATATTGCCTAGTAGAGTGTTACAAAGAGCTTGAAAGGCGGACAGACGAGGGTGTCTGTCCCTACTTTGTGGTATTTCACCTGCCTATCCTAACTAGCTTCCGTTAGGCACTCCTCCCCTTTCGGGGAGGCGGGGTGGGGCTTTTACCCAGCTTGCGGTCCACCCTCTTCTTTATTCTCCTTTTCTTTCGGCTTGGGGGCGGGGGTGAGGCCTTCCTTCCACTCCTCCCAATGAATATTATCCGAAACCAGCGAACGAGTAGCAACCTTGTTGCTCTGCGTGCGCGAAGTCTCGGGAATGAAGCGGACACGGACATTCTTTATCTGCTTTGCCGTCACCTCTTCCGGCTTCGCGATACCTTTGTCGGCGTTGATAGTGTAGTAAAACGTACCGACGCCTTCCAGTTTCACCGTGCGCCCTTCTGCCATAAAGGACGCCATCACTTCGCCTAAATCTTTCAGTACTGCATACGTGTCGCCACGACTCACCGTCGAAATCAATGCCAATCGGTCAGCCACTTGGTCGGTTGTTACGGGCTTCCCCACGACTACTACCTGTGGATACCACAAGCCTGTAATTTTCTTCTTCACTTTCTTGAAAAAAGCCATAGTCTCAAACTTTTAAAGATTAATAAATAGATTTATTATAAACGATGTGTAAATTATTTTCAAGTAACAGTCTATCTCGGTCCATTACAGAGGGTACCTCGGTCCTATACTGAGGTACCCTTAGTCCTATACCGAGGGGGTCTTAGTCCTATACCGAGATACCCTCTTCTATAATACGTTGATTACCAATTAGTTATAAGAGACCTGTTTTGCTCCTATTTTGTCCTGTTTTTTCGCATTAACCCTTGTCTTTTAGAGGGCGACACCTGACAAAGGTAATCGCAGGGATTACTCAAACGCCCCGACCCTGAAACCGAAGTAGCGGTAGTAGTAGTCCACGAAGATGCCACCACTGTCGAAGCTCATGTAGAAGGCGAAGTCATCGCTATCTGAGCGAGCACTTGACGACCAATAGCGCCCAATACTGCCAACATCGTTCATCCGACCTGACTTGTAGTAACCCAACGCAGGCAGATAGAAATAATTGCCTGCATCGGCTGCAGAAGGGAGGGTCTGAGATACGACCCAATAGCTATTGCCTTCATCTGTTCTCCAATCGCCTCCGTTTGCTGAGCTGCTAGGATTGTATCCAGGTATATTTGCCTTCTTCTTAAACCATATACCACCTTTGTATAAATGTCCCATAGTAGTCCAGAGTTCGTCTGAGTCCCAACGGGGATCACCCTTTGCGGCATACCATGTCATCTCGTTTGCGTTGGGAAGACCTGCGCAACTTTGGGTAGCGTCGAAGCGACCTGAACCGCCGCCCTCGTTATACCAACGATTGTTAGTATCGCTACTATTCTGAGGGTAATCACTGCTGGCATTCTGAGTCGTCAGTGTTGGCTGGCTTCCACCAAGGTTCCATTCGTGACCCTTCCAGTATTGTTCCTGTGCGTCCCACATGTAATAATGGTCGCCGTCGTAATCGCGTACATTAAGGTTAGCAGTCATATCGTAGTACGTGTTTGAAGTGTAAGCGGTGGCAGGAAGCGTCTTTGTAATAGTACCCTCTACGTGGGTTGCTACGTCTTTTACCCAGTAACGTACCTTTAAAGTATGCGTTCCTGGCTTAATCACCATGTATGCACCGTTGGTAGTTACGCTGGCTGAACTGTTGCTTAGTGGGAAACCGTTGCTATAGCTGCCGCTGCCACTTGTGGTTAAGACGATTTGTTTGCTGCCTGCTGAACTGGTAATGGCACCCGTGCTAGTGTTGACTGTATAAGTCTCGGCAATATCATTGTCAGAAGTTACTTCTACCTTAGTTAAGTAACAGTTTTGTAGAATAGTGTTACTAGTGTAAGGCTGGAAGACAAGGTAAGCTGGCTGATGCTCTAACTCGAATGCAAACTGATTTTTGCCTGTCACCTTATTTGCTGTAGCTGTACCATAATCGCCGGCGGTGCCGAAGTGCTCGGTATTGTCTGGAGCTGTCTGGCGCTGGGTAGTTGAGATAGTCACAGAGTTGCCGCTGCTGTTCTTACCCAAGTAATAAACTTTATAACTCGTGTGTGCTGTAAACTTGCCTGGTACTTTATACTTAAAAGAAGCTACCTTACTCTTTGGGGCGTTCGTGCTCTTCCGCAATACGTTATCGTCATCCTTTACATAGATATAATCGCCTGCTTCCCAATAGAAGTCACTGCTATTATAATTCAATGAGGTGCGGGTCTTTGTCTCGTCACCTGCTACGAAGGTGGTTAGGTTCTTGTCGTTATCCTCATTGGGGTTGGTTGGGTTCTGTGCTACATCCTCATTAGCGCAGGATGTAAAAGCCAAAGCTATGCCAAACACAAAAGCCGAGGACGCTAGTTGTGATGTGAATGAATGTCGTTTCATTGTTTTCTTCATTTTCTTTGTTCTCTTTGTTAATAACTCTCTGTTAGTCTTCCCATGAAGATGTGCTCTCATCTTCTAAGTCTTCATCATTCCATAAGCCTGACTCTTTGGCAGGAGCTGATGGACCAGTAGCCTTGTGAGCCTTCTTATGCTGGCTGGGGAAAGACGTTTGCATAAAATCAGTGGCTTCATTTACCTGAATTATCGTACACGCTGGTGCAGAATAACTCTTCTTTACTTGCTTTTTCTCATTACTTCATTGATTAAAATAGTTGTTATTTCGTTCTTATTTTGCTCTAGACGGAGTTCACAAAAGGGCATAAAAAAGCGAACAAAGGAAACTCCTAGAAGTCCTTTGTTTACAGGGGTTACGGCACGCTTCGCGCGCGCGTATGCGAGAAGAAAAAATGTGTTATTAGACGCTAGGTGCGCATAGTGTGTGTGTGTGTTAGCAAATTATTTGGATTGACCAAAGATAAAGTGCAAAAAGATGCAAAGAATTGGATAATTCTTTGCAGTACTTCATTCACTTGATATGTCATTGCTAATTCTTTCACGGCGGCAAAGGTAAGAAGATAAAATGGAATGAGCAAGAAAAATATAGAAAGATTCTCTCTCAATAAGTATATCCTCTTTTCTTATAAGAGCAAGAATAACCTACTTCTTCCTACCGAAGTCGGCAGGAATCTCGCCCCATTGCTTTGTTTCCCATTTGATAATAGGAGTAGTGACGTTATGTGTCATGAGCCATTGTTCTGCCCGTGCAATGATTTGATACAGCTGTTCTGTTGCGGAATTACGGGTTAATGTCGTCTTACACTTCTTCTTCTTAACCCACAGAATGGCGTTATACGAATCACTATAGATGACTTTATCCTTGATTCCCTGTTTCTCCATCAAGGCTAAAGCATGCACAATAGCGAGGAACTCTCCGATGTTATTCGTACCTTGTACTGGTCCGAAATGGAAGACTTGAGCCCCTGTTTGTAAGTCAATACATTGATATTCCATAGGACCAGGGTTGCCAGAGCAGGCTGCATCAACAGCCCAAGAAGCCCCCCTCGGTCCCCCCGAAAGGGGGGAAGCCCCAGTTTGCTGTGGTTGGGTGGGGGATTCGATACTAGCTTGAGTGTTAGATGGTGTACTCGTTTGGGTATTTTGTGCGAAACGAGCTGTTTGGGGCGTATTATGCGAGTCTATTGCCATTATTGTTTCTTTAATCTTCTTGATGACGTCTTCCATGTGATTGAATATCTCTTCATTGGTGAAACGGATAACGGTGTAGCCTTTTTGCTCAAGGTATTGTGTTCGTTGTGCATCCTTTTTGACTTGTTCCACCTCTTGATGATACTTCCCATCAACCTCGATGATTAACTTGTGTTTGAGGTTAATGAAGTCGGTTATGTATTCACCAACGATATGTTGTCTACGAAACTTATACCCGATTTTCTTCTCTTTAAGGTAATGCCACAGCAGTCGTTCAGCTTCTGTGGCATATTGTCTATTGTGAATTGCATTGTTCTTTAGCAATTCATATTCCATATCATCAGCAGTTTCGTAGATGTACATAAAGTATGGTATAATATTTATCCCACCTTATCCAATTAGTCTCCCTCCCCTTTCGGGGAGGGTCAGGGGTGAGGGCTGTGGAGTTGGGTCAGGGGTGGGGCTTCTACATCCTCTCCGGTACCTCTATGCCGAGCAATGCCATGCCATTCTTAATCACCTTAGCCACGTTCTTAGCCAGTACGAGACGGGTGATCTTCTCTGCTTCGGTATCTGCATTGAGGATGCTATAGTCGTGATAGAACTGATTGAACTCCTTGGTCAGTTCGTAGCAGTAGTTAGCAATACCACTTGGACTATAGTCTATACCTGCTTGTGCAACAGCTGCACCGAAGTCGTTGAGCTTCTGAATGAGCGCAATCTCTTTCTCGTTCAATGGTGCGTCATCGGCGAGTGATGCTGGAAGAGCAATGCTCTGTGCCTCTGCCTTACGAAGAATACTATGGATACGAGCGTAGGTGTATTGGATGAATGGACCTGTATTACCATTGAAGTCGATTGACTCTTCTGGATTGAAGAGCATATTCTTGCGAGCGTCCACCTTTAATATAAAGTACTTCAGCGCACCCATACCAACGATACGTGCTATCTCATTCTTCTCATCCTCGGTAATTCCTTCGAGTTTATTCACCTTATCCTCGCTGAGTGTCTTTGCGTTCTCTATCATTGACGCAACCAAGTCGTCGGCATCAACAACAGTACCCTCACGACTCTTCATCTTACCATTTGGCAATTCAACCATACCATACGAGAAGTGTACCAAGTCTTTACCCCACTTGAAACCCAGACGATCCAAGAGGATTGAAAGCACCTCGAAGTGATAGTTCTGTTCGTTTCCAACGACATAAATCATCTTATCAATAGGGAAGTCGTTGAAGCGCATCTCCGCCGTACCAATATCTTGTGTCATGTAAACGGAGGTGCCATCCTTACGCAAAAGAAGCTTCTGGTCTAAACCTTCATCCGTGAGATCAGCCCATACAGAGTTGTCTTCTTTACGAATGAAGAGCCCTTTGGCGAGTCCTTCCTCCACCTTCTTCTTACCAACGAGATAGGTATTTGACTCATAATAGATCTTATCGAATCCAACGCCCAAAGCCTTGTAAGTCTCATCGAATCCAGCGTAAACCCAACTGTTCATCTTCTCCCATAAGGCACGAACTTCTGGGTCGTTATGCTCCCACTTAACGAGCATCTCGTGTGCTTCCTTTATCAATGGCGCCTCTTGTTCGGCTTTTGCTTTCGCATCGTCGGGTGTCATACCCTCCTTCTCATACTGCTCTTGCAGTTGTTTGCACTCCTCTTTGAAGTGCTTATCAAATAGTACATAGAAGTCACCAATCAAGTGATCACCTTTCTTGCCAGCCTTTTCAGGGGTGATACCATTGCCCCACTTCAGCCAAGCAAGCATAGACTTACAAATGTGGATACCGCGGTCATTGACGATATTCGTCTTTACAACCTTATTGCCATTGGCTTCCATGATTTGAGCCAATGACCATCCGAGGAGGTTGTTACGCACATGTCCAAGGTGGAGAGGCTTATTGGTGTTAGGTGAAGAGTACTCAATCATAACAAGCGGACTGTTCTCAGTCACTGACTTCTCACCGAACTTCTCATTCGCATTAATGTCGTTCAATAAACCAACCCATGCCGCTTGTGCAATAACGAGGTTAAGAAACCCCTTCACAACGTTGAAGTCGGCGATAGCCTTACAATTCTTCTTCAAGTACTCACCTATTTCCTGTGCCGTATCTTCAGGCTTCTTGTGTGAAGTCTTCAGTAGAGGGAAGGTGACAAGCGTAAGGTTTCCTTCAAAGTCACTACGTGTCTTCTGTAGTTGAATCATCTTCTCTGGTACCTCAACACCATATAACTCCTTGACAGCTGCTAGTGCTGCAGCGGTAATTTGTGCTTCTATCTTCATCTTTATATACGTTTTTATTCTGTTTGCAAAGTTACGGAAAATCAGTCGAATAATTGTTCTTTAGTATATAATTCATGGGTTTTATCCACGATTCACAGGCTCGATTCCATCATAAGAATCGGTTTTGTTTCATGGTTCATAACAATTAATACCCAATTTCCCGCCCATTATTCAATATATTGTTGTACTTTTGTGGACGATAATTAACTTCTAAATAATTAACGTTATGTCTAAAGATTTAAAGAAATGGGGGTATGCCCTCCTCGCCAGTGTCTTCACATTAGCAATGTGTTTCAGCTTTGCTTCTTGCAGTAGTGATGACGATGACGATAACCAGATCAGTCCAGTACTTTACAGCGAGTTTAATGGTGAAGCCACTATCAATTGTCCGCTTAATCTGACGGGAGAGTTTGTTGGATTCTCCATACCATTGAATCAGCTGGGAAAGAAGGTTGATCTAAACCAGTCTGGAGAATGGGAAGCGGGTGGATCCATTGTTAATGGTATCTATACCTATAGTGAACATTTCTTCCAGGAAGGCAGCTATGTCTATCTTCGTCGCATTGATGAGCACCACGTTGAGATGCGTTTTAATTTCGTATGGAAGAACGGATCGAAGAGTGGAGGGTACAAGGGCAAGGTGACAACACGCAAGGATGCGTTAGACCTGGCTCGTCGTAATCGGAATAATTAATCTGTACCTCAAGTAGAGTTTCACTATGATGAGCCTTTTTGCTTATCGTAGTGAAACCTTACATAACCGTCTTTTTCTTTTATGTAATCAATCAGTTCGGCAAAGAGTTGGTTCTGTCTTAGCGTAGACTCATTGCCTGTTAAGATGAGTTGTTTGCGTGCCCTTGTGATAGCAACATTCAACTTTCTGTCTATTGGTTGCCCCTCTTCATAGAACGTGTTAGCCGTTAGGAAATCGAGTTGATAACGACTCTGAATCGTGAACGAATAGAGAATTACATCACGCTGACTACCTTGATAGCGTTCCACTGTGTCTATGCTAATACCCTCCAGAGCAGGAATCTCCAGCCGCTCTATCTCTTTTCGAATCATAGCAATTTGATTCCTGTATGGAACGATGACACCAACCGACTTCTGTGGATCGAAGTCCTTGCTCATTTGTCGGTACAATCTGCGCAATAGGTTAGCGATGATTCGTGCCTCGTCAGTGTTTACCTTTTCTGAAATGTTCAGTTGCTTGCACGGCATAGAAGGAATGAAAATCATGCGATGTGCCTTTAGCATATTGTCTAAAGCGTCTTCGCTCTCCTCGTTATAAGATAGTTCCGTTTCCAACTGATGGGCTAACGGCACACATTCCAGCTGTTCCTTTGCATAGAACTTACGATTAGCAAAGTCGGCAATATCAGGGTGCATACGTCCTTGCTTGTGTAGCGTCCCTATGAAATCGGTTCTTCCAGCTGCTCTTTCAGTGAGGATGAGGCGTTCAAATAAGGAGTTGGTGCACGATGAAAGATGGATAGAGTCAAGTCTCTTATCACTCCCTTCCATCTCTAAAGACCCCTGCTGTTGCACCACCGCAGGTAATTGTTTATGGTCGCCTACCAGTATAAACCGATCTATCGCACGCCCCTCCTCTTGTCGGGCAGTCAGTATTCCCACGATATTTGGCTCTAGTATTTGGCTCGCTTCATCAATGATGACGAGGTCAAAGTGCTTGATGTTAAAGAGTGCCGAACGACTATTCATCGTTGAGGTAGTGGCTACAATGATTTGCGCCTCAGCTAGGGTGGACTTAATACTATTGAGGGTTGTATTCTCATCGAGCACCTCTTGCAAGAGATGGTCACTATACTTCGGATCGCAACTGTACTCGTTACCAATGCGGATGTAATCTAGTTCGTGCTCAGAAAGCATATTGCATATCTCGTCAACAGCACGATTCGTGTAAGCAAGGAGGAGGATAGAACTTTGACCATTGACCTTTGGGCTTTGATCATTGGGATTGGTGCTTTGAACTTTGGACTTTTCTGCCAGTTGCTCACGCACAAGATATTGCAGAGCCTGCGATGTCTTACCTGTTCCAGGAGGACCAATCAAGAGGAAGTAGTCCTGTGCCTGCTTTGCTTTCAAGATGATTTCATCGTAATCGGGGTGGTAACTACGCGACAAAACAAGGGATTTGTCAGCACGTGGCGCACGCTGTCCAAGGAGTAATTGCCGCCGTTCCACATCAGAGGTGATGAAGGTATAGAGGCTACGAATAGCCGATGTTCCCCCAATATCGCTCCCTGCATGCTCTAAGGCAAAGCACTCTCCAGCTATAAGATTCGGGTTCTGTTGCCCGTCGTTGAGGTGCACTACGATAGACGAGGTATGTATCTCTTGTAAAGAACCTTTGAAGAGAATACTCTTACGCACGTCTGGTTCCTCATTCTTCTTATACGCATAGAGATAAACCATGTCCCCCCTGCGGAAGTTCGGGAGGAAGTCTATGCCCTGTTGCGGTACGTTGAGCGTAATAGTATCATATCCGTTGAACGAGCTACTACAGCTCTTATCCGTTATCGTAAGTCCCGTGTAGATATTTCCCGTATCCTTCTTCTCCGCCAGAGGCATATTCCAAAGGTCGGCATTACTATTCCCCACGCCCTCTTGTGCGCCCACCTTCGATACCAGTTGCTCCTTAATAACGAAAGTCATCATACGTGTGAAGTAAGCACGCTCCAATTCGCTTAGCTGATGAAGGGGTGCGAGCACCTCCGTAAGTTGTGGTAAGAGGTATCGTTGATAGAACGCATCATTCTGCTTCTCAACATTCAGCACCTGCGGAGTCAGTAGTGGCAATAAACGATGAAAGCCATTCTCCGCCATCCAATACTCCGTTGCCACGGCTTGATTACGGAACTTTATCGCCTCACGAATGAGCTTTTGTAGCGGTTCAACCTCAAGTAGTCCGTTCGGGAGAGGGTATTTCGAATACATCAATTCTATGTGTGCATCCTTTGGATTCAGCTGGAAGTTGTATTGCAATATACCATAGTAAAGCAAGAGTTGCACGTAATGCTTCTCCACATGGAGCGAGCCATGCGGGTTCTTATACTGCCTTTCAATAAAGATATTCTTACCAGATTTCTGCTCAACTAACAGCTTTAAGTCGGTTGTCATGAGGTCTATTCGTCCCTGCAAACCTAATCGTTCGCATACGAAAGACGGCTCCAAGATGGCTTCTTACGCTCGAACGACTGGAATAACTCGTTGACTATCTCCTGAATATTCGCTACCTGTTGTTCAGCGGCTTGCTTAAACTCCACTGCATTGAAGTCGGGACAGGTGGCAAAGTCCAACGCTTTCTCTCGAAAGTTCGAACGGAAGGTGTCCTTGATGGTATAGTCTGTGGGATGATTGATGATATCGTCGAGTGCAGAACCCGCAAAGTTACCCAGTACGATATGCTTGTTATTAGGTCGCTCGCCCATCCGCTTTACCGTAAAGAGCAGTGGGTGGTGCCCATAACTCTCAAAGCAATTAGCGATGGAGGATATGTCTACGAGATAATCAGGCTCTACGACTATCAGACGTGGAACCACCTTCTTGCGTGTGACAGTGCAATCAAGCAAGTTGAGTTGCATCCCCTCACGCAGAAGAGAGCGCAGATAACTAAAGTCCACATACTCGGCTGTGTTCATATAGTCCACCGTCAATAACTCCTCACTGCTGTCTTGATTGATTACGGCAACCTGTATCGTCTGCTCATCCCATTCCCTAACAATGCAACGGATGTATCGGTAGTTCGCAATCTGTATGTTCTCCGTGATACGTCCGTGCGTTGGCAGCTTGCCCACAAGCGTATCGGGGATGGCTTCCTGGAATACTGCAGAGACGAAGAGGGCGAGTGCTCGACAATCATAAGCGATGTCGTCGGGCAGAATAGGTGCTGCGGAATTGCTGTGCCGACGCATTTTGTGAATCGCCACAACGTCCTTCGGCGCAATGTGATGCAGTTTGCAAAGAGCTTCCACCTGCGATGAGAGGTTTCCAAAACCATGTTTCGTCTCTTTCAATCCCTCGTAACACGCTATGACAAGCGTCTCATGCATAATGCGTGCTTGGGCTTCTGACGGAGCCGTGAGAATATCAGCAATACGTGTGAAGAGTTCGTGTGCCATCGTTGATAAGCCTTTCTTGTTTCTCTGATTGTTGTTGTTGATGATGTTGCGGAATATGGTTTGCCCTTTTCCTGTGTGTGAGTTGGATTGTTTTACCATACACTTCGCAATCGTTTCTATTATGTTTCCCAATCGAATATCGTGCTTCCCGTGTTAGTTTCATCGTGATGAAACCAGTGTCTCATCGTGATGAAACTTGTGTCTCTTCACGATGAAACGAGTGTCTCATCATGATGAGACAACAATAATGCACGTTAGAAACGAATGAGAAGTACGTTCCAAACGAACGAGAAGTACGTTCCAAACGAATCGCAAGCATATTAGAAATGAATCGGAAACACGTTGGTAGTGCGCCTAAATCATTGTCCGCCCAATCGTTCAAAGTAAGTGATAACGTCTTCCCACGTCTTAAATTCGTCACTGCCAAAGCGGAGTGCCGTACCGAGGAAGTCGTCATGGGCTGTGCTACTAATAAGGTAATCGCCGTATAGGAGCTGCGGTTGGTTGGTAAAAATAGCATGATTCCATGCCGGCGCACTGAAGGTTTCCTCTATCCAAGCCTGTTGTTCGCTGATAGCAGAGGGCTGATTGGTGGGCGCAGGACAAACGAAATAGACGTTGTAATTGTCGAGTAATAGTTCATAAGCCTTGTGTAAGCTCGACTTCGGTTTGCCGTATGCGTCCGCAAGCGTATCCTTATCGATGAGAACCGTGCGCCGTTCGCGCCCCTCCTGTCGGTCGTCAATCCATCGGATAACAGGCATGAGATAATGGAAGATAGCCTTCTCAATGAGCCGATGTTCACCATGGAAGTGGATAGCCTGTGGGTAATGCTCGCTGAAGAGATCGAATGTGTGTACGATAGGGTCGGCGTCGCCGAATAGTCCGAAGACACGTTCTTGCTCTTTGGCGTCAACCTGCTTGAAGCAATTCTCCGTCATATCCTTGTACTCCTTGACGAGAGCTTTGGTCACGATGACCTCTTGTATGCCGTCTTGACGTACGTTCTGGAATACTTGCTTGCCCATCATATTGCTCTCGGTGATGGTTGCGCCCATCTGAAAAGCAGGGTTCACGCAAATGCGGTCGGTGCCATATAGCATCTCGGTGTACATTCCGCCCATGGAAGTACCTATGATTAAGTCGGGTTGCTCGGCGTCAACAAGATTCCTAAGGAGCGTCATTGCCTCTTCAGGGTGTATGGGTAAGTCGGGTGCAATGACGGTAGCTTGGGGCATATAGTCCCTTAGTATTTGTGCTGTGTGGGTGGAACCGGCTGACATGAAGCCGTGTACATAGATGATTTTCTTCCCTACCATGAGGTCGGGGAAGGTCTTTTTATATTGATTTTCCATTGTTCTTTATTAGGAGTTAGGGGAGTAATACTTAGGAGTGTCATCCCTCTTTGCTTTGTGGAAAGGCGGGGGAAGGGGCTAAACGATGGGTAGACTGATACCATTTATCTTCTGGTAGATGTCTAAGGCATAGATGTCTGTCATGCCACTGATGTAGTCTAAGACTGCCATAATGCGTGTTTCAAGATCCGAGCTTTGGATATCATACTGACTGGAGAAGCTCCGGATGAGTTGTTGACTGTGGAAGTGGTTAGGCTCCACAGCCGCTCCAATGAGTGCCTCCATCAGTGTTTCCATTATCTTATAGCCTGATAACTCTACGTCAAGGACGGTTTTACTGCGATAGATACGGTCTACTGACACCTGTGAGCAGTGCTTGTAAGCCTGTCGGGGGAGCTCTGATATGTGTTCGATAAGCGAGCCTTTGAAGGTGCCTGATAGTATCTCCGCCTCGTGTTCGACAAATGCTTTGACACATTCCGCCTCTAATAAACCAACGGCACGTGCCCGGAAGTAAACCACTTGCTCGTTCCTATCGGTCACACCTTCCTCCTCTATGTTCTTACGAATCGCTGCCCTCGTGGCTTCGTCGAAGAAGCCTAATAACAAGTCGGTGGTCTCCTCAAAGGATAGGAGCTTGAGCTTGTGTGAATCCTCGATGTCCATAATCTCGTAACAGATATCATCCGCAGCCTCCATGAGGTAGACTAACGGGTGGCGCACATACTTGATACCCTCTGCAGAATATTCCTTCTGTATGATACCGAGTTCCTCCGCTATCTTCTTGTAAGTGTCTTGCTCGGTTTGGAAGAAGCCGAACTTCCCATGTTTGCCTGCGTAAGACGAGCTGAAAGGATACTTCACAATACTTGCCAATGTGGTGTATGTCATTACAAAGCCGCCCTCCCTTCGCCCGAGGAAACGATGCGTCAATAGGCGGAAAGCATTGGCATTACCCTCAAAGTGGGTGATGTCATCCCAGAAACGAGGGCTTACATACTCCTGCAACGCCTTGCCTTTGCCCTCAGTGAAGAACGACTGGATGGCTTTCTCACCACTATGTCCGAACGGCGGATTGCCCATGTCATGCGCATAACAAGCCGTTTGGACAATCGTTCCAATCTCTTCAAAGAGCGTACCACGCAACTCTGGATGTAGTTCCGTTAGTCTATGCGCCACGTCGTCACCAAGTGATTTGCCTAAGGAAGCCACCTCAAGCGAGTGAGTGAGGCGATTGTGCACAAAGACACTACCTTGGGAGTGGGAACACTTGGGTCTTGTTTTGCAGTCGACGGAAGGGTGCGGAATAAATCAGGCGGTCGCTATCACGCTTAAATTCAGAGCGGTCGTCGTGCCTTAACGCATGTCTTCTTTCTTGTCCAAGACGCTTGTTGGATATGAGTTGTAGCCAGTTCATGAGGCTTACTTGTGGTTGGTTTGAAGCTAATGACATGTTCCTAAGGGTGTTGAATATTGAATGTTTGCAATAGAGCGATAGATGTTCTACAAGGCATCTATCCGCTTGTTATGCCCCGAAAAGGCATTCGCAAAAGTAATTAAAATTGGCTAAAAACCATCTTTTTACGTACTAAAAATGTATGAATGTGGCATTAATTGCTTAATTTTGTACCTTATTATATAGCGATGATAAAGATTAAAGTAATCAATAAAGGGCATCAGCAGCTCCCTGCTTATGCTACTTCTCAGAGTGCGGGGATGGATCTCCGTGCTAATATTGAAGCCCCAATAGTGTTGCACCCAATGGAGCGCAGGCTCATTCCAACAGGCTTGCATATTGCTTTGCCAGTTGGTTATGAAGCGCAGGTACGCCCTCGCAGTGGTCTAGCCTTGAAGCATGGACTGACTGTTCTGAACTCTCCTGGTACCATAGATGCTGATTATCGGGGTGAGATAATGGTCTTGTTAGTGAACTTCTCAACTGAAGACTTCACCATTAACGATGGTGAGCGGATTGCCCAAATGGTAATTGCTCGTCACGAGCAGGGGGAGTTCGTGGAAGTTGAAGAGCTTGACGAGACAGAGAGAGGAGAAGGCGGCTATGGTCATACGGGGGTAAAGTAAGGTAAAGGAAAGGATAGATCTCATGTTTGATAACTTCAGATATATAACCACTAACATGCGTAATACACTTCTTGCATTGGCTTTGCTGGGTGGCTCGGTGGCTACACAAGCAGCAGAGAAGGATAGTCTTACCATTGTAGACTACTTCTATCTTGAAGGGCTTCGACAGCAGGAAATGGGAAATCTAACGGCTGCTTACGATCTTCTTAGGCATGCACACGACTTGAATCCACGCTCGGCAGCGGTTTACTATCAGTTGGCTGGCTACTATGTCAATATGAAGAACGATGCTTTAGCTCGTACTTACTTTGAGAAGGCAGCGTCACTGGATCCAGAGAATGCCACTTATCAAGAGAAGCTCGGACAGTTATATATCACGCAGAAAGACTATCCGAATGCCATAAAAGTATACGAGTTTTTGTACTCCTCCAATAAGACTCGCGTTGATGTCTTGCAACTTCTCCTTCAGTTATACGGCTCTCAAAACGACTACAAGAAGATGATTAACGTCCTTGATCGTATAGAAGTTCTTGAGGGGAGTAGCGAGCAGATCTCATTGAGTAAGATGCAGATTTACGAGCAGATGGGTGATAAGAAGAAGGAGTATGAGTCGCTAAAGTCGCTCGTTGATGAGCACCCGCTTGAGCTTGACTATCGTGTGATGTTCGGTAATTGGCTACTGCAGAATGGTAAGAAGAACGATGCTTTAAAGGAGTATAAGAGTGTTTTGAAGGAGGAACCCAATAATGCTCTTGCAAAGCTATCAATGCTTGATTACTATCGTTCTATTAAAGATCAAGCAACCGTAGATGAGCTTACCAACGAATTACTTCAGTCTCCTAAGACAGAGAAAGAGACGAAGATGACACTCCTAAGAGACATCATTTCGAGTGACCAACAAGCGAATATCTCTGATAGTGCAAAGGTCATGAATCTCTTCTCACTGGCACTTTCTACGAAACAGGAGGATGCTGACTTGATTATGATGAAGGCTGCTTATATGGCAATGAAGAACATGCCTAAAGCAGAGATCAATCATGTTTACGAGCAAGCCATTGATGTGGAACCCGATAACTCACGTGCTCGATTGGCATTGATACAGAATATCTGGGCAACAGAAAATTATGATAAGGTCATAGAGATATGCCGCCCTGCCATTGAATATAACCCTGATGAGATGGCTTTCTATTACTTCAAAGGCATGGCAGAGTTCCAAAAGCACGACATTGATGCGGCACTTGAAACATTTAAGAAAGGTGTAGGACAAATAAAAGAAGATAGTGATCCAGAGATTGTGTCTGACTTCTATGCAATCCTTGGAGATATCCTTTATGAGAAAGGAAAGGCGTCTGAAGCCTTCGCTGCATACGACAGTTGTTTAAAGTGGAAAGCGGATAACTATGGTGCTCTGAATAACTATGCTTACTATCTAAGTGTGGCGAATAAAGACCTTCCAAGGGCTGAACAGATGAGCTACAAGACGATAAAAGCAGAGCCCAATAACGCTACTTACCTTGATACCTACGCTTGGATTCTCTTCCAACAGCAACGTTATGAGGAGGCAAAGATATACATTGACCAGGTACTACGCAATGACAAAGACCCTAGTGGGGTTGTACTTGAGCATGTGGGAGACATCTATATGAAAACTGGCGATACACAGAAAGCATTGGAGTATTGGCAGAAAGCAATAGAGAAAGGCAATGATAGCAAAGTCTTGAAGGATAAGTTACAACAAAAGAAATACATAGCAGGATGAAAAGAACTAAGATATTACTTGCAAGCATGGCAACGTTAGTGTTGGCATCGTGCGGTACACATAAAGCCATAGTAAGGCAACAACCAGTCTTGAAGACGACTCCCAGCGAGACTCCTCGTGCGTCAGTTGATTCCACAAAGTATAAGTTAGCCTTTGTGCAGAATATTGCTGACTTGGCTCTCTACCAAAAGAACGTGGTGTCAAACCTCTCTTTTACCATTAACAATGGGCGTAAGGACATCACAGTTCCTGGTATCTTGCACATGAGAAAGGATGAGGTAATACGCTTACAACTGCTTATTCCGCTCCTTCGCAGTGAAGTGGGACGCATTGAGTTTACGAAAGATTACGTTCTTTTCATCGACCGCATCCATAAGCAATACGTAAAGGCTAGCTACGATGAAGTGGGCTTCTTGCGCGATAATGGTATTAACTTCTATACGCTCCAAGCGTTGTTTTGGAACCAGTTATTCATTCCTCGTCAGCAAAGAGTTGCCGAGGCTGATATGTCGAAGTTCTCTGTTGATGCCAAGAGGTGGGAAGTTGATGGTAGTGCGCACATCCGTTTGAAGGATGGGAAGATGTCTTATGACTGGGTAATACCCGCTGAATATCGTTACATCTACAACACTCTTATAACGTATAAGAGCTCAACTCATGGAACTTCAGAACTCTCTTGGCTTTATAGAGACTTCAAACCCTTTGGCTCAAGATGTTCCCTGCTACACATTCAGTCACAATCGAAACTCCAGCTATTGGTTCGCGACCAGCTAAGGAACTATCAGCAACATTTGAACTAAACGACTTTAGCGATGCAAGTGATTGGGAAGCTTTTACCCAACCATCAGATAAGTACACTAAAGTAAGCGTGGAAGAGATACTCGGCAAACTAATGAACTTTTAAATGAAACGTCTTTATCTTTTATTCTTATTATCGACAATGGGTATGTTGACAAGCTATGCGCAACATACTAAAAAGCATAAGGTGCAGCAGAAAACGGCTGTAACTCAACCCGTACAAGCCAAGCCTTCTGTTGGTAAAGAGCAGAAGCAAGCATCGGCGAAAGGGCATCAACAATCCGTAAAAGCGCAACAGACTCCTATAAAAGGGCAACGTCCTGTTCCTGTAAAAGGGCATCAAACAACTCCAGCAAAGGGGCAACAGGCTACTCAAGTACCTGCGAAACAACCTTTACATGGCAAGTTGAATCCTCGTAATGCGCATAATGCAAAGCGTGGAGCGAAGTCTCCTGGATATGTAACAACCGATGAGATTAAAGGTTTGCAACAGCAGAATCAGAAGTTGCAGAATGAGATTAAGGAGCATGAAGAGGAGATGAAGGTCAAGCAAAAGGATGTTGATACACGATTGGAGAAGATAGTTCGCCTTGATACTGAGATTGGTCAGCACCAGAGAACGATTGATACTATCGCCACAGACATCAAAGGATTGGACAGTAACATCGGTATATTGAAAGGTCAGTTGGCGTCTTTAGAGGCGCAACTAGGCGAGCGTCGCACTCGTTTCATCCGTTCCATGCGTTACATGGCACGCCATCGTAGCATTCAAGATAAGCTTATGTTCATCTTCTCTGCCAATAGTTTGACGCAAATGTATCGTCGTCTGCGTTTCGTTCGGGAGTATGCAGCTTATCAGAGGGCGCAAGGTGAGTTGATAAAAGCTAAACAACAACAAATTGATCAGAAGCATTCTCAGTTAAAGGAGGTACGTGTTGACAAGTCTACCTTACTCTATAAGGATAAGAAGATACATGCTCAAATGGAGCAGAAGCGTGTCGAACAGCAGACGGTTGTAGCCTCTCTTCAACAAGACCAAAAGGTTCTTGAAGGTGTGATAGCGCAACGTAGACAGCAGCAACAGGCGTTGAATGCACAGATAGACCGCCTTATTCAAGTAGAAATACAGAAGGCTAGGGCTCGTGCCATAGCAGAGGCTAAGGCGCAAGCTGCCGCTCGTGCTGCTGAAGCTAAGAAGCGGGCGGAGGAGATAGCACGCAGGAAAGCGGCTGCAGAAGCGGCTGCGCGTGAGAATGCAAAGCGTATAGCAGAAGCAAAAGCACGTGAAGCTGCAGCGAAGGCAGCGGCTAAGGCTGCTGCAGAAGCGGCTGAGAAAGCACGTCAAGAAGCTGCAGCAAAGGCCGAAGCAGTGCGTGCTGCAGCAGAAAAGGCTCGTCAGGAAGCCTTACAAAAGGAGCGTGCTGCTGCTCGTGAGCGGGCTTTGCGCAAGATAGAAGAACGTGAGGCTGCGGCTCGTGAAGCACAGGCAAAGGCTGAGGCAAAGGCTGCTGCCGATAAAGCACGTGCTGACCAGGCTGCTCGTGAGGCTGAATCAAATCGTGCAGCTGCCGAACGTAAGGCTGCAGCCGATCACGATCGAGCAGAGAGAGAGGCAGCTGCTGCAAGGGCTTCAGCCAATAATAACAATGATATGTTGAGCTCTGCTGACCGTGCGATGACAGGTAACTTTGCCAATAACCGTGGTCGTTTGCCTATGCCACTATCGGGTCACATCGTTAGTCACTTCGGTCAATACAATGTATCGGGGATGTCAAATATACGCTTGAATAACGATGGTATCAATATTAAGGGTGCTCCTGGAAGTGCCGTGCGCAGTGTCTTTATGGGCGAAGTGAGCGGTATCTTCATGGCAGGAGGAATGAGTGTTGTGATGATCAGACATGGTATTTACATCTCAGTATATGCTAATTTAGGTTCTGTAAGCGTCAGCAAAGGACAGAAAGTGGGTACTGGTCAGACAATAGGAACCGTCGGGTCAAGTGGTATCCTCCAATTCCAATTGCGTAAGGAAACTGCTAAGTTGAATCCAGAGCAATGGTTGAGATAATCTGAAATGATACCCTTATCATTTTGAAGAGAGCCTCTCTTTGTGGCAAGGAAAGGCTCTCTTGCTAACAAGGAAACGCCCTTTTCAATTAGAGAAGGGCGTTTCTTTCGTTTTAATAGGGTTTAGTTTGTATTTGAGGTGTAGCCTTATTACGAATTTTATTGTTCTATTCTTTCCCTTAATCAAGCAATAGAAGCAAAGGTGGAAAATGTAATTTATTATCTAATTTATTTCCTTCTTTGCGGATAAATGTCTATCTTTGCGAATATAAAAAAATACCAATAGCGATGCAAACAAACTGTCATCTCTCCGTTCTTATACATGAGCAAGCTAAGAAATACGGCTCTAAACCAGTGTTGACATTCCGTAACTTCGGTAGTCTAGAGTGGAAATCGGTTTCATGGAATCAGTTTTCTATGCGTGTAAAGCAAGTCTCTAACGCACTACTTAATCTAGGAATGAATCCGCAGGAGACGATTGGCGTGTTTGCACAGAATTGTGTTCAGTATCTGTATACAGACTTTGGTGCCTATGGCGTGAGGGTGACTAGTATTCCTTTCTACGCTACTAGCTCCGAGCAGCAGATACAGTATATGATTCAAGATGCAGCAGTTAAGTATCTTTTCGTTGGTGAGCAAGAGCAGTACGACAAGGCACATCGAATCGCAACGTTGTGTCCTACACTTGAAAAGATAATCATCTTTGATCCGAGTGTACGCATTAGTTCGCATGACCCAAATAGTATCTACTTTGAAGACTTCCTTAGATTAGGTGAAGGTTTACCACGTCAATCGGAGGTAGAAGAGCGTTGGCAACAGGCTAACTACGATGATATTTGTAACATACTATACACTAGTGGAACCACAGGAGAGAGCAAGGGCGTAGTCTTGACATATAAGATGTATCATGCAGCTTTGGTCGCTAATAATAAATGTGTACCTGTTACTGAGAAAGATCGAGTGATCAATTTCCTTCCATTGACGCATGTCTTTGAACGAGGATGGGCTTATCTGTGTTTGTCGGAAGGTGCACAACTGATTGTGAATACCTATCCGAAGGAGATACAAGATAGTATGCGAGAGACCCACCCAACGTGTATGTCGGCTGTACCACGCTTCTGGGAGAAGGTTTATGTTGCTGTTAAAGCTCGCATGGACAGCTCAAGTGCAATGCAGCGAAAGCTCTTTATCATGCACTGAACGTTGGTAGGAAGCGTAATATCACTTATCTAGCCCGTGGAAAGCGTGTTCCTCTAGCATTAGAGATGGAATATAAAGTGCTAAACAGAACTGTTCTCAGTTTGGTGCGTAAGCAGTTAGGATTGGAAAATCCTAATATCTTCCCAACAGCAGGTGCTTATGTATCACCAGAGGTAGAGGAGTTTGTGCACAGCATTGGTATTGATATGATAGTAGGATACGGACTGACAGAGAGTCTTGCTACTGTAAGTTGCGATCATAAGGGCGAACCTTTCACGGTTGGTTCAGTAGGTCGTCCTATTGAGGGCATACAGATTAAGATTAGTGAAGAGGGTGAGGTGATGCTCAAAGGAGACACGATAACACCAGGATACTTCCGTCGTGAAGCCCTAAATGCTGATGCCTTTGATGCAGATGGATACTTCCACACAGGTGACTCGGGCTATTTGAAAGATGGAGAGTTGTTCTTGAAAGAGAGAATAAAGGATCTTTTCAAGACATCTAATGGTAAGTATGTGGCACCACAGATGATAGAATCAATGCTATTAGTTGATAAGTTTATCGAGCAAGTGGCTGTTATTGCAGACCAACGGAAGTTTGTTTCGGCTCTTATCGTCCCTGAATTTACTGTCTTAGAAGACTGGGCAAAGCAACAGAATATACCATTTGAGAGTCGTGAAGAGTTGTGCTCAAATAAGAAGGTACGTGATATGATGGCTGAGCGTATAGAAACATTACAGCAGAGGTTAGCGCCTTATGAACAAATCAAACGCTTCACCTTGTTGGCACATCACTTCTCTATGGAGAATGGTGAATTGACAAACACGTTGAAACTGAGACGTGGTGTTGTTAATAAAAACTATCAAGCTGTGATAGATAAGATGTATGAGGAGTAGTGCAAACACTTGATAGTAGTGAATGAGAAGTTGATAGTTGAGAGGAGAAAAGATAAACGATGATAACAGCAGACCAGCTTAAAGACATAACAGAACGTACCGAATCACTGCATAGATACTTATGTATTGATGAGAAGCGAATCGAATTCGAAGAGGAACAACTACGCACACAAGCACCCGACTTTTGGGATGATCCGAAGCGTGCGCAGGAGCAGATGAAGAAGGTAAAGGATATTGAGAAGTGGATAAAAGGCTATGATGAGGCTCGCAGTCTGACTGATGAAGTACAGCTAGCATTCGACTTCTATAAGGATGAATTAGTAACAGAAGAAGAGGTTGATACCGCTTATAACAAAGCGTTAAAAGCGATAGAGGACCTTGAATTAAAGAATATGCTCCGTCAAGAAGAAGACCCGATGGAGTGCGTAATGAAGATTAACTCTGGTGCTGGAGGTACCGAGAGCCAGGATTGGGCATCAATGCTCATGCGTATGTATATGCGTTGGGGAGAGGCTCACGGATACAAAGTTACCATCTCAGATATACAAGAAGGAGATGAAGCTGGTATAAAGAGTGTGACAATGAAGTTCGAAGGTGGAGAGTATGCCTATGGGTATTTAAAGAGCGAGAATGGCGTTCATCGCCTTGTTCGTGTTAGTCCATTTAATGCACAGGGAAAGCGTATGACGAGTTTTGCCAGTGTGTTTGTTACGCCACTGGTAGACGATACTATAGAGGTATATGTCGACCCTGCTCGTGTTAGTTGGGATACTTTTCGATCGAGTGGAGCTGGTGGTCAGAATGTCAATAAGGTTGAGTCTGGTGTGCGCCTACGCTATCAGTACGAAGATCCTGATACTGGAGAACAAGAAGAGATACTCATCGAGAACACAGAGACAAGAGACCAACCTAAGAACCGTGCAAGGCTATGCAGCTCTTAAAGTCGCAACTCTATGACCGCGCAATGAAGAAGCGTATGGAGGAGCAAGCCAAGATTGAGGCTGGAAAGAAGAAGATAGAGTGGGGCAGTCAGATACGTAGTTATGTCTTTGATAATCGACGAGTTAAGGACCATCGAACCAACTATCAGACCTCTGATGTGGATGGTGTTATGGATGGAAAGATCGATGATTTCATTAAAGCCTACTTGATGGAGTTCCCCGTTGAAGGACAATGATATGTGAAAAAGTTATCCTATATAATATTAACCTTTGACCACTTGCAGTTCGATAAACCGAATAGGTCGTGTCGACAAAAGTAGGTCTTTTAAAATTGAATACCTATGAGTGAAAGAAGTAAAGTAAATCGTAAGGTTCGTGAAGAGAAGCAAGAAAAGCAAGCAAAGCGTGTTGTCTTTTGGATTGGTGCAGTCTTGATACTTCTTACGTTAGCGTATGTTTTTGTCGTAACAATTAATAGTTGATGAGCGGACTAGAGATAGAAAGAAAGTTCTTAGTGCATAAGCAGATGGATTGGGAAGTCTCTTGCAAGCAGTTGTAGTCATATACAACAAGGCTATTTTGCGGCTGTCAATACTGTTCGTGTGCGTATTCGAGACAATAAAGGATACCTTACTATAAAGGGACCATCGCGTGATGGAGGCTTATCTCGTTATGAATTTGAGAAAGAAATAAGCTATCAAGAGGCTCAACAACTTATGGCTCTATGCGAACCAGGCGTTATTGATAAGTATAGATACCTTATTGAATATGCTGGACACACGTTTGAAGTGGACGAGTTCCACGGAGATAACGAAGGACTTGTTATGGCGGAGGTGGAATTGAAGCGTGAGGATGAAGCCTTTGAAAAGCCCGACTTCATTGGAAAAGAGGTTACGGGCGATCGTAGATTCTATAATTCTCACATGCGGAGAGCCCCTTTTATCCTTTGGCGTAATACTTTGCCAGAAGAATACCGATAAGCAATGCGAGGGTAGAACCAATCCCATCAGCGACAAAATCAAGCCATTCTCCACTGCGTCTACCGCCTGTGCAGGTGGCTTGCAACACTTCTATAATGCCTCCCATGGCTATTGGAAAGAGCCAAACCCAGTAAAAAAGACTGCTGAGTTTGGTTTTCTTCTTTGTTCGAAGGCGTTCCGTCAATATGAGCAGACCTAATACTAGATATAAGACAGAGTGTGTCCACTTGTCGATTAGCCTTACATGACTTAGCGGGTTGTCGGGTATTGGAATGAAGCATAGTAGCCATATAATAACAATAAACGCACAACTAAAGTAGTAATGAGTTAGTAAATTCTTCATAAAAAAGCATATTTTACTTCTAGATTGATACAAAGATAGATAATTATTAGTAATTTTGTGCAATCTAAAAGGGAATATTTTATGGCACAACAAAATAGAGTTAAGTTTGGAAGTAAGTTAGGAATGATCCTTGCGACAGCAGGAGGTGCTGTCGGATTAGGTAATGTCTGGCGTTTTCCCTATATGACAGGGCAGAATGGTGGAGCCGCTTTTATCCTTATATATTTGGCTTGCATCCTTTTATTAGGGCTTCCTTGTATGATTAGTGAGTTCATCATTGGGCGTCATGCGGCATCTAATACGGCTCGTGCCTATAGTAAGTTGGCAAATGGAACAGCGTGGAAATGGGTTGGATTCTTAGGTGTTCTTACTGGCTTTCTAATAACAGGTTATTATGCAGTAGTGGCTGGTTGGTGCTTACAATACAGTGCGGCATCAGCAATGAATAGCCTTCATGGAACGCCAGAGTTCTTTAAGTCTTACTTTGCAGACTTCTCCACAAGTGGATGGAAGCCTATCTTGTGGGTTATAGTCATCCTTTTTATAACGCATTATGTGATTATTCATGGTGTAAGAAATGGTATTGAGCGGGCTTCAAAGATTATGATGCCAGTGCTATTCATTCTTTTGTTGGTGATAGTAGTGGCTGCTTGCTTGCTACCAGGAGCCTGGAAAGGTGTTGACTTCCTGTTGCGTCCAGACTTTACAAAGGTTACGAAGGATGTATTTCTTGGTGCGCTTGGGCAGTCGTTCTACTCTTTAAGTATTGCCATGGGCTGTATCTGTACCTATGCTTCATATTATAGTAGGCAGACAAAGTTGTTAAATTCAGCGGTACAAATAGCTTCTATAGATACATTAGTGGCTATTTTAGCAGGTTTAATCATCTTCCCTGCGGCTTTCTCTGTGGGTGTCAATCCTGGTAGTGGTTCTTCGCTCGTCTTTATTACCTTACCCAATGTTTTTGAACAGGCGTTTAGTGGATTGCCAATAATAGGATATTTCGTTTCATTCTCCTTCTATATCCTACTCTCATTGGCTGCTCTTACATCGCTGATATCGCTCCATGAAGTGAGTACCGCATTCTTTCAAGAGGAGTTACACATATCCCGTTCGCGCGCAGCAATGATTGTTACAGGTTGTTGCACATTGATTGGAGTCCTCTGTTCGATGTCTTTAGGACAATGGAAGTTCCTCAATATCGCTGGTCGTGACCTCTTTGATGTGTTCGACTTTGTGACTGGACAAATCTTCTTACCCGTTGGAGGCTTGTTAACTTGCCTGTTCTTGGGTTGGTATGTACCGAAGAAGATAGTAAAAGATGAGTTCACTAATTGGGGCACAGTACGTGGAACTTTCTTTGGAGTATATTACTTCTTAGTGCGTTATGTATGTCCTTTAGCTATATTGATGATCTTCTTACACCAATTTAATGTGGTGTAAGAAGACATTAACAGACAACCTTTACCTTGATTGAAAACCTATAATAAATACGCTATGAGCCTTAAATCATTCTTTTATTTACAACGGTCTGACAGGAAAGTCATTCTTAGTTTGGTCATATTAATTATGCTCTGCCTTATCACATCCGTCTTTATTGGTGAGCAAGTGACTGAAACTTCAGCTGTAGACGGAGATAGTTTGGCGCGGAAAGGATATTCTGCTCGTTCGCAACAAGGCATTCCTTATGAGGTAGTGACAGAATCAGGAAAGAGACTTTTTGCCTTTGATCCAAATACAGCAACAGCCGAGGAATTGCTACAACTGGGATTATCTGAGTTTCAGGTACGTAATATCTTGAAATATAGAAGTAAGGGCGGTGTATATCGAGCACCGATGGATTTCGCCCGTCTCTATGGTCTTACACGCAAGCAGTATTGTGAGTTAGAACCTTATATAAGAATAGGTGACGATTATCAACCTGCTTCAACGCTTGCTTCTGTACAATCTTATATTGCGCAAAAGGAGGCAGATAAGCAAGCAGCACATGAGGCTTACGAAGAGTATAAGGCAACGAATACGTACAAGCCGTATGTCCATTCTACTCGAGATACAGTCCTTTACCCTTTGAAAATAAAGTTGGGCGAGCATATAAACCTAGTCTCTGCAGATACAAATCAGTTGAAGAAAGTGCCAGGGATAGGCTCTGGGTGGGCAAAGGCTATCGTTAATTATGGCAAGCGATTAGGTGGTTATGTTGCTATAGGGCAACTACTTGAGATTGAGGGATTCCCCGAAGAGGCGTTACCCTACTTCTCTGTGGTCAATCCTAAGCCTGAAAAGCTAAACTTGAACACGCTTTCTTTGGGCAAGCTACGCAGTCATCCGTACATAAACTTCTATCAGGCACGGGCTATCTGTGACTATCGTCGATTAAAAGGAAAGCTCACCAGTCTGTCACAGCTCCAACTCTTAAAGGACTTCAATGCCGAAGCTATTGATCATCTTCGCCCTTATGTGGAGTTTTAATAATGGATAAATCCATGCGGAGCTTACTTTATAATCCTTATCAAACAGTACTATTCACTCCCCTCTCCATTCGGAGAGGGGTTGGGGGTGAGGCTGGTTGGGTTGATTGTGAGGGCTTCTTTTTCCCTATTTTATTTGGCTAGTTAATTTATTCTTCTTACCTTTGCCGCCGTGAAACAGTTAGCAATGACATATCAAGTGAATGAAGTACTGCAAAGAATTATCCGATTCTTTGCATCTTTTTGCACTTTATCTTTGGTCAATCCAAATAATTTGCTAACACACACACACACACACACAATGCGCACCTAGCGTCTAATAACACATTTTTTCTTCTCGCATACGCGCGCGCGAAGCGTGCCGTACCCCCTGTAAACAAAGGACTTCTAGGAGTTTCCTTTGTTCGCTTTTTTATGCCCTTTTGCGAACTCGATTTTAAGCAAAATAAGAACGAAATAACAACTATTTTAATCAATGAAGTAATGAGAAAAAAGCAAGTAAAGAAGAGTTATTCCGCACCAGCGTGCATGATAATTCAAGTCAACGAAGCCACTTATTTGATGGATGCGTCTATGCCAGGTCAGCATAATCCAGCACAATCAGGTGGAACGTATGGAGATGCAAAGAAGGCTCCTAATTGGATGTCTGAAGGTGAAGGCGAGAGAGAAAATTCAATGTGGGAAGACTAATAGAGTGTAATAAACTAAAAAAACAAAGTAAAATGAAGAAAACAATGAAACAATATTCATTCGCATCACGAATAAAGTCTTTGGCACTTGTGTTCGGTATTGCCTTAGCTTTTGCTTCTTGTGCCAATGAGGATATAGCGCAAAACCCTAATGGTACAGATAACAATAAGAACTTTACCATCTTCTCAACGGGCGACCCCGAAACTCGCACATCCATGGAAAGCAATGGCACTTTCTATTGGGAGGCAGGCGATAAGATTTGGGTAAAGGATGATAATGGTACATGGCAGCAAAGTCGTAATGCTCCAACAGAAAGACTGCCAGCTTTAAGTTTGAGGTACCTGGTAAGTTTACAAAGACTACCACCTATAAGGTCTATTACCCAGGTCAGAATGGCAATCAGAATCAAGTTACAATCGCTGCAAATCAGAGCCAGGCAAAGCCAAACACTACCGCTCATTTTGGTACATCAGGCGATTGCGGAATGGCAGATGCGGCATGGTCAAACACAAAGAATGGATTTGCTTTCACACTCGACCACAAGGCTGCTTACCTTCTCTTCTTACCACGTACCAGTAACACTATCTTGCATGACTGCTACTTGACAAAGGTAGAAGTAAATTCAGATAACGACATTACCAGTACTTACACCCTTGACCCAACAACAGGCGAGCTAACAGGCACAGGTACAGGCAAGCAGATTGTCGTTTCAACACGTGGAAGCGGAACATACGCTAATGGATTCCCTTTAACTAATAATGCTACAAGCGCAGCAACAAATGGTGCTTATATGGTGATAAAGCCGGGCACACACACATTGAAGATACGTTATTGGGTGAAAGATGTTGCCACTAATGTTGAGGGAACTATCACCAAGGTGCTTTCTTCAAAGATCTTTGAGCAAAACAAGTATTACAACATCACTGCCAACCTGAATGTACGTGAATATGATGGTTACCATTACTACATGTGGGATGCAAAGCAGAACTATTGGGCTGGGCATGAATGGGACACAGCTAATCCTTGGCAACCTGTATTAAATGGTGCCACAGAAGGTACTAATTATCCGAAATTTGGTGAAAATAGATTTTACAATATGGTAAGTAATGGTACTGCTAGCAACATGCCAGCAACTCAGAATCCATTATTTACAGCACTTCCAAATGTAAATGAGATGAGCTGGTATGTTGTAAAAGGAGATCCACATTATGATGCTGATGAAGTTTGGACAACGATGGGGCACCACCTATACAAAGGTGGTTTATGGATAAAGAAAAAGAGCAAAATAGCAGGATTTAATAGTAATACTGATTATAATGGAGTTGACTGGAGGGCAGCTTCTGTACAGTATTTAGGTGGTTCAACAGGATCCTATGCAAGTGCCGTTGCTAATACAACGGCAGGACAACCAACTAATATAAATGATTATTTCTATATTCCTAGTCTAGGTCAATATGATGGTAATCTTTTGCTTTATGGTGTTGGAAATGTACAATTAAAAGAAATTGGTCAAGTTGGGTATTATTGGACTTCAACAGGGACATACTGGGATGGGGCTCCTATGGGGTATTATTTAAGAATTCAGCCCACACAAATAAATTTGACTTATAATGCTCGAACAAATGGATACATAACACAACCAACTTGGTTTGAGTAATTCATAAATTTCTTTAATGTATGCTGGTATCGTATTATGAGGTTAAGGACTTTGTTGTTTAAAAAAATATTGTCATGTCTAGAATGCTATAGTAAACTATTATAGTCTTAGATACTTAGGATTTCTTTAAGGACTCCTTAAGAAGTCCTTAAAAGAAATCCATTGGGACTTGTTAAAGAAAAGGTGAGGGAGGAAAAGAAGAT